>ERZ827186.273-NODE-273-length-69069-cov-6.063944_pt1 | contig 69069 bp, 65 predicted proteins | sample MGYA00519918_ERZ827186 | MGnify/ENA primary metagenome ERZ827186 (study PRJEB31778, sample SAMEA3449275) | human gut metagenome | biome: human gut; feature: human-associated habitat; material: faeces | place: United Kingdom | collected 2010/2012 ...
ATTACGTACAGCTTACTTTGTGTTAGCCGGTGAAGAACTCAAGAACCCTGACATCAAGATCGTTCGCGGTCGCACGGATGCCATTGTGGAAGCCACCATCCCGGTTCCCATCAAGAAGTTGGGCGGTAAGGTGTTTGAAGTTCGAGTCTGCGTTGTCAACGGCGCTTTGCAAGGTCTTGAAACCGTGTTGCGTCGTATCAAGGAAGACAAGAACCGTTACCACTTCATCGAAGTGATGAACTGCCCCGGCGGTTGCGTCAACGGCGGTGGTCAACCGGTTCGTACCGACAGCGCCACGTGGCTTAACCCCACGTTGCCGGTTCCCATGCAAATTTAATCGGATGGAGACAATAAATGCGCAAGTATGAATATACCGAACGACAAACCGTTGCCATGCTTGGTCGCCGCGGCTTTTTGAAGGTTGTCGGTGTTACGGCTTTGGCCATCGGTGTCACGGGCTATGCCGTTGTTGACCTCATCCAACGTCGTTCTGACGTGATTAAGGCACGTCAAGCCGGTTTGTACCGTGATGACAAGATTTGCCAAGAAAATGGCCTGACTTGCTCTCACCAGAACAAGTCTGTGCTTCGCTTCTATGCCGATATGCATACGCAACCGGCTACCGGCGAATTGGCTCACCACCTTTTACATACCCACTACTATCCGCGCACGCAATTAGCGGCTTTGGGAGGTAAATAATGGCTGAACGTATTTTACGATTCCACCCCGCCGACAAAGTCTTTCACGGCGTCAATGCGGTAACGTGGTTTGCATTGCTTTTCACCGGCGCGGCTGTCTACTTTGGCAACCTCTCCGATGAAACGGCTAACAACTTAATGATCTGGCACATCTGGATCGCCGTGGTTTATACCTTTAACCTCATCGGCTATCTGGTGTTTGCGCCGCATCGCTTTGCTGCGACGCTCAATGCCTTGTTGACCTGGGATATGGACACGATCAAGTGGTTCCGCAACTTCGGCGGTTACCCGCGTCGTTTCTTCAAGATCCCGTTCGGTCCTGAAGAAGTTCCGCCGCAAGGTCGTTACAACGGCGGCCAAAAGATGAGCTACCTCATTTTCTTCTTCATGATGTACGGCCTCGCTGTCACCGGTTGGATGCTCTTTTACTTCGCTCCTGCGATTCCGAAGGGTGCTTTCTGGTGGATGTACATGTTCCATGTTTGGGGCTCTATCATCTGCTCGTTGATGGTTGTTTGCGCTCACATCCCGTTGGCCTTGCTCTCTTGGGAACACTTCAAGGGCATATGGGGTCCGGGCGAAGGCACGATCTCTTACGAAGCTGCCGAACACCACTCTCCGAAGTGGCTTGAAAAAGACGTTATTCGTACGAACCTCGAAAAGTAATTTGTACGAAAGTATCAAGTTGATACTCGTCTGATAAAAGGGGATTCGCTATTATTAGCGGGTCCCTTTTTTATTTGAATGGAAACTTATTATGGCCACTAGCCGCATGGAAACTCCGAAAGGATTACGCCTTCACTTCGGCCTTTTCGGTAAGCGCAATGCCGGTAAATCCTCACTGATCAATGCACTTGCCAATCAAAACATCTCCATCGTCAGCAGTGTTGCGGGTACGACCACCGACCCGGTTGAAAAAGCCTTCGAACTCTCCCCTATCGGCCCAGTTGTTTTTATGGACACGGCAGGGATTGATGATGTGGGTGACTTAGGTCAGGCACGAGTACAAAAAAGTTTATCCGTATTGGAATGGATGGATATCGCCATTGTGGTGTGCGAGTCAGGCTTTTGGGGCGAGCACGAAGAAAATATTCTGAAAAAGACCAAACTTAACGGTACTCCGACCATCATCGTTTTCAATAAGATCGATTTGAGAAAACCTGAGGCTCAACAGATTTCTTCACTGCGGCAGCGCGGCTATCGAGTCATTGAAGTGAGCGCCGTCAACCGAGAAGGAATCGGGCTGTTGCGTGATGCTCTCATTGAAACAGTGCTTGAAAAGACAGAACCGGATCGTCCGCTGATGGGCGACTTAGCTAAAGCCGGCGATACCGTTATTCTTGTCACGCCAATTGATACCGGAGCTCCAAAGGGACGTCTCATTCTCCCGCAGGTGCAGGCGATTCGCGAACTCCTGGATGCCGGGGCTAAGTGCTTGGTGATCAAAGAAGACCGCATTACGGAAACTCTCAATGAACTGCGTCAACCTCCGCAGCTTGTCGTAACTGACAGCCAAGTGGTTTTACGAGTTGTTAAAGAAGTGCCCGAACCCATCCCGATTACGACATTTTCTATTCAGATGGCTTATTCCAAAAGCGATCTTCTGGAAATGGCCATCGGTGCAGCGGCTCTGACAAAGTTAAAACCCGGGGATAAAGTTTTGATTGCTGAAACTTGCTCTCATCATCCGCTAAAAGATGATATCGGTCGCGTAAAAATTCCTAATTGGCTTAAAAAGACAGTAGGTGATCTTGATATTGAAATTGCTGTCGGAAAGGATTTTCCATTGGATTTAACACCCTACAAGGTTGTTATTCAATGCGGCGGCTGCATCGTTACCCGACGCCATATGCTTGCTCGCTTACGTCAGGCAAAAGCCCAAGGTGTACCGATGACCAATTATGGCGTAACGATTTCCTATCTGCAGGGAGTTTTGCCTCGAGTGCTGGCCTGTCATCCGGATGCGAAGGCCGCTTTTGATAAAGCTTTGGAAACGCTCTAAGGAATTTTCATGAAAACCATTGCCGAGATCGTCAAACAAACTGAATTCAGCAACGAAGATATCATCCGCTTGCTCTCAGTCACAGATCCCGAAGAAGCAGCTATCCTTCAGAAGGCTGCTTATGATCGTGCAACACAAACCGTTGGAAATAATGTCTACTACAGAGGGTTAATCGAATTTTCGAATATTTGTACGTTGGATTGCCGTTATTGCGGCATTCGTAAATCCAACCATAATGTTCCCCGATACGAATTGGATAAAAATACCATTGTAGAAGCGGCAATTTGGGCCGCCCAGAACCACTACGGTTCGATTTGCCTGCAATCGGGAGAGCGACGGGACCCCAAATTTATCAATTTTGTCACCGATGTATTGCGCTCCATTCACGAAAAAACCGTCAGCCCCGAGCTTCCCCATGGACTCGGTATAACGCTGTCCTTGGGCGAGCAGACATTAGAGGTCTATCAACAATGGGCTCAAGCCAGCGGCAACCCGATCGGTTTACGTTATCTCTTGCGTTTTGAAACCTCCAATCCCAAACTGTTTGATCACCTGCACAACGCCCCTGGACGAGAAAAAGGTTTGGAGCGTCGCTATCAGGCATTAGCCGATTTACGCCAAGCCGGCTACCAAGTTGGGTCTGGTGTAATGATCGGCATTCCCGGTCAAACGCTCGAAGATCTGTGTCAGGATATTCGTACATTCCAAAAATTGGACCTGGATATGATCGGCATGGGCCCCTACATCACCAGTGACGGTGCAGACATGTTGGGGGAAGGCATGATGGAAGAAAAAGCACTCATGCGCCTGTCTCTTAACATGATTGCAACAACCCGTTTGGTTATTCCGGATATCAATATTGCGGCCGCAACTGCCTTACATGCACTTGAAGAAAATGGTCGTGAAAAGGGGATTTTGCACGGCTGCAATGTCATCATGCCGAATATCACGCCAAGGCTTGTCCGCAAAAACTATCAGCTTTATGCCAACAAACCTTTCATAGAGCAAGAACCCAGCGACACCAACCACTACCTGCAGCACAGTATTCAGTCAACAGGTCGAGAGGTTGCTTTGAATGTTTTAGGAAGCTCAAAGCACTGGAAAAACCGCACCGGACATTAATTCTTATTTTATCGGCCGCTAATAGCGGCCGATATCGATTTTTTTAAGAGAAATGTTGATTTTTCTCGCGTGTTGTATGGAACTGCACCTGAGGCCAGTGTTTTTGCGTGGTCTGCAGGTTATAAATTGAGGTGGCAAGATAAACTAAATTGCCATCGGCATCGCGGGCTAAACGAGAAGCCTGTTCGTCCATAAACTGCTTTTGCGTCAGCTCATCCGGGAAAGATAACCAACGCGCTGTCGAGACATCCGTATTTTCATACAATGCATCCACCTTATATTCGGTTGCCAGACGTTGAGCCACAATTTCAAATTGCAGGAATCCCACAGCACCGAGGAAAAGGTGCCCCAAATCGTTTTCAAAAACCTGAATAGCCCCTTCTTCACCCAACTCTTTGAGCCCCTTGTGAAGCTGCTTGGCCTTGAAAGGATCCTTCGGGCGGGCGGAACGGAAAAGTTCGGGGGCAAAATAAGGAATCCCCGTAAAGCCCAGTTTTTCACCTTCTGTCAAGGTATCGCCAATATGAAGCTGCCCATGGTTATAAATACCGATAATGTCACCGGCAACAGCATCCATCATCGTGACACGATCGTTAGCCATAAAGGTAAGCGCATTAGGAATCTTCATTTCACGATCCTCACGCAAATGTCTTACCTTCATACCGGGTGTATAGCGACCTGAGCAGACTCTAAAAAATGCAATCCTATCGCGATGCTTCGGATCCATGTTGGCCTGAATCTTAAACACGAAGCCCGTAAACGGCTTTTCCGTCGGCTCTACCATACGCGCGCCGGCATCACGGGGCTGAGGTTCAGGAGCCCATTGCACCAATGCTTCCAACACATCCTTAACGCCGAAGTTATTGACACCGGAACCGAAGAACACAGGACTTTGTTCTCCGGCTAGGAATTTCTTGATATCAAAAGGATTGCTGACACCCTTAATCAATTCAATACTTTCGCGTACGTAGCCCATTTCCATCGGGAACAGTTCATCCAATCTCGGATTATCCAACCCTTCGATGAGTTCCTGATTAGAGGACAATCGATCTTCACCCGGAGCAAATCGCACTAAGTGATCTTTAGTCAATGAAAAGACGCCTCGGAAAGTTTTTCCCATTCCAATGGGCCAAGTAATGGGGACACATTCCAATTTGAGAATGTCTTCAATTTCACTTAACAGATCAATCGGGTCACGAACCTCGCGGTCCATCTTGTTGATGAAAGTAATAATAGGCGTATTGCGCAGTCTGCAAACTTCCAAGAGTTTTATCGTCTGGGCTTCTACACCTTTGGCTGCGTCAATAACCATCACAGCAGCATCTACAGCCGTCAATACGCGATAGGTATCTTCTGAGAAGTCCTCGTGCCCCGGCGTATCCAATAAGTTGATCACGTGACCGTCGTATTCAAACTGCATCACGGAACTGGTCACAGAAATACCACGTTGCTGCTCCACTTCCATCCAGTCACTGGTCGCATGTCGTGCTGCCTTTCTTCCCTTGACAGCTCCGGCCATCTGAATGGCTCCACCGAAAAGAAGCAACTTTTCTGTCAATGTTGTTTTACCCGCATCAGGGTGAGCGATGATGGCAAAAGTTCTGCGCTTTTTCACATCCTTTGCCAATAACGTATCCAAAGTGGCCATTTTTCAAATTTCTTTCGACAATTCAAAGCGTAAAGTCAACAATTAAGGCGCTTATTGTACCCTATTTCATCAAAATCCCCTGCTTAAAATGCGGGCGGGTTAAAATGCTCAGGATACATTTCGGAGAATAAAAATGAGTTTCTTTCCCCAGTGGAAACTAAAAAAGGACGGAATCATTGCGCCGGATGAACGGTTACCGACCGGACAGACTCTGGCCTTAGGCGTTCAGCACGTTGTTGCCATGTTCGGCTCTACCATCCTGGCACCGTTATTAATGGGCTTTGATCCCAATGTCGCCATTTTGATGAGTGGTATCGGCACCCTGATCTTCTTTTTGATTGTGGGTGGTCACGTTCCCAGCTATTTGGGTTCGAGCTTTGCCTTTATCGGTGTAGTCATCGCTGCGACCGGTTATACAGCCGGTTCCGGCCTTAACGCCAATATCGGCGTCGCTTTAGGCGGGATTATTGTCTGCGGCCTGATTTATGCACTTGTCGGTCTTATTGTCATGTCAACGGGCGTCAGATGGATTGAAAAATTAATGCCTCCCGTTGTTACCGGTGCAGTTGTGGCGGTGATCGGTTTGAACCTCGCTCCCACTGCCTGCAAAAGTGTCGGCACAGGAACCTTCAATGCCTGCATAGCGATCATCACAATGGTATGCGTCGGAGCTGTCGCAGTTTACACAAGAGGCTTGATCCAGAAACTTCTTATTCTGGTCGGTATTGCACTGAGCTACGTTATCTACTTTGTCTTAGCTAATGTGCTGCACATGGGCCCGGCCATTGACTTCTCCATTATTGCCAACGCAGCCTGGTTCGGACTTCCTAAGTTCTCAAGCCCGACCTTTGACTTCAATGCTATTTTATTGATCACACCGGTTGTCATTATTTTGATCGGTGAAAACTTGGGTCACGTCAAAGCGGTAACCGCCATGACCGGCAGAAACCTCGATCCCTACATGGGCCGAGCCTTCTTAGGTGACGGTTTGGCAACGATGTTTGCCGCCAGTTTCGGTGGTACGGGTGTGACGACATACGGTGAAAATATCGGTGTGATGGCTGCTACGCGCGTCTATTCCACTCTCATTTTTGTGGTTGCAGCCTGCTTTGCCATTGTATTGGGATTCTCTCCCAAGTTCGGCGCCATCATTCAAACAATTCCTCAACCACTTTTAGGTGGCGTTTCCATCGTTGTGTTTGGCTTAATTGCAGTGGCCGGTGCAAGAATTTGGGTCGTTAACCAAGTCGATTTCGGCAATAACCGTAATCTGATCGTGGCCGCGGTCACTTTGATTCTCGGTGCAGGCGACTTCACAATCAATATTGCCGGCTTCACATTAGGCGGAATCGGCACAGCTACGTTCGGAGCGATTTTACTTAATGCCTTAATGAATCAAGGTAGCAGTCGTGACGGAGAACCACTCATTGAACGTTAAAGAACATTAAAAATCCCGACTGATCTGACAAGAGTTTCAGTCGGGACTTCTCAAGAGCGCAGAACCGTAAGGGACTGCGCTTTTTTCGTGATATTAGGCACGCTTTTCAAGCACAGGTTCGGTGACGCCATCAACGCCAACCAACACCAAGCTCGTCAACATAGCCAATTGCGGGCCTTGGTATGCATCAACCGGTTCGTACCATTCTTTGACGTTATGGTTGAAACCTTCTTTTCCGCCGCCGCCCAAAGTCGTTGCGGGCACACCCTTGTTGACAGCCACGTTGTGGTCGGTCGAAGCAAAGGAGTAAGAATAAAGAGGAATACCCAAAGCAGCCATAGCGCCACGAGCAGCCTGCAAGACACTTACTTCATCTTTTTGGCCGCCACCGGGACGATGACCGATCGGTTCAAGCGTCAACTTCACGCCGTCTTCATCCTTGTAGCCCCAGCGAGCATTTTCATCCTTAGCGGCTTGTTCAAAGATCGGCAGAATACGTGCTTCCAATTCGTCGAGCTCATTGGCGCCGGCACTGCGCATATCCAATTCCATTTCCACGTGCGCAGCGATGGAGTTAACGGTCGTACCGCCCTTAATCGTACCGCAAGTGAAAGTGGTCTTCGGATCGCTGACAGTTTGCAAATCGGCAATCTTGGCAATTGCACGGCCGATGGCATGGATGGCGCTCGGCGTACCGAAAGCATTCCAAGAATGTCCGCCGGGACCGTCAAAGTGCACACGATAGCGCTTGGATCCCGTAGCACCGCACAGAACACGATTGACATTCACACCGTCAACAGAAATGAAGCCGTCGATATGAATACCGCTCTTATTGAAGAGGTACTTGGAACCGCGCAAGTCGCCGTTACCTTCTTCACCAACACTGCCAACGAAGAGAATGTCGCCCACCGTTTCGATCTTGAACTCTTGCAATGTACGCAGAACTTGCAAAATCGCAGCCAAACCACGAGCATCATCACTAATGCCGGGAGCCAAGTAACGATTACCTTCACGACGAACCTTCACATCGGTACCGGCCGGGAAAACCGTATCCAAGTGAGCAGCCAAAACAAGCGTCGGACCATTACCCTTACCGGCGCGGCGAGCCGTCACATTGCCTTCTTCATCAATTGAAGCCTTCAGACCGAGTTCTTCCAAGCGACGGACAAAGTCCTTGGCACGAACTTCTTCCTGGAACGGAGGAGCTTCCACTTCGGTAATGGCGATTTGGTCGGCAAGCGTTTTTTCATCATCACGCTTGACGGCTTCTATCGCAGCCTTGATGGTTTCGCAAGCCGTCAACTTATCAACGGCAGCTTGGACATGTGCCAACACCGGCGGCATTTCCAGAGGCTTTGCATCTTTAGGATTGTCCATTTTTGACTCCTCAATTTTATTTACGATAATTGAAAACTCTTGTTTTCATACCCAGAAAATTGTAGCAGTTCCCAATAAGTAAAATAGCCTATTTTTTTAAATCGGAATCAACGTTTAAGCTTGGCAAATGCATTTGCCATGGCTCCCATCGGCTGACTCTTAGCCTTTTGAGGTTTGCCGAGCTTGGAGTGGGCATTTCGACTCGTTTCTTTCTTCATAGACAAAGAAATCCGATTCCGAGCCACATCCACATCAATTACTCGAACCTTCACAATCTGGCCAACCTTTACCACCTCACGAGGATCTTTTACAAAATGATCTGCTAGTTCAGAAACATGAACCAATCCGTCCTGATGCACACCGATATCGACAAAGGCTCCGAAAGCGGCCACATTGGATACAACGCCTTCAAGTTCCATGTCTGTTTTCAAATCGGCTATGGTCTCAACACCTTCACGAAATATCGCTGTTTTAAATTCCGGTCTCGGATCCCTTCCGGGTTTTTCCAATTCAGACAAAATATCTTTGACGGTAGGAATACCGAAACGTTCATCTGTAAATTCCGAAGCCTTTAACGAGCGCAATATTTGCTGATTTCCGATCAACGTACGAATATCACATCCGGTTTTATCCAAAATTTTCTTCACAACGGGATAAGCTTCCGGGTGAACTGCCGATGCATCCAAAGGATTATCCCCATTATTAATTCGCAAGAAACCCGCGGCCTGCTCAAATGTTTTTTCACCCAAGCGGGGAACATTTAAGAGTTCCCGACGATTTTTAAAAGCTCCGTGTCCATCTCGGTAAGTCACGATCGACTGAGCAACCGATTTCGTCAGACCGGATACGCGGGCTAAAAGCGGAACACTTGCCGTATTTAAATCCACGCCGACCGCGTTGACGCAATCCTCTACCACGGCATCGAGTTTTTGAGCTAAATGGATTTGATTGACATCGTGTTGGTATTGGCCGACTCCGATTGCCTTGGGATCAATTTTGACCAATTCAGCCAAAGGATCCTGAAGTCTTCTAGCGATGGAAACCGCCCCTCGGTAGCTGACATCCATATCGGGAAATTCTTTCGCTGCCAGTTCGCTTGCCGAATAAACGCTTGCTCCGGCCTCACTTACGACTATTTTCGTCAATCCTAATGACGGGTAGCGGGCAATCAAATCTGCTGCCAAGCGATCCGTTTCACGACTTGCCGTACCGTTACCGATACTGATCAGTTTAGAACCGTGACGCTTTGCGAGTGCCGCCAAAATTTCAATGGACTGATCCCATTGGCGTTTCGGTTCATGAGGATAGATCACTCCGGTTTCCAAAACACTGCCCGTTGCAGAAATCACGGCGACCTTCACACCCGTTCTCAGGCCGGGATCCAAACCGATCACCCCTTTCTGACCGGCCGGAGCTGCCAAAAGCAAATCTTTCAGATTGATACCGAAAACGCGAATCGCTTCTTCCTCTGCCCGCTCCCGAATGGCTTCAAAAAGCTCTGTTTCAAGGTTCAAACACACCTTGACCCGCCAAGTCCAGCGACAAACACTCTGTAGCCATTGATCGGCTGCACGCCCTAAATCTTTGATTGCGAAATGTTCTGCAATAATCTCCTGACAAGGGTGTATCGGCTGCGCTTCTTCTTCCTCTGTTAGCGCAATTTTTAGAGTCAGAATTCCTTCTTGTCGACCGCGGAAAAGGGCTAAGGCACGGTGCGAAGGAATGGCTGTCAATTCTTCATCAAAATCAAAATAATCTTTGAATTTTGCGCCTTCCGTCTCCTTACCTTCAACGAGTTCGGACACAATAAAAGCTCGTTTGGTTAAAAATGCTCGCAAAGTGGCCAATAATTCGGCATCTTCGCTGAAGCGTTCAGCCAAAATATCCCGAGCACCATTTAAAGTATCTTTGACTGTTGAAAAGCCCTTTTCGGGATTGAGAAAAGCTTCGGCTTCTGTCTCGGGCACTAACGTCGGATTTTCAAATAATCGATCCGCCAAAGCTTCCAGCCCGGCTTCCTTAGCAATTTGAGCACGGGTTCTGCGCTTGGGTTTAAACGGTAAATACAGATCCTCAATTCTTTGCTTAGTGTCGGCGCTCAATAAAGCCTGTCGCAATTCATCAGTGAGTTTCCCTTGAGCTTCAATGGAGTCCATCACCACCGCTCGCCTTTCTTCCATATCGCGAAGATAAATTAAACGCTCCTGCAGAAGTCGCAACTGTGAGTCATCCAAACCTCCGGTCACTTCCTTGCGGTATCGCGCAATGAAAGGAACCGTCGCTCCTTGATCGAGTAGATTGACTGCCGCCTGCACTTGATCGGTACCGGCATGTATATCATTTGACAGGGTCAAAATCACCCGATTATTGGCTTCTTGAGTCAATGTCATTATCTGGTCTTTCAAAAAAGGATTAATTAAGACAATTCGGACAAAGAATTCGCTTGCTGTCTGATACGTTCAACCAAATCTCTGTCTTTTTGTTCGTAAGCTTTTCTTCTGAGAGATAAAAAGATATCTTCTGCGGGTTGATCCTTTCTGTCCTCTTCGTAAATAAACCGCAGTGAAATATTTTGTTCATTGTCGGAAGGCTCTATTCTGACGGTTAAACGACTCGCAGGATAGTCATCCGTCCGATCAACATCGGTCACCATTGTCAAAGCGTCGACAAAGGTCACCTTATCTGTCACGTTCATCGTGCCGAAATGCAGTACTCTGTGCAAAGTATGCACTCCGTCATCAAACACCTCACGGACTTCTGAGCTCTCTAAAGGATCAAAATACTCATGGGGGTGCTTCGCATAATGTTCCAAATGACGCAACAGTTTCGAAGCAGTCAACAGACTGCTCAGACTGTCTTTTTGGTTGGTCACTTCAACACAATGCTCATGTATCTTAATCATGTTTCGCACCTTCTTTAATGCGCCGTTCAAGCCAAATACTGTACCTGGACATAATCAGGCTTGAAAAGAAATAAATTGCCGCAACAAACAAATAACCCTCTACAAAGAATTGACGCCACTGAGGATCACCGAGAGCTAGGCGTAACGCTCCGGTCAGGTCGTACATCGATACCACCGTCACCAATGACGTATCCATGAACGTTGACAAAAGACTGTTAACCAAAGCCGGAATAACAGCAACCAGAGCTTGGGGCAAAATGATATAAAGATAAACCTGCCACGGCCTAAAGCCTAAGGAAGCCGCTGCATTGAATTGACCTTTACTAATAGTCTGCAAGCCACCTCGAACCGTTTCTGCCATGTAAGCCGCTTGAAATAAAACAATGCCTAAAGCGATTCGCCAAAAACCGTCAATGCCCCAACCGGCCGGAAGTAAAAGCGGGAATATATAGGTTGCCACAAACAATACTGTAATCAGCGGTACCCCTCGTACCAACTCGATATAGCTTGTCGATAAAACCCGAACGACCGGCAACGACGATCTTCTGGCAATAGCAAGCAAAATACCAATCGGAGCTGAAAAAGTCATTCCGATCAGTGTCAGGATAACCGTCAAAGGTAACCCGCCCCAGGCATCCGAGTCCACGGGTTGTAAACCGAAAACTCCTCCCGACATAAAAACAAAAAAGAGTATGAAGGCCAGTACCCAACCGACTGATAATAATTTAAAGCCCTTTTTCGTCCACAAGTATGGAAGAGCTGTCGCGATCAACATGAAAACTATAAGAGCCGTTGCAATGGCTGCGCGCCACTGCTGTTCATAGGGGTATCGACCAAAAAGAATCAGTCTCCATTTTTCCGAAACAAACCCCCAGCATGCCCCGTCAGAAGCTCTACAAAGAGCAAGATCGGGCTCAGTGACCGCATTAACTACTCCCCAATCAACAAATCGCACGGCAAACCATAGTAATATGCCGGCAATTAAAAGAGTCAAAAGAGACCGTAACGGGGAGCCGAAATAGTCTTTCCACAGTGTTCGATTTAGGGAAGCATTCAGCATGTTCATTTTGCCTCCCTAACGTGGAGCCGCAATCACTTTCGCATTGACGCGATTCATGATCACAGCGATAACAAGGTTAAGCAATAGGTAAACCATCATGATGATCACAATGGCTTCAAGAGCCTGTCCCATAATCACAATGGACGTATTTCCCACACTGACAATATCCGGATAACCGATAATCACCGCCAAAGAAGAATTTTTCGTCAAATTCATATATTGGCTGGCCATCGGAGGCACGACCAAGCGCAAGGATTGAGGCAGGATCACATAGCTGATCGTCTGCAAGCGCGTTAAACCTAATGCCGCTGCAGCGTTCCACTGATTCGCAGGAACAGCCAAAACACCGGCTCTGACAATTTCAGCAATGGAGGCGGAAGTAAACGTTGTGAGCCCCACCCATAATGCAATAAATTCAGGAGTAGCACTCGCCCCGCCTGTAACCAAAAATCCTTCCTGATGCGGTTGACTCCAACCGAAAATTATTCCGCAGACAACCCAAAGCATCACAGCCATAATGGCAGCAACAATAAAAGCATTGCAAGCAGCCATCATACCGGTCAAACGCCTGAGCAAATAACGTCTGAGCAACACAAAAACTGTCAGTCCCAAGCCTAAAGCGAGGAGATTGGCGAGCCACAAATTTTGCGGAACACTAAATTGCAATCCGGCCTTCGAAAGCATGGCCCAGGAGCCGAAATGTATCGGGTCAAAACTATCGGGTAGGAATTCTGTAATAACCAGATAAATGGCAAACAGCTGAATTAAGAGCGGGATGTTTCGATAAACTTCCACATGAGCCATTCCCAGAAAACGCACCAAAGGATGTCTGGAAAGACGCATCAACCCGACAATTACTCCCAAAACCGTGGCTGTTATGATGGCCAAAACCGATACCCGTATTGTGTTGAGCATACCGGCCAGAAACATCCGTCCGAAACTGTCATTGGAAGAAATCGGGATAAGCGACTCACCGATTTCAAAACTGGCCCGATCACTTAAAAAAGCAAAGCCGGATCGAATATCGCGGGCCTGCAGATTATCGAAAATATTTTGGGCAAAAAGGTAAACAACACCCACGACAAGCGAAAAGACAATAATTTGCCATAACCACTCTTTGCGGCGACGATACGCCTCCCGACGCTGCCAGGCAGTGTCACCGGAAGACTTTAAATGATTGCCTTTCTCTTTTTGTTCCATCACACATCAAAATGGCGGTTATTACAAACCGCCATTTTTCTCTTTACTTAATTATCAGCGGATCGGCGGAGCGTACAACAAACCGCCTTGAGTCCAAAGATTGTTATTTCCTCTGGGCAAACCTAACTTGGAATTCGGTCCCAAATTCGCCTCAAAGCTTTCACCATAGTTACCGACTTGCTTGATGATACGGTAACTCCAATCCTTATCCAACCCTAGCATTTTACCCATATCTTCGGAGGCACCGACCAATCGTTGAACATCCGGACGCATATCCGTTGCTTTCTTCTCATCTACATTGGCCTTAGTCAATCCCAACTCTTCGGCATTGATCATGGCAAAAATCGTCCAACGAACAATCGAATACCACTCATCGTCACCACGGCGAACAGCAGGTGCCAACGGTTCCTTAGAAATCACATCGGGCAAAATATCGTAATCGGCCGGATTGGCTGAATTCGTTCTGGCTCCGGCTAAGTCACTCATATCCGTCGTATAGGCTTGGCAGCGACCGGAAAAGAAAGCCGACTGAGTAGCTTCCGTCGTATCGAAAACAACAGTCTTGAATTTCATGTTGTTGATCGTGAAGAAATCCGCCAAACTCTTTTCACTGGACGTGCCGGATTGAACGCAAATCGTAGCGCCGTTGAGTTGCTTGGCACTTTTCACATTCAAACGCTTCGGAACCATAAAACCCTGACCGTCATAGTAGGTCACGGCAGTAAAAAGAGCGCCGGTCGTCGTATCACGATTCATCGTCCACGAAGTGTTACGCGCCAATATGTCGATTTCTCCGGCCTGCAGGGCTGTAAAGCGTTGCGGCGAACTCAACGGGACATACTTCACCTTCGAGGCATCACCCAAGGTCGCTGCGGCGACTGCTCGACATACATCCACATCCAATCCACTCCAATTACCCTTACTGTCAACAGAAGCAAATCCGGGGGCGGCCGTGTTAACTCCACAAATCAATTGTCCTCTTGCCTTAACGGTTTCGAGCGTGCTCGAAGCTGCAAAAGATTGAGCTGCAACACCCAAACCCATGCAAGCCACGGATAAGGCTATAAACGTCTTATTCATAATTTTTCCTCTTTTTACAGGCGCGCCCTCCCCCATCGCAAGGAAAGGCTCCGACCAAACCATATCTGCAAACCAAGACCGTCATCGTCTCAGCACTGCTCATATTGTTACTTAATTTGAAAAAAACAACAATATGAAAGAGTAACTAGTTTTATTCATTTTGGGGAAAAGTCTTTATTTTTGCTATACTTACGATCCGTTCACTAATCTGGTTTTTTATGTCTTTTACTGTATTACTCCTTTGTTTAATCGCTCTGATTTTCACCAGCAGCTTTTTTTCCATTTCTGAAATTTCCTTGGCGGCAGCCAAAAAAATTCGCTTACATTCCCTCGCAGATGAAGGCCATAAAAAAGCATCCCGCGTTTTAGCACTACAAGAACACCCGGGGCATTTTTTTACGGTTATTCAAATCTGTGTCAATGCTTTGTCCCTGGCCGGCGGTATTTTAGGTGAGCGTTTATTTACACCGAATTTCACCTCCCTGGTCTCGTTTTTTATTCATGATGTCGCTCTCGCCCACAACGTCGGCTTCTGGCTCGGCTTCATCACCTCCACAACTTTATTCATCTTGTTTGCCGATCTGATCCCTAAGCGTCTGGCTTTGGTTGCTCCTGAGTCCATTGCGATGGCGATTATCGGGCCGATGAGTTTTCTCATTAAGGTGTTACGGCCTTTCGTTTGGTTTTTCAACGGCCTGGCTAACGTCATTATTCGCCGATTCGGTTTGCCGGAACGCACCAAAGACAAGATTACTTCTGAAGATATTATTGCAACGGTCGATGCCGGTACGGCTGCCGGCGTAATTGCCAGTGAGGAAAAAAACGCCATCGAAAACATTTTCGAATTGGAAAGCCGTACGGTTCCGAGCTCGATGACACCTCGGGAAAGTATTGTTTACTTCCTGCTCGATGACACCGAAGAAGAAATCTGTCGCAAAGTTATTAACTCTCCGCACAACCAATACATTGTCTGCAATGACACTTTGGATAATGTTGTGGGGGTTATTGATTCCAAAGCCCTGTTGGGCCGGATCATGAGTGAACACCCGCTCTCGCTTAAAGACGACGGACTCGTGCACCCTGTCCAACTGGTACCCGACTCTCTGACTCTGTCAGAAATTCTTGATACCTTCAAACGCACCAATAGCGATATTGCCGTCATTATTAACGAATATGCATTAGTCGTTGGCATCATCACTCTCAACGATGTCATGAGTACCGTGATGGGCGATTTGGTCACAACAGAAGAAGAATCTCAGATTTTGGAGCGCGAAGACGGATCATGGCTAGTGGACGGCTCTACTCCTGTAGATGATTTGGAGCGACTTTTAAATGTTGACAGTCTGCCGGAAGATTCCACATACGAAACCGTTGCCGGCTTTATGATGTATATGTTGCGCAAGATTCCTAAACGGACCGATAAAGTTGTTTATGGCGGCTACCGTTTTGAAGTCATTGATACGGATAACAATAAAGTTGATCAGGTTCTTGTTTCTGTCATCAAGCCCGAGTCAGGGAAAGCTCCTGTGACCGAATCCAAATAATCCAGACTGAGACTGCCGCATAAAGCGGCAGTCTCTGCATTAAGTCCTCAAATTATTTTTTAGCACTTGTTTTCTTACGTACAACCCGTGCTTTCTTTTGAGAGAATTCAAATCCTACAGCCCCGTCTTTACCTAAGACCAAGAAGGCAGAGAATTTACGTTTGGTTCGATTCGAAACGAAATCATGAAGTTCGCTGCTTTTTCCCTCTGCGAGAATTTTGGCAGCTTCTTCAGCAGAGATCGGTTGTTGCAAAATGGTTTTACCGATTCTGAAGTCGCATGCCTTTTCCAGTGTTTTTTCGCAAACATAACCCTTGGGGCTATCGTAAACATTGGAGCCACACTTCGGACACTTTCCAATGACGGTCAGTACAGAGACATCAATCGGCTCATCCTTTTCCTTTGTTTCGTTGCCGAAATCAAATTCAAGTTTGAATTCCTCATTCAAACGAAGTTTTGAGGAAAACGGCCGCCCCATCTTGCTGATAAAGCCGTCAAGCGGTCCGATTTCTCCATCCTTGAGTAACACCTCCACCTCTGAGACCTCAAAGGTGCGACCGCCGGGATGTTTAGGCAAACTGAAATCACATTTCGTACAGGCAAAACGTCGGTAATTTTCAACGATTTCCCCACCGCACTTCGGACAGGGATTTTGTAAATGAGCCGGATTTTCAATGGGAACCGTGTTACCTTCATAACGTTTGGCCGAATCCACAATTTCGACAGTCATGTTACGAATTTCTTCCATGAAAACTTCCCGAGACAGTTTGCCCTGTTCGATCTGAGCCAGTTTGTACTCCCATTCCCCCGTTAACTCAGGCTCTGAAAGTTCTGATACGCCTAACCCTTTCAAAAGTGCAAATAACTGTCTGGCCTTATAGGTCGGGGCCAATTCGCGACCGTCGCGACGCAAATAGTTTTGAAGCAGTAACCCTTCGATAATGGCTGCTCGAGTGGCTGGCGTCCCCAATCCTTTGCCTGCCATAGCCTCGCGCAACTCATCTTCCTCAACCAACTTTCCGGCGCCCTCCATAGCGGACAATAACGTTGCTTCGGTATAACGCGGCGGAGCTTTGGTGGCCTTTTCTTCTACGCTAGCTTGCTCGACTAAAACCGATTCGTTTTCTGCGACTGCAGGAAGCGTTTGAGCATCCTGCGCTTCACGTCCGTAAACCGCCAACCAACCGGCTTTGACCAACACTTTCCCTTCGGTTCTTAATTTTTCATCGGCAACCGTTGTGATACGAGTCGTCACGTCATACTCGGCGGCCGGGAAAAAGACTGCCATGAAACGTTTGACGACCAAATCGTAAATTTTTTCCTCTGCTTCCGACAGTTTTTTGGGAGCCTGTAAGGTTGGAATAATGGCAAAGTGATCCGATATCTTTGCGTTATCAAAAACCCGCTTACTCGGCTTGACCCACTTGTGAGTAACAATATCCTGAACATTGTCAGCATATTGCGGTAACCCTCCCAATATCTCGAGCGTTTGATAAACCGTGGGAACATAGTCCTCCGGCAAAGCCCGGGCATCCGTTCTCGGGTAGGTCAAAACCTTGTGTTTTTCGTACAAAGACTGCGCCAAAGACAATGTTGTTTTAGCCGAAAAACCGAAGCGATTATTTGCTTCGCGCTGCAAACTCGTTAAGTCAAAAAGAAGCGGCGAAAGCTGAGTCGTTCGTTTGGCCGAATCGTGTACCTGTCCGCTTTGACGGTTAATTTTCTCACACAATGCTCGGGCATCATCCTCACTCCAAATTCTCTCGGCTTTGTCGTTTGGACGATCGTCCTGCTTTTTGAAATTCGGATTAAACCAAACAGCTTCGTAGTCACCGCTTTGAGCTTGTACCCGGGCATGAACTTCCCAATATTTCTGACTGACGAAAGCGTTGATTTTCTCTTCCCGTTCAACCACAATGGCCAAAGTCGGCGTTTGAACACGACCGACTGTTGTTAAGAAAAATCCACCGTCTTTACTATTAAAAGCGGTCATCGCACGCGTGCCGTTTATGCCGACCAACCAGTCAGCCTCTGAGCGAGATCGGGCCGCATCAGATAAATGACGCATTTCCTCATCCGTTCTCAAATGATCGAAGGCTTCCCGTATGGAAGCCGGCGTCATGGATTGCAGCCACAAACGTTTAATTGTCTTCTTACACTTACTTGCCTGGATAATGTATCGGAAAATCAACTCACCTTCTCTTCCGGCATCGCAGGCGTTGATAACTGTGGTGATATCTGCACGCTTGAGCAGGCGTTTTAACAACTTCAAACGGTCTTCTGTCTTTTTAATCGGCTTAAGATCAAAAACCGGTGGAAGCACCGGTAAGTTGGCAAAAGTCCATTTTCCTCGTTTAACGTCGTATTTTTCAGGCACCGCTAATTCCAACAAATGACCGACTGCGGAGCTGACTACGTAGTGATCACCTTCAAAATAATCTTTTTCACGCTTCATCCCGCCTAAAGCCTTTGCAATATCTGAGGCAACGGATGGTTTTTCAGCAATAACTAATACTTTTTCACTCATTTGATTTTTAACCTAACATCGAGGTCCTTGCTCAATTTGTCTTTTTTTAGAGTAGCAGTTACAAATAAAAAATGACGACTATTTGTTAATTTTTTTAATTTGCGATTTCAGACAGGATATCGTCGACGGACTCAACCAACTTTGCTCCTTCTCGAATTAGCCTATTGGTTCCCTTTGACAGCGGTGAGTAAATAGAACCCGGAACGGCCAGGATATTTCTGTTTATATCAGCAGCCTCTCTCATCAAAGACAACACTTTTGAGCGAGCGCTCGCTTCAATGACAACAAAATGTTCAACACCGGCAAGAAGCAACCTTTGACGCGATGGCCATGGATCGTTTTGCATCTCAATCGGAGACAGCAACAGCCCTCTTTCGGACATAAATAGTGATTTTTCGAAGAAATTAGAGTCAGTTGCGATATTTTTGGAAACAATTATTAAAGATTGAGCATTACTTTTAATAGCAGCTTTTAAGGTCGTCTTTTCAATTCCCTCACCATCGCCTTCAACCAATGCCACATTCTTTCTGACCAAAGAGCCGGCCCATGACTTCGCAATCTCCTCTCCTTGAGCACTTGGATGAGAACTGCCTACTAAACTAACGGTTGTCTTATTTAAAAGAGCAACTTTGCCAACCGCCAAAGTTACCAAAGGCGGTTGAGGTACCATTAAAAACTTTTTTGGAAAATCTTCATCACTCGGCACCAATAATCGGGCATTCGGAACTGACGACAAAAAATAAAGAATCCTCTCGATTTGCTCATCGGTCTGCAGCGATGGTGGGCGACGTAAACTCAAAGCAACGGATTGCGGTAAAACGGTCATCAGCGAAGAAAGACTCTGCGAGAAAATAGCCTCTGGTAATCCGAATGCTTTCAATAACCCATAAAAGCTTTCAAATTGCATTCCCGGAGTGAGTGCCAAACGTAGCCAATTCTTCTGTTTTTCCAATAACATATTCATTCTCAAATCGAAAGATTTTTCTTTTGCGCTAGAATCTGTCTCCTTATTAAGGCCTTTTTTGGAGAGCTCCCGTGGCTATTTTACCGATTGTGCAATTTCCCAATCCCGTTCTGGCAATGAAGTGTCAACCGGTCACTGAAGTGACCGACAGTATTCGTTCATTGGCTGCCGACATGGGTGAAACGATGTACAAAGCTCCGGGAGTCGGTCTGGCCGCTCCCCAAGTTGGCGAGCCCGTTCGGATGGTAGTCGTTGATGTCAGTGAGGAAAAAAATAACTTATTGACCTTGATTAACCCCGTTATCACGGAAAAAAGTGACGAAGAAGTCATCGGAGAAGAAGGCTGCCTGTCCCTGCCGGGTATTTGGGAAAAAGTAGCAAGAAGTACTTCTATTGTCGTTAAGTTCACAGATCTTCAAGGCAATGAGCAGGAACTTCATGCTGAAGGGCTTTTAGCCATTTGCATTCAACACGAACTCGATCATCTTGACGGCACTGTTTTCATCGACCACCTCAGCCGATTGAAGTACGATCGGGCCTGCGCCAAATTGAAAAAGCGCCGCAAACAGGAAAAGGATCGCTAATCGCTGTTAATCCTTGTAACGATGGCAATGCTTACCAACTGCCGGAACGATCTGATCAATGACCCGATCCGGCAGATCGTGCCCCATACCATTAATAACCATCATTCTGGAATTCGGGATTAGACGTGCCACCTCCTCTCCGGCACGTAACGGCAAAAGCGGGTCATCGCGTCCGTGAATAACTAAGGTCGGCGTCATAATGCGCTTCAAATATTTAGAACGATCCCCGGAAGCTAAGATTGCCAACAATTGTCGGCTGCTCCACGTTTGCTCATAGCCACTCTCGAGCATCGCTTCTGCCACAATCGTAACCTGTTGATCTGAGTAACTTTCTCCGGGCGACCCAATCGCTTTAAACATTTTCCTGAGGTATTTTTTCATGGCTTCCAGGTCCCTATGACGAGGAGGCTTACTCAAAATTCCGCTGATTGCCCTTAATTTTCCTAAACCGGTTCTGGGATTGCCTGATGCGCCCATCACAGATATCAGTGATGAAACCCTTTGCGGATACATATTGGCCATAACCTGCCCAATCATGGCCCCCATTGAAATACCCATCACGTGGGCCCGTTTGATTTGCAGTTCATCTAGGACAGCCACCGCATCGGCAGCCATATCTTCCAATGAATAACAACCGGTGACAGGACGCCGCATCAATGTACGGACAATGGCACCGAAAGTCGCAAAGGGGCTGACATAACGGTCAATTTTTGTCGATTCCCCGCTGTCCCGATTATCAAAAACCACTACTCTTAATCCATGACGAACCAGTTGTTCGATCAAGCGATCAGGCCAAGCCTTTGAAGGCATACCCAACCCCATTATCAGTAAAATCACAGGAGCACTATCATCGCCATAAACGTCGTAGGCAATGCGGATATTGTCAATTGTTTGAAGCGTCTGCATAAAATTCCCCACGTTTTCAAAAAGTGTATCGCTTTGCCAACAACTTTTAAATGGACGGTTAAAAAAGCTAACAAATCAATCTCAGCTGAAAGTGAAAACACTAAAATTAAAACATGAAAATCATATTTGCTGGAACACCCCCTTTTGCCGCCACCGCCCTTGAGGCACTTATTGCGGCCGGACACGATGTCTGTTTAGTATTGTCGCAACCCGACCGTCCAAGCGGCCGCGGGATGAAGTTGACCCCGTCGGCAGTGAAAGCGTTGGCTCTTCAAAAGAGTCTTCGTGTGGAGACACCGCGTACTCTATCGGTTAAGAAAAATCCCCAAGAGGCCCTTGCTACCATTGAGCTTTTAAAGTCAATGAACGCCGACATTATGGTGGTTGCAGCCTACGGGATGTTGCTGCCTGAATCTGTATTGAGTATTCCCCTTGGTATCGGCCCTGACAATTCCGTCAAATGCATCAATATCCATGCCAGCCTTTTGCCTCGATGGAGAGGGGCAGCTCCGATAACCCGGGCTATTGAGGCAGGAGACTCTCATTTCGGGGTCACTCTGATGAAAATGGATGCCGGACTAGATACCGGGCCGATGCTTTTGCAGGAATCTTTCCCTCTGACTGGAGAAGAAACTACGACGTCCTTAACCGAACGCGTCGCCGAACTCGGGGCACAAATGCTTGTGAAGCTTTTGGCCGAGCCTGAAAAAATTACAATAACGCCCCAGCCTGAGGACGCCGTAACCTATGCCCATAAAGTCACAAAAGAAGAGGGCCATCTTAACTTCTGCCTATCCTGTTCAGAAGTAGAAAGAAAAATTCGGGCATTTGTCCCATTCCCCTCTTCCTTTGCCGAGCATAACGGCACAATCATCAAGATTTGGCAGGCACAGGTATGTTCTGAACGTCACGGCAAACCCGGAGAAGTTCTTAGTGTTGACAAAAACGGAATCGTGATTGCCTGCAATCAGGGGGCCATTCGCGCCACCGTTCTTCAACGACCGGGCAAACCTAAAATGCCGGCGCAAAGCTTCTTGCAAGGCTACAACGTCACTGCCGGAGAATTTTTCAAATGAGTATTCCGCTTAATCAAGCCATGCTCATCAGTGCTTCGGGATGGCAGAAAATCGTTTCAGAGTCCTGTTCGTTGGAAAAGGCTCTAACTTTTTGCACGTCTGATGAGCAACCGGAAGCGCGTTCCGTCGTTCAAAGCTTGCTGTATACGACGGTACGTCATCGAGCTCAGGTTGATTATCTCGTCAGAAAATTAGTCAAAAAAGAACCTCAGGAAAAAGTTCGGTCACTGCTTTGTGTTGCACTTGCTCTGCTGCTTGAGGATAAAGAAAAACCTTTTACGGTTGTCAATCAGACTGTTGAAGCCGCTAAGACTGATCCTGAATTGTCTTGGTCTAGTGGTTTTTTCAATGCCGTTCTCAGAAATTTTTTGCGTAATCGTTCGCAACTGACTGCTACATTCAAAACCAATTTATCAACCCGGTACAACGCACCAGGCTGGTGGATTTCTAAAATCAAGCGCTCCTACCCAAAAAGTTGGCAGAGTATCCTGAGTACTCAGAATAAGCGTCCTCCGCTTACCTTGAGAATCAATCGGGCTAAAACAACGGTTGACGAATTTTTAAAAACGCTCACTGAGCACGGTTTTCAAGCCAAACCGATCGGCACCTGGGCGGTTATGATCGAGCCCCCTTGCCCTGTCAACAAAATTCCTGGATTTTCCGAAGGACTATGTTCGGTGCAGGATGCCGGCAGCCAATTAGTCACTGAACTGTTAGAGCTTAAAGACGGTGATCGAGTGCTGGACGCATGTGCTGCTCCTGGAGGGAAAACTGCTCAACTGCTCGAAACGCATCGCCTTGATGTAACCGCAATGGAGATTGATCCCGATCGGGCCGTACGTATCAATGAAACTCTCTCACGCTTAGGGTTGACCGCTAAAATAGTGGTCGGAGATGCCAGTGATGAATCCGTATTGGATAAGTTGGGCGAATTTGATGCCATTCTTCTGGATGCTCCGTGTACGGCCTCGGGCATTGTTCGTCGCCATCCGGATATTGTTTGGTCCCGCCGCCCCGAAGATATCGACGTGTTAGCATCACGACAGGCTCATTTATTAGAGACACTTTGGAAAAAAGTACCGCAAGGAAAGCAGTTACTGTACGTTGTCTGTTCCATCTTCCCGGAAGAGGGACCGGTGCAGATTCAGCGTTTTCTTGACCGTCATCCGGAAGCGTCTCTCAAGACTAATACCTTGAGTTCCGACGGGATGCTTCGTCTGGTTCCCACGGAAAACGAACATGTACAAGGATTACCGATTAATCATGACGGATTTTTCTACGCCCTGCTTGTAAAAGGAAACAAACAGTAATGCGTATGGTTAAACACTTCCTTAACTTATTGCTCACCCTTTGCTTAGGCTTAGGAAGTGTTTCGTTTGCCTGGGCAAATGACATTACCGTCATGTCAGGTACCTTATCTATCCGTACCAGCTCTCCTCAAGGCCTGTATCTCGATGTCAATGTAGAGTTTGATTTGCCGCGCAGTGTTCAAGATGCGCTCAACAGAGGCATTCCGCTTTACTTTGTTACGGAATTTTCTATTCAACAACAACGTTGGTATTGGGTCAATAAGCCCTTAATTGAGGCTTCTTTAATGACCCGACTTTCTTACAGTCCGCTGACAAGACAATACCGTCTTTCCAGAGGCGGGCTGTCCCAATCTTTTGATTCCTTATCCGAAACACTGGCGATTTTGAAATCGCTTCACGGTTGGCGGATCTCTGAAGACACTCATATTGAGAATCCTGAAGACTGCGTAGCGGAGGTTAGAGTACGTTTGGACACCAATCAACTTCCCCTTCCCATGCAGGTTACTATCGGTGAAAATGATTGGGATCTGACATCGGACTGGTACGTTGTCGACTTTGATCGTTCCATCACTCATCCGTTAGAGGACGGTAAGCAATGAGATATCGTCTGAGATACGGTGCCAGTATCGGTTTTGCGATCATCGTTGTTTTGCTGTTCTTACTGACTTCAGCCGGAACAACTTCTCAAAAACTGGAACCCTATTTTCCTATCTTGCTCATCGTTAATGCGTTGGTGGCATTGGGGCTATTGGTTGCAGTCATCTCGTTGATTTCTAAGTTAGTCAAACGATTCAAACAACATCAGTTCGGATCACGTACGTTGGCAACGCTGGTCTGTGCAATCTCTTTTGTGGCATTGCTGCCGTCGTTACTGATTTACACAATTTCAACACACTTAATTTCTCAGGCATTTGACTCCGGCGTCGACTCAAGAGTAGAGCGTGCATTGGATGCCGGTGTTACTCTGGCTCAGAATTCACTGCTGCGAATTCAAAACGATCAGTTGGTGACCACAAGAACGATTGCAGACAGACTCAGCTCCGTTGCCTTTTCCGACATGAGCAATGAACTCATGCGTATGAGCGATCTGACCAATTCCGCAGTCTTATCTTTAATTGACGGCAACGGACAAATCATCACGCAAAGCTCTCCTCTGGCCTCGGTCGACCTAACAGTCTCAACTCGAGATATCCAAACCGTCAGACAGCAAGGCTACTTTTCTGCTTTGGAAGAAAGTGCCTTAGACAACACTCCGCAATCCAACAGACTAAAAATCCGAACGATTGTCCCGATTAATAATCATTCATCCTCAGACGAATGGTTTTTACAAGTCAGTCTAGAAATTCCGGAAAGCGTTGCTCACAACATCAATGCCGTAACAAACGGGCTGCTTGATTACCAACAAATCATTTTCAATCGAAGCGGTCTGCAAACCATTTACCACTGGTCATTGATTATGAGTCTTTTATTGGCCGTACTTTGCGCTGTTTTAGCCGCATTTTCTTTTGCCAGTCGAATGACCGCACCGATCAGACAGTTAGCCGAAGGGACTCGCCGTGTGACCAGCGGACATTTTCAACCGATTAAAGAGTTCTCCGGCGCTGACGAAATCAATGAGTTAACCCGCGCATTTAATGTCATGGTAAGAAAAGTCAATGACGCCATGGACACTCTGGAGAGCAGACGCGAGCGTTTGGAACAATCTAACATTTTCCGTGAACGAATTCTCGAGAATCTCTCCACCGGCATCATCATTCTGGACCATATGAAACGCCTGCGCTCGGCCAACATGGGTGCCGTCAGAATTATCGGCAACAGTGTCTTGCAAATCGGCGTCCTGCTCCAAGAAGCCAACCCGGCGCTTGCAAAACTCGTTTTACCGATGCTCTCGGACAGCTCTCGTTCAGTCAAGCAGGAGGACGCTTCTTTGTCAATTGATGGGAAAAAAGAGCCGCTCACCCTATTAATCCGTACCTCTTCCGTTCCTCTTAATGACGGTCCCGGATTTTTAGTGGTCATTGACGATATGACGCAGGCCGTTGCCGCTCAAAGAGTTATCGCCTGGGGGGAAGTTGCCCGCCGCATGGCTCATGAAATCAAAAATCCGCTCACTCCGATTCAATTGGCGGCAGAGCGTATGCAAATTAAGTTGTCCAAGCATCTGCCCGACGATGACATCGTCCTTCTGAATCGTTATACCAATACGATTGTCGAGCAAGTCTCTGCTATCAAACAGATGGTCAATGATTTTCGTGATTACGCTAAATTACCCAAACCGACCCTAAAGCCTCTGAACTTAAACGAAGTGCTCGATGATGTTGCATTACTGTACAGACAAGCCGGCGGTTCTGTTTCCTTAAAATTAGAGAAAAACCTTCCTTTGCTTGCTGCCGATAGAGCCCAACTGCTGCAAGTTCTTCACAATCTGCTCTCAAATGCAAAAGAGGCTTGTAAAAACGATTCTGATTGTCAGATTGAAATGTCGACGTCTCTGGAGCGTGAAGGAAAAGAGAAAACCGTCATTTTAACGGTGGCGGACAATGGCCCGGGATTTAGTGAACAGATTCTTAACCATGCTTTTGAGCCCTATATCACCACAAAAGAAACCGGCACAGGATTAGGGTTACCTATGGTGAAAAAAATTGTTGAAGAACATGGCGGTTGGATAAAATTAGCTAACCGTTCAGACCCGAATGACCCAAAACCAAATGGTGCTATAGTTACCATTGGTTTTGTCAATCTTGCCTGACTTTTTTATCAGACTTGTGGATTTAAATGGCAAACGTTCTTGTTGTTGATGACGAAGTTGGAATTCGAGAGCTCTTCAGTGAGATTCTTTCCGATGAGGGCTATACCGTCACGGTGGCGGCCAATAGCGTGGAAGCTCGTCGCGCCTTGCATTCTTGCTCTCCCGATGTAATTTTGCTTGATATCTGGATGCCCGATACCGACGGGATGTCTTTGCTCAAAGAATGGGCTTCACAAGGACCGCTGCCTTGTCCGGTTATTATGATGTCCGGCCACGCCAACATCGATATGGCCGTTGAAGCAACAAAGTTCGGTGCCTATTCTTTCCTTGAAAAACCCACTTCTATCAAGACACTGACAGAAGCTTTACGTGCTGCGTTGGCTGCCAAACAAACCATGGAGCGTACGGCCGCAGCTGTTCAGCGCAGCGCCGATAATGCTGAAAAAAGTAAAAAAGAACAATCCACTTCCCGCTCCTTGAGCGAATTGATCGATTTCTCCCTACCCTTGCGCGAAGCGCGGGACCAATTCGAACGAGCTTATTTTTCCCATCTTCTCGAGCAGGAAAATTACAGCATGACCCGAGTGGCTGCCAAAGCTCAATTGGAACGTACCCATCTGTATCGAAAATTACGCCAACTCGGTATTGAGTGGTCCAAGGACGAATCTTAGTCACGCTTGAGTTATGAAAATTTTGATTTTGGGAGCAGGCCGGGTCGGCCGATCCGTAGCGCAGAGTCTGGTCAGTGATGCAAACGACATCACTATCGTGGACGAGTCGGCAGATCGTATCGAGCAAATGCAGGAGCGTTTTGATCTTCGAGGCATCGTCGGTGATGCCAGCTCTCCCTCTGTACTGAGTAGTGCTGGGGCTATGGACAGTGACCTGCTCATTGCCGTAACTGCCAACGACGAAACGAATCTTGTTGCCTGCACATTGGCTGCGCAAATCTTTAATGTCCCTATGCGCATTGCCCGTGTCCGTGACAGTGAATTGAGACACTATCCCCGCATTTTAGGTGATGAAGGCTTTCGTGCAACAAGCGTCATCTGGCCTGAGCAGGCAATGGCCACACAATTTGCCAAGTTAATTACTTTCCCTGCTGCCCAACAGGTGTTGAATTTCGCCGAAAATAAACTCACTCTTTTTACGGTCAATTCCACCGACTCCGCACCTCTTACCGGCAAAACACTGGAAGACGCTTTCAGGATGATGCCTGAGGCAAAGATGAGATTTATCTCTATTTATCGGCGCAACAGAAGATTAGAGTGCCGAAACGACACCGTCATTGAAGCCGATGATGAAATAACCGTCCTCGTTTCCAGCGAATGCGCGGAAATGGTCATCGAAGCCCTGCATCCTTTTGAAAAAGCCGAAACCATTGTTCTCATTAACGGTGGCGAGTTATCCGGGTTGCTGACCGATGAACTGGAACCTGCACGATCCAAACGCAGAATCAAAATTTTTGAGGGCAAGGAAGAGGTCGCAATAGACCTCTCCAAACGATTCAGCAGTAACAAAGTCTCCGTATCTTTGGTCAAACATGACGACACATTGGCGTTGATGCAAGAAGGCATTGATCAGGCCGATGTGGTGGTTGCCTTATCCAATAACGACGAGATAAATGTTATGACTGCGCTCTTGGCTAAAAAGCTCGGCGCTAAGCGAAGCATTGTTTTACTGGAAAATCAGGTTTACTCCGATCTTGTCCGAGGTACAGAGGTTGATGTCACAGTCTCCCCGACACAAGCTTCTTTAGGTGAACTACTCAGACATATCCGCTACGGTGATGTAGTCAATGCCCAGGAACTCTATCAGGATAAAGCCGAAGCTTTGGAAATCATCGCCCACGGTACGAAAAAAAGTTCCAAAGTGGTCGGGAAAGCGTTGCGCGAAATTGCCTTTCCTAAAGGAGTATCCGTCGGGGCCATTGTTCGTGGCCAGGGCGATGAGGCCAATGTATTAATGGCCGAACCTGATCTCACGGTTATGGACGATGATCATCTGATATTGTTTGTTCCGAACAAGAAAGTGATTCAACGTATCGAACGTTTGTTCGAGGTTGATGTCGGCTTCTTCTAAGAGAGCTCACCATGTTCCGAACTCAAAAACGACTGATTCTGCCCGTCTTGAACGCTTTGGGCCCTTTGCTGATCATTTTGGCCGGGGCTCAGCTTCTTCCTCTTGCTATTGCTTATCGGGACGGAGAGGACGTTTTGTCCGAGTTCGGACTTTCTGCTGCGATAACGTTAACAATCGGTTTATTTCTTCTTTTTTCAACCAAACGTTTTAAAAGAGAGTTAGAACCTCGAGACGGCTTTCTTCTTGTCACATTGTCATGGCTGTCCGCTGTACTGGTCGGCTCTCTTCCACTGACCTTATTGCTGCCGGATATTGCCTACTATCGGATCTTTTTTGAAGCGGTTTCCTGTTTAACAACAACCGGAGCAACCGCCCTGACCAATTTATCCGATCTGCCGCTGTCTCTGAACTACTGGCGCTGTCTCTTATCCTGGCTCGGTGGTATGGGTATCATTGTTCTGGCAGTAGCCATCCTACCTCTGTTGGGTGTCGGCGGTGCTCAACTTTTTAAGGTTGAAAATTCCAATCTATTCAAAGATGACCGATTGACTCCGCGTATTGCCGATACAGCCAAAGCTCTTTACGTCATTTATATTCTCGCTTCTATTGCTTGCGTTGCCGCGTACCACTGGGCCGGCATGAATTGGGATGATTCCGTTATGTTTATGTTCACAACAATGAGCCTGAGCGGAATTACGCCCTATGATCAAAGTATCGGCTACTTTAACTCGCCGGCGATTGAAATGGTTGCTGTCGGTTTCATGATTTTTTCTGGTTTCAATTTCTCGCTTCACTTCACGGCCTGGCGGCAACGTTCCATTTCAACCTATTTCACGGATATTGAAGCGCGTGCATGGTGCCTGATTTTATTGGCAGGGGTTCTCATTGTTTTTGGTGTTTTAAGCTTCAACCACGTCTATCCCTCTTGGGAAACCACTCTGCGTCACGCATTGTTTAACGTTGCTTCTCTTTTTTCAACAACCGGATACACCACTGAAAATTACGAACTTTGGCCTTCATCAATAGGCTTTTTACTACTGATCGGCAGTCTTTTTGCATCCTGCTCCGGTTCGACCGGAGGCGGTGTAAAGATGCTTCGACTGTTAATTTTTATTAAACAGGCGGTTTTGTGCTTGCACACCCTGTTAAGACCTCGAGACTACTTACCGCTGAGATTGGGCAAACTCACCATCCCTGAAAACATTGCCGGTAATGTTTCGGCATTTTTTGCTTTGCACATCACAGTGGTATGCACTTGCACAATGCTGATTATGTTCTCAGGAGTCGACTTAACAGAAGCTTTTTCAACGGTCATCGCTTGCATCGCCAACGCCGGCCCCGGCTTAGGGGATGTGGGGCCGGCCGGTAACTACGCTGCCTGCAATCCTTTGCATCTGTGGGTGGGTTCTTTCTGTATGTTTGTCGGCCGTCTCGAGTTATTTACGGTCTTCGTAATCTTTACCCGAGCATTCTGGAGAAATTAGGACAAAGGTTCCCAGTGGACATTCACTCCCTTATCGGCTGCTTTTCGTAAAAGTTTTAATAGGGAGTAGAACCGCGTACGAATACCGACTGCAGCAAGCATGGCGGGTTTTTCTTTTGCTTCGTCCTCATCTTCCGGTACCTCGTTTTGAGCCACTGCGTCAATTACCTTTTCCAGTGACTGAATGACTGCCGGCAAATATTCCGCCAGAAATGCTCCTTTATCATGAAAAACAATTCCGGCTTGCTTAAAAATCGGTTCAACATGGTTTCTCATCATGATGACTTCGCCGGTAACTTTAGAGCGAAAAACAACAACTGCCATTTCTAAATACCCTCACTTTCTTTTTTGATTCATCCGTCATTTTATAATCGGCAGTAGGAAAACTGCTATGAGATTTTCAATGATGGCGTCTCACTCTTTAAATCGTGCTCTGAAAGATGACGAATTCGTCGAACTCGACGAATTACTGGCTCAATTAGATGAAGACAGTCTGGCCATGGACGCTTCTCAAGCCGATGGCTTTCTGACAGCTTTGTGCTTACTTCCTCAAGAGGTACCCCCCACAGAGTGGATGCCGTTGATTTTCTGTGCCCCTACTGCCAAACCTTCTGTTTTGAAAGAACCTCTTCAAACCAGACTGGAGGAATTGCTCTACAGACGCTATCGCGAAATTAATCATCGCTTAGCACAACGACAACCCATCGATCCCATTGTGTTTGACCCGGAAGATGATAACGGAGAGCCTTTAACCGGCGAAGATGAGATTGTTGCGTTACAACCGTTTGCTTCCGGCTTCTTAACTGCAGCTCAGAAGTGGAGCGGTTTGCTTGATTCCGACAACCCGGAAGTAACTTCCGCACTGGTTGGCGTATGGCGCCATCTTCCTGAAGAAGAAATCGGAGACTTTGCCTCGGTCAGAGATGAGCTGCTGTCAGAGTCGCCTCTTGAAAATCTTGATGATGCTATTGAAGATATTGCAATCTGCATCAAACAGATTGCTTCGGTTACTCGAGGATTTTCGGACGATAAAAAGCAAGGACAAGGTATTAATCGCTCGAGTCGTCGACGCCATTAATATTTCGTCGGTGTTCCAGGTAGGCTGCCCAGGCTACCAGGACTAAGACCGGTACCCCGATCAGTGCTGTGGAAACGAAAAACAGACTGTAGCCGATGCTTTCAACGACAAAACCGGAAAATCCGGCTAAAAATTTCGGCAACAGCAACATCACGGAACTGAAAAGGGCATATTGAGTGGCCGTGTAAGCCGTGTTGGTCAAGCCTGCAAGGTAGGCTAAAAAAGCCACCGAGGCGATGCCTGCCGCTAAATTATCAGCACTGACCGTTATCATCAGGTAAGGCAGGTGATGTCCCTGAGTTGCCAGCCAAGAAAACAACAGATTCGTGATCGCAGACAGCAATCCGCCTAAAAACAGTGTTTTCATAACGCCAAGTCGAGTGCTGATCATGCCTCCGATAAACGCCCCCAACAATGTCATCACAACACCGAAAACTTTAGAAACTGCGGCCACTTCTTCTTTACTGAAACCCAGATCCTGATAAAACGGATTGGCCATTACTCCCATCACAACATCAGAAATTCGATAAGTCGCCACCAATGCCAAAATCACGGCCGCATGCCAATGATAGCGAGTGAAAAAATCAATGAATGGCAAACAGGCGGCTTCATAAAACCAAACAACCAGACGAGTTTTACGCTCTGACCAGTCCGGATGCACTTGTCTACAGTGCTGCAGACGAGTGGCTGTCAAATCTGTTGTATGGCGGCTGACCTCTCGGGTGGGTTCGGGTGAAAGCAAGACAGTTACCAGACCGACAACCATACTCGAAGCCATCACCATGTAAGCCCACTGCCACGCCAAGGGATCATATTGTGAGTCGGTTGAGGCAAAAAAAGCCGCCAATGCCAATGCCCCGGCACCGGCCCATATCATCGCCAAACGGTAACCGGTTTGATACGTAGCCGCTAAAGCCGCCTGTTCAGACAATTGAGCACTTTCAATTCGATAAGCATCCAACGCAATGTCTTGAGTCGCAGAAAAAAAAGCCGTCAATGTCGTAAATACAATCATCAACATCAGATTTTGCTGCGGGTCTGTCAAACCCATAGCGACCAGACATATCGTTACCGACAGTTGAGAAAATAGTAACCACGCTCGTCTGCGCCCGAAATAAGCTGTCAGGATCGGTAGTTTCAATCGATCGACAAGAGGTGCCCAGGCCCATTTAAATCCGTAAGCCAACCCTACCCATGTCACCATTCCGATGGTACTGAGTTCAATCCCCGCCTCTCGAAGCCAAAACGACAATGTCCCCAACACGAGCAGAAGCGGCAATCCGGAGGCAAACCCGAGAAAAAACATTCTGAGGGTTTGAGCCCGGGTATAAATTCGCCAAGCTGACAACCAGGATGAGCGGCCAGATTCTGTCGACATGGTTAAATCAAATCCTCTTTACGGATAAAGCACCAATGTTTTTCAGGTAATTCTTCTGAAAGTGTATAGTGACCGACACTGATACGGTGCAATGCTTGCACCCGATTCCCAACCGCTGCAACCATGCGCTTAACCTGGTGATATTTACCCTGGGTAATTTTCATCTCAAATACCCTATCACTCTTTTGCTCGATAGCATCGGCTGCAACTTTTTCCTTTTCTCCGTCCAACACAACTCCGGTAAGAAGTCGACGAAACATTGTTTCGTCCATCGGGTGTTTTGCTGTCACTCTATAAATTTTGGCGACATGTTTTTTAGGATGGGTGAGCCTGTGCAGCAGTGCTCCGTCATCGGTCAGAATCAACAACCCCGTCGTGTCTTCATCGAGTCGACCGACGGGTTGCACTCCACGATTTCGTAAAGGTGCAGGCAATAATGACATGACTGACGGATGATGAATCGGCTTCCGGGAACATTCATAACCGGCCGGTTTATTCAATGCAATCACAGCCTTTTCAAAGTAAGACCAACTAACCCCATCAACGCTAAATTCCAGTGTATTTGTGTCAACATCCATCCAAGGATCCGTTAAAGTCTGTCCCTCAATAGCGACCCTTCCCTGAACGATTAAGCCGTAACACTCGTGACGTGTTCCGAACCCTTGACTGAATAACACTTGTTCCAACTTCACGGTTTAAACCTCATAGTCCACTGTTAACGGAGCATGATCGGAGAATTTTTCTTCACTATACACATATGTCCGACAGGCCTTGCTTGCCAACCCAGGTGTTGCGATCTGATAGTCAATACGCCATCCGACATTTTTAGCTCGCGCCTGTCCTCTTTGACTCCACCAAGTATATTGCTCTTTGGTCGGTTCAAGATAACGGAAAACATCAACCCAATCATCAGAAAACAGATCCGTCAGCCATTGTCTTTCTTCAGGCAAAAAGCCAGGGTGTGTCAGATTACCTTTCCAATTTTTCAGGTCTATTTCTTTATGGGCAATATTGATATCACCACAAAAAACAATATCCTTATTCAACGCCTTGATTTCTTTGAGATGCGTTTTGAATACATCTAAAAAGCGAAATTTTGCTTCCTGTCGATCGTCTGAACTGGTTCCTGATGGGAAATACACGGAAATAACCACGTAATCTTCAAATTCTGCCCGGACGTAACGCCCCTCTGCATCAAACTCTTCATTACCGAATCCGATTTGAACTGATTTCGGTTGAACACGGCTGTAAAGTGCTACGCCCGAGTAACCGCGCTTTTGGGCCGTGTGCATATAAAGGTGATAGCCATCTCGGTGCAAAACCTCGTCAGTAAAATCAGACTCCTGTCCTTTGAGTTCCTGCACACATAAAATGTCTGCCTGTTGTTGATCGAACCAAGACCAAAAATTCTTTTTGGCTGCCGAGCGCAACCCATTGGCGTTGAAGGTAATAATGCGCAACATTTGTTTTCTCGTTAAAATTTGTTCTTTGGGTAATTATCCTGAATCATTACGAATTTTGTCGGACTCATATTATGTCTTTACAACACGAATTTATCGAATTTGCTCTGAATACTAACGTATTGCGTTTCGGAGAATTTAAAACCAAAGCAGGCCGTTTATCGCCCTACTTCTTTAATCTGGGTCTTTTTAATACCGGTAAAACTCTCGGCAAATTGGCGGAGTTTTACGCCCAAACACTTCTGAGCGCCCGCCAAGAGGGAAAAATTGAATTTGATATGATCTTCGGACCGGCTTATAAAGGCATTCCTTTGGCCGCTGCCGTTGCTGTCAAGTTAGCGGAAATGGGATGCGACATTCCTTATGCCTTTAACCGAAAAGAAGCTAAAGATCACGGTGAAGGCGGTATGATCATCGGCTCTCCGCTCAAGGGTAAAGTTATCGTGATTGACGATGTGATTTCTGCCGGCACCTCTGTGCGTGAATCCGTCAAATTGATTCAAGCCGCAGGCGCGCAAGCCAGCGGGGTTTTAATTGCTTTAGATCGTATGGAAAAAGGCGGCAATGCGGAACAAATGACCGAAGTTTCTGCCGTTCAGGACGTCATCAACACTTTCCATATGCCGGTCATTTCGATTATCAACCTCAAAGATTTGCTTGCCTTTATGGATGAAGATACCCCCAAGGCAAGAGAGGCTCGTGCATACAAAGAGGCCGTCCAAGCATACCGTAATCGTTACGGCGCCTGACGGCCTGGGTTTTCAGGCTTAATGTTCCCCTACCCTCAAAAAGTAGGGGAATTTTTTTAAGCCAACTTCTTTCTGAGCAGCTGATTGACTTGAGCCGGATTAGCTTTTCCTTTACTGGCCTTCATCACTTGTCCGACCAGACCATTCAGAGCTTTTTCTTTGCCGGCACGGAACTCTTCAACATTCTTGGGATTATTGGCGATCACTTCATCGACAATTTTCTCAATCGCTCCGGTATCCGAGATTTGTTTCAAACCTAACTGATCAATCAAGTCATCCACACTGGCGGCATTGCCTTCCAAAATGGCAGCAAAAATCTTCTTTGCCCCTCTGTTGTTAATCGTGTTATCCAAAACACGATTAATCAAAGCAGCTAATTTTTCTGCTGTCACCGGCAAAGTTTCAATGCTCATGTCTTTTTGGTTCAAAGCAGCCGAAACTTCACCCATCACCCAGTTGGCAGCAATCTTCTTATCGCTGACCTTATCGGCAACAGCCAAGTAGTAATCTGCCACTTCCTTAGAAGCTGTCAGAATTGAAGCATCGTATTCCGATAAACCGAAGTCTTTAATCAGACGAGCTCGCATCTGATCGGGCAACTCAGGCATGCTCGAACGAACTTCTTCAAGCCACTGCTCGGAAATATCCAACGGCAAAAGATCGGGATCCGGGAAGTAACGGTAATCCATCGAATCTTCCTTAGATCGCATCTGACGCGTTTCTCCTGTATCAGGATCATATAAACGCGTTGCCTGAACAACTTTTCCGCCGTCTTCAATCAATTCAATCTGACGACGAACTTCATACTCGATGGCCTCTTGCAGGAAACGGAAGGAGTTCAAATTTTTAATTTCACAGCGTGTTCCGAATTCCTTTTGTCCAACAGGGCGAACACTGACGTTGGCATCACAGCGGAAATTACCGTTTTGCATATCCCCATGACTGATACCAAGCCATACGACCAGAGCATGTAAAGTACGTGCGTAAGCGACGGCTTCTTCTGCAGAGCGCAACTCCGGTTCGGTCACAATTTCAAGTAACGGCGTACCTGCACGGTTTAAGTCAATCCCGCTTTGTCCCACTTCCAAACCGTGAACACTCTTGCCGGCATCTTCTTCCAAGTGTGCACGCGTCAGATTCAGTGTTTTCATGTACGGCTCACCCTTTTTGGGCGTCACCATAAAAGAAACCTGACCGCCGATCACGATAGGCCACTCAAACTGACTGATTTGATACCCTTTCGGTAAATCAGGATAGAAATAATTTTTACGGTCAAAAATAGAGCGAGGGGCAACCTTAGCACCAATGGCCAAGCCGAACTTCATGGCCTTTTCCACAGCCCCTTTATTCAACACCGGCAACGTACCGGGTAAAGCCAAGTCCACCACGCATGCGTGAGTGTTGGGTTCGGCACCGAAATCAGTCGAAGCCGCTGAAAAAATTTTGGTCTTGGTAGAAAGCTGTACGTGCGTCTCAAGACCGATCACTACTTCCCATTGCATAATTCTTCCCCTATCAGTAACCGGCCGGAACACGCTTATGCCAATCCGTTTCACACTGATAACGATGAGCGATACCTAAAAGTTTTGCTTCATTAAAACGAGCACTCACCAACTGAAAACCGAGAGGCAGACCACTGGAGTGAATACCACAGGGCATGCCGATACCGGGCAGACCCGCCAACGAAACCGGGATGGTATAAAGGTCACTTAAATAGGCCTGAACCGGATTACTCTTTTCTCCGAAATGATAGGCAGGACCGGTTGCTGCTGGACTGATGATGGCGTCAACTTCCTTGCAAACACCATTGAGCTCGTTGGCAATCAAGCGACGAACACGTTGCGCCTTGATGTAATAGGCATCGTAGTAGCCGTGAGAAAGCACATAGGTACCGATCATAATACGACGCTGAGGTTCCGGACCTAAAGCCTCCGAACGACTGCGTTTGATCATGTCCTGAATGTCGCTGTAGTGTTTAGCACGGTAACCGTATCGCACTCCGTCATAGCGGCTCAGGTTGGAGGAAGCTTCGGCACAGGCCACAACGTAGTAAACGGGCACGCCTAAATCAACCGTCGGCAACTCAATGTCAACGATTTTGGCTCCCATTTTCTCGTAAGTCTGAATGGCCTCTTCGATACTGGCAGCAAGCTCCTCGTCCAACCCTTCGGCAAACCACTTACGGGGCACGCCGATTTTCACGCCGTCCATACTCATGCCAAGGCAACGCGTGAAATCTTCCTTGGGTAAATCAACGCAAGTTGAATCTTTCGGGTCAAACTCAATCATTTCATTGAGAACCCAGGCGCAATCCTCTACAGAGCGAGCCAGAAGCCCCGGAGTATCAAGACTGGAAGCAAAGGCAATGACACCATAACGACTGGGGCGACCATAAGTCGGTTTTAACCCCGTTACACCGGTAAAGACTGCCGGTTCACGAATAGAGCCGCCGGTATCGGTACCCGTTGCTACCGGCGCCAGGCTGGCTGCCACACAACTTGAGGAGCCACCGGAAGAACCACCCGGTACACAATCTTTATTCCACGGATTCAACACATTACCGAAGGCGGAATTTTCGTTTCCGCTACCCATCGCAAACTCATCACAATTGAGCTTACCCAGGCAAACCATACCGGCACGATTTAAATTTTCGACAACAGTAGCATCAAAGGGACTCATGTAGCCCTCAAGCATCTTACTGGCTGCGGTTGTCGCCCATTGCTTGGTCACAAAAAGGTCCTTATGTGCAATCGGAATACCGGTCAAACGACCTGCGGTTGCGTTTGCAATGCGCTTATCGGCCTGACGGGCCTGTTCCAATGTCACTTCTGGACGAACATCCAGAAAAGCATTCAGATCTTTGTTTTGCTCAATACGGTCCAGATAGACTTGGGCCAATTCAACTGCCGAGACTTCCTTACGGGCAAGCTTGTCGCTGAGCTCGACGACAGAAGCGTGAAAAAGTTCGTTTGCCATTATTCAATCACCTGCGGAACCAAGAAATGACCCTCTGCTTGTTCAGGGGCATTTTTCATGTTGTTTTCACGATCGTTGACTTCTCGCACAATATCGTCACGCAGACGTTGAGAGCCATCGTGAGGATGAGGCATCGGTTCTACCCCTTCGGTATCCACAGCCTGAATGCGTTCAATCATTTTGAAAATATTGTTCAATTCGCCTTGCATGCGCTCTGCCTCTTGGTCATTGAGTTCAAGGTGACCGAGGTTGGCAATTCGACGAATGTCTTCAAGAGCCAAAGTCATAGATAATTCCAGTATGAACGGGGACGGTCCCGCTCTTGTCATAAAACAGACCACCCTCGGTTCTCAGTAAACCGAATAGATGGTTAACTGGTCAATTTTAATGATTTTCCAGCCTTTTTAAATGACTTTGAGTTTCATTTTTCATCCGAATCAAACTTCAGAAAATTAAGGTATCACCGTGTTTCCGGCTTTGCTTTTAAGAAAAACTTGGGCAATAATCAATCCACTATTCCGATTTTCCAAAGCTATGGCTAAGTTCCAACTGTTTACAGGACTGGCAGTTATTGCCTCTGTTCTCGTCTTATCTTCCTGTTCAGGCGGGGGTTATTATCAAGACGATGGGCCTCCGTCCGGATTTTTTGCTGATTCAAATTACAGTCATTTGCCTGACGCTGTTCCAAAATATGAAAAACCGCACAGCGGAGCCAACAAACCTTATGTAATCGGTGGAAGGCGTTACGTTCCGGTAACCGGCGACAAACCTATGACTGAAAGAGGAACGGCCTCCTGGTACGGGAAAAAATTTCATGGTCGAAAAACTTCAACCGGTGAAATCTACAATATGTACGCCATGACAGCCGCTCATAAAACCATGGAGTTGCCAAGTTACGCCAAGGTGACCAATCTTAAAAACGGTAAGAGCGTCATTGTCAGAGTCAATGACCGAGGCCCGTTTGTGGACGATCGTATCATCGATCTTTCCTACGCAGCAGCCAGCAAATTAGGTTACGTAAAAAACGGAACCGCTCCCGTGAAGATCGAGCGTATTCGAATGGCTGATATTAAAAACGGGCGCATTCCTACCTCTTCCGGCGGATTGATTAAACTTATTGATGACAGCAAAGTCAGTGATAACAGTGCTGATATTGCCGCTATCGCCAGTGTGATCGGTATTGCAGCCAATGTTGCCAAGACAATAAACCAAAACCAAAATCAAAACCCGTCGCAACTGCCTCAAAACACTCAAAAATCGATTCAGCCCAACACAATTGTGGTCGAGTCTTCCCCGGCTACCTCTTTCAGACTGGATGATGTTCCCGATGATCTGGCAGGAGCCGTAAACTTAACCGAAGCTGCCAAAAACGAAATGGTCAGCACCGAAGTCGATCTGATCAATACTGATGTTGCCTCCTCTTCTTCGGCCACTCAATGGTGTATTCAACTCGGAGCATTTGGCTCGGAAGCCAATGCTCGAAATTACGCCCAAACGGTTCAGACGCAACTTAATCTGCCGACTGTTATCTACCCGGATGGTAACCTCTACAGGGTGACGGTGGGTCAGTATGCTTCTAAAGACGAAGCTTTACAACAGGCCTCTGCTTTGGGTAATAGACTCGGTAAAAAACTAGTCCCTGTTCAAATTCCTTAGGAAGTTGAAAATGCAATTACAAGAAGTCATCAATCAATTTTGGGAGTCCGAAGCTCAACCGGCTCTCATGCGCTATATCCGTATCCCTGCAAAATCTACAGCCTATGACCGACTCTGGAAAGAACACGGTTTTTTAGATGAGTGTTGTGAGCTCGGACAAGAATGGATCAAGAAGGTTTTACCTCAGGCTCAAACAGAAATCATTCGAGAAGAGGGAAAAACTCCTTGTCTGTTAGTGGATATCCCTGGAACTGTTCAGAATCAATCCGAAACCGTAGTTTTTTACGGTCATTTGGATAAGCAACCGGAAGCCGGCGGTTGGAGAGAAGGCTTGGGACCTTGGACCCCGGTTGTGGAAAACGGAAAATTGTATGGTCGAGGCGCAGCCGATGACGGTTATAGCCTCTTTTCAATGATTACTTGCGTGTATGGTTTGAAAGCGCTCAATCTTTCTCATCCTCGCATAGTGGGTATTTTTGAAACTCAGGAAGAGTCCGGCTCCAATGACTTGCCTTATTTCCTAAAGAAACTGAAAGACCGTTTCGGTAAACCTAAATTTTTTATCATTCTCGATAATCATTGCGGTGATTACGAACATGTTTGGTTGAGTACGTCTGTACGCGGCGTCATTTCAGGCACATTACGGGTACAAAGTATGCATTACGGCGTACATTCGGGAACGTACTCAGGTATGGTTCCTGATCCCTTTGCGATTGCTCAGGCTCTTGTTGCCCGCTTGCATGATCCGATCTCAGGGTTTGTGAAAATTTCGTCCTGTTATGCCGATATTCCCCAACGACGTATTGACCAGCTCAAAAGAGCAGCCGATGTCTTAGGGGATTTAGTTTGGAATCATGCACCTTTGTTGCCAGGTGTCCATACAAAATGCACTACAAACCATGAAATTTTAGTTCAGGAAACCTGGAAACCAGCTCTTACCATCACGGGCATGGACGGATTACCCAGAATTGAAGATGCCGGTAACGTCATTCAAAGCTCTGTCGCCCTCCGAGTTTCCATGAGATTACCCCCGGACATTGACTTCTCGGCAGCTGAAAAAGATATTGCTCATGCGCTGACCCGCAATATTCCTTATGGTTGCCAAGTCACCTGGCAATATCCGGAAAATCACCCTGGATGGACAGCAAAAGATAACGCCAAGGAAGTCGAAAACCAATTTAATGAATCGGCCCGAGCTATTTTCGGCAAGGAAGCCGTATTCCTGGGACAAGGCGGCTCCATTCCCATTATCAATACTTTTGAAGAGCTGTTCCCTGAAGGAGCCTTTGTTTTAACCGGCGTATTAGGTCCTCAATCAAACGCTCACGCTCCCAACGAGTCTCTCGATATTGAATATACGAAGAAGTTGACCGCCGTGATGGCCGATGCCATTCATCGCAGTTGTGGAGAATAGTTATGAGACGGGATGTGGTCACTGAGGTGATCGTGGATTACGGAGATTTTGTTGAAAACTTCGCAACCGTTTTAGAGGCAAAAGACTATATCAACAGTAATTTAGATGAACTGGATTGGCCTGTGGCGGTTTGGCTTGAAGATTCGAGCGGACGAAAAAAATGGGATTACCGTCTGGTCGATGATGGAGCTGGCGGTGTGGAACTGATTGAGGGAGACACTATTCAATCCGGCTCTTACTATCGGCCTATCCACTAAGGAGATTATCGTGAACTGCGTTTTATGTCATGCTGAAAACGAGAACGTTATTTGGAAAAATGAAAAAATGCGGGTCATTCAAGTTCATGATCATAACTTTCCGGGTTATTTCCGTGTGATATGGAATGAACATGTGGCTGAGATGTCCGATCTGTCTGAAAAAGATCAGCAATTACTTCTGTGGGTCTTATTGATAGTTGAAAAGGTCGTTCGTGAACAAATGAAACCCGACAAAATGAACTGGGCACAGTTCGGCAACATGGTTCCCCACTTACACTGGCATCTCATTGCTCGATATCAGGATGATTCCCATTTTCCCGAATCAATTTGGGGGCCTAAACAGCGTGAGGTCTCCGATAGCAGATTGCAACAACTGCACACACTGGCACAGCACACCGCGGAGCAATTGGCTGTAGTGTTGCAAGGACTATCCTAAAACTCGCAGGATTGAAGGGTTTGTCGGTTTTCACTGCAAACCCTTCTTAAAGCTTGAACCTGCGAATCGGTTAATGAGGAAAAAATCAGGTTTACTTGTTCAGTCGGTTGTCCGATCATTCGTGTGACACGTAAGTCACTCATATTCAGGCGGGCTTTAGCTTGCTCAAAAAAAAACTGAGCCTGCTCTTCATTAGAAAACTCTCCCAGTTGCACGGCGTTGAGCAAAGGTCCCTTGGTAATTACCGAAGCATTCTGGAAACCCTTTTTTTTCATCTGTTGGGCCAAAGCCTGAGCACCTTTTTGTGTCGAAGTCGGAATAATAAATACGACAAAAGAATCCGCCGACAAAATAGACTCCACCCGAACAGCTTCTAATAACCCGGCCCGCTCTATCGAACGATTTATCGATGGTAATTTTGCTGTAGAAACAGGTCCGACCTTAAAGCAAAATGATTGCTGTTCAGTTCTTAAGTCGACGTTCTCCTGATTAGGAATCGGAATGGGCGGTACAGATGAGCGAGCAGCTTTTTCTTGCTCCTGTTGCTTTTGCTGTTGTTCCAACAAAGCCTGTCGAAGTTGTTCTTGCCTTTGAAATTTTTGCTCCGATAAGGCTTTTTCACGAGCAATATATTGATTCACATCGTGAATCGGGACAATATTTTTCATAGCCGAAGGAAAAACTTCCGGCTGTTTATGAGAAACACCCCCTGAGCTTAAAGACGCTTCATCGGACATGTCCAACCATTTTTCAAATGCATCCCAGCCATAAATGCCGGCACAAATTAAACACAAAATAATTGCAAAATTTCTCATGCCAGCATCTCGCTTTCCGCCCGCAAAGCCAAACCCCTCAAAACCAAATTGTGTTTGACGATACTTTTAGGAAATTCTTTTTTTAAATAAGGGGCAAAACGGCTTGCCGCTCCACCGGCCAGTACCAGAGTGGGTTCAAAACCATGTGACTGCATCACCCGCATCCCTCTTTCTATCAAACCTAATTGTGAATCAACAATTCCGGTCACGATTGCAGTCATGGTATCGGTTGGAAAATCTTCATAATCACCATCGGCTTTAGGCAATGTCGCCGTCCCCGTCACCAAACTGTCCCGCATCAAGACTACACCGGGCGCAATGCGTCCGCCTGCAAAAATCATCTTCCCGTCTTTCGGAAAAACGCAATCGACAGTCGTTGCGGTCCCTACATGAACAACTAACAGAGGTTGAGAAGGTAAAAAACTGATGGCTCCAATAGCGGCATGCCAACGGTCGGACCCCAATTGCACAGGCGTTTTATAAGAATTCACTAGGGAAAATGGACCGTTAAAACAATCTTGGGCTTTTAACCAAGTCACTTTTATTCCGAAAGACTCGATCAGTCTGGTTACCGACAGCGTTAAATCTCTGGAAGTCACGTAACAGCCGTAAACGTGTGAAAAGGGTTTTTCTTTCAACGCATTGCGTAATTTTTCAAAAAAGTGATGAGACCCCCCATGCACAATAGTATGAGGGGATTCGGGATCATCCGAAGTTGCCCATTTCAGCGCAGTATTTCCTAAATCAATTAATAAATTCATTTCTTTAATCGAAGACTGATGGTTCCGGAAATCAATGTCTTTATCCCGTTATCGCTGCGGACTAAAAGATGTCCCTTTGAATCAATTCCCACCAAAGTAGCCTCATAGGGGGCTTCTTCTTCCTCAAAAATCAAAACCGCTTGATTTTTATAAGCCATAATTTTATCCCAGAGTGCCACTGTCGGTCCTAAGCCGCAATTGTTCACTTCACGGACAGATTCCAATATACCATCGACCAAAATAGATAACCAGTATTGGGCATCAAAATCCATTGTAGGCAACCCAACGTCTGACAAACTTGCATGACCATAGTCAGAGGAACAATTTTGTGTTTTTAAGTTAAAACCTATCCCGATCACTAATGAGTACTGATGATTCGGTCCCCTAGCACTTTCGACCAGAATACCGGCTAATTTTTTCCCGTTTAGCAAAATGTCATTGGGCCATTTAACTTCAGCGTTGATTCCTCTTTTTCTTAAAGCCAGCACGACATGAGCGCCAATAGCCAAGGTAATACCTGACATTATTTGAAGATTATTTCCGATCGGAATCGCCACGGAAAACATCAGGCAATCTACATTCCCGCTCCAGGTTCGTCCTCTCGTCCCTCTGCCTTGAGTTTGTCGGAGGGCTCTCAGAACCACTGTGTGAGAAAGCCCTTCTTTTCTGATTCTCTCTAAAAGATCAGAATTGGTGGACCCGGTTTCACTGACACACTCGTATGAAATGGGATCTGAAATAGTCATATTTTTCCTGCTCTCTCAAATTTTCTGAAAAATTCTACAAAGAGTCGTAACTTTTTTTTAAAAAGCCTTTAAAATTATTCGCTTACTCTAGAATGAAGTCTGCCTTTTCTGATAAGCCCTTATGATATTGCACAGAATGATAAAACAGCTGCTGATTTTACTTTGTATTGCGTTTGGTTTTATAAACACTGCCTCCGCAGCTTCATCTCCACAACTTCAATCCCAATCATGGATTCTTGTTGATCGGTTAACCAACACGACACTTGCCAACAAAAATGCGGACACTCGCCTTAATCCCGGCAACAGCGTTTTGTTGATGGTGCTCTACACAGCCGAAAAAGCTATTGCAGACAAAGTGATTGACAGAGGAACATCCGTCACTGTCAACAATGATGCTTTATCCATCCCTCCACTTAACGCAGCAAGATTTTATCTTGAACCTAATCAAAAAGTTCGAGTAGAAGATTTGCAAAAAGCTATCGCCGTGATGGGAGCTAATGACGCTGCAGTTGCGCTTGCAGAAGGTACCTATAAAACTATTGATCAATTTGTCGCAAAAATGAATGAAAATGCCAAAAATCTTGGCATGAACAATACTCATTACGTCTCTTTGATCGGCACTCAAGACAAAAATCAGTACACAACCGCTCGTGACACACTGATTTTGGCTAATGCGTTATTAAACGATTGTCCTCAATTAAATGAGATGTGGACCATTCAAACCATCAACAATGGCGTGCTGGATCACAATAACAGCAATATATTTTTGTGGCGTACAGATTCTATAAGAGGATTACACCGTTCCAATTTTCAAATGAAAAATTGGAATAGTGTCATTTACTATTCCCGTGACTATCTCGAAGCCGACACTCGTTTTTCCAGAGAACTCTTGGCTGTTGTCATGAATGCTGAAACATCCCGGCAAAATACTGATGACACCATGAAATTAGTGAATTGGGGAGCAGATAATTACAAAACTTTATTACTTTATCCGGCCTGGGAGACGATTGACCGAATCCCTGTGGAACTGACCGATGACGGAAAAGTTCGAGTAGGCGTCAGAGAAAATGTCTATGTCACTTTACCGCGAGATGCTATTTTGCAAAAGGGTATTAAGGGATTTTCAGCCAAGGTGACTCGATTGGATCCTTTGGTTGCCCCCATTAAAGAGGGGGAAAAAATTGGTGAGATAACCATTTCTTTTAATGAAAAAGTCGTTGCCAAGAGTGAATTGGTTGCATTGCATGATGTTCAGAAATCCAACTTCTGGCGCCGTCAATTTCAACGTCTCAAAGCTATCTTCGGAATACAATAACGATATGACAAATCAAGAAAAAGAATTACTGCAGTTTCCTTGTGATTTCCCCATCAAAGTAATGGGATTTTCAGACCCGGAGTTTGCTAAAACCGTCGGCGAACTCGTTAAAGAGTTCGACCCGCTTTTTAATCCTGAAACCATTGCCAGGCGACCGAGTAAGCAAGGTCGATACGAAGCATTACACGTTGTTGTACACGCTACCAGTCGGGAGCAACTGGACTCGATTTATATGGCTTTAACGCATCATCCGATGGTCAAGGTTGTACTGTAATGAATCCGGAAAATGTAGCTGCGCATTCTGTCGGTGCCTGGTTGCTGGCTATTCGTCCAAAGACTTTTGGGGTCGCTGTTGCCCCTGTTCTTGCTTCGTTGGCGGTTTGTTTGTCCGATACCGGCTTTATTGCCCCCGTCACTGCCATTTTGACCGGCTTGTTAGCGATTGTTATGCAAGCCATTACCAATATGGAAAATGATGCCGGTTACACCAAAAGAAAAGCCGAGCGATCTAACCGAAAGGGGTTGCCTCGTGCAACATCCTTAGGTTTACTGAGCATAAAAGAAGTTGAGCTAGGCATTCGTGTTGCTGCGGTTATTGGAATAGCCATCACTCTTTACTTCATTTATCTCACACACTGGTTTTTTCTATTCATTACCTTAGCTTCTATTGCAGCCGCTTATCTCTACATGGGAGGACCTAGACCTATTGCTTACTCCCCTTATGGCGAAATAGTGGTCTTTATTTTCTTCGGATTAGTTGCTACATCCGGTACCTATTATCTTCAGGTGCAGGATATTTCAGTCAATATTTTGATTGTCGGTTGTGCTCTAGGTCTAATTGCTGCGGCTGTTTTATGCGTCAATAATTTCAGGGACCGTGAACACGATGAATCAATAAAGCGCTATACCATGGCTGTTGTATTGGGAAGGTCTCTGACAATCGCTGCGTATCGGCTTATGCTTTTTACGCCCTACGCCCTTATTCTTTGTATTGTGGTCATGGATTGGACACGATACCCCTATTTACTGGTCTTTATTACCCTAATAAAAGCCTGGAAATTGCCGTTGGATTTAACGACAAAAAGTGGTTACGAACTGAATTCCACTCTGTTTGCAACCGTAAAACTAGAGGTTCTCTTTGCGCTGACACTGACAATAGGCGCTCTAATTCATGCTTATATGATTTGGTTCAGCAAATAAATGTACATCGAAGCATAAGCTTCGATGTACATAACACAAACTATTGACGAGCAATCGGCAATACCAATTGATCAGTATTGACCTTATTTTGCATCATATCATTTTCAAGCAAGAAAGCCTGATCGGACTTTAAGCTTTGCAAATCTTCATCGGTGATGACATCGAAATAATGACTCCACTTAGCCAACTTGTCTGCATCCTGCAAGCTCACACCCGCTTCTTTTGCACCCATTGCGATGGCTTGATCATAGTTTTCGTAAATCCATTTGGTTGTTTGACGATGGACCTTAACGATTCTTTCCAATAAAGCTGAATTTTCTTTGGCAAATTTTTCACTGACAGCCATGACCAATAACGGATTAACTAAACCGTCAGCCGTAACCACTGTTTTAGCACCGGCTTGATTGGACTTAATAATTAAAGAAGCAGCCAGCAGTGCAGCATCAACATGTTTACCCATTAAAGCAGCATAGGCTTTGCCGGGATCCATCTGAATAAATTCGACATCATTGATGCTCATGCCTTTTGACTTTAAAGCTGCCACTAAGACTTGGTGCAAGACCGTGCCTTTAGGACCGGCAACCTTTTTGCCCTTTAAGTCCTCAATCTTCATCTGCTGTCCGGCTTTCCCGACAACCGCAAATACTTGAGTCGGACGGGCCACCCCGGTAGCCACCAAAACTTTATTTCCGGCTCCGTTGGCCATTAACAAAGAAGCCGTATTCATCACTGCGCTGACATCCAATGACCCTGCAGCCATGGCCTGAGCTTGTTGAGCGCCGGAATTAATCGATACCCAATTGATCTTAATACCGTCTTTTTGAAATTCCTTCTCCAAAGACTGATGCTGTTTCATCACAATGTTTTGAAGGTTGAAAGGATCTTTCACATAGGCAATATTGATCTGGTCCGGTGCAGCCTCTACTGCACTCATGAGCGATCCTGTTAAGACCATAGCGCTAACCATGAGTAATTTTTTCAATTTCATCTTGAACCTCTTATCAAGAGTTTGTTAATAAATTCAATACGTTCGCAGCATATTGGATAACATGCAAATCCGTGACAGCTCTGGGATGAGGCAAATCTACAGACAATGCATCCAAAATTTTTGTATTACCCAAGACCAATACTTGATCAGCCAAACGAACCGCCTCGTTCACTTCGTGAGTAATTAAAACAACGGTCATCTTTTTTGTTTGCTGTATCTTCTCAAAATCCATTTGAATTTGAGCTCGAGTAATCGCATCGAGAGCCCCAAAAGGTTCATCCATTAATAATATATCGGGAGATTGAACCAAAGCACGGGCTAAAGCTGCCCTTTGGGCCATACCGCCGGAAAGTTCAGATGGATAATATGATTCTGTATGGCTTAACCCCACCAGTTCCAACACTTCTCTGACAATACGCTTTTGATATTCAATCGATTCATTGCGAATAGGAAGAGCAACATTTTCAAAAACGGTTTTCCAAGGCAGCAATCTCGGATCTTGAAAAACCATCCCAAGTTGATGCGAGGACTGCGTTGTGATGATCCCCTCATTGGGTTGAAGCAAACCAGCAATCAGACGTATCAAAGTGCTTTTACCGCAACCGCTTTTACCTATGATCGCCAGTACTTTTTGCTCTTTAATCTCAAGGGAGAAATTATTCAATATCCAATTGTCATGTCCGGGATAACGAAAACTGACATTGCGTAAACTCACCGCGCTCATTTCACACTCCACGGCGCAACTTTTCGAATTGCTCTTTGAAAAAGCGTATCACCGATTATCCCTAAAACAGCAATCATTAAAATACCCACAAAAACCTGGTCCGTTCGAGCCATCTCAGAAGCATCCGAAATCAAATATCCGAGACCGGAAGACGCGGCAATTAACTCTGCACTGACCAAGGCACGCCAGCTATAACCGAAGCCCAGGCGTAAGCCGGTAAATACAGCCGGTAAAGCACCTGGAAATTCTATGTGACGAATTTTTTCAAAAGTATTCAGATTGAGTGTTTTAGCCAATTCACCGTAGCGGTAGTCCAATTGCTTGAAACCACTGTAAGCATTGAGGTAAATCGGAAAAAAACTGGCCAACAGCACAATCGTCAACTTAGCCAACTCCCCTATTCCGAGCCATAAAATCAACAAAGGAATTAATGACAAGGGGGGAATCATCCGCAAACTTTCTAAAACTAAACGCGATTGAACATGAAGAGATTCATATTTTGCAAAAAAATAACCCATCGGCAGAGCAAAACAGGCAGCCGCTAAATATCCACCGAAAGCTCTTCCTAGACTAGCCCCTACATGATCAAATAATGTTCCATCCTTGACGAGCTCAATAAATGCCGAATAGACACTGCCTGGACTAGGCAATAAATAGGGATTAACCCAGGAAAAGGCCGAAGCTAATCCCCAAAGCACGAAAAGTGCCACAGGCATCCAAATACTTAAAACAATTGAACGCACGAGCTCTTCCGAATAAAAAATTACTGTAACCGAACTTCAGTCGAGGAAGTTGAAGACTCGTCAACAATATTATTGGAAGTGGTGTAGCTCGGAGTTGGTTCTTTTTGCTGAGAAATTAACTTCAGGCGCTCCTTAACCTCACGATCGGTCAAAATATCAAACACAGTGACAACCGACTTAACCCCCGAGACGCGGGAGGCAATATCGGCCGCTTTATGTGCCTCTTCCTGAGTGACCAATCCCATCAAATAGACAATTCCACGGTCAACCGTAACCTTCATTTGATTTAAGGAGACACCGGAGGTCGCCACCAACTGAGTTCTTACTTTTCCAGCTAATGTTGAATCTGACATTCGCTGCCCCACAGAACTCACCGGTCCCACCATCAATTCATTAACAACAGCACTTACTTCAAGACTATTTTGTGCCACTCTTTGAGCTGTTAACTTATCACTTTCCGTACCGACTTCACCTGTTAACAAAATTCGGCGATTATAGGACGTGACCGTCAAATGCAGATTATTCGGAATAGCCTGGCTGATTTCGTATTGAATTCTTTTTTCCATTACTTCATCGGCCATTTGCGCACCGGTTGTCCGGCGGTCTGTGGTAACAAAAGCCGTAGTTCCGACGGCCCCGCCTATTAATAGCGGCACACATCCGCTTAAGGCGGTAACGCCTAATGCAAGCGCTGAAAAAGATAAAACTAAAGATCGAATACGCATAATGATTAGCCCCAAAATTGGTTTGTTTTCAGTATAGCCCATTAAAAGTATGTGTAGTGTGTCAAACCCATGTGCATAAGTTGAGAATAAAAATGTGAATAGTGTATTGAAATTGTGGATAAGTGAGAGAAAGGAAAATTTTCTAAAAAGTTATCCACAACATTCAACAGACAATCCTATCTCTTTTAACATAAAAATCAAGATAAATATTAACAAGCTAACTATATGAAATATAAATAGAAATGGTATTTATCAACAAAAAATCCCTTTCTTATTATTACGATTATTAATTTAATATAAAAAGAATAATTCAATAATCTCTTTTTAACGCCTCATAACATAAACACACTAAACTACTACCTCATTTCATCAAATCTATTGTCAATTAAATTGTGGATAACTTTGTGAATTAATCGGGATAAGTTCTGTAAGTATTTGTTATTCCAATATAAAAACAATAACCCTCATAATTCTGATAGTTGTTTTTAACTTATTGATTTATAAAGTTTTTTAAATGGACAAATAAAACTCAAAATACTGATTATTAAATATGAAACCCCTGAATTTACAGGGGTTTCAAGCGGTTTAAATCGGTGGATAACTTTGTGGATAAAGTCTACCTCTGAATATCAGTTGTCTGCATCAGAGTTTTAACGGAATTCTCTCGAGTAACGCCGAAGGGAATCAAAACACTTGGAACAGCGTGAGCTGCAGATTGCAAGTGTTGAATTTGATCATCAAAGAAAATATGCGGTTTGAGTTGTTCAAGAACAAACTGCTTTGGCATCCCATCCATTAAAAAGAGTTCGGCGGCATTCATCCCCCAACTCTTTAACGTAGTAATCAATCTTTCTTCACTCGGAGCCCCTCTGGAGGTAACAATGGAAATTCGAATAACCGGTTGATAATACGGATCCTCTTTCCCTCGTCTTTGCATATCCAACTGTTGGAAATAAGCCAGTTTTTTAAATAATTCTGTTAAAGGACCGGCATTGTGCGGAGAATCGACATGCTTGTTTTCATAATCTTGAAAACCTTCCAGCCCGGACTCTTTGTATTGTTTTTCACTGTCATCATCAATCACCACTCCGTCAAAGTCAAAGGCGATTCTCAACCCCTTATCTTTTTGGTCATCAAGTGCTTTCGAGGGAAGCACCAGGCCGGCCGGATACCCCTCTTGTGTGGCTTCGATGACGCTTTTACTGTTTGCACTTAAGAAGAGTGAGGCCCCGTATGCTTTCATGTACGGAAAAGTCGGTTGGCCTGAAGTAAAAGCTCCACCACGAATGGGCAGTTTGTAGTACTTGCAGGAATTAAAAAAACGCTGGCCTGATTCAGGACTGTTTCTAGATAAGACAATTACTCGAAAAGGTTCTTTATCTTTCGGAAAGTATTCATTCAAACTCAAGAGGCGACGGACAAACGGAAAGGCTACACCAGGATTGAGCGGTGTCCGAGCGTGCTTAACCTGATACTCTCGGTAAGCTTCGATCCCTTGATCTTCAAAAATTTTATGTTCGGCTTCAAGATCAAATAAAGCTCGGCTAGAGACTGCTACCACTAATTTTTCATGTGAACTGTCAGGCATTGTCTTGTCCTTTAAAAAACGGGAGAGATTTCTCTCTCCCGTCAATCAGTTATCAGATGTCAATGTTATTGACAAAAAGGGCATTATCTTCAATGAACCGTCTTCTAGGTTCAACATTGTCTCCCATTAGCATGGAAAAGACATTATCGGAACTGGCAGCATCCTCTAATCGGACACGTAACAATCTGCGATTTTCGGGTTGCATGGTGGTTTCAGCCAGCTGCTCGGCGTTCATTTCCCCCAAACCTTTGTAGCGTTGACGTGTCAAACCGGAGCTGGCCTCATTCATAAGCCATTGAATCGCCTCTTCAAAATTCTTAACAGGTTGCGACTTACTCCCCTTCACGACCCGAGCCCCATCCCCGACAATACCTTGTAAGGTTTGAGCAGTCTGAACCAACAAAGCATAATCTGCTGTATTTAGGAAATGGGCGTCCAATCTGGAGTGACGGATATTACCGTAAACAGTTCTCTCAATCGCAAGATAGATACGATGATTTTCTTCGTCTTGCTTAGCGCTGATCTTTAGATTTTTATCACGAATTTGATTCATTAAAGCTTCAGCACTGGCTTGTGCCTGAGACAACGACTCGAGATTAATTTGTGCACCGGAGGTGATCGCTAACAAAACAGCCCGATCGATGACCAAACTCAATCGTTGCAGAACTTCGGAACTTTGAATATAGCTATCAGCCAGCTTTTCAAGTTCTGTTCCCCAGATCTTTTCACCCTTCTCAAAAGCTTCTTGGTTTCGATAAAGCTCAGCATCCTTTAGAGCAATCTCTAAGATGACTTTGTTGTATTCGTGATCGTCCTTAACGTAAATGTCTTTTTTATTGACCGTGATCTTATAGAGCGGCGGCTGAGCAATGTACACATAACCTCTTTCGATCAAAGGAGTCATTTGTCGGTAGAAGAAAGTTAACAGCAAGGTCGAAATGTGTGCACCGTCCACGTCCGCATCGGTCATGATGATAATTCTGTGATAGCGGAGTTTATCGATATCAAAGTCTTTTCCAATGCTGCAACCTAAAGCCAAAGCCAAAGTTCTGACTTGTTCACTGTCAAGAAGCTTTTCATGTGAGGCTTTTTCGACATTCAGAATTTTGCCTCTTAATGGCAAAATTGCCTGATTTTTACGATTTCTCCCAGTTTTAGCTGAACCACCGGCAGAGTCCCCTTCCACCAAAAAGAGTTCACTTAAAGCGGGGTTCTTTTCTTGACAGTCCGCAAGCTTTCCAGGTAACGATCCGGACATTAAGACAGATTTTCTGCTCATGTCGCGTGCTTTTCTAGCCGCTTCTCTGGCTCTCGAAGCCGCTACAATCTTTTCACAAATGGCATGTGCTTCGTTGGGATTTTCATCCAAATACGTTGCCAGTTCAGTATTAATAACGTCTTCAACAGCAGGGCGAACTTCGCTTGAGACAAGTTTATCTTTAGTTTGTGAGCTGAACTTAGGCTGAGGCACCTTTACCGAGAGAATGCAGGTTAAACCTTCACGCATGTCCTCGCCATCGATGTCATTTTTCAACTTTTTATCCAATCCTTCCTTGGATATATAGTTTTTAATGACGCGAGTCATCGCACTTCTCAGGCCGGTGACGTGTGTGCCACCATCCTTTTGTGGAATATTGTTGGTATAGGCCGTTAAGCGCTCATTGTAGGTATCATTCCACTGCATTGACACTTCAACGGTAACGGGAACTCCTTGAGATTCCACTGTCTTTAATGCATAGAACGGTGTCTTATGTAAAACGACTCGATTTTGGTTAATAAATTCAACAAAACCTCTGACACCGCCTTGAGCATGGAAACGTTCTTCTTTCCCCGTTCTTTGATCCAGAAGCAGAATATTGACACCAGAATTCAAAAACGAGAGCTCACGCAATCTTTCGGATAATCTCTCAAAGCTAAAGGTAATATCCGTGAAAATTTCCTTATCCGGGTAAAAGTGAACTAATGTCCCTTGCTTATCAGTCTCCCCTAAGTCAATCATAGGAGACACTTCCACAGGGCCATTAACCGTTTGGATCATGGCTGTTTGACGGTTAATGAGTTTGCCTCGTTCAAATTCTAGAAAATGTGCACGATGATCACGGTACACGGTCAGTTTTAACCATGTTGACAAGGCGTTGACACAGGAAACACCAACACCGTGCAAGCCTCCGGAAATTTTGTAGCTGTTTTCCGAGAATTTTCCACCGGCATGCAATTCCGTCAAAGCAATCTCAGCCGCACTGCGTTTAGGTTCGTGCTTATCATCCATTTTGACATCTGTCGGGATGCCGCGACCATTATCTTCAATGGATACAGAACCATCGGTATGTAGTGTGACGATAATCTCATTTGCGAAACCGGCCAGAGCTTCGTCAATTGAATTATCTACGACTTCATAGATAAGGTGGTGTAAACCGGAACCATCAGCTGTATCACCGATATACATGCCCGGACGTTTTCGAACAGCCTCCAAACCCTCTAGCACCACGATAGCAGATGCGCCATAGTCATTCGAATTGATATTTTTTTCAGTTTCGCTCATAAGTTATTTCTCTAAAATCGCTAAAAAACGGAATAAAACTACAAAAGATCAGACTCTTAATTGTCAGCACACCCGCTCTAAAGGTATTCAGAGCGGGTGTGTGCACGTTGCGAAAACCAAAGTCCCACCATTAGGTGCGCATTGGCATCACAACATATTTAAAGGAATTATTTTCAGGCATAGTAATTAGCATCGCACCGGTATTGCTATGCAGTGCAAATTGAACTTCTTCGCTACGAAGATTGTTCAAAACATCTTGCAAATACATGAGGTTGAAACCAATCTCAATATCGATACCGTTGTAATCAATATCTAAAACGTCCTTAGCCTCTTCCTGATCGGAGTTTGTGCTTTGAATCGTTAAAGAATTGTTCTTAATTTCCCATTTAACACCACGCAATTTTGCGTTTGCAAGAATTGCCGTACGCTTCAGTGCAGCCAACAACACCTCACGCTTAACAACAAATATGTTGTTGTTATTTAAAGGAATGACTCGGTTGTAATCAGGGAACTTGCCTTCGACTAATTTTGAAGACAAAGTAATGTTGCTCCAGTTAATTCTGATTTCAGCAGCTGATACCGAGATAGTAATATTTTCCTCATTATCCGGAATGAGTCGAAGCATTTCCATCACGGTCCGACGGGGGACGATGCACTGGATATTTTCAGATAAGGGAGCTTCTAATTTACCTTCACAGTAAGCCAAACGATGTCCGTCGGTAGTCACAACACGAATGACATCCCCTTCAATGGAAAGAAGCATTCCATTAAGGAAATAGCGAATATCTTGTTGCGCCATCGAGAAGTGAACGAGCTGCAACAAGTGACGAATCTTATTGGCAGGAATCGTAAATGTTTGCGTAAATTGAGCTTCAGGACGATTAGGAAACTCATCGGCGGGTAACGTATTCAATCTGAAGGTACTTTTTCCCTGTTTCAACTCTACCGTAGGATCAGATTGATTGGGTTGCGAAAGCGTTACTTCCGAGCCGTGATTGAGAGCGCTGATTAAACTTTGCAACTTAGCGGCATCAACCGTTACGCTCACATCCGGGCCCTCTGCACCAATATCGGCAAAAGTCTTAATTTCGATGTCCAAATCAGTGGCGGTGAAATCAACACGCGAGCCGACCTTGGAAATCAAAATATTGGACAAAATAGGCAATGTTTGACGTTGCTTACCGACAATACCGCTGACAACCTGGACCGGAGTTGCGAAAGCTTCCCGCGGGCTCTTGATGATTAGCATTCCCTTATCCTTTATAAATTTGTCCGAAAATCGGACGCATTATCCATTGTTTAACCTCCCAATTTTAGTGAATTTTTCCTTGAATTGGGAAGTTCCTTCAAGTCATTTTGGCTTAGTTCTTAAGCATTTGTTCTAGAACGTGAATTTGATAATTCAGATCTTTATCTTTTGTTCTAGCGTCCGTAATTTTTTTCACCCCGTGTAAAACCGTCGTGTGATCCCTCTTACCGAAACGTTCACCGATTTCAGCTAAGCTGCTTTGAGTGAGTTCTTTACACAGGTACATGGCGATCTGACGCGGTATAGCAATTTTTTTCACCCGTGTTTTAGAGTACATCTCTGCCAAAGATACTTTGAAATATTCTGCCACGACACCTTGAATCCGTTCAACTGTCAATTGTGCAGTGGAGGCAACTAGCATCCCTTGCAGAGCTTCTCTCGCTTTTTCAAGGGTTAATTTTTCCTCATTGCTAAATCGTGTGTAAGCAATGACACAGTTCAAAGCACCTTCTAACTCACGGACATTACTCTTCAGATGTCTTGCGATGAAATAGGCCACATCGTCCGGTAAATCAAAATGTTGGGCAAGTGATTTTTTTTGCAAAATAGCGACACGAGTCTCAAGCTCTGGGGGTTCCACTTCCACAGACAGGCCGGATGTGAAACGCGAAATTAAACGTTCATCCATGTCCTTTAAGCTTCGGGCATAGGTGTCGCTGGTAAAAATAATTTGTTTGCCATGGGGAACCAATTTTTCAAAAATTTCGAATAATTTTTGTTGAATTTGACGCTTTCCCCCTAAATATTGAATGTCATCAATGAACAACGCATCAAGATTCTGGTACTTGTGATCAAACGGGGCGTAGTTATTTTCACGCACAGCAGTCGTGAAATCATTAATAAAGGTCTGCGTTCCCACGCATAAGATCCGAACGTCCGGATTATTCTTCAACATCTGATTGCCGACTGCGTGCATCAGATGGGTTTTTCCCAACCCGACACCACCATAGATAAACAGGGGATTGTAGTTTTTCCCGGGATTGTCTCCCACACTTTGAGCAGCCACGTAAGCGAGCTGGTTGGAAGAGCCAGCTACAAAATTCTCAAATGTCTGTTGGGCACGTAAGCCGCAAGCACTGGCTTGCTCCGTGATGGACGTTTCAGGGTTGACTTGCGGGACTAAGCCCAGTTGCCCCTGTAAGGGTTCAATTTGCCCCTCCGTTTGATGATAGGTCACGGTGACAACATGATTGGCGATAGAGGATGCTACGGTCGTAATCGTTGTGTCAAAGTGCGTCTCAATGGTTTCAATGGCCTGTAAGGTTCTATGACCCAAAATTAACGTATGATTTTTTTCATCCCAATTGATGCACACAAGAGTTTTGATCCAACGTTCAAAATCTTGAGGTTTCATAATGCTGGTTAACTTTGCTAGGCATTGTTCCCAGAAATCCATAAAAATTCTCCAAGCAACTTCAACTGAATTCTTTTTTCATAGAACTCAATGGACTCAGTCATAAGAAGTGTACTGGTCCTAAATAATCCGAAACAGAAAGGTCAGTGACGAGAGGTAGATTGTCTCTTTTCTACTACCGTATTCATCCCTTGACCTTAATCGCCGTTTGTTGGTTTGGATAATCAGCTTTTTCATTAAAAAACAGGTTGTTATATGTTTTTTTAGAAATTAAATTTGAACTTTCTGAAATGAAAAAGCCTCCAAAAACAAACGGAAGCTTGAGCTCATTTTACTTATAAAAAGGATCATCGTTTTTTGAGTGCTGCTTAAAAAATAGGCATAAAAATGTGGATAACTCAAAATATTTTTTAGCATTCGTCTAAAAACACTAGATATGGGATAAAAAAAAAATTTCTCTAAACCTAGTATTTTTCCTAGTTACAAAATTTTGAAAACGTGATCTAAGCAAAAAGAGGGGATTATGATAAAAAAACTTGACAAAACATAGGCTTTTGATGTGTAATACCGTGTTTTTCACAGATCTAAAAGGTTCTTAATCCTGATCGGAGAGAATAGGGGTCTGTGTTGCGGGATCGAGTAACGATCTCTGTTAGATCTTCAAATATCTAAAACTTTTTAAGGATTTGTCGTCATGGCTACCAAACGTACTTATCAACCGTCTAAAGTCAAGCGTGCCCGTACGCATGGCTTCTTGGTTCGCAGTCGCACCAAGGGCGGTCGTCGTGTCCTGGCTGCTCGTCGCGCCAAGGGTCGTCACGTTCTCGCTCTCTAATAAAGAGAGAATCACGGCGGACGTTAGCCGTGAATGCAACGGTTAAGAAACCGAATGGGCTGCCTCGAAGTATCCGTTTGATAAAATCAGCGGAGTTCGGGGCGGTTTTGTCTGCAAATAAAGAGAAACTGATCCGAAGCTATTCGGATTTTTTTACAGTTTCTGCCCTGAAAACCGACCGGGTCGGTTGTGTGCGTTTTGGTTTTACGGTAGGTAAACAGAATGCACATTTGTCGGTTGAACGAGCGTTGATCAAACGTTTATTGCGGGAAAAAGCTCGTAATTCTCGGTTGATATTGCTCAATGCACTGAATGATCGCCAATTTGGTTTAGACATAAATTTGCGACTGAAGTGTAAATTGCCTGTATGTACCTCAGATACCCTGAGCAAAAAGGCAAGAAAAAAATTGATTCGAAGTGACATCGATAAACTCTTCGAGTACTTTATCAAGAAGGTATCTTCTCAAAGGTGCGGCTGTGAAAGGTCTTTCGTCAATTCTGATAACAGCAATTAAGTGTTATCAGTTGATATTGTCACCTTGGATGGGAAGGGAATGTAGGTTTTATCCTACATGTTCTCAGTACTCAGTGGAGGCAATCAAGCGCTTCGGAGCATTTAAGGGAAGTTGGTTGATGGTGGCGCGAATTATTCGCTGCAACCCTTGGGGAGGTCAGGGCTATGATCCGGTTCCGGATCAGTTCAAATGGTTTCCTTGGAAACACAACAACTGATTTTTCATAATTTCAACGATAGATAAGAGAGTCCATATGGGACGCGAATTACAACGTGCTTTTTTGTGGATGATTTTCTTGTTGGGTTTGTTCATGCTCTGGGATGCATGGCAAGTGCGCAATGGAAATCCATCCTTCTTTGGAACGCCGGCACCTGTGGAAGAGCAGGTTGCTGCAAATGATGCCGGAACGCAAACGCCAGCGGCTCCTGTTGCTGATAGCAAAGCAGTAGCTTCTGAAGTTAATGTGACGATTACTAAACCTGTAGTGGTGACTACTGATTTATTTAAAATCACATTTGATGCGAACGGGGCCTCTGTAGCTAGAGCTGAATTACTCAAAGAACGTCAAACACCTGATTGGAAAACCCGCGGTTTACCCGGATTGGTCTTAGGTTCCTCCGAAGAAGAACAAGAAGTCGGTAATGTCGTCTTATTTGATACTTCCGCCCAACACGTTTACAAAGCTGAGACGGGGCTGGTTGGAGGAAATTATCCTAATCATCGCACATCTTTCCGCTTAATCAGTGATAACTTGACCATGAAAGATGGTCAAGAAACATTGGAAGTGAGCTTTGCTGCCAATCAGGGCAATGTGGAGTTGGTTAAGACATACGTCTTCCATCGCGGACATTATGGTATTGATGTTAAACATACCATTCGCAATCAGGGCAATGTAGCTATTTCTCCGTCGGTGTACATGCAGTTGACGCGTGACGATGGCAAGGTTGCCAGTGATAGTGCTTTCTACAATACTTTCACCGGTCCTGCTGCCTATACCGAAGATGAGAAATTCCAAAAGATCAGTTTTGATTCAATTGCTGATGATGACACCGGTCTTCCTAGTCAGTCCAAAGAAGGTTGGATTGCTATGTTGCAACATTACTTCTTGACTGCTTGGGTTCCGCCTCAGGAAAATAATCGAGAACTTTATACTCGTCAGCTCGATAAACACCTCTTTGCCATCGGTTCTATCGTTGCGATGGGTGAAGTGGCTCCTGGTACCCAAAAGACCGTTGACAGTGTGCTCTACGTCGGTCCTCAAGATCAACGTCGCTTAGAGTATATTGCTCCTAATTTGGATCTGGTTGTTGACTATGGTTGGCTGACGTTCTTGGCCAAACCCATTTATTGGCTTTTGGCATTCCTTCAAGGATTGGTTGGTAATTGGGGTTGGGCTATCGTATTGCTGACTGTTTTAGTCAAGGCAATTCTTTATCCGATTTCGGCTGCGGGTTATAAATCTATGGCTCGTATGCGCGATGTCGCACCGAGAATGAAGGCCATCCAAGAAAAATACGGTGATGATAAGCAGGCACTGAACCAAGCGATGATGGAGTTGTATCGTCGTGAAAAGATCAATCCTGCCGGTGGTTGCTTGCCGATCCTGTTCCAAATTCCGGTATTCCTGGCCCTGTATTGGGTGTTGCTTGCAACTGTTGAATTGCGTGGTGCCAACTGGTTACTTTGGGTTAATGATTTGGCTAGCCCCGATCCGTATTTGATCCTGCCTCTGCTGATGGTCGCAACGATGATCATTCAGATGAAGATCAGTCCGAGACCTACCGATCCGACACAGGCTAAGGTTATGATGTTCATGCCTATTGTGTTCGGTGTCATGTTCTTCTTCTTTGCTTCGGGCTTGGTTTTGTATTGGTTGACCAACAACGTGTTGTCTATTTGGCAACAATGGTATGTCAATAAGCAAATTGAGGAAGAAAGAAGAAAGAGAACGATTTCTTAAGAGTCTGATCTTTGTTTGAAATAGAGGGGGGAGGTAACACTCCCCCTTATTCATTGCCGTTTCTGGCCGAAGATCAAAAGAAGGGGCCATAACCAAACAGATAAAAACCATAAGATCATGAAACGAAGAGACAATTTTTTCGTTTCAGAGCGATAGGTTTTAAAAAATATTGTAATAGCGCCTGATATAACCCAAAGTAAGATCAGTCCATAAACCATTACACGCACAAAGTACGTATCACCGATGAATGCAGCCAGGTAGGCAGAAATGGGGACAGACGTACCGATCGCGCAGCAGGCTCCTATTAGTGCGTTACCAAAAAAAGAGGGTTCATTATTTCCCAGAGACATATGTCGGACAGCTCCTTCGTTAAATTTGTGCTCAATGTAGCAAATATTTTGTTTTTTGGTTTTAAAACAAATCGTTGAGAGTGCGATAATTAGCCATATTTTTATGGGGAAACTATGGCCATTAATTCTGATAGAGATCCAATTGTGGCGATTGCTACAGCCTCCGGTAGGGGAGGGGTGGGGATCATTCGCTTATCGGGCGAAGATAGCTTTATAAAGACTTTTATAGAAAAATTTTTTGGCCCGACAGAATGTCTGAAGCCAAGATATGCTCACTATCGCCCTTTCAAAGACGAATGCGGCAGTTTGATAGATGAAGGATTGGCCCTTTATTTTCCTACCCCCAGATCCTATACCGGGGAGTCAGTGCTTGAATTACAAGCCCACGGCGGGCCGGTTGTATTGCAGATGCTTTTGCGCCGTGTTTTGGAAGTAGGGAGATCGAGTGGATTGAGATTAGCCGAGCCCGGCGAATTCACTAAAAGGGCCTTTTTGAACGGCAGGCTTGATTTGTCACAAGCCGAAGCTGTGGCGGATTTAATTGATGCTACGACAGAAGGGGCAGTCAGGGCTGCTTCACGTTCTCTGAACGGAGAATTCTCCGACAGCGTTCATGAAATAGGTGATCAAGTCATAGAGTTACGTGCATTAATAGAAGCGATTTTAGATTTTCCTGAGGAAGAAATTGACTTCATTCAGAGTACTCAGGCGCGAGAAAGAATGCACAAAATTGTGGACGATTTTGAACGACTGAAACATCAATCCCAGCAAGGATCTATTTTAAGGGAGGGGGTAACTGTTGTCTTAGTAGGAAGCCCTAATGTTGGAAAATCGTCCCTAATGAATCGGTTAAGTGGAACGGAAGTCGCTATTGTTACTGATGTAGCAGGAACCACTCGCGACAAAATTGAAAATGAAATCAGTATCGGTGGTGTGGCGTTGCGTTTGGTCGATACAGCCGGTGTCCGTGAAACTCAGGACAAGGTTGAGAGTATTGGTATTGAAAGAACTCTGCAGGCAGTCGAAAATGCCGATATTGTGCTGCATTTGATTGATTCTACGCATCAGAGTTCAGATGAAGAAGGCCAAAAAATCTTAGAAAAAGTGATGCAACGAGTTTCAGCCGGTGTTCCGGTTCTGCATGTTCTAAATAAATGTGACTTAGGGAGTACATTAATACCCAACCCTAACTGGATAACTATTTCAGCTAAAACGGGGATGGGTATAGAAGCTCTGGAAAAGAAACTGTTAGAACTAGTAGGGTGGGAGAATAAACCTGAGTCAACATTCCTGGCTAGACAAAGACATTTAGAGGCGTTGTCAAAGGCTTATGAACATTTAAAGTTGGCTGAAAACTTTGTCAATTATCCAGAGCCTCCTTTGGATCTGTTAGCTGAAGAATTAAGGCTCTGCAATGAAGAGTTGGGGCAAATTGTTGGAGAAACGACCCCTGATGATATTTTAGGAATGATTTTTAGTCGTTTTTGTATTGGTAAGTAATTGATTTTAAAGAATAAAATATAAAAATAGACTATTGTTTCACGTGGAACGAGGAAAAAATGGATTATCCGGTTCGTTATGATGTAATCGTAGTTGGTTGTGGTCATGCTGGGGCAGAGGCTTGTCTAGCTGCTGCAAGGATGGGATGTAAAACTTTATTGATTACGCATAATATAGAGACTATCGGCCAACTATCTTGTAATCCGTCAATTGGTGGAATTGGTAAAAGTCACTTAGTGAAAGAGTTGGATGCTATGGGTGGGGCTATGGCCCAAGTAACCGACGAGTCCGGAATTCAGTTTAGGGTGCTTAATGGATCTAAAGGACCTGCCGTTCGTGCAACTCGCGCTCAGATTGACAGAGAATTGTATCGAGTGGCAATGAGAAAGAGAATTGAGGAACAAGAAAATTTATGGGTATTCCAACAGGGGGTGGATGATTTAATTGTAGAAGGTGGAAGGGTTGCTGGTGTTATCACTCAAACCAATGTAAAAATCTATTCACAAACCGTGATTATTACAGCGGGGACCTTTTTACACGGGTTAATCCATGTAGGGTTAGAACATTATCCGGCTGGTCGAGTAGGGGATCCGGCTAGTATTAAGTTAGCGCAGAGATTGATTGATTTGGGACTCCCGAAGGGTAGATTAAAGACTGGCACTCCTGCAAGAATCGATGGTCGAACGATTGATTTTGAAAAATGTGAAAAACAATTAGGTGATTTTGATCCGATTCCGAGTTTTTCTTTGTTAGAACCGCAAATCCAACATCCAGAACAAGTTCCTTGTTGGATTACAAATACCAATACGCAAACTCACGATATTATTAGAGCTAATTTAGATCGCTCTCCGATGTTCTCTGGAATTATTGAAGGTATTGGTCCTCGATACTGTCCTTCAATTGAAGATAAAGTTGTCAGATTTGCTGATAAAAATTCACATCATGTATTTTTAGAGCCTGAAGGGTTAAATACACACGTTTATTATCCTAACGGGATTTCTTCGAGTTTGCCGTTTGATGTTCAGATTGCATTTATGCATACCATTCCCGGACTTGAAAATGCTCATTTTATTAGACCGGCATATGCTATCGAGTACGATTATTATGATCCAAGAGAACTGAAAACAAGTTTGGAAACAAAGCAAATTGAGGGATTGTTTTTTGCTGGCCAAATAAATGGTACTACTGGGTATGAAGAAGCTGCGGCTCAAGGTCTATTAGCTGGTTTGAATGCGGCATTGAAAGTAAAAGGTAAGGAACCTTGGACTCCACGAAGAGACCAAGCTTATTTAGGTGTCATGGTTGATGATTTAATAACGAAGGGTGTAACTGAGCCTTATCGTATGTTTACTTCTCGAGCTGAATACAGGTTGAGTCTCAGAGAAGATAATGCTGATGATCGCCTGACTGAAATTGGTAGAAAGTTAGGTTTGGTTAATGATGAACGTTGGGATTTCTTTAATAGAAAACGTGATGCGATTGCTAAAGAATTGAATAGGCTTAAGACAACTTGGATTTATCCTGGGTTGATTTCTGATCAAGAAGCACAGAGAGTCTTGGGTAGTAACATTGAACGTGAGTATTCACTTTTTAATCTTTTGTCCAGACCTAATGTTTCACATGAAACATTGATGACATTAAAGAATAAAGATGAAAAATTGGTATCAGAGAACGTTAATTTAACTTCATCCGAGATTGAACAGCTTGAAATTACAGCCAAATACTCTGGCTATATAAATCGCCAGAAGGAAGAAGTTTCTAAACTTATTGAACATGAAACTACACGTATTCCTTCTGATTTTGATTATGACAAGGTTAAAGGTCTTTCGTTTGAAGTGCGTCAAAAGTTAAAAGCTCATAGACCTGAAACGTTAGGTCAAGCCGGAAGAATTAGTGGGGTTACACCTGCGGCAATTAGTCTTTTATTAATTTTTATAAAATCTCGAAAGTACAGTAAATAAAATGCAAGGTTTTTTAAATAAAGTTCGATTATTAGAAGGTATCAAATGTTTGGATATTGTTTTAAGTAATGAACAAATTCAAATGATTGATGCCTATTCAGCATTGCTTTATAAATGGAATAAAACCTACAATTTAACCTCAATTACAAATAACGATGACGTTTTAACTCATCATATACTCGATTCTTTGGCAGCTGTCCCAATTTTTAAACGCTATGTTTTTGAAGGAGCAAAAGTCCTGGATGTTGGTTCGGGTGGTGGGCTTCCTGCTATACCTTTAGCTATAGCATGCCCTGATGTCTCAGTTTCTCTTGTTGAAACGGTTGGAAAGAAAACTGCATTTTTAACGCAGGTTGCTCTTTCCTTAAAGTTAAAAAATGTTAAAGTATTCAACTCACGTGTCGAAAATCTTAAGAATTTGAGTTTTGATGTTATTTCTTCCAGAGCCTTTTCTTCACTTGAAAATTTTATTAATTTATCATCGCATCTAATAAAACCAGAAGGCTGTTGGGTTGCTTTAAAAGGACAGGTGCCAGTTGATGAAATCAATTCTATTAGAGATTCATTCAGAACCGAGATTGTGCAGATTTCTGTACCATTTTTAAATGAAGATAGGAATATTGTTGTGATTTTTAATCAATAATTACACATATGCACCTTATCGCCTAAAATTAAAATGCATAAAAAATAAGCAAATAATTGACAAAACGCATATATATCAATTAGATATCGTTATAAAAAGATCATTTATATTTATATTACATGCTTAAAAATTAAGCAAATAAATTATTTATTTAAAATATAACACATATAATATGTTTCACGTGGAACAATATTTTGTAAAGTGTTTTTGGTTTTAAAGATTTTTTTATTTAGTTATGTAAAAATGCATTTTGCTTGTCTTGGTCTTATTTTCTTGCGAGGTTAATGTGCTTGATCAAGTAGTAAGTACATTTTTATTTGCTTTCGCGTCTTTTATACCGGTCTTGAATCCTTTTGGTGGGGCAATGTTTTTTCTGGCTTTAACGCCGAATATTGACCAAGAGACCAGAAAGATGATGGTTAATCGAATAGTCTTCTACTCGATGATTATTATGTTGGTCAGCTTGTTTGCTGGTCATCTGATTTTGAGTTTCTTTGGGATATCTATGGGAGTTCTCAGAGTTGGTGGTGGTTTGGTACTGATTTCTGCAGGATGGAAGGCTTTAAACGAAGCTACACATGACGATACCGAGAATTCAACTATTGAACCGCCAAAATCTAGGAAAAAATTATTATCGATGGCCTTCTATCCCATTACGCTGCCGTTGACAATGGGACCGGGAATGATTGCTGTTTCGACTGCTATCGGTACGGGTATGATTGGTCACGGAACGGCCAATCTTATTGGATGTCTTTTGGCAACAGTTGCTACTTTATTGACTGTTTATGTTTGTTATCGATACTGCGATCGTGTGAGTCAAGCAGTTGGCGCAACGGGTGCTGATGCCTTGTCTAGGGTTTTCGCATTTATTTTATTGTGTATCGGTATTTCAATTTTTTGGCAAGGTTTTTCAGAATTATGGCTTTCAATGCCTAAGATGTAAGGGTTAGAAAATGGCTTTAACATTTTGTGTGGCAAATCAAAAAGGCGGAGTGGGCAAAACAACGACCGCTGTGAATTTGTCGTCTGCGTTGTCCGGTTTAAAACAACGTGTCTTGCTGATTGACCTTGATCCTCAGGGCAATGCTACAACCGGTAGCGGTGTCAGCAAAGATTCGATAACCGAGACGGTTTACCCTTTGCTGTTCGGACAAGCGTCGTTTGAGAAAGTGGTTATTCATTCGGAAGATGCTGGTTACGATATTCTTCCTGCAAATCGAGAATTAGCCGGTGCTGAGGTTGAGTTAGTACAGCTTGAAGATAGAGACGAACGACTTAAAAATATTCTGAAAGAACAAAATGATAATTACGATTTTGTAATTATTGACTGTCCGCCCTCTCTTTCCATGTTGACCATCAACGCTTTGTGTTCTGCTCGTGGGGTTATTGTCCCGATGCAATGTGAGTACTTTGCAATGGAAGGTTTGACCGATTTAATCGGATCAGTTAAGCGAATTCAGGCTGCTAAGAATCCGGATCTGACGTTAATCGGTTTGCTCCGAGTGATGTTTGACCCGCGAGTCACGTTGCAACAACAAGTGAGTGAGCAATTAAAAGAGTACTTTGGAGATAAAGTCTTTAAGACGGTTATTCCTAGAAACGTACGCCTGGCAGAGGCACCGAGTTATGGCTTGCCCGGTGTCTTGTACGATAAGTCCAGTAAAGGTGCCAAAGCCTATCAGGAGTTCGGTGCAGAATTCTTGAAACGTATGAAAAAGTACAAGAAGCAAAGCAAGGAGAAATAGAATGGTAGTGAAGAGAAGAAGCGGTTTGGGCAAGGGATTGGATGCTTTGCTCGGGAAAAAAGATGATGTTGTTATTACTTTGGCAGATGCCAAAGGTGATGATAGTTCGGAATTGGAATTAGACAAGATTCAACCGGGTGAATATCAACCTCGTACTAGAATGGATAAGGAGTCCCTGGAAGAGTTGGCCCAGTCGATTCGCGAACAAGGGTTGATTTCTCCCATTTTGGTCCGTCCGATTGCTAAAAATAAATACGAAATCATTGCTGGTGAGCGCCGTTATCAGGCTTCGAAGCTCGCCGGTTTGAAAAAAGTACCTGTTCTTATTCGTAAAATCTCAAATGAAAAAGCTTTGGCTTGGGCTTTAATTGAGAATATTCAGCGCGAAGATTTAAATCCCTTGGAAGAAGCTGCCGGTATTCAGCGTTTACTGGATGAATTTCATATGACTCATGAATCGGCTTCTCAGGCTATCGGAAGAAGTCGAACGGCTACCACTAATCTGTTACGTTTGCTCAATTTGGCCAAACCTGTCCAAGAACGTTTAATGGCTAACGAAATTTCGATGGGGCATGCCCGTGCTTTATTGAGTTTGGAACCGGGCATGCAAGTGGCAGTAGCCAATGAAATTGTCAAAAAGGGGCTCTCAGTTAGACAAGTAGAAACACTTGTGGCCTCAATGTTGATGAAAAAGCAGAAAAAGGGTAAGGAAGCTAAGAAGAATAGAAAAGATTCCGATACCTTACGTCTGGAAGAAAACCTTTCGAACTTTTTTGGTACTACCGTAAAAATAGATACCAATCAGAAAGGAAAGGGAAAATTGATTATTGAATTTTCAGATTTAGATCAATTTGATGGCATTATTGCCCACTTTGAAAATTTTGAATAAATAGTCAATTAAATATGTCCGATAGGATTAAGGGTTTACACGACTAAAACATCGGTGTAAACCCTTGTTTCTATAGGTAACGTATCGTATAATTCGCGCAGAATAATGGTTTGTAGGGGCGACTACTGACTTTTATGAAGAAAATAGTACTTCTGCAAATCGTTGCCACTATTGGAGTTGCTGTATTTTCCGCTCTGCTCGGAGGGGAGGGTGCGGCCCTTTCGGCGTTTCTGGCGGGTTCTGCCTGTTGGATCCCGAATGCGTTATTTGCGTTGAATTTGAGTGTCTTAGTTAAGCTGAGTCCTACTTATTCACCGCTTTTCTTCTTTATTGGCGAGTTCGTTAAGATCATCGCAATTGCGCTGTTGATATGCTTGATTGTGATGTTGTATGAGGACTTGGTTTGGCCCGCAATGATCGCTTCGGTTATTGTGGTCTTAAATTGTTCCTTTTTGGGACTTCTAACCCGAGAATAAACATGGCAGCTGAAGCTCTCACCGCTACCGAGTATATTACTCACCACCTTCATCACTTGTCGACCGCTGGTGCTGCTGGGCAGTCATCTATCATTGACTTCTCAGTCATCAACATGGATACGATTGTTTTTTCCATACTGATGATGGCTTGTGCGCTTTACCTTATGTATAAGGGAGCAAAGAAGGCTACATCTGGCGTGCCTGGTAAATGGCAATGTGCCGTTGAAATGCTCGTCGAATTTGTGAATGAACAAGCAAAGTCCATCGTTCACGGAGATCGTACGTTTATTGCTCCGTTGGCGTTGACGGTTTTTGTTTGGGTGGTTTTAATGAATGCCATCGACTTGATCCCGGTTGATTTGTTGCCGACGATCGCTGCTTGGTTTGGTATTCATTATTTGCGTCCGCTTCCCACGGCCGACTTGAACGGTACAATGGGTATTTCTGTGGGCGTGCTGTTCCTCATGATTTATTACGGTATCAAAATCAAGGGTCTGGGTGGTTTTGGTCGCGAATTATTCGTGGCCCCGTTCGGTAACTATCCCTTGCTTTGGCCGTTTAACTTCGCGTTGAATATTATTGAATATTTGGCCAAGTGTGTCTCTTTGGGCATGCGGTTGTTCGGTAATATGTACGCAGGGGAATTGTTGTTCTTCCTGATTGCACTGTTGGGTAGTCTTTGGGTCGGTTTTGACGGCCTGAGCATCTTCGGTGTGTTCGGACACGCTGTGGCAGGGATCTGCTGGTGGCTCTTCCACGTGTTGATTGTTATCTTACAAGCCTTCATTATGATGATGTTGACCTTGGTCTACATCGGTCAAGCTCATGAAGGTCACTAACACTAGCGTTTTGATTTCTTTACTTTTTTATTAACTTTTACTCCATTTTTAAGGATTAAGGAGTTTTGCAATGACCAACGTCGCTTTTGTTGCCTTGGCTGCTGGCCTCATCATCGGTCTCGGTGCTATCGGTGCTTGTATCGGTATCGGTATCATGGGTTCCAAGTACCTCGAAGCCGCCGCCCGTCAACCTGAATTGATGAATGCCTTGCAAACCAAGATGTTCTTGTTAGCTGGTCTTATCGACGCCGCCTTCTTGATCGGTGTTGGTATCGCCATGATGTTCGCTTTTGCCAATCCGTTCGTCGGCTAATAAAAGCTTTTTAGTTTCTTTTATTAACGACGTCAGTGAGCACTCGCACTATGTGAGCTTGCGAACTGGCATAACGGGGTTCAAATAATGAACATCAACGCTTCTCTGTTTGTACAGATGGCCGTGTTCTTCTTCGGTGCATGGGTCACCATGAAGTACATTTGGCCGCCGCTTATTCGAGCAATCGAAGAACGGCAAAAGAAGATTGACGAAGGTTTGGCAGCTGCCGACAAAGGTGAAATGGCCTTAGCGGAAGCCCAAAAGGAAGGTCAAGCGATCAAGGCTGAAGCCCGTGCTCAAGCTTTGGCAATCATGAACGACGGCGAAAAGCGCGGTCAGGCTATTGTCGAAGAGGCAAAAGCCCAGGCTCAAGTTGAAGCCGATCGTATCATTGAAGCTGCTAAGGCTGAAGTGGCTCAAGAAGCCGAACGTTTGCGCGAACAATTGCGTGAAGAGGTCGCTCGATTGGCTGTCGCCGGTGCCGAGCAAATTCTTCGTCGCGAAGTTGACACTAAAGTTCACGCTCAAATGCTTGAACAATTGAAGGCTAAGCTTTAATTATGGCTGAACTTTCGACGATTGCCCGTCCCTATGCACACGCACTGCTTCTGGCTTTGCACGATGCTAAGAAGGGACCCGAAGAAGCTGCCGATTTGGCTGCTGTTCTGGATGGTATTGCCCAAGTGGTGACCACCGACGAATTGGTTTCTGTGATCGGGGATCCGAAACTGAGTTCGGAACAAATCTACGATCTCATCGTTGCCGGTCTCGGTCAAACAAAATTGCCCGAAGAAGCCGCCAACTTATTGAAGGTGGTCGTTGAGAATGGTCGCTTGGAAGCCGTGCCGGAAATCGCACGTCAATTCCGCGAACTTAAAAATCAATCCGAAGGCGTCGCTGACGCCTACATCGAAACCGCCATGCCGATGTCGCAGGCGGAAGTTGATGATCTGATCGCCGGCCTTGGGAAGCGTTTCCCTGGCCTGAAACTCACGCCGATCGTCACTGTCAATGAAGAATTGATCGGTGGTGTGCGTGTACGAGTGGGCGACAGAGTTTTGGACGGATCGATTCAGA
>ERZ827186.286-NODE-286-length-66893-cov-49.801939_pt1 | contig 66893 bp, 54 predicted proteins | sample MGYA00519918_ERZ827186 | MGnify/ENA primary metagenome ERZ827186 (study PRJEB31778, sample SAMEA3449275) | human gut metagenome | biome: human gut; feature: human-associated habitat; material: faeces | place: United Kingdom | collected 2010/2012 ...
GGGGGCTTCGCCCCTGCGACCCCATTTTTAATATTTACAAGAGGTTTTTCGACAGCCTGACGGGTGCGGATTATGATAATCCGCACCCGCTTTTATATTATCAGAGATTGCTTGTGAAAAGTCCCGTAACGCTTTGTACGCCGAGCGAAACGGCGGTGATGGATACCCAACAGCATAGTCCGAGAAGTATCGGCTTTCCGCCGTTGCGTATCAGCTTTACTATATTTGTGTTAAGTCCTATAGCACCCATAGCCATTGCTATAAAGAATTTAGCCAGCCATTTTGCAAAGGGCACAAACTGCGATGAGTAGAACGGCGTGACGCTGTTTTCGGGCAGTAAGCCGCAGACCGTTGTTATAAGTGACGCACCGACAAAGAAAAGGATAAACCACGGGAATATCTTCTTAATCGAGAAATCAGTTTTACTGCCGCCGCTTTTTTTGGCTTTTGCTGTGCGGTAGAGTGCAAGCACGAGCGTTATCGGGATAATGGCAAGCGTTCTTGTCAGCTTTACCGTTACGGCGGCTGAAAGTATACCGCTGTATCCGTAAATGCCTTCCGCTGTCGATGCCGCCGCAGTGACCGATGAGGTGTCGTTGACCGCAGTTCCGGCAAATACCGCAAACCCCTCCGTTCCAAGTCCTATAGCGTGTCCGAGCGTCGGGAATATAAGTGCGGCAAGCACATTGAACAGGAATATTACCGATATTGAACGTGCAACGTCTTCATCATCCGCATCTATAACGGGCGCTGTAGCCGCAATAGCCGAGCCTCCGCAGATAGACGAGCCTACGCCTATAAGGCAGGCGGTCTTAGGGTCAACCTTCATTAGCTTCATCATTATAAACGCAACTATCAGCGATATAGAGATAGTGCCGACTATAACGGGCAGGCTCTTTGCGCCGACCTGTGCTATAGTGCTTAAATTCAGCGAAAAGCCGAGAATTACCACTGCCCACTGCAGAATCTTTTTTGACGTGAACTTTATTCCGCCCGACAGCGATGTAAGGCTTGCGAGCTTCGGAAATACAAGCGTCAGTATCATACCGAGAAGTATCGCTATTACAGGCGCTCCGATAAGCTCAAAGGAAAAGCCGCCTATGCTTACCCCGCCTGTCAGCGTTGCCGCAGCGGCAATGACGGCACATACGGCTGTTCCCGGCATTATTGATTTCAGTTTTTTCATTTTCTCTCCGTTTTTTTGCATAAAATGAGCCACCGTGACCGGTGGCTCAATATTTTCTTTATTGACGATTATTCAGCGTCTTCAACTTCTTCTTCCTCGTCCTCAGGCATTTCTTCCTTGAGTGCACGGATAGAGAGGCTTACTCTGTTCTGTTCCTCGTTGATTTCGATGATCTTTGCCTTAACTTCATCGCCGATGGAAAGAACCTGAGCTACATTGTTGATACGCTCTGTAGAGATCTGGCTGATGTGGATAAGACCGTCAACGCCGGGGATGATCTGTGCGAATGCGCCGAAGGGAGTGATGCTTACGATAGTAACGTCAACAACATCGCCTTCGTGATATTCAGCAACAAACTTGTTCCAGGGGTTGTCCTCTTCCTTCTTGCAGCCGAGTGATACTCTCTTCTTCTCGGGGTCGAAGCTCTTTACATATACATCGAGCTTGTCGCCGATCTTAACGATCTCTCTGGGGTGCTTGATTCTGTTCCAGGTAAGCTCGCTTGAGTGAACCATACCGTCAACTCCGCCGAGATCAACGAATACGCCGTAGCTTTCGATAGACTTAACTTCACCTGTGAACTTCTGACCTACCTCAATGTTCTCCCAGAACTTAGCCTTAGCGGCATCGTTTGCTTCCTTCTTAGCCTGACGGATAGAACCAACAACTCTGCCTCTTGCCTCTGTTACTTCGATAACCTTGAAGGGAACTGTCTTCTTGAGAAGTTCTTCAAGCTTGCCGTCCTTGGGAACGCCTGTCTGGGAAGCCGGGATGAATACTCTTGTGCCGTTGGAGATAATGATAACGCCGCCCTTAACTACCGATGATACTTCACCTTCGAGCGTTTCATTATTTTCCATAGCGGCTGCAAGCTTTTCTACGCCGAGAACGCTGTCAACCTTCTTCTTGGAAAGTGTAACTGTACCTTCTGCGTCATTTACAGCTGTAACGATGGCTTCGATCTCATCGCCAACCTTGACAACATCTGAGGGAGCTGCATTGGGATCCTGCGAAAGTTCGCTTGCAGGAATGTAGCCCGAGTGCTTTGTGCCTAAGTCTACAACAGCTTCGTTCTTGTTTACAGCTACTACTAAAGCCTTGACCCTGTTCCCTATATATACTTTTTTGAAGGTCTTGTCAACCTCCGCCATGAAGTCGAATCCTTCTTCATTGTTGAGAATTTCGCTCATAATTCTATGAACCTCCTTTATTATATAGGCAGGTGTCGAAGCTCCTGCCGTTATACCGACCGTACCGCCCTGCAAAGGGAGCAGGCTAAGCACTGCGGCTTTATCAATATCACTGCCGTCCTGCGTAAATATTACAGGGCAGTGTTTTTGACTTATCTGTGCCAGCTTTGCGGTGTTGCTGGAATTTTTTCCGCCGACCGTGACCATAAGCGCCGAGCGTCGTGCAAGCTCCTCGGTTTCCTTTTGTCTTTCAGCCGTCGCACTACATATTGTATCAAAAATCGTGATATTTGTATAGTGTTTTTTTGCAACTTGAACGCAAGATTGCCATTTTGACGAATTAAACGTCGTCTGAGCAACCATGATTAGTGCATTTTGACGAGGAAATTTCTGCAATTCTGCCATTTTTTCCAGCTCGTCCGAGTCACGCACCACTGTTACTTCATCCGGATTCCTGCAATGCCCGACTATCCCGATGACCTCCGGGTGATCGGGGTCGCCCGCTATGATAACGGGGCATTCCGACTTTGAAACAATGTTGTGTATCTTTGCGACAAACGGGCAGGTAGCATCAATACAGCATATGCCCTTGTCGTGTATATAATCTGTGACCGATTTTGCAACGCCGTGAGAGCGTATTATAAGCGTCCTGCCCTGCGGCAGATCGTCAGGTGAATCTATGGGATATACTCCCAGCTTCTGAAGTCTTGCTATCTCACTGCCGTTGTGTATCAGTTCTCCGAGCGTATAGCAGCTGCCGTTTTCTTCTGCGGTTTTTTCCGCAATTTCTACAGCACGCTTAACACCGAAACAGAAGCCTGCGCTCTTTGCCGTTTCAATATTGTAACGGCTCACTTGCTTTCCTCTTCTGCCTGCTTTTCAGGCTTCGGGTTATACTGCTTGGGTAGCGGATCGCCATATTCGCTCATGCCGTCCATCAGCATCTTTATGTTATCCATAATAAGATTTGAAACACGTCTTAGCTCTGTTCTGTCGTCGCTGTTCAGTGCGATATGCTCCGCAGGAATCATCTCGCCTACCGAGATCCATACTTTTCTGCGGAAGCCTTTTTTTCCGTACTTTATGCACATCGGAAGAACGGGGGCATTTGTCTTGCCTGCGATGACCGCAATACCCGATTTTGCTCTGCCTATATTGCCGTCCTTAGAACGTGTGCCTTCGGGAAATATTACGAAAGCCCTGTTCTTCTCAAGGTCGGCTATGGCGTGGTCAATGGCACTGCCGTCACCTGCTCCTCTTACAACGGGGAACGCTCCGCACTTGGTAATAAGCCAGGCGAAGAATTTATTTTTCTCGAACAGCTCAATCTTCGCCATAAACGAAAAATGCGCCTTGTTCACAGCCGCTATCAGCGGAGGATCGCCGTAATCCTGATGATTGCAGGCTATAATATAGCCGCCCTTTATGCCGTTCTTATACGGTCTGTTGTCACCGCCGATTAACTTGATCCTGTATTTTATGTGCATTGAAAGACATACTATCTTCCTGAAAAATTCATACATTATCTGATTTCTGCCTTTTCTTTGATTATTCTGACAAGCAGGTCACACGAGCCTTCAAAATCAAGCTCTGTCGTATCCGCAAGCACTGCGTCGTCGGCTTGCTTCAGCGGTGCAATTTCTCTTGTCATATCGTTGTGGTCACGCTGTTTAAGATCCGTAAGCACGCTCTCGTAAGATACAGCCGTACCCTTTGCGATAAGCTCGTCATAACGGCGCTTTGCACGCACCTCGGCATCTGCCGTAAGATATATCTTCACTGTTGCGTTAGGAAGTACAACAGTTCCTATATCCCTGCCGTCCATTATCACGTCACGGCTTTCTGCCATATCACGCTGAAGCTGAAGGAGGAATGCTCTTACAGCCGGGATAGCGGAAACCTTGGAAGCCGCCATGCTTATTTCGGGTAAGCGAATCTCGTCGGAAACGTCATAGCCGTTAAGATATATGTGCTGTGTGCCGTCCTTTATCTTTACGTCAAGAGAAATATGCGAAAGTGCCGCACTTACTCTCACGGGGTCGTCCATATCAACGCCGTTGCGGTCGCAGAAAAGACCTATACAACGGTACATAGCGCCCGTGTCAACGTATATAAAGCCTAAACGCTTTGCGCATTCTTTGGCAATGGAGCTTTTGCCCGCTCCTACAGGGCCGTCAATAGCTACTGCAATACTCATATCTTTTCTTCTCCAATTTACATATACACTAATTATAACACGGTTTTTATCCGATTGCAACAGGGAAAATGTGAAAATTAAGCGAAATACAGCGATTTTTTGCAGAGTGTATCTATAAAAACGACCCGCAGTATCTCTTTACTGCGGGTGTCCCTTTATTTGTCTGTTGTAAGTTCGATTGTTGCATAGCGAATGCTCTGCTTTTTCGACGAACAAGCCTTGAGATATTTCCTTGTACGCTTATATGTGCTGAGCACGTGGGTGTTCTTTGGATCTCTCCACCAACAACGGATCAGCATACCGTATATGGTTATCGAGATTTTCTTGCGCAGAAGATAGTATATAAATCTGTGCTGTTCAAATATGTCCTCGCTCTCCATAAACATACGCAGTGACGCATATGCACGCAGGTAGCTTATGGTATCACGCTTTGATATTGTACCGGTCACACTGCCCTCATGATGTGCATAATAATAAAGCGTGTCGTTTGCAAACGATACCTTGTCGGCATAGTAGAACAACTGCGGCATTACAGAAATATCCTCGCCGAAACACATTCCCTGTGGGAAGTAAATATCGTTATCGGTAAACAGACTGCGGCGGTAGATCTTATTCCAGATGTAACTGCGGACAGTGATATCCATAAGCACTTCGCCGAACACCTTTTTGCCTTCAAAAACACCTTTTTTATGCAGAATGAAATTGTTCATTCCGCCGTCGTTGCTGTCAAATACGTTTCTGTAGTTGCATTGTGCAATATCCGAGCCGTATGCCTCGGCTGTGTTAAACAGTACGGAAATATACGATGGCGATACATAGTCGTCACTGTCAACAAACATGACATATTTGCCGCAGGCTTTTGCTATACCGTTGTTTCTTGCGACAGAAACTCCGGAGTTTTCCTGCGTGTAGACGTGTATGAAATCATAGCGTGCCGCATAGTCGTTTACGATATCCATAGAGTTATCTTTTGTGCCGTCGTTGATAATTATTATTTCATAGTTACAATCGCACTTTTGATTTACCAGTGATTCAAGACAGCGTGCCACATATTTTTCTACGTTGTATACAGGGACTATTACACTGACATCCATAATTTTTTTCTGTGCCTTTTCCGTACTCATAAGTTTACCCTTTCTGTAAAGTCGTATCGGTTGCAGATAGAAGAATTGTGCGTTGTCGTATTTATAGCTAAAGATATTAAACTGTGTAAATTATACAACTAAAAAAAATAGCAGTCAATCGGAAAAACGTGTAAAAGTTTGTGAAACAAAAAAATACGGCAGTTTAACGAATAATCATATGCTTAAAGGCTGATAATTAAACAAAAAGAACAAACGGAGATGATAGCTTGAAAAGCGTAAGAATATGCGTTGCCGCAATCACGGCAGGCGTGGTGTGCATTGCGGTGATGCTCGGGATACTGAGCGCCGCAATATATGCTGAAAACGAAAGCGGCAACAGCTTTATAGGGCTGATGTATCATCAGGTGTTAAAGGATGAAAGCAGAGCCGGAAAATATATAATTACTCCAAACGAGCTGGAGAGCGACCTTGCGTATCTGTCCGAAAACGGTTATGTTTCCGTTCTTCCGTCCCAGCTTGTGAAAATTCGTGAGCAGGGCGGCAGACTGCCGGAAAAAACGGTTGTGATCACGTTTGACGACGGTTATGAAACCGGACTTTATTATGTGCTGCCGCTGCTGAAAAAATACGGGATGAAGGCGGTCATAAATGTTGTCGGCAGTTATACGGACGAATATTCCGAAAACGGCGGCGAGGGGGAGCATCTTTCGTATTCCTATCTTACCTGGAATGAAATAAAAACGCTGTCGGACAGCGGTTATGTCGAAATAGGAAATCACACTTACGATATGCACTCGTACAACGGGGAAAGAAACGGCTGTGCGAGAAAAGAAAACGAGAGTGACGAGCAGTACCGCACAGTGCTGTATGAGGATGTGGCAAGGCTGTCGGACAAATTACAGCGGGTCACAGGGAAAAGACCGGTCGCTTTTGCGTATCCCTTCGGGTCGCTGAGTGAGGGGAGCGCAGAGATAATCGGCAGTGCGGGCATAAGCGTGTTTATGACCTGCTGTGAACAGCCGTGCAGTATGAACAGAAACGGCAGGATAGTGATAAACCGCTATAACAGAGAAAGCGGAAGGTCGGCACAGCAGATATGTGAGGAATTCAACAACGCATTTTAGCAAACGTACAGAATCAGTCTGTCGATAAACCTCGTAATTATTAAATTGGGGTCGCAGGGGCGAAGCCCCCGACAGGGACTAGGGGCGGTAGCCCCAGTAATATAGCCCCTTCCCACGGGGAAGGGGTTTGGGGTTAGGGATAGAGAATTTACTCTGTTTTTAAATAAACTTTTTCTACAAACTGAAAAAACCGGAAACTCGTTTTACGGGCTTCCGGTTTTCTTCGTTTTTTCTGATTACTTAGACTCAGAAACGCTTGTTGAGCTACCAACGCTTGAACCTGATGTTGTGTTGTTGCCGCAAGCTGTTGCCATAGCTGCTACCATAGCTACTACTGCTACTAAAGCTAAAATCTTTTTCATGTCTTTAATCTCCTTACAGTAAGTTTGTATCGATCTATAACACCAAGTCTTTCGCTTGGCTGAAATGAATTATACATAAATTTTACGTTACGGTCAAGTGGGTTTTACCTTAATTTGTTTAATCGGCTTAATTTTCGTTCAGAATGACAAAAAAGAATGTAATCGTTTAAATGAAACTGGACATTTTTTTCGTTATGGTGTATAATATGTGAACAAAGCACACGCACAGGTCCGAATTTGTTACACTGCTGTAACTTTAAATGCAGAATATGGATACTATTATCCGATTTGCAATGCGAAAAATGTAACAATATGTATGTTTTGGATGAAAATTCTTGTCGTGTGCCGAAAAAAGAAGTAAAATCAGCATAATTCAAATGGTTTCAGAAAGGAAAATGATAGTATGGCAAACGTACCTACACCGCACATAAAGGCAAAAATGGGAGAAATTGCAGAGAAAATTCTTATGCCGGGAGATCCGTTAAGGGCAAAATTCATAGCTGAAAATTATCTTTCGGACGCAGTCTGCGTTAACGACACAAGAAATATGCTCGGCTTCACGGGCAATTACAAAGGCTCAAAGGTAACGGTAATGGGAAGCGGAATGGGAGTTTCATCCATAGGCATATACAGTTATGAGCTGTTCAATTTCTATGAAGCCGAAACGATTATAAGAATCGGAACGGCAGGTGCGCTTGTACCGCAGGTTCAACCCAGAGATGTGATAATAGCGCAGGGTGCCTGCCACGATACTAATGTTGACAGGCAGTACGGCTTGCCCGGAACGTATGCACCCATAGCCGACTTCGGACTTGTGAAAAGGGCGTATGAGCTTGCAACAGAGAAAAATATCAAGGCTCACGTCGGAAATGTATTGACGGGAGAGGTGTATTACGATGCGTCGAACAGCCTTTCGGCGTGGTCGAAAATGGGCGTTCTTGCCGTAGAAATGGAAGCGGCGGCACTTTATATGAATGCGGCGGCGGCAGGTAAGAAGGCGCTGTGCATCTGCACCGTTACAAACAACCCTCTGACAGGAACGGAGGACATCACGCCCGAAGAACGTGAAAAGACCCTTACCGATATGATTACTATCGCACTTGATGTGTAACCGCTGTTTTCTATATTTATATTTAAATAGTATAAAGCCATATCGGCAGAATATGCCACGAATGGCTTTATGTATATGTCGAAACTAAAAAACAATGAAAAAATGCCTTAAATTAACGAAAACCAAGAATGCTTTTCGGCAATTTTCCATAAAATTTCGATTTGAAAATTGTTTGATATGCTATCATAGTTTTCTTGCTATTCGCTTAAACTTATGGTATAATTTTGTTATATAATAATTTCCATTTAATATGGAGGTTGTTTATTCTGTTATGATGAATGGGGGATAACCAGTGACAACTTTTACTTACGTTGCTACCGACGTTAACGGTAAAAAGGTAAAAGGCACCGAAATGGCGGAAGATTCCGTTGAACTTATTGATAAGCTCCGACAAAAAGGCTTGTTCTGTACATCCTATAAAGATGCGGCAAAGAACAAGGCGGCAGATGTCAAGTTCAAGTTCAAGACGAAGGATCTGTCATTCTTCTGCCGACAGCTTGCGGCAATGCTTACATCGGGTGTAAGTCTTGTAAAGGCGCTTCAGATATTGCAGGCGCAGACCGAAAACAAAAAGCAAAAGCAGGTGCTTCTCGATATATACGAGGAGGTACAGAAGGGTCGCAGCTTCTCTGAGGCTATAGCGACAAAGCCCGGCGTATTTCCGTCACTTTTCGTCAGTATGGTCGGCGCAGGTGAAGCGTCCGGTAACCTTGATACAATCATGAACCGTGTATCAGAGCATTACGCAAAGGACAGCAAGACGCAGAACAAGATAAAGGGTGCTATGATATACCCTATAGTACTGCTTGTACTCCTGATAGTCATTATGATAGCGATGTTCACGATGATCATGCCTATGTTCCGTGATCTTGCGGGCGATTCTGAAATGCCTCCGCTGTCTGCGGCTATTTTCGGAATAAGTGACTTTATGATAAACCAGTGGTACATTCTTGTAATAGCGGTAATAGCAATTATTATTGTAATACGACTGATTCTCAAAACACCGTCCACAAAGATCAAATGGGATGAGATGCTACTCAAATTGCCGAAGATCGGAGGACTTCTCCGTACAATCTACACGGCACGTTTTGCCCGTACAATGGCGAACCTTTTCTCATCCGGTCTTCAGATGGTAGACTGCATAGAAAAGTCTGTAGGCACACTCGGCAATACATATATTATCAAGCAGTTTGAGGATGTAGTCGAAAACGTTAAGAGAGGCGAGGCGCTCTCGGTAGCGATGGGCAGAATAAACGTATTTGACGGTATGTTCGTTTCTATCGTCTATGTCGGTGAGGAATCAGGTACTCTGGATACCATCCTTTCTAAATCGTCCGATTATTACGATGATGAAGCCGACTCTGCAATTTCAAGACTCGTAGGCCTTATGGAGCCTGTAATGATTATTCTCATGGGTGTTATGGTAGGTTGCCTGCTTGCAGGTGTATTCCCGATACTCTACTCCGGTATGGAAGGCATGGGCGGCTAAAAGGCTCAAGAATGAACTTAAACCAAATTAGGAAGGAAATTTGATATATGTTATCTATTGATATTACCGACAGACAAATCAAACTCGTCCGTGGCTCAGCTCAGGGTTCAAAAATCAAGATCGATGAGGTTGACTTCAGAGAGATTGAAAAGGGTCTTGTTTCAAACGGCTACATAGCAGATGTTCCGCTGGTTGCGGCTGAAATAATTGATATAATCAATACAAGAGCAATCAAGGAAAAGGATACTATCGTATCAATCAGTTCAAGCTCGATGCTCTATAAGGAGCTTATGCTCCCCAAGCCCAAGAAGATTTCCAACACAGCCGCTATCGAGGCAATGATAGGAAGTAATATGGGTATTTCCAACGATTACAATATTTCGTATACAATCGTTGGTGAAACCGTAGACGAGAACAAGAATCCTCTTATCAAGGTTCTTGCCACAGCCTGCCCCCAGCGTCTTGTTGACGGCTATGTAAAGCTGTTCACACATATGGGTCTTTCACTTAAGGCTGTAAACATTTCAAACAACGCTATTTCACGTCTTATCCAGAACACTCCCAAGATGTCGGGCTATATGCCGCTCCTGCTTGTTCAGATAGACAAGGAGTTCCTGAATATCAACCTTTACGAAGACAACGTTCTTTCGTTCTCAAGATATTTCAAGATCGACCCCGCAGATTATAACAATGCGGAGGACTATGTAAATCAGGCTATTTACGACAACCTGTTCAGAATGTTCCAGTTCTTCCAGTCAAGGAAGGATATGAAGCCTATCAAGGAAATGATGTTCTACGGTGAGATAGGCGACTTTATAGCGCTTACGAATACCGTATCGGGCTTCAATGTTTCGTGTCATATCCTGAGCGCTCCCACGACTATAGCATCAAGAGCGGACTTTGAGTTTACCGTATACGCAAATGCTATCGGCGCACTCTACAAGGTAAACAAGGAACTTGAGCATATCAACCTTCTTGATACCACAGCGGCAAAGGAAAGCAAGGGTCTTAACACCTTCTTCTTCGGACTTGCCGCAGCTGCCGCAATAAGCGTTCTTGCCGTAATCGGAACAAACGTGGTAATCGGTGTAATAAACGACGGCATCAAGTCGGAGATAAAGAAGACGCAGGCGGCGATAGACGCAAAACAGCCTGAGCTTACAGTGCTGTTGCAGAAAGAAGGCGTCCTTGAAAATTTCAAGAGCTATAAGGACTCAATAGCAAACGCTGAATTGATATACAATTATATGCCTGTCGGAACGACCGATGTCTACAAGATGCTCAGAGAGCCGTTCACGGCAAAGCAGGACGGCATTGAGAACGTAACGAAGGATGATGTACGCAAAAACCTTTCAGGCATGAAGCTGATAGATTCAGTACAGATTTCCGATTATTCTGTTACCGCATCGTTCAGCTGTACGAACCAGGCTCAGCCCTCACAGTATGTAAGAGCGCTTATTGATCAGGGATATTTTGAAAATATAACCTATTCCGGATACGAAGTAGCAACAGGCGAGGATAAGAAGGAAACTATAACTTTCGACCTTAATATGCTGTTGAAGGCAGGTAACAACATTAAGGTAAATGAAAAAGATGTTGAAAGTATAATTGAAAACATCGAGAACGGCGGAGGCACAACAGAGGATACATCTTCTGCAACCGAGTCAACTGCCGAATCTACTGCACAGTAACGGGAAAGGATATACAGAATATGAAGATCAGCAAACAGGAACAAATCCTTATAGTGGTATTTTTAGTCGCCGCAATACTCGGTGTAGGCATATTTGTGTTCGTACTTCCCAACTTCAATACTATCGGCACAAATAATAAACAGCTTGCGGATGTACTGTCCGAATCACAGGAGCTGGATGTACACCTTCAGCACGCAACTACAATAGACACTGAAATAACAGATGCATACAATGAAGGTAAGGATCTTGCGAACAGATTCTTTGACGACCTCACAGAATATGAGGCTGACGAGATTATGCGTAAGTTCATCGCAAAGGGCAAGAACATTACAATAGAAGGTCTTTCAATTTCACCGTTCTCGACACAGACGTTGTCTGTATCCGTGTTTACTCCTACAGAAGTTTCATATCCTCTCAAGGACTTTGCAAACACTGTAGTTGAAACACCCGAAGATACACAGGTCGATTTATCGAAGCTCAGCACAAGAGAACGCATAATGTACGCTAAAAAGCTCCTGTCTGCACTTCTTGCGGCAAGTGAGCCGGTAACGGTAGGCTCGGTGACGGTTTCGTTCACAGCGCACTCCGACAAGCTCCAGAATCTTCACGATTTTGCCGACCTGCTTTATTCGGGCAAGTACGATGACAAATTGAAGGATGCAAAAGGCAATGCTCTCGGCAAGGCAGTATCTATTTCATCGCTGTCATACCAGATGGAGGAAACCAAAAACGGCGGTGACGAAAACGCTGCGGCTTCAGGCAAATACACAATGGAATTCGCCGTAAATCTGCTTTGCATAAAGCCTGTAGCGAACCCCAACCTCAACGGTTCCGAAAGTGCGGCTGAATAAATCCATTGATAATCAGTAATGAATGAAAGGATGAAACACTATGAACAAACATAACAGAAAAGCGTTAATGATGAAAAGGGCGTTACTGCGGCTGAAAGGCGGCAGAGGAAGCGTTTTATTCTTCATTATCGCAATAATGTCAATTATGATAGTGCTTGCTTCTGCGGTTTATTACTCAACTGTTTCCGCACGAAAGCAGGTCGAGATAAGATATGGCGATGAGCAGTCTTATCAGAGTGCCGTTTCACTTAACGACCTCGTAACTGAATATCTCAATACAAAGACGGAAGACGCATTTGTAGACTCCATAATCGCACTTGCGCCCAACAGCTCGCTCACAACAAAGGGCGATGGCACAGATACTTTTGCAGAGCTTGCCGGCGGTCTTGGTAACTACAAGATAACGGTAACAAAGCTGAGCGGCGACAGCAGCAGCGAAAAGCAGACGATCAGGATCGAAACCGAGGTAGTCGTAAACGGCGAAACTTCAACAATAACGTCTGTAGGTGAGTTCACACTCGTTTCAAAGCCGTATTCATTCGACAGATTCTTCACATCAACGGGATATGCTCCCAATGACGTATTCATGTCGGGTATGGATGTAACTTCTACAATGTACCTTGATAACGAGTACAGTCAGATAGGTTCGGACGGTACAAACGGCAACGACAGCGGTATCAATATATATGCCGAAATTATCAGCGCCGGAACATTATCAATGCAGAACGCACCGGTGAACGGCAAAGGTGTAAAAAATACCTTTGATATAACTGTAGGCAATGACTTGATTATGACGTATAACGGCGGTCAAGGCAGTCTGAGTCTATACGGAGGAAAAATAAGAGTTGGCGGGAATGTAATTCAGGGTGCCAGCTATAATCTTGATAATAATACGGATTTATACGTGCTTGGAGATTACATCTCCGGCAGACCCAGTTCGTCATCGTGTGCAATCTATGTAAACGGCGATATGGCAATAGGCGTAGAGAATGAAAATGCAGGCGCATCTTATGGCGATATATATGTTAACGGCGACTTGTATATTGATAAATGGGTAGGTGCCAATGTATTTGGCGGTAAGTTGGTTGTTGGCGGTAATATATATCTTAACGAGGCTGCCGGTGATAGATTTGAGCGGCAGAAGACATGGGTTTCCGGTCACAACGTTAAGACTTATAATGATGCAAGCATCAGCTTCCATGTAGCCAATAAGGCTGATTCAAGCACATACGCTTCTCTCAGGACAAATATGGATAAGGCTCGTGAGCTGGCAGGAGGCACACAGGTAAATACAGATGTATGGCCGACAGACGGCTCCTGCGAGTCAAAGCTCACTGTCAAGGCAAAAATAAATGAAAAAATCGGCAGTCCGGAATATTCAAACTGGAATATGACAAAGAAGTTTATCAATGACGACGGTACATATACAGTAGCTCCGATAAACTATAAATTTGACAACACAAACGAACCTGAGGTGCAGGACGCAAGATTTGCAGGCACAGGCAGTACAAAGAATCAGTTAGTAGTGTCAGCTCAGAAATTCGGTCAGTATGTTATAATGGGTGATATGCGTATAACGGCGGGCAAGTGGGATCCCAATGCCAGCGTTGAAGCAAACTGGGACGGATATAACGTAATATTCGATACCACAATGCCTGACGGCAAGGACATTGATATGTATGTATATCTTCCCGCAAACTGCTATATGGAGCAGACAGGCACAGACCAATATAAGTTCTCAAGCAAGGATTCCGACAAGAGCAAGTTCAACTGCTTCCGCTGGAACAATGAACCTACAGGACTTTTCGAAGGTTGGTTCAGTGTTCTGACAAAGGGCAAAGGAAGCGTGATATTTGTAGTAGGCGACGGAGTAACTTACTATGCTCAGAGACGTCTGTTCATGGGACACTATAACCTGCTCAAAGAAATTCTGCCTAATTCAATATCGGCTGAGGGAAAGGTTAAAGATACAACCGGCTTCACGACCAGTGCTATCGAGAATATAATGCGTACAACGGATACGAACGAGAAGCTACGCACAGTATTTAAAGAAGGTGTTCTTAATAAATATGACAGCAGCGGAGGACTTCATAACAACCTGTTTATGGTTGCGATAAACAAAAACAGTGACTTGAATTTCAACTCCCAGTACAATACATTCTGCGGATTTGCATATGCTCCGTATATGACATTCGGCATAAGCAGTATGGGACAGGGCGGTTTTGCGATGCTCGGCGGTCTTATTGTTTCGGACTATTCGATGCCCAATACATCGCTTACATTTATGGCGACCATTCCCTATGACTACTATGACAGGTATACAGGCTCACTTACCGGAAAAGAAAAGGAAGACGCACGCTTTGACTATATGGAAAAGCTCATTTCCAACTCCGGCGGCAAGATTGGTACACTCGGCTCGACAGGCTCAAGGTCATGGAGAAAGTTTGGTTATAACTGATGAAAGGAGCGGATAGCATGAAGCTGCTTAAACGGCTGAAACGAAAAAAAGGCTTTACACTGACAGAAGTCATGGTTGCGATGCTTATATTCGCTCTGATGTCGTCAATAGTAATGCAGATACTTGCAATTGCTATTATGCGGTATAAAAAGAACGACAGCATTGATAAGGATATGGATGCGCAGATAAGCAACCTTGTTCAGGAAAATGCACTGGTTGAAAGGGATACCGTAAATCTTGTAATGAAGTTTGTAAGTCCCACAGGCGGTACGAATAACATCAAGATAAATGATGTAAAGATAAACAAGGATAACACACCGGCGGATTCCGACGGCAGACTTGAGATCAATACAATTGATGCGACTATCAAGAATGACGGCGGCAATAAGGACAAAGACAAAAACAGCGGCGGTATGGTTACCGATGATATTCATATCTATGGTACAAAGGGTATAGACAAAATAATTGTCACACAGGAAACCACAAACCCTGTTGCCGTTAACGGATTATACAGCATTACGCTTAATTTCACGATAGATACCACAAACAGTCATGCACTCAAGGGTTCGGAGGTCAAGTCCTTAAAGGTCGCATTACCCGAATCGTCAACCAAGATAACGGTAAACCCCGGTCAGCAGTTGACTTATACGATGGTATCAAAAACAAATATCAGGTTTTCACAGAGAAAAGTCACAGACAGTATTGCACAGTTTACCAACATCAAGGTAAATTTTCAGATACCCGAAGATAAGTTTGAGAGCGAATACGGTACTCTTGCAAAGTATTTTGTAAAGCCGGACAGCACACTTACGAATATGTCGCTTTCTTTCGATGACGCGGCGACAAACGGTATCTATAATCACCTTTATGGAACACCTGTAGAGGGCGGTGATGCCGGATGAAAAAACTGCTGAAAAAGAAAGCGTTCACGCTTGTTGAGCTTATCGTGGCAATGGCTGTTATGGTAATACTGATAGCGGCGGCTATGGGAATGTTCAATCCTGTAAAGGGCATTATCAAAATGGTTGACGAGGACACTGTTACAAATGCGGTCACTGACAGTATCACGGACTATGTAAGCAACAAGCTGAAGGCGGCATCAACGTACAATATACAGGGCTATACAGCCGATAAACTGATTGCGGCATCAACCGAAGAGGGAAGTGCGGCAAAGATAGCATCGGCAATGTATATGGATATGGAAGACAATGAAACAGCATACGCTATGGTGTTGCGCTCGACCTCAGACGGTTATCAGCTTTATGATTTCGGAAAGCTGAACGATTCGTCCGTTGACTTTGCAACAAAGGCAAACGAAATGAGCAGCACGGGCAAATATGCCGTGTTCAACAGTGAGTATTATAACAACTCACATTACAAGTTCACATTCAGTACCACATCAGGCAATAAGGGTACATGGTGTCGTATGGGCGTAAACACTTACGATGAAAACGGTGAGATCAAGATAAGCGAACGTGTGCAGATGTTCAAACTGCTTAATATGTCGTTTTTGAAGATAACACCTTCGAGTGCGGCAGACCTTACCGACTACACTTACTCGGATGATCTGAATATAGTTATCATTTACAGAATAAAAACTTTCGGATAAATAAAAATCCCCCGCCTTAATCGGCGGGGGAAATATAACGCTTATTTTACAGCATCGAAAGATAAGCCTTGATAATGGTTTCACCGCAAAGCATACCGACTGCAAGTCCTACGCTCAGTGCAGGACCGAAGGCAATGCGGCGGCGCAGCTTTATCTTTGTTATCTTGCCGTTTTCCACGTTTGCACGGAATACATATTCCTTGCTGTCGGGAAGCCCACCCATTACTTCGTTCAGTTCGTTGCTGAGCGACTCTGTTTCGGCTTTAAGCTCATCGCCCGAAATATTCCACGCTTTTTCTTCAAAAAGCTCAGGGTCGATTTTGCACTTTCCGTGTTCAAATTCACCTATGATAACATCCTTCGAGTTGTCGACAGCCTTGCCTTCGCACCAATCTGTGAGTTTTTCGCTGATTTTTGCGGATTGATCCTTAGTGAACCGTGACGATACGCAAAGCACGATAAGCCCGTAGACAGCGCCCACCACAACACCTATAACGGCTGAGGGAACTATCTTCCAGCCAAGCACAAAACCCGATGCCGCCATAAGCTGAACATCGCCGCCGCCCATACCGCCGAATAAAGCGAGTATAGCAAACGGAACTGCGATAACAGCCGCACCTGCAAAATGCTCCCACCAGGGCATATTAGGCTCGGTGAAGAACGTGGCAATACCGAGTACGGCAATCGAAATCGTACACCAGTACGGGATTTCCATATGGTCAATGTCAATACAGCTGAGGACTATCAGCAGTGAGAAGAATACGATTGCGACCACCATCGGCAGACTTGCCGAAAATCTTATGTAGGCGAGCAGGAACATTATTCCCGTCAGAGCCTCGACAACAGTGTAACGTGCCGAGATAGGAGCCTTACACTTGCGGCACTTGCCGCCTAAGAATATCCAGCTGAATATCGGCACAAGGTCATACGGCTTTATACGTTCACCGCAAGAAAAGCAGTGAGAAGGGCCGTTCACAATCGACATGTGCAGTGGAGTGCGGTAGATTACCACATTCAGAAAACTGCCTATGACCGAGCCGAAGATAAACACAAGCACGCAAATTACGGTATCATACCATAGTATACCTGTCATATATATAACCATCCTTTCCTTTTTGGGACGCTGTAACAACGGTACAGATTTTAACAAATGGGGTTTGGGGCAACGCCCCAAGTGGGGTCGCAGGGGCGACAGCCCCCGTATTCTCCCCCTTTCCGGGGGAAAGGGGGCAGGGGGGATAGGGATATTAAATCCGCTCTGCGATATAAAATTAGCTTTTGTTTCAATCTGAACGCTGTAAAACAGCGTATGGATATTTTACCACATATCGCCGCCTTTTTCAAGTACGGGCGGCAAGTATACCACTAATCACAGGGGGAACAGTTTAATGAAGAACATACCGATAGGACAGATTCTTGTTGAGAACGGATTTCTGAAAGAGGATCAGCTTGAAGAAGCCCTCGAAAAACAGCGCAGTGAGCCGGGTAAAAAGCTCGGCGACGTATTGCTCGAGCTGGGCTATGTTTCAGAAACACAGCTTGCGCAGGCACTGTCTATCCGTCTTAAAGTGCCGTTCATCGACCTCACAACCACAAAGATTGATATAGAGGCGGTCAAGAAGATACCTGAGGCTATAGCAAAGAAGAACTGCTGTGTAGCGTTCCAGATGAACGATTCACGTCTTACTGTTGCTACAGACGATCCTATCAACTTCTACATATTTGAGGAGCTGAAGGTTATCTCCGGTATGGAGATACACGCAATGATAGCTACCCGTACAGCTATCAACGAAACTATCAGCAAGGCATATTCACAGCAAACCGTAAGCAACGTTATGGATAACCTCAATAAAGAGTATACGGGTAATACCGACTCTGTTATTCAGGACGATCCCGAATCTGGCGAGCGTGTTGATAACGCACCTATCGTTAAGCTGGTAAATACAATAGTCGAAACCTCATTCAGAATGAATGCATCGGATATTCATATAGAGCCTTTCAAGGACAGAACAAGAATAAGGCTCAGAGTAGACGGCGAGCTTATCGAGCAGATGAAGGTAAAGCCAGCCGCACATAACTCGCTTATCACCCGTATAAAGATACTCGGCGGTATGAACATCGCCGAAAAGAGAATACCTCTTGACGGCCGTTTCGGTATGACTATCGACGGCGTAAACCTTGACGTCCGTGTATCTACCATACCTACCGTTTACGGTGAGAAGTGCGTTATCCGTCTGCTTTCAACGGCAGATGAAAAGACAAGAAAGATAACCGACCTTGGTATGACGCTGTACAACTACGAAATGTTCAAGCAGATTATACGTTGCCCGCACGGAGTTATGCTGGTTACGGGACCTACAGGTTCGGGTAAATCTACAACACTGTATGCAACGCTCGGTGAGCTTTCAAAGCCAAACGTTAACATAGTTACCGTTGAGGACCCCTGCGAAAAGAAGATAGACGGTGTAAACCAGGTACAGATAAACGCAAAGGCAGGTCTTACATTTGCGGCGGCTCTGCGTTCTATTCTCCGTCAGGACCCTGATATAGTAATGGTCGGTGAGATTCGTGACGGTGAAACCGCAGACATCGCTATCCGTGCCGCTATCACAGGTCACTTGGTTCTTTCGACACTTCATACAAACGATGCCGCAAGTACAATCCTCCGTCTTGTTGATATGGGTGTTGCGCCCTACATGGTTGCGTCATCTCTTGTCGGAGTTATCGCCCAGCGACTTGTAAAGCTGCTTTGCCCGGAGTGCAAGGAGAAGGTAATGCTTACCGATCCTGCCGACTTAAGACTTGTCGGAAAGACAGAGCCGGTCGAAATATGCAAGGCTCATTACGGCGGATGCCGCTCATGCCATAATACAGGCTATAAGGGCAGAACCGCTATCCACGAGATAATAGTAAGCTCGAACGATATAAAGGAGCTTATCTCAAGCGGCGCAACAGCCGAGCAGATAGGCGCACAGGCTGAAAAGAACGGAACAAAGCTGCTGAGAAGCAACGTTACCGATATGGTGCTTGCAGGCACTACAACGCTTGACGAACTGGTAAAAGCCACCTACTCCGTATAATACGGATGCGGTGTTAGCAATATATCTTTTTAAAAGGAGAATAAAAAGGTGGATATTAACAAAATACTTGACGAAGCAAGAAGGCTCGGATGTTCGGACTTACACTTTACTGCGGGACTTCCCCCCGTTGTACGTCTGCACGGCAGTATCAAAAAGCTCAGCGGTTATCCCGACTGCACAGAGCCTATCATAGTCAATATCATAAATCAGATAACCTCAATGAAGCACAAGGCTTCTATCCAGAAGGGTCTTGACACCGACTTCTCGTATGTATCCGCATCCGGACACAGACACAGAGTAAACGTGTACAGACAGAGGGGCTATCACGCAATAGCAATGCGACTTCTGCGTAACGATATTCCTACACTGCAGGATCTTATGCTGCCCGGACTTATGGGCGAGTTTGCACTCCGTCCGAGAGGTCTTGTGCTGGTAACAGGCCCTACAGGTTCAGGTAAGTCAACAACGCTTGCGGCTATGATTGACCATATCAACCGCAACAAGAACTGTCATATTATTACAGTCGAAGACCCTATCGAGTATCTTCACACACATAAGCAGTCAATGGTAAACCAGCGTGAGATCGGCGCCGATGTAGACAGCTTTGCAGGCTCACTGCGTGCCGCACTCCGTGAGGACCCCGATGTTATACTCGTCGGAGAAATGCGTGACTTTGAAACTATAAATGCCGCAGTAACCGCCGCAGAAACAGGCCACCTTGTGCTTTCAACACTGCATACGACAGGTGCCGCAGAAACCATCGACCGTATCATAGACGTTTATCCGCCTCACTCACAGGGTCAGATCAGAGCGCAGCTTGCAAACTCTCTCGTAGCCGTTATTTCACAGACGCTCGTTCCTACGGCTGACGGCAAGGGTCGTATCGCCGCTCTTGAGCTTATGAGCTGTACAGACGCTATCAGCTCACTTATCCGTGAAGGTAAGATATTCCAGATTCCGAACTCCATCCAGACCTCTAAGGCTCTCGGTATGTTCTCGCTCGACCAGGATCTTGCAAGACTTGTCCGCACAGGCAAAATTACGGAAGAAGTTGCAAGAAGCCGTTGCCAGAACCCCGACGATCTCAAGAGATATATCGGAGCTTATTAATCAGCATAAATCATCAATTGATGCTACAATGCCGCCTGTTTATACGGCGGCATTATTTATGCGCTTCTGAAAGGATTTTTTAATGAAATTTGTAATACAGCGTGTGAACCACGCAAGCGTCACCGTAGACGGCGAGGTAATTGGAAAAATCGGCAAGGGTTTTCTGGTGCTGATAGGCATCTCGCAGACCGATACAAAGGAAATCGCAGACAAGCTGATACGCAAGATGACGGGGCTTCGCATCTTTGACGATGAGAACGGAAAGACAAACTTTGCCCCTGCCGATGTCGGCGGGAGCCTGCTTCTTATCTCACAGTTCACGCTGTACGCTGATTGCCGCAAGGGATACCGCCCCTCCTTTACAAGAGCCGGCTCACCCGATATGGCAAACGAACTGTACGAGTATATCGTCGAGCAATGCCGGAAGTGTGAAAGCATAGCCGACGTGCAGACAGGCAGGTTCGGTGCGGATATGAAGGTAGAGCTTCTGAACGACGGACCGTTCACGGTCATCCTTGACAGCAACGAGCTGATGTAACGTCACGCTTTGAGCCGAACCGATTGTATAAGTGGTGAAAAATTACTGTAAATTCTCACACTACATTTTTCGTCAAAATGCACAACTGGGAAAAATATTTTGTTGCATTTTTGTTAAATTTCCAATCAAACTATAGACAAACGGGCAAAAAAGTGTTATAATCAAGTCACATTAAAAGGAAACGCCGCAGCATAAAGCACAGCGCTCCCGGAAAGGACTTAAGTATGAATGAAATAAAATTAGGTAAAAAAATCTCCGAAGGTAAAACCGTTGACGTATATGAGAGCGGCGACCTTGCAGTAAAGGTATTCAAACCCGATGCACCCAAAACAGTAGTTTTCTATGAGGCTTTCATGGATTCAAAGGTTGAAGAAACAGGACTTAACGTTCCTAAGATAAAGGAAGTTGAGCTTATCGACGGCAAGTGGGCAATAGCTACAGAGCTTATAAAGGGCAAGACTCTTGCACAGATTATGCAGGAAGAGCCTGAGAACTGCGACGGCTATCTTGATGACATGGTAGAGCTTCAGCTCAGCATCCACGCTAAGAAGGTTACAGGCATTTCAAAGCTGAAGGATAAACTGAGAGAAGAAATCGAGAGCCTTGATGTTATCGATCATATCAAGAGATACGATCTCCTGACAAGACTTGACAGCACACCCAAGCACGTTAAGCTGTGCCACGGCAACTTCGGTCCTGAGAACATAGTTGTAACAGACGACAACAAGGTTTATATAGTTGACTGGATAGGCGCTTCGGCTGGTAATGCCAGTGCAGATGTTGCCAAGACATATCTGAAGCTTGCACTTACATCTACAGAAACAGCTGAGAAGTATCTCAACCTGTTCTGCAAGAAGACAAATACAGCAAAGACATATGTTCAGGAATGGCTTCCCATTATGGCGGCATCAACACTCGCAAAGGGCGTTACAAGCAAGGAGGAGAAGGATCTTCTCTTTACTTGGCTTGACGTTGTGGACTATTCTTGATGACAGCTTAATAACGATAATGACGCCCCGCTTCTGCGGGGCGTTTCAGATTGTAGAAAAAGTCTTTTGTTTAATGTGCTTGTGTTATATCGTTCAGCTATGACTATGAAAGCAGGCTACCGATAGTTCTGTTTGTCGGATAGCACTTCTCGGGTTCGCTATTCGAGCGGGTACACTTGTCGATATGAAAGAGGGAGACAACCAAAGGGATCAGGACAAGGGTCTTGACAGCCCCTCTCCCTGTCCCTTAGGTTTTCTCCCTCTTGGCTCCCTCTTTCCTTACCCATACCCACACCCCGTCGGGGTGTTGGCTAAACTCGAATAACCACCGGAACATTGTATATCCTGTCAATGCAGGGACGCTTAACGCTACACGTCCGCATATTAGTACATATATCTTAGGTTAGTGGCGTTTTTTTTTGAAAGGTCAATGTTAGTGCAGTTGCACTGATACACTCACGAAAATATTAATGCCTTTCAGTACGGAAAGTGTTATCAGCGGTGTTGGCGATATATTTCAATGCGTGGGGTTTAATAATCGGTTTATCGACAGACTGGAACGCCCCGCTTCTGCGGGGCGTTTTTGTGTGCTTTTTGTGTATACTGCACAGGGGATATATCGGAAACGTCGAAAAAACGGTGTGAGCGGCATCATTTTTGAATATTTTCTGAAAATTCGCCGTAAAAGGCTTAACATTTGCGCCGATTTGTGCTATACTTACAACGTGGTATACTCTGCTTCGGAAGAATATATCCTTGCCGACAGCGGCAATAATATTGTAAACAACACACCTTAAAAGGACGTAAATATGAGTCAGAAAAAAACCAATTATCTTAATGCAGACGTTGAGCTTGAGGAAAGTACGCCTGCGGTAAAGAAAAAATCAAAGAAAAAGCAGAACAAGACATTGAATACGGTAAAGCACGTTTTAGGAGTTATCGGAACAACGTTTCTCAGCTTGTTCATGATAGTAATTATTACCTGCTGTATAGTAGCGGTAACGCTTACGGTATATATAATGCAGTTTGCCGACAGTGCGTTTGACGTTGATCTCAAGAACGTCGATCTTAGCTATACCAGCTTTATTTATGCGAAGAACAGCGCAGGAGAGCAGGTTGAGGTAAAGCGTCTGTCAGGTGACGAGAATCGTATCTGGGTAAATATGGAGCAGATACCGAAGCACACTCAGGACGCATTCACGGCAGTCGAGGACAAGCGTTTCTATGAGCATGACGGCGTTGACTGGAAAAGAACGGTTCGTGTAACAATATCGACCCTGTTCAACGGCTATGGCGAGGGCGGCTCGACCATAACACAGCAGCTTGTAAAGAATATCACGGGCGATGACAGAGTAACTCCCGAACGTAAGATACGAGAGATATTCAGAGCGCTGAACCTTGAAAAGCAGTATACCAAGATAGATATACTTGAAGCGTATCTCAACCGTGTTCCTCTCGGAGGTACGGTTTACGGAGTAGGCTCGGCGGCTTACTATTATTTCGGAAAGACGGTCGATCAGCTGACAATTGCCGAAAGTGCGATACTTGCAGGTATGACACGTTCTCCGAGCGTGCTTAACCCTTATGCGAATCTTGAGCGCTCGAAGGAAAGACAGCTTTACGCACTGAAGTGTATGTATGAGCAGGGTCTTATTACGACAGACGAATATGAGGCTGCAAAGACAGAGAAGGTCAAATTCAGACTTATCGTTGAGGGCGACGCTTACGGCTATAAGGATCCCAGATATGATGAGTATTACGGAAACAACGCAAACAAGGACGAGAACAGCGACGGATATGACGATGAGGATACTTATGAGGCATATCGCTGGAACGAGTACGAAATAACTCAGAACTGGTATGTAGACGCTGCCATACAGCAGGTTATCGAGGATCTGAGTAAGGCAAAAGGCATGACCTATGCAGAGGCAAAGGCGGATCTTTATAAGGGCGGCTACAAGATATATCTCAATATGGATATGGATATACAGGAGAAGCTGGAAACCTTCTTCAAGGATCCGAACAACTTCTTCTACAGCTATGATAAAACCGCAATAGAAGAAAACTGCGCCCAGGCGGCATTTGTTCTTACCGACTACAGAGGTAACGTAGTAGCTCTTGCAGGCGGTATCGGTGATAAGCCCGGTGACGGCTGCTTCAACAGAGCAACACAGGCTATACTGCCTATCGGTTCGACAATGAAGCCTATCTCGGTTTACGGTCAGGCTGTAGATAAGGATGTAATCAACTATTCTTCGATGATACTGGATAAATGTATCACGCTTCCCGAAGGCACAAGCTGGCCGAGTAACTTTGAGGGCGATTATGGCTCGGGCGGATATATACCGGCGTGGTATGCGGTACAGCAGTCAAAGAACACGACCGCTGTCCGTATGGCACAGGTACTCGGAATAGACACCTGCTTCAACTTCCTTACGGATAAGCTGAACGTGACAACGCTTGACTACACCTATGACAAGGCATATTCGCCCATTGCTCTGGGTCAGCTTACGCAGGGCATGACGCTTATGGAGCTTGCCGGTGCATATCAGATATTCGGCTCGGGCGGTGTATATTACGAGCCTAAGCTGTACAACCTTATCACAGACTACAACGATAAGACGGTTATCGAGCAGGAGCCTCTCGGCGACAGAGTAATGGAAAGCGACAGCGCATATATAACAAACAGACTGCTCAAGGCGGTTACGGATACTACAAACGGCTCGGGTAGATATGCGAAAATCGACGGTATAGAGGTAGTCGGCAAGACAGGTACTTCAAACGATGAGCGTGTTCTTGCGTTTGCGGGACTTACTGCTGATTACTGCGGTGTTATAAGACTTGGATTTGACGATAACAAGAACATCGGCACAACAAACTATATTTATCTTGCGCAGGTATGGCACAACTTTATGGTGAATGTTGTGAACGAGGATTCCACAAAGACCTTTGCAAAGGATTCAAACGTAGTCGAAAAGAAATACTGTACCGAAACAGGACTTCTTGCAACGTCAAAATGCAAGAATACCGCTGTGGGTTATTACAAGGCGGATAATCTGCCAAAGACGTGCGATTCCACGCATAAAGACGGCGAGTATGTAAAGAAGCACGGCGGTGAAACATTGCTTGTACCCGACTGGGGTACGCAGAAAGCGGAAGAAGATACGAGCAGTACAAGCTCGAACTGATAAAAACAGATAACAGTGGCTATACAAAGGCAGTTCGGATTGAAGAGAAAGTATGTTTTTTAAAAAAAGTGCTTGTCCTAAATCCCTATCCCCTTTAGGACACTCTACTGGCTTTGCTTCGTGCAAAGCTTGGTGTGTCCTTATTTCGGCATCCTTGCCGAAAACCCCTTCCCCATGGTGAAGGGCTGTGTATGCTTTGTTGGCTCTGCATCGTGCAGAGCCTTTGGGCATACACGCCCGGCATCCGTGCCGGGGCTAAGTGTGGGGCTGCCGCCCTCACCCTGCTTGGGGCTTCGCCCCTCAACCCTATAAAAACAAATTATTAACGAACTAAGCGGCTCTATAAAAGCCGCTGTTTTGATGAAAGGATTTTCTATGACATTCAGACTTACAGCACCTTGTCACTTCGGACTTGAAAAGACGCTTTCCTTCGAGGTACGCAGGATTGGCGGAGAGGATATAGCCGTGTCGGACGGACGGGTGACGTTCACCGGTGACGAGCGTGTGCTTATAAGGGCGAATATGTGTCTGTCGACAGCAGAGCGTGTGGGAATACTTCTCTCGGAGTTCAGGGCAAGAACATTTGAGGAGCTTTTTCAGGGGGTAAAGGCAATCCCTATTGAAAAATATGTCGGAAAGTTCGACAGATTCCCTATCAAGGGCTTCAGCCTTAATTCAAAGCTGACAAGCGTTCCTGCCTGCCAGAAGATAATCAAGAAGGCTATGGTCGAGCGAATGAAAAGCGTTTATAAAATCGGCTATTTTCAAGAAACCGAAGCATTGTTCCAGTTCCGCTTTTCAATAATGAAGGATAACGTCACAATGACGCTCGATACATCGGGCGAGGGACTTCACAAGAGAGGCTACCGCCGTTTTTCTAATGCCGCACCTATAAAGGAAACGCTTGCGGCGGGAATTGCCGACCTTGCAAGGATAAGGGACAACGATATTGTCTGCGACCCGTTCTGCGGAAGCGGAACACTGCTTATCGAGAGCGCACTCAAGGCGCTTAACATACCGCCGTGTATTGACAGGGAATTTACCGCTATGCAGTGGGAATTTTTGCCCAAGGAAATGTGGGACGAGGAAAGAGAAGCGCTCAGAGCAAATATCAGAAAGCCCGAAAACTTTAAGCTGTACGGCTTTGATATAGACCCCGAAGCCGTAAGACTTACCCGTGACAACGCAGTAAAGGCGGGCGTGGGTGAATATATTGAGGTTAAGCAGCGTGATGTTGCGGATTTTACATATCCGGAGGGCTGTACCGTTGTACTTTGCAATCCACCTTATGGTGAGCGTATGCTTGACGAGGAGCAGGCTCATGAGTTGTATAGAGTCATGGGTAAGAGAATGCTCCCGACAGACAGCAGGAGATTATTTGTAATCACTCCGGACGGTGAGTTTGAGGAGCTGTTCGGAAAGAAAGCAGACAAGAACAGAAAGCTGTATAACGGTATGCTTATGTGCAGGCTGTACAGCTACTTTAAGGCAACACCGCACAATTAACGGCTATCGCCTTTGCCGCACGCTTGCTTGCATATTTCCCGTCATCTTGCACAAATTTCGATTGACAGGCGCAAGCCTGCCTGCACTCAATTTATACAATCTGACGAAAAATCTGACTGCGCAATCGCACGACAATAATTATGTGGTATTGCCTTAAAAGCTGATAACGCAATTATTATCAAGCGGTATGCCTTTGAAAAGGTGTGCCGCTTTTCTGCACTGTGAATATTACCAAACCGTTATAGTTTTTTTGTGGAATATGTCAATTGCGGATATAGCCGAGTGTTGATATACTTATAATAGATAAGGTAACTATACTTTGTCAAATTATCAAGATGTGAACAAAAATTAATTTCCACAATATTGCAGGAGGTACCGCTATGAAAATTCTCAGAACAGTTGTTTCGGCAATAGTTGCCGCCGCAGGAGTATGGCTTTGCGTGGCACAGGACACTATGCTCGACAGACTTGACTTCTATATTTATTCGGTCTGCTCATCGCTACTGATTACATTGGCTGTAGCTTTCGGCATATTTACATTTATAAAGCACAGCTTCGGACGGTTTATCAGCGTTACTGTTGCCGTGAATGCCGTTATTTGCATATTCCACGCATATAAGTACCCGTACAACGTAATGAACGTCGGCGGTTTTGCGTCGCATATGGAATGGTTTGCTTCGGCTCTGCCGTTCAATCTTCTTGTTGCCGCAGGGGTGAGTGCAGTGTGCATACTTGGGTACAAGCTCATCAACACTAAGCAAAGTAAAACGACAGTGTAAGTAAATATATTCCGACAGCCGCAAATCTGCGGCTGTTATAGTTTGTATAAAAAGTCTGTTATTTGAGATGCTTCTGTTATATCATTCAGCTCAGGCTATGATAGCAAGCTACCGATAGTTCTTTTTGTCGGGTAGCACTTCTCGGGTTCGCTATTCCATTTAATAACGTTGCTGCTATTCACGCGGGAGACAACCAAAGGGACTAGGGAGAGTCTGAGCCTCGCTTACGCAAGGCTCGTGCACTCCGCTAAAGCTCCGCTGGACTTGACAGCCCAGTGAAGCAGAGCGAAACGTCCGAGTGCTTGCGTAAGCAAGACTCAGCCCTATACTCTTAGGTTCTCTCCCAAATCAGTTATTCCTCTTGAGCGACGTGAGGAGCGGGAGCATTGCTAAAGCAATGCTCAGCGTGGCATCCCTCTTTCCTTACCCACACCCGTACCCCGCTGGGGTGTTGTCGGAATTCGTAAAACTACCCGAACATTGTATATCCTGTCAATGCGGGGACGCTTAACGCTACATGTCCGCATATTAGTACATATATCTTAGGTTAGTAGCGTTTTTTTGAAAGGTCAATGTCAGTGCAGTTGCATTGATAAGGTCACGAAAATATTAACTCCTTATCGGTACGGAAACGGTTATAAGCAGTGTTGGCGATACATTTTAATGTACAGCTTTAGCAATCTGTTTTTCGAGAGACTGGACAGCCGCAAATCTGCGGCTGTTATTTTTTGCAAAGCAATTTAATGAAAAAGCGGAAAAAGCTGTAAGCTGAAACGTGTGAAATATTTCATATTTTTTTTGTATAAAGTTACAAAAAACTCTGTATTAAAGACGAAAATTAGGCATTATTGTTGACTTTATGCGTGAAATAATGTAAAATTACTAAATAAGGATTAAAGCGAAGGAGAGATCTCTGTGGAGAACGTATTTTTTGCACGTCAACCGATACTGGATGTGAATAATAATACATACGGCTATGAACTGCTTTACAGAAATCAGCCCGGAGTAAACGCATATACAGGAAACAACGGAGATGTAAGCACAGCAGATGTAATCAACAACGCATTTTTTGTCGATAATATAACAAGCGTTCTAGGCGGTAAAAAAGCATTCGTCAATTTTACGAGCAACCTCATAAAAAGAGGAGTGCCGAAGATGATCTCAAGCGATATACTCGTAGTCGAACTGCTTGAGAGCGTAATGGCAGACGCAGAAATAATAAGGCGCTGTATAGAGCTTAAGAAGCTGGGATATATAATCGCTCTTGACGATTATGAATACGGCGAGAATACAAAGGCTCTGTTTGAGCTTGCCGATATAATAAAGCTCGACTTCCACACCTCCCGTGAGGCAGTGGAACGCACAGCGGAAAAGTGTATAACATATAATAAGATAATGCTTGCCGAAAAGGTGGAAACTCAGCTTGAGGTGGAATATGCCAAAAGGCTCGGCTGTACATATATGCAGGGCTATTTCTTTGCGAAGCCTCTGCTTATGACACACAGGACAAATACGCCTATGGCAAAGACGTTCCTTCATATACTCGGTCTTGTATATTCGCCCGAGCCTGACTATGAAGAAATAGCGGCGGTCATTTCGACGGACGTTGTGCTGACGATAAGACTGCTGAGGCTTATAAACGTAATGTACGGCAGTACGGGAAACAAGATTTCAACCATTCATCAGGCGCTTGTTCTGCTCGGCTTTGAAAAGCTGAAGGAATGGATATATCTTGTAGGCCTGCAAAGGCTGCAGAAGGATACCCCCGACGAACTTATAAGGCTTGCGCTGTTAAGGGCAAAGTTCTGTGAGAGCATCTCAAAGGTAATGCCGGGGCAGTACATACACAGAAAAGAAATGTATCTTATGGGACTTATGTCGGTAGTGGCAGGTACGACCGATGAACGTGATATAGGAAACGTTATGAAGGAACTTCCGGTAACGGACGAAATAAAGAACGGTCTGCTGGGAGCGGACGGACTTTTCGGAGATGTGTTCAGACTGGTAGTCGATTACGAACACGCAAACTGGGACAAAGTGGAGGAGTTTGTCAAAAAATACAACGTTGATGCACAACAGCTTGCGAACGAATATGTACAGTGCGTCAGATTCATGCAACAATTCTATATAGGGTGAAACGCAGATTATCTATTTTTACAACACAAAAAACTTTTCTATAACGGAGTGATAACATGGCTGAAAATAAATGCGCCGCAAGACTTGAGCCTTCGAGCAGGGATATGAGCGAGCTTAAAAACCGCTTCAAGCCGGGATATGACTGGGAAACGATATGCTCTACGATGCTTGAACATCTTATGTGCGGAGTTGCTATATATGAGCTTTGTCCCGACAGAGTAAGGTCGCTTTATTTCAACAAGAAATATTACGAGATGGTGGGCTACACAAAAGAGTAGTATGAACAGTATGCGGACAGCGTTACCTCATCGCTTTACGGAGATTCGGCTGAGATGATCTTTGAAAAAGCCGGACGCTCGGCAAAGACCGGAGAAACATTCTATGCCGAATGCAAAGGCAGACGCTATGACGGCAGTGACATATGGGTGCTTGTCAAGGCGAAGCTGGTTGATTTTATAGAAAGCGAACACCCTGTATTTCTTGCAATTGTGCAGGATATGACCAACAGAAAACTGGCGGAATATGAGAATGCGGTAAATCTTGAGCGTTACCGTATACTTGAGGCGACTTCGAATGCAGTCACATTTGAATATGATATTCCCGATGATATAATGACGTTTTCGTACAGCGGAGGTAGGGCGGATTCGGCAAACCGCTCCATAAGCAACTATGCGGAGGTTTCAAAACGCACAAAGATTGTATATCCGGATGATGCGGCAAAGTTCTATGCGGCGCTGAAAAAGGCAAGCAAAAAGCCTGTAAGCTGTCTGACGCTCGACTACAGATCCACGATAATAGATCAGAACAGCTACCGCTGGGTAAGGACGTGTTATTCAAGCGTAGCGGACGCCAGCGGAAAGGTAATAAAGGTTCTCGGAAGAACACAGGATATAGACGATGAAAAGCGTGAGCAGCAGAGAATGATACAGCTGGTCGAGCTTGACAGCACAACGGGACTGCTGAACAAGCTGGCAACAACAAACCACATTCAGCGGCTCATCAGCGAAAAGACGAACGCAAAGAGCTTTTTCGCTATGCTTGATATAGATGATTTCAAGGCATTCAACGATACCTACGGTCACAGCTTCGGTGACGAGGTGCTGAGAACGGTAGGAAAACTGCTTTCGAGAAAGTTTCCGAATGCGGTTGTCGGAAGGTTCGGCGGAGATGAATTTATCGTGTTCACCAGAGGCACGAGTGAATCTACCGTTGTGGATGAGTTCGAAGATTTCCTTGAGGTGTCGGGAAAGGCTGAGATAGGCGGCAAGAGGTATACGATAAAGTGCAGTGTAGGCATAGCGTGGAGTGAATCGTGCGATGTTGACTATGCGCAGTATTTCGATGAGGCGGACGAACAGCTTTACAGGGCTAAAAAGGAAGGAAAACACCGCATCTGCCGCAAGAAAATCGTTTAAAATTACCGAAAACTTTGAAAAACGGCTTGTTTACGGCAAAATAACGTAATTTTGCTTGACAACGGGCATAATATGTGATATACTTACTTAAAGTAGAATATGGTAGGCTAAAGACTGAGTTCATCTCGGTCTTTAGCTTATATATAGGGCTTTTTACGGCTCTTGTCTGAAAGGAGGCTTTCAAAGTGCCGAAGGAAAAAGGCGGCAAGAAGAATCAGGCGGAAACGGTCGAGAGAATTACCGAGCAGAAGGTTCTGCCGATAATCGAGAGATACGGCTATGAACTGTGGGACGTTATCTTTGAAAAAGAGGGTGCCATGTGGTATCTGAAGGTGCTTTTCGACAAAGCGGACGGAGGAATAGACGACGCCGAATGCGAGGAAATAACAGAACCGCTGAACAAGGCTGTTGATACGCTGTCGTGCATTGACCTTGTGGACGTTTTCGAGGTAGGCTCGCCGGGGCTTGACAGACAGCTCAGAAAGCCTTTCCACTTTGTGAAGATGAAGGGCGAAAAGATAAAGGTGACCGTGCGTGACGAAAACGGAAAGACGGCGTATTATTCGGGCGTTCTCGGAGATTACGATGAAAATTCGGGCGAATTCACTGTACAGACAGATGACGGCGAAATGAAGTTCAATGCCGCTAAGTGCAGAAGAATTGCCCTTGACGCATAAAAAATAATTAACGGAGGAATTATTAAAAATGGCTAACAGCAACACAACGGAGCTTTTTGAGGCTCTGACATTGCTTGCAAAGGAGAAGGGGATTGACCCCGCTGTGCTGATAGAGAAGATACAGACAGCACTTGTTATCGCTATCAAGAAGGAATATCCCAGAAGCGAGAATATCAAGTTTGATATTGATATTGCAAAGGGCAAGTTTGATGTGGCTATCCAGAAGGAAGTTGCCGCAGAGGTCGAGGACGATGCAAACCAGATCTCGATGGAGGAGGCAAAGACTCACACCCGCAGAAAGCTGGAATACGGCGATATTGTAGCGATAAAGCTGGATACACAGCATTTCGGCAGAATTGCCGCACAGACGGCAAAGCAGGTCATCAAGCAGGGCCTTAAGGAGATAGAGCGTGAACAGCTCGTTGCTCAGTGGGGAGGTCTTCAGGATGAGGCAGTAACTGTTACCGTACTCAAGACAGAGCCCAGAACAGGCAACGCTACCGTAAACCTCAACGGAAACGAAGTACCGCTGTTCAGAAGCGAGCAGATACCCGGCGAGGTACTAAGGCCCGGCGATATGGTCAAGGTTTATGTTTCCGGCGTTTCCGCAACAGACCACAGACCTATGCTCAAGATTTCAAGAGTGAACAAGGAACTTGTAAAGCGTCTGTTTGAGAGCGAAGTACCCGAAATATATGACGGTACCGTTGAGATAAAGGCTATCAGCCGTGAGGCAGGCTCACGCTCAAAGGTTGCAGTAATAAGCAACAACCCCGATGTTGACGCACTCGGTGCGTGCATAGGCCCCGGCAGACAGCGTATCAGCAAGGTATGTGCCGAGCTTGGCGGAGAGAAGATGGACGTTGTATTCTACAGCGAAAAGCCCGAGGAATTCATCGCACAGGCGCTCAAGCCCAGTGATGTTATCAGAGTAGAGATACCCGACCCCGAGGTAAAGGCTTGTACGGCTATCGTTCCCGACAACCAGCTTTCACTTGCTATAGGCAACAAGGGTCAGAATGCGAAGCTCGCCGCAAAACTCACAGGCTTCAAGATAGACATACGCCCCGAAAGCGGCTTCTATGAAGGAATAGAGAGCAAGCAGGAAAAGGCTGAGGAAGAAGCTCAGGCTGAGGAATAAAAACCCTTTACGAAAGGATGGATCGCTTTGGCAGTTAAAAAGATACCGATGAGAAAATGTGCGGGCTGTGAGGAAATGAAAGAGAAAAAACAGCTTGTAAGAGTTGTCCGTACTCCCGAGGGAGAGTTTGTACTCGACTTCACGGGTAAGAAATCCGGACGGGGAGTGTATGTCTGCAAGAGCCGCAGCTGTCTTGAGGCGGCACAGAAAAAACGTGGGCTTGAACGCTCTCTGAAATGTGCGGTACCGCAGGAGATATATCTTGAACTGCTGAAAAGCATCGGAGAAAGCGACGGTGAGTAACGGCAATGAATTTTTTAAGTACGCTCGGTCTTTGCAGAAAGTCCGGACGTCTGATACACGGGTTCGATCCTGTTTGCGAGGAGCTTAAAAACCCGAAATCGAAAATTGCGGGAGTTATTCTCGCAAGCGACGTATCGGAGAAAACACAGAAGGAAATGCGTTTTTTTTGCGATAAATACAGTGCCCTGCTGTCGCAGTGCGATTGTACGATGGACGAAATCAAGTCGGTCCTCGGAAAACGCACGGGAGTGCTTGCCGTTCTCGATGAAGGCTTATACGCAAGCCTTACAGGCGAGCATAAAGGGAAATAAGCGGTACACCCGATTTATATATACAATACTAAATCTGACATAAAAAAGGGGATCAGTGAATGGATAAAAAATATCGTGTAAACGAGTTGGCAAAGGATCTTAATATTCCTGTAAGTGAAATTACGGATGTGGTACAGGAGTATTTCGGAGTACAGAAGAAATCGCAGGCTTCGCTTTCTGAGGATGAGCTGTCTGTTGTTCTCGAAAAGTATTCTCAGAGCAACCAGGTGAAAAATTTCAATTCATATTTCGCTTCGGCAAGCAAGCCCAAGACGGAAAAGAAGGAAGAAAAGCCGGCAGAAAAGCCTGCAAAGAAGGCTGAGAAGAAGCCCGAACCCAATAAGGAAGCCGACAAGGCTGAAAAGGTACAGGCAAAGTCCGAAACAAAAACAGAGGCTAAGCCCGAAGCAAAGCCTGAAATAAAGACAGAAACAAAGTCTGAAGCTAAGCCCGAGATAAAGGCAGAATCAAAGCCCGAAGCAAAGAGCGACAAGCCTGCGGACAGAAAGCCTATGGGCGACCGTAGCGACAGAAAGCCTTACGGCGACAGACAGCAGGGCGACAGAAAGCCTTACGGTGACAAACAGCAGGGCGACAGAAAGCCCTACGGCGACAGACAGCAGGGTGACAGAAAGCCCTACGGCGACAAACAGCAGGGCGACAGAAAGCCTTACGGCGACAGACAGCAGGGTGACAGAAAGCCCTATGGCGACAGACAGCAGGGTGACAGAAAGCCCTACGGCGACAGAAGAAACGATACCAGAAATGACCGCAGGGATACAAAGCCTGCACAGCAGACAGCTCCGGCACAGCCTGTTATCAACCTTGCAAATATCAAGACAAACGCACCTCCCACAAAGCACGTCAAGGGTGAGGCTGTACAGAGAGGCGAGCAGGTCACAAAGCACGTTGACACAAGGGGCAGTTATGTAAACCTTGATAAGTACAACGAGAAGTATGAAACCATAGCTTCGACCGAGAGCGGCAACAGACGTCAGAATGACGCTTATACAAAGAAGCAGAAGATAAGTCAGAAGTCGCAGAAGGGCAAGCAGCAGTTCAGCAAGAAGAAGGAAACGGAGGCTCAGAAGCTGAAGCGTCTTGAGCTTGAAAAGGCAAGAAAAAAACAGCTTGAGATACAGGTTCCCGATGAGATAGTCGTATCGGAGCTTGCGTCACGTCTTAAGGTCACAGCCGCAGACGTTATAAAGAAGCTGTTCAGTCTGGGCGTAATGGTTACTATCAACCAGTCGGTCGATTATGATACGGCTTGTATCGTAGCGGAAGAATTCGGTGCAAAGGTTACCAAGGAAGTTGTAGTTTCCATCGAAGAACGTCTGTTTGAAGAGGTAGAGGATACAGAGGAGAACTTACAGCCCCGTTCACCCGTTGTTGTTGTTATGGGACACGTTGATCACGGTAAGACATCGCTCCTCGACAGAATCAGACACGCTAACGTTACGTCCGGCGAAGCAGGCGGTATCACACAGCATATCGGCGCTTACAGGGTAAAGGCAGGCGGCAGGGATATTACATTCCTTGACACTCCCGGACACGAGGCGTTCACCGCTATGCGTGCAAGAGGTGCGCTGGCTACGGATATAGCGATACTCGTTGTTGCCGCAGACGACGGCATTATGCCTCAGACGGTAGAAGCGATAAATCACGCAAAGGCTGCAAACCTTTCGATAATAGTTGCGATAAACAAGATGGATAAGCCTACGGCAAATCCCGACAAGGTAAAGCAGGAGCTTACCGAGCATGGTCTTGTATGCGAAGAATGGGGCGGCGATGTAATCTGCGTTCCCGTATCGGCAAAGACAGGCGAGGGTATTGACGAGCTTCTCGAAATGGTAAACCTCACGGCAGATGTCCTTGAACTTAAGGCAAACCCTGACAGACTTGCAAAGGGCGTTGTTATCGAGGCGAGAATCGACAAGGGCAGAGGTCCTATCGCTACTGTTCTTGTACAGACAGGTACTCTCCATACAGGCGATACAATAATCGCAGGTACTGCTGTAGGACGTGTCCGTGTAATGCGTGACGACAAGGGCAGAACCGTAAAGGAAGCCGGTCCTTCTGTTCCCGTTGAGATAATGGGTCTTGCGGAAGTACCGAGCGCAGGCGACGATTTTGCGGCTGTTGAAGATGAAAAGCTCGCACGAGAGCTTGTTGAAAAGAGAAAGTTCGACGCTAAGGAAGAACAGTTCAAACTCTACAAGAAGGTCAGCCTTGATAATCTGTTCTCACAGATTGAAGAAGGCTCGATGAAGAAGCTCCCCATCATAGTAAAGGCAGACGTACAGGGTTCTGTTGAGGCTGTTTCACAGTCACTGTCAAAGCTTTCAAACGAGGAAGTAAAGGTAGAAGTAATTCACGGTGCGGTAGGTGCCGTAACAGAAAGCGACGTTATGCTTGCAAAGGCATCGGGCGCTATCATAGTAGGCTTTAACGTAAGACCTAACCCTGCGGCTGCAGACAACGCAAAGCGTGACGGTGTCGATATAAGACTCTACAGAGTAATATATGACGCAATAGAAGAAATCGAAACAGCCATGAAGGGTATGCTTGCACCCAAGTACAGAGAAGTTGATACAGGACGTGTTGAGGTAAGACAGGTAATGAAGCTGTCGAGCGTCGGCGTGGTAGCAGGCTCTTATGTACTTGACGGTAAGGTACAGAGAAACGGCGAGGTAAGAGTTGTCCGTGACGGCATAATCGTTGCTGTTGACAAGATAGCAGGCTTACGTCGTTTCAAGGACGATGTGAAGGAAGTAGCCGCAGGCTACGAGTGCGGTATCACGCTTGAAAAGTTCACCGACATCAAGGAAGGCGATATCTTTGAAGCGTTTGTTACCGAGGAGTACAGAGATTAATGGCAAATTTCAATACAGCAAGACTTGCGGAGGATATAAAACGTGAGATCTCCACAGCTATGCGTGATATAAAGGACGGCGCTGTAGTAAAGGCGATGGTCGGTGTATCACGCTGTGAGCTGACAAGCGATCTGTCCTACTGCAAGGTTTATATCACAACGCTTGAGGGCGGCGACACCACGAAAAATGTCGCCGAGCATCTCAAGAAGGCAGAGGGCTTCTTTAAAAGAAGAATCAACGAGCGTGTGAAGATGCGCAAGCTGCCTCAGCTGATATTCGTGCCGGATAATTCGATGGATTATTACGAGCATATCAGCGAGGTGATAAGCAAACTGCCGAAACCTGCCGAACCCGATGATAACGGCGATGACGAAAGGTAAACAATAATGATAACAGACGTTAAAAAAGCGGCAGAGCTACTGAAAAGCAACGATGATTTTCTGATACTGTCACACGCCAACCCCGACGGAGATACACTGGGCTGTGCTTATGGCCTTTGCGGTATGCTTCAGAAGATGGGTAAACGGGCAAAGGTTATGTGTGCGGATGAGATAGCGCCCCGTATGGAGTTCCTGCGTGATACGGTGATACAGCAGAACTTTGAGGAAAAGACCATAGTGAGCGTTGACGTTGCCGACAGGAAACTGCTCGGCGACCTTGACGCAGTATACGGCGGCAGGATATTTCTTGCGATAGACCACCACGAGAGCAGACAGGAGTTTGCAAAATATACTCTTGTAGATCCCGAGGCGGCTGCGGCTTGCGAGCTTATTTTTCAGATAGCGGAGGAAATGAACGCACAGCTTGACGGTGAGATTGCGTCCTGCCTTTACACAGGACTTGCAACCGACACGGGCTGCTTCAAGTATTCAAACACGACAAGCAGAACGCATATAATAGCCGCTAAGCTGATGGCTTATGAGTTTGATGTTTCCGGCATCAATTACAAGCTGTTTGATATGAAGTCAAAGGGCAGGCTGGAGCTTGAACAGGCGATAACGCAGGGAATGGAATTCTTCTGTGACGACAGGGTAGCGGTAGTATGGCTGACAACGGAGCTTATGGATCGCTTTAATGGCAGAGTTGACAGCGAGGACTTTAATGGTCTTGCAAGCCTTCCCCGTCAGGTAGAGGGCGTAATTATCGGCGCTACCGTAAAGCAGAAGGGTCCTGCTACATTCAAGATTTCGGTCAGAACGGCAGAGCCGATAAACGCAGGAAGCGTGTGCGCCCTGTTCGGCGGCGGCGGTCACGCCAGAGCCGCAGGCTGTACCATAGAGGGCAGTATAGAGTTTGTGAAAGCAAAGCTGCTGCCTGTATTTGAAAAGGCACTGAAAGCAAATGAATGAAATAAACGGCGTAATCTGTATCAATAAACCGCAGGATTTCACCTCGTTTGATGTTGTGGCGATAATGCGAAGGGCGGCAGGAACGAGAAAAATCGGTCACGGCGGTACACTTGACCCTATGGCGACAGGCGTTTTGCCGATATATATCGGCAGAGCGGCAAAGACAGCCGACCTGAATCCTGTCAGCGACAAGAGATACCGTGCGACCTTCAGGCTCGGTGTGACTACCGATACCGAGGACGTATGGGGCAAGGTGCTGACAAAGAGCGAAAAGCCTGTTACGCTTGCGGAAATTACTGATGCGGTAAAGACTATGCAGGGCGATATAATGCAGATACCGCCGATGTATTCTGCGGTGAAGATAAATGGCAAACGGCTTTATGACCTTGCAAGGCAGGGCATTGAGGTTGAACGTGCCGCTCGTCCGGTCACGGTATATTCGATAGAACTGTCCGACTATGACGAGGAAAAGCGCACAGGTACGCTTGATATTTATTGCTCAAAAGGAACTTATATCCGCACTATCATAAGTGATATAGGAAAAAGGCTCGGCACAGGAGCGATAATGACCTCGCTTTGCCGCACGATGGCGGCAGGCTTTACGCTTTCGGACTGCCACGATATTGAAACGCTTCGTAATATGCCGCCTGAGGATACCGCAAGGCTGGTATTGCCGACAGAGCGTGTTTTCTCGTGCTATGACGAGATAACTCTTGACGGTACACAAAAGAAGCTGTTCATGAACGGCATGATACTTGACTGCGGAAGAATGGATATTTCATACCCGGAAGGCACCTGCCTGCGTCTTAAGCACGATGGTGATTTTTTAGGCGTGGCAAGGGTGACCGGGGAGAACGGGCTTAAAAGTGTATACCTTAATATATTATCTTGATTTTCCCATTTAATGCGGGACACGGAGGTTTATTCTTGATTGACATTACCGAAAATATAATACCCATCCCGCCGACAGCAACGGCACTCGGCTTTTTTGACGGCTTGCATTTAGGTCATATGAAGGTCGTGGAGGAATGCTTCAGACACGGCGGGCTTTGCCCTGCAATGTTCACGTTTCACAGCGACACGGCATTGCCTAAAAGGGAAAGGATAGAGAACCTGCTCACAAATGATATGAAGCTGGAGAAGCTCGCAGAAGCCGGAGTACAATATATTTATTCTCCGGATTTCAATTCGGTGTGCAACTACACGGCAAGGGATTTCATCGAAAAGGTTCTCGTGAAGATAATGAACGCAAAGGTCGTTGTGTGCGGATTTGATTTCAGGCTCGGAGCAGGCGGAGGAAGCAATGCCGAAGAACTTAAATGTATATGCCGTGAGTACGGCATAAAGGTCGTTATAATACCGCCGTTCAGTCTGGACGGATGTGTGGTACATTCAACAGCCATCAAAAATCTGATAAAATCGGGTGAAATAGCAAAGGCAAACAAACTGCTCGGATATGATTTTTCGATAGAGGGCAGAGTAATAGAGGGCAACCGCATAGGCAGAACCATAGGAAGCCCGACCATAAACCAGCGTTTCCCCGAAAACATAGTTATGCCACGTTTCGGAGTATATAAGAGCGTGACATATCTTGACGGCAGGGTCATGCCGTCTGTTACTAACATAGGCGTAAAGCCTACTGTTGACTATAAGGACAGTCCTCTTGCGGAAACGCATATAATGGATTTTGACGGTGATCTTTACGGCAGGACACTGCGTGTTTCACTGCTTGATTTTATACGTCCCGAAAGACGTTTTGACAGCGTAGGCGAACTTAAAGCTCAGCTTGACAAAGATAAAATCACCGCCAAGCAATAAATACACTGTTTTATCACACAGGTTTCACCTGTGCAGGATAGAATATAGCAGATGTGCGCAGAGGGGTACGGCTATGTACCGACGCTCTGCCGGATACTTCGTTTTAAGGAGCAAAAAATGATAGAAGTAAAGAATCTGACTAAGCGTTACGGCTCTAAAACAGCAGTCAGCAATGTTTCCTTTACCGCAGAAGAAAGCGAGATACTTGGTTTTCTCGGTCCTAACGGTGCAGGAAAATCAACTACAATGAATATCCTTACGGGTTATCTTTCCTCAACAGAGGGCGAAGCAAAGATAAACGGTATAGATATTCTTGAAGAGCCTGTAAAAGCTAAGCAAATGATAGGCTACCTTCCCGAGCAGCCTCCGTTATATCTTGATATGACGGTAATGGAATACCTTAAGTTCGTATACGGGCTGAAAAAGTGCAAGCTGCCGATCAACTCGCATTTAAAGGAGATATGCAACCTTGTAAAGATAACCGATGTCAAGGATCGTGTTATCAAGAATCTTTCAAAGGGTTACAAACAGCGTGTGGGTCTTGCACAGGCGCTTGTGGGAAATCCGCCGGTGCTTATTCTTGACGAGCCTACGGTCGGACTTGACCCCAAGCAGATAATCGAGATAAGAGCGCTTATAAAGAAGCTCGGCAAGAACCATACCGTAATACTTTCAAGCCACATACTCCCCGAGATACAGGCGGTATGCGACAAGATAGTTATCATCAACAGAGGTAAGGTCGTAGCAAACGACAGCGCAGACCATCTTGCAAAGAATATGTCCGCAGATCACAAGCTGGTGATACGCTGTGAGGGAAATCCCGCAGACGTGAAGAAGCTGCTTTCGGCTATTCCCGGTATGGACGAGGTGTTCGTCAACAGGGAGAATGTCGAGGAGGGCGTCAGCGAATACTTCTTAAATGCAAAGCCCGGTACGGACATTCGCCGTGAAGTTTCAAAGCGTCTTGCGTCAAGAAATTACACTCTGCTTATGATGAAGTCCAGTGAGCTTACTCTTGAAGAAGTGTTCCTCAAGATCACAACGGGCGATATATACGGTAATGTCGGCGACAGCGTTGATAAGCTGAAGCTGTCAAAGTAAGCGGAAAGGCGGAATAAAAATGTTTGCAATATTTAAAAGAGAACTGAAGGCATATTTCACATCGCCGCTCGGCTATGTGTTCCTTGCTATTTTTTACGCATTTTCGGGATTGTTCTTTTATATCTTCTCCCTGTCTGTAGGCTCGACCGATATATCAAGCGTATTCCTGATGATGTTCATAGTGCTTATGGTTTTCGTGCCTCTGCTTACTATGCGACTGCTTTCAGAGGACAAGAAGCAGAAGACGGATCAGCTTATTCTGACTGCTCCCGTAAGCCTTTTGTCTATAGTAATGGGCAAGTTCCTTGCGGCTTATGCAATATTTGCGATAGGCGTTGCGGTCATGCCCGTATACGGCTTTGTAATGTCGACCTTTGCGACGGTTTCGTGGCTCCCAATATGGGGCAACACCGTAGGTCTTTTACTTCTTGGCGGTATATTCGTTTCTATAGGTCTTTTCATATCATCACTTACGGAAAACCAGATGATAGCGGCAATAGGCGGTTTCTTTATCAATCTTATGATACTGCTTATGAATACGCTGAAAAGCGCACTTCCCAACGGATTTTTACAGGACGTGCTTTCAAGCATCTCGGTATATTCGAGATACTCCGAGATAACAAACGGAATATTCAGCCTGTCAAGCCTGATATTCTTTGTGAGCGTTATCTTTATTTTCCTGTTCCTTACGGTAAGGGTACTTGAAAAACGCCGCTGGGCATAAGCGATGACTATGATAAAGGGATAAAGGAGAAAACGCATGAGTAAAATAAACGAAGCGGCTGAAGTAAAAGAAACAGCGGCTGAGAATAAAACAGATACCGCTCCTGCAGAAAAGAACGACGGCAGGAACGGCAAACCCCGCAAGAATCCGTTCAGAAACAAAAAATTCAAGTACGGCGGTCTGTCGGTACTGTTCACGGTCATATTTATAGTGGCTGTGGTTCTGGTAAACGTAATAATCACACTGCTCGGTGACAGATTCATGCCGACGGCGGATCTTACCGATTCCGGACTTTACAGCATTGAGCAGTCAACGGTAGATTATCTCAAAACCGTGACCGATGAGGTTACGATAACGGTAACAAGCGAGGAAGCGGCTTTTACCGGAGGCAGCTCTTATTACTATCAGACAAACGAGATACTGAAGAAGATCGCAGCGGCGAATTCCAACATAAAATTACAGTATATTGATGTAGTTTCAAACCCCGGCTTTATAGCAAATTACACCGAAACCATAACCTCGAATGAAATTATGGTCGAGAGCAAGGCTACAAAGCGTGTAAAGGTGCTGACCTACGAGGACTTCCTCAGCATAACCTATAATGAACAGTACCTCAACTATTACGGCGTGAAGCGGCCCGAAAAGGTTGAAGCCAACGCAGAGCAGGCTGTAGTATCCGCTATTATGAACGTTACCGATACAGATCCTGTAAAGGTTGCGGTTTTAACGGGCTACGGAGAAACAGAGAACACTGTTTTACAGAATCTGCTCAAGACAAACAGCTACGTTATCGAATCGGTGAACATTACGCTTACCGACAAGATAAGCGAGGACTACGATTTTGTATTTATGTTCGGACCCGATAAGGATTATTCCGTTGCCGATATAAACAAGCTCGACACATGGCTTGACAACAGCGGTAAATTCGGCAAGAACCTTGTATATGTAGGCAACCCCAAGCTCGGTGATTCGCCGAACATTGACGGTCTGCTTGACCAGTGGGGTCTGAAGGTCGAAAAGGGTATCACCTACCAGACAGACGAAAACTACACCTACAGCGGTATGAACACATATCAGGTGCTTTCAGTACCCGATACAGACTTCAGCAAGTTCACAAACAGCTCGCCCGTTCACGGCTACAATATGAGCCCTGTGACATCAAAGTGGGCGGATCAGAACGGCAACGGCAACATTACCGTACAGTCTATACTAAACACCTATGCAGGTGCTGTTATAAAGCCGCAGGACAGCGGTGATAACTGGTCGCCCGAGAGCGATGCGGAAAGAAAGCAGTATTCTGTTATAATGCAGGCGATAAAGACAAGATATGAGGGTACAAATCCCTTCTCCAGCCGTATAGTAGCAATCGGCGGTATGGAGTTCCTCAACACATCGTTCCTGCAGACAGCGTCCGTAAACAACTCACAGCTTATTATGAATATCTTCAACGTAAGCTGTAACAAGGAGGAAGGCATTACGCTCACTCCCAAGTCCTACAACGCCTCAACCTTTGAGATAACAGACGCACAGAAGAACGGCCTTGCTATAGGCTTCGTCATCGTACTGCCTCTGTTACTGATAATATCCGGTATTGTAATATGGGTAAAGCGTCTGCATAAGTAAGCGAAAGGTCGGCAATGAAGAAAAATACTAAAATAATACTCGGCTCGGTAATCGGCATTGCGGTACTCGGTGCGGCAACGCTCGCACTGGTGCTGACACAGCCGGAGAGCGACAACGCAGACTCAGGCACGTCAAGCAGTGAAACCGTCAGCGTGACCGATTATACGACCGATGATATTTCAACGCTCACGATAAGCAACGAGAGCGGCGAATATACGATAAACCGTTTAGGTAAGGAAAAGTGGGGTATAGATTCGATCCCCGAGGCACTTGCAAACAGCAGTGCATATTCAACCGCAATGAGCAGTGCAGGCGGCATCGGCGCAAAGCAGATCGTTGAGGAAAATGCGACAGATCTTGCAAAATACGGCTTTGACAAGCCGACCGCAACGGTTAAAATGACGTTCAAGGATAACAAGGCTGAGGATATAACCTGCCTTATCGGTATAAAGTACGAGGGTGAAAACTCGTGGTATGTTAAAACCGATAAGAGCGATACGGTATATCTTGTAGCAAATTCGGGCGTCAGCTTTGCGATGAACAGCGAGCTGTCATACGTCAACAAGTCAACGCTTACAGCGGCTTATGATTCCGAGAATGATAAAGTAAACAGGGTCCGCATCGAGCGAAAGGATCTGGATAAGGATATAGTTCTTGACAAGCTCCCCGAGGAAACCGAAAAGGAGTTTTCGTCAACATACGTTGCTTATGAGATGTCCAGCCACAACAATATCCTTGCAGACGATGAGCTTGACAAGAAAGTGATTTTCGGCCTGTTCGGAATATCGGCTTCAGATGTGTTTGCCGTATCTCCCACAGACGAGCAGAAAAAGCAGGCGGGTCTTGACGATCCGAACTGCACCGTTACTATGGTAAGCAACAAGGAAACCGTTACCAAGCTCACTTTAGGCTCTGCTGTCTACACTGTTACAAAGAACGATGAAACAGGCGAAGAAATAAAGACGATAACGGGCTACTATGGTATGCTCTCAGGCAAGGACGCAATATATGTGTTCTCTCCCGACTCTCTGCCGTGGCTTACCGCAACACCCGAAAATATGCTTTATAAGCTGTTCCTTACACCTTATATCTATTATCTTGACGGTGTAACAATCTATGACAGCGACAGAAAGGCATATGATTTCACTATTACGGGCGACGCTGACAAGTCGAGCTTCACATACGAAGGCAAGGAGGTAGATTCAGCCAAGTTCAAGGCATTCTATCAGTATCTGCTTTCGGCATACGCAGAGCAGATTTACCTTGACGATCTTACAGGTGACAACAAGTTCATCGCAGGTGTCACCTACGATCATCGTGAAGAAGGCAAGGAAAACGACGTTGTCGAGTTCTATGCGAGCGAGAGCGACCGTACCTGCATTATCGTTGTAAACGGCGATGTCCGCTACAAGGTAAGGCAGATATATGCGACAAGACTTCTTGAAAATCTGAATGCGCTTCTCTCCGGCGGAGAGATAGTATCAGAGTTCTGATGCCGCAGGGCATTATAATTGATATGTGACGATAGGGGGCGGATCTTAAATTTTGCACGGGATCTGTCCGTCACATACTGACCGTTAGTGCAACGGTGGAGGTTATTATGACAGAGCAGGAATTTTTCACCTACAAAGGTCTTCCTCTTGTAAGGAAAGACAACACTATCTATTATGGCAATATGTCAGACAAATACGTTGCCATGCTGACTGTATTATCCACCCACAAGGTCAAGGATCTTGAGATAGCCGACAAGACAAGGGTACAGCTTATGTCAACTGATCCGAAAACCCCAGCTACAGAGATAATTGCAAAGACGAGCGAAAGAGGCAGTCTTTATGAGGCTCTTGATGTGGCAAGTATATGGCTTTCAAAGAATAATTGATAAAAACCGCTCCGCCGTATTTTTTACGGCGGAGCGGTTTAATGCCGTGTCCGGTTTTAACGATGCCTATAAAAACAGATAAGCCCCCGTCAGAAAGACGGGGGCAACGCTGTTTATATGATATGTTGTGCAAATTACTTCAGCAGTGTGATCTTGCCGATAAGAGGAAGCTCTTTAGCCTGTCCCTGTGCGGCGTTGATGATACCCATAATCATAAGTACCAGAGTGAAGATACCGCCTACTGCGCTTAAAAGTCCGCCGATTATAAGACCTGCTATAGGAATAATACCGAATATACCTGTTACAACACCTATTGCAAGCTCCAACAGGAACAGTACAAGTCCCTGGTTTGTGTGATAGCGTGCATACTTCGAGTTAGGACAAGCAAGCAGGGGAATAAGGAACAGGAATCCTATATAAGCGAGTACGGACATACCCTTGTTATCGTTGATATCCTGTGGGTCAAACTGCGATGTTGTATCATTTGTGTTCATCATGTTGTTTACAAAGTTCTGTGCGTTCTGTGTGTTCTGCTGTGTGTTTCCTGCGGGAGCGCCACAGTTAGGGCAGTTATTAGCTCCGTCGGGGAGCTGGTTTCCGCATTTGTTGCAAAAAGCCATTGTTGTTACCTCCGAATAGTATTTAAACATTCCGTTTTCTGAATTACACGGCAAAAGCCGTTACTTAAATTATAAAACGTTTTTTAATAAAAGTCAACATTTTTCGTTTGGAATTAAGCGATTGTTCCGTGAAAATCCGAAATATATCCGTAACCTGCCGTGATTAAAAGCTGTTTGATGTAAAAATTGTTGCAATCCGCTTGAATATGTGATAAAATATAGCTATTGTAACAGCGGCAGACCCAATATGCCGCTCACCCGTTACAAAATAAATGCAAGGAGGAAAGGTCATACCGTTTATGCGGCGGTAAGACCGACATATAAATATGAACGCATTTTCATACAGAGTACAGACATTGCAGCCATCAGCAATAAGAGAGATACTTAAATTTACGGCAGATCCTGAGGTAATCAGCTTTGCAGCGGGCAATCCCGCTCCCGAGGCTTTCCCTACAGAAGAGATTGCCCGTATAACAAATGAAATACTTACAACCACGCCCATTGACGCACTTCAGTATTCTATCACGGAGGGCTATACACCCCTTCGTAACTGGATAAAGGACGACCTCAAGAAAAAAGGTATGTTCAACGAGAATGATGAAGATGTGGTTATCACATCGGGCGCACAGCAGGCTATTGAGGTAGTGACCAAGGAGATATGCAATGAGGGTGACACGATTATCTGCGAAGCTCCTACGTTTATCGGCTCGCTGAACGCATTCCGTTCCTATAATGCTAAGCTTGTAGGCATTGAGATGGAAGATGACGGTATAAATATCGACAAGCTCGAAAAGGCTCTTATAGAGAATCCCAGAACGGCTTTCATCTATCTCATACCCAACTTCCAGAACCCTACAGGCAAGACAATGAGCCTTGAAAAGCGTAAGGCTGTACTTGCGCTCGCTCAGAAGTACAACGTATATATCCTTGAAGACAATCCCTACGGCGATCTTCGTTATATAGGCGAAAATGTGCCTACCATAAAGTCGCTCGACAAGAACGGTAACGTTCTTTATGCAGGAACATTCTCAAAGACGCTTGCCCCCGGTCTGCGTGTGGGATACCTCTGCGCCCCTAAGAACGTAATCGCTAAGGCTGTAGTTTGTATGCAGGTTTCAACCGTTCACACCTCTATCCTGCCGCAGATGATCACCTATAAGTTCATTACCGAAAACGATTTTGAACAGCACCTTGAAAAGCTGAGAGAGATCTACAAGCACAAGTCGGATCTTATGCTTACAAACCTCAAGATGAAGATGCCCAAGTCCATTAAGTTCACAGAACCCGAGGGCGGTCTGTTTATCTGGGGTACGCTTCCCGACGGCGATATGCCTTACTTCTGCAAGAAGGCGGTAAAGAACAAGGTAGCTGTTGTTCCCGGCAACGCATTCTTAACCGATGAAAACGCTCCTTGTCTGTCATTCAGACTTAACTATTCCACTCCCACAGACGAACAGATTGAAAAGGGCGTGGACATTCTTGCCGAAGTGGCAAGCACAATGTACAGATAATAAGCATTGTCCGACATACAAGGAAAACAGGAACGGAATTAATATAATATCCACATGGGCAAATCTGTAACAAGGGGATGCTATGCTCTTTTACAGATAAGCTGTCAGAAGAAAATTCTAAGAACGGAAGCCTGTAATGAGCCTTGTAGGACGGTCTGCATCTGTCAATCTGCCGGTTTATTGCGGCTGCCGTAACGTTTGAAATACATAAAAAGATATTGCACACGCACGGCAGGCAAAAGGTAAATCGCTCTGATGCCGTATCTTTTTGTGTTTCGCAAGACCGCATTTACGGTCGGAAAGAAACGGTGAATGAATGAAGTATTTTGATAAGCTGTCTGCCGCTGTGCAGGCAGCTTTTTCTGTCAGGGCGGTCGATACGGATAAGCTGTTATACTGCGTAAAAGCAGATATGGACGGCGAGGGGTGTTATTATGACACCTACATCACGTTTGATAACAAAACGCTTTATCTGTTATCGGGCTATGACAGACTTGTAAAGAATAAAAAGACGTTTGACACACAGTTCGATTTCAAGGATTTCAGCGAATATCCTATGGAGGAGATCGAAAAGCTGTATGTTGACCGCTATCAGTTTACGGCAAGGCTGATGGCGAAGATGACGGACGGTACGGAAAAACAGCTTGCGATGTTTTCGGGAGGGTTTTCCGAAAAATTCGAGCAGTTCTGCCGCCGTTATGAAACGATCAAAAAGGGCGAAACGCCCGACGATTCCGCACTTGACGACAAGACACTGTATTGCCCGAAGTGCAACAGAAAATATCCCGACCCAAACAGAGCCTTCTGCCCGTACTGCACAAAGCGTACATGGGTGTTCAAGCGGCTGCTCGGTATGTTCGGCGACTACAAAAAGCAGATAGCGGTGATACTTGTTCTGATAGCGGTATCGGTGGCACTGGGACTTATCGCCCCCTATTTTGGCACAAAGATGCTGTACGATGACGTTCTGAGCGAGGGCGGAAGTCTGCACGGACAGATACTGTTCGTGATACTCGTTATGGCGGCATTCTCACTGCTGTCTACGGGATTTTCAATGATTTACGGTGTTATTATAAGCAGGATAACACCGCAGGTAATACATAAGCTGAGGACGGATATTTTTGCTTCTATGCAGAAGCTGTCGCTGTCATTCTTCACGACTAAGCAGACAGGCTCGCTTATGGGCAGAGTAGACCGTGACAGCTTTGACGTGTACGGATTTTTCGTTGATATAGTTCCGCAGTTTATTGCGAATATGATAAAGATAGCAGGACTTGTCGTGCTTATGCTTATGGTGAACCCGATAATATCGCTGTCGATGTTCCTTGCGGTGTTCTTTGTATTGCTGTGCGAGGTGCTTTGGCTGAGAGGTCAGAGAAGGCACTGGAGAAACCGTGATATTGCAAGACGAGGTGTTACGTCTACCTTGTCGGACGCACTGAACGGACACAGGGTAGTAAAGGCGTTTTCCCGTGAGGAACAGGAAATATCCCGTTTTGGCAGGAAGAATGATAATCTTTATTCGGCTGAATACGCAAGGGATAAGAGGAGCGCTCATTTCTTCCCTGTACAGCACGGAATATATGCCGTTTTCAGCGGTGTTATATACTGTCTTGGCGTTGCTCTTGTGCTGATGGGTAACCTTCAGCTCGGCGGACTGACACTGCTCATAAACTATTTCGGTGTAATATGGGATCCGATATTCTTCTTTATGTATATGGGCAACGACTGGGCAAGGTGTACCGATGCCGCAGGCAGAATGTTCGAAATACTCGACAGCGAGCCTACAGTGAAGCCGCCCGCCGAGCCAGCAGTTATACCGGACGGTGTTCTGAAGGGCGATATTTGTTTCAGAGATGTAACGTTTGAATATGAGGCAGGCAGACCGGTGCTTAAAAATATGTCGTTTGCTACCGAGGCAGGCAGATTTACCGGCATTGTCGGCAAGACGGGTGCGGGAAAATCAACTATCATCAATCTCATATCAAGAATGTACGATGTAACATCGGGCGAGATAACGATAGACGGGATACCCGTGAAGAAGATACCGTTTGACGTTCTCAGAAAGAATATCGGCGTTGTGTCGCAGGAAACATATCTGTTTATGGGAACTGTCGCAGACAATATCAGGTACGCAAGACCCGATGCGACAATGGAAGAAGTGATACAAGCGGCAAAAAGCGCAAACGCTCACGATTTTATAATGAAGCTCCCCGAAGGGTACGATACCGTAACGGGAAGCGGCGGTGTAAGCCTGTCGGGCGGCGAAAAACAGCGTATATCAATAGCCCGTGCGCTGATACAGAAGCCGAACATACTTATACTTGACGAGGCTACGGCGGCTATGGATACCGCAACAGAACGTAAGATACAGAGTGCGATAGATAATCTCAAGAGCGGCAGAACGATAATTGCGATAGCACACCGCCTCTCAACGCTTCGTGACGCAGACAAGCTGTATGTTATCGAACACGGAGAGGTAAAGGAGAGCGGAACTCACGATGAGCTGATACGCACAAACGGAAAATACTTTGAGCTGTATAAGCTGCAAAGCGAGTCGCTGAGATCTGTCGGACTTGACTGATGCAGAAAGGAGCGCTTATGAAACAGAATACAACTGCAATTTATGATGTGGATACGCTTAACATTCTTTCACCCGATAAAATCGGGCTTACCGAAACCGAAAGCGGCTATCTTGAGTTTTCGTATGACGGCAGGAATTATGAAAAGGTTGACCTTACAAGGCTCGTACCGTTCAACGATGAAAACAGGTATATAAGTGTAAGCTATAAGAATGAGGAAGACGAGTGGAAAGAGATAGGCGTTATAAAGGATCTTGATGACCTGTCGGCTGATACCAAAAAGACAGCCGCTGATTACCTCAAGCTCAAATACTACATTCCCGAGATAAAGAAGATTCACAGGATAACGGATAATCAGATGGGGTATCTTTTCCTTGAAGCCGATACTACGGCAGGCGAAAAGAAAATAGCCGTGTATGACTGGTGGCATAATTTCAGGGTGATACACGGAAAGATGCTTGCCGTGACGGACGCAGACGGAAACCGCTACAGCGTACCTGATGTTGACAGGCTGGACAAGGCGAGCATAAAAAAGCTTCAGCTGTTCATCTGATACCGCATTTACTGACTTTGCAGAAAGGAGCGGGTATAAATGAATTTGAAACTGTCAGTACCGAAAGGCGTGGATATTGACAGCGTGAGCTTTTCACTGCCGTTTGACATAGACAAAAAGGCTAAAAACGCAAACGGGCATCTTACCGCCACAAAGGACAAGCTCACGGTATATTATGACGATAAAGCGGTACGGGAGTTTGCCGTATCGGATATAAGCAAGATAACGGTAGAACAACTTATCGGCTGTTCGATGTTGTGCGTAAGGGATATGCATGGCAGGGATATATGCGTCTGTCAGTTTTCGCAGAAGTATTATATGCGCTATGCGGAACTTGCAAAGATATATGAGCATTACATTGCTACGGGCGAATTTACCGAGCATACGGACGCAGACGAGCCAAGCTGTCAGAAGTGCGGAGCGGCACTAAGAGGCAGCAGTAAATGTATGTTCTGCGATGCGAAAAAGGGCGTGTTTTTAAAGCTCGTAAAAAGGCTTGCGCCGTACAAGGTGCAGTTTGGTCTGTCGCTTTTTGCAACATTCGTGCTGTATGCTTTTGATGTTATCAATCCGCTGTTCCAGCGTATACTGGTAGATGACCTTATAGTGCCGAATAACAGTGACTGGGGGCTTTTCTGGAAGATAACGCTGTGCATTCTTGTGCTTAACCTGTCCTCTATGGGATTCAGGCTGCTGCAGGAGGTGTGCAACTATAAAATATCAACGGCATACGGCAGGGATCTGCGCCGTGATATTTTCAACAAGACCCAGCAGCTATCCATGAGCAATGTTGCAAAACGCACTCCCGGTGAGCTTATCAATCGTGTATCGGGCGATGCGGCAACATTGCAGGATTTTATGACAAGGCAGGGCAAGGATATGATTTTTCAGACGACCGCACTTGTGGCGCTTCTGATAATTATGTTCATTACAAACTGGAAGCTGGCGATAGTAATTACCGTTCCGTTACCGCTTGCGGCTTTCCTTTCGGTAAAGTCGTTCAATGCGATAAGCGTAAGATACGGCAGAGTGTGGCGCTTCCAGTGCCGTGCAAGCGAGCTTCTTCACGATGTTCTGCACGGAATAAGGGTAGTAAAGAACTACGGCAACGAGGACAGAGAGATAGAAGCGTACAGAAATGCCTCTGCAAAATGGGCCGATTCTGTAAAGAAAGCCGATATACTCTGGTATATGGTACAGCCGCCTATCCGTTACATATTCAGCATTGGCGAGTTCTGTGCGCTGTTCTTCGGCGGCAGTATGATACTCGGCAGAGAGATGCAGCTAGGTGAGCTGATACAGTTCACAACCTATGTCGCTATGCTCTACGGTCCTATCCAGTGGCTTACAAGCCTGCCCAGAGTGCTTGCACAGGCAAGAGTAAGCGCAGGAAAGGTATTCGAGATACTTGAAGAGGACAATGATATAAGCGACACCGAGAATGCCGTCAGCCTTGATATAAAGGGCGATATTGAGTTTAAAAACGTATATTTCGGCTACAAGGCGTATAACCCTGTGCTGAAAGACGTTTCGTTCAGCATAAAGCAAGGCGAGATGATAGGCATAGTCGGACATTCCGGTGTCGGAAAATCCACGCTTATAAACCTTGTTATGCGTCTTTATGACGCAACATCGGGTCAGGTGCTGATAGACGGCACGGATGTGCGTGACATATCGCAGAATTCATTGCGTTCGCAGGTGGGAGTTGTATTGCAGGAAACGTATCTTTTCAGCGGTACGGTGCTTGACAATATCCGCTATGCGAAGCCCGATGCAAGCTTTGAGGAAATAGTCAATGCCGCAAAGACGGCAAACTGCCACGACTTCATCACCCGTATGCCTGACGGCTATAATACCGTTGTGGGCGAGCGAGGCTACAATCTGTCGGGCGGCGAACGTCAGCGAATAGCGATTGCAAGAGCGATACTGCACGACCCGAAGATACTTATACTTGACGAAGCTACCGCATCGCTTGACACACAGACCGAAAAGCAGATACAGGACGCTCTCGACAGGCTGATAAAGGGCAGAACGACAATAGCGATAGCTCACAGGCTGTCAACGCTTGCAAATGCCGACAGGCTTATAGTGCTGAAAAAGGGCAGAGTTGCCGAAATCGGAACACACACCGAGCTTTTACAAAGCAAGGGCGTATATTACGAGCTTGTTATGGCACAAAAGCAGACTGCAAGGCTGAGGAAGAGTGAAACTCCGGCGCTTGCTATGGGATAATAGTAAATATAAAAGAGGCACATTCCGCTCATTTTGCAGAATGTGCCTTTTTTTACCTCAAACCCTTTAAAATTCACCTTCACATATTGATTTTTCCTTTTCGCTGTGGTAAAATATTATAGAATATAGTCCCATACTATAAAATCCGTAAAAATCAACATAAAAAGGGACGTAAACGGTATACAAGAAAGGAAATTAAAAAATGAGTAAGGTAGTCAAGTTCGGCGGCAGTTCACTCGCCGACGCAAATCAGTTCCGCAAGGTAGCTGATATAATCAGAAGCGACAAGGAACGCAGATATGTAGTTCCCAGTGCGCCCGGCAAGCGTTTCAAGGACGATATAAAAGTAACGGATATGCTCTATGCGTGCTATGACGCAGTCGCAAACGAGGGCAAGAACGCATACAATCAGTTTGCGCCTATCGCAGAGCGTTTCAACGGAATTATAAGCGATTTAGGACTTACTCTTTCACTTGATGACGAGTATGAAGTAATTATAGACAATTTCCGCAAGAAAGCCGGTAAGGATTATGCCGCAAGCCGTGGCGAATACCTGAACGGTATCATTCTTGCAAATTATCTGGGATATGAATTCGTAGATGCCGCAAAGGTGGTATTCTTCCGTCCTGACGGAAAGTTTGACGATACGCTCACAGATACCTGCCTTGCGTCTGTGCTGCACGGTCTTTCACACGCTGTTATCCCCGGATTCTACGGTGCTAACCCCGATGGCACGGTACGCACATTCTCAAGAGGCGGTTCTGATGTTACCGGCTCTATCGTTGCAAAGGCTATCAATGCCGAGCTTTATGAGAACTGGACAGACGTAAACGGCTTCCTTATCGCAGACCCCAGAATAGTTGACGAGCCTAAGGTCATCGAGTCTATCACATACAAAGAACTGCGTGAGCTGTCTTATATGGGTGCGTCGGTACTTCACGAGGCCGCAATCTTCCCTGTAAGAAGCGCAAAGATTCCGATAAATATCCGCAACACCAACGACCCCTCAGCAAAGGGTACAATGATAGTTGCAGAGGACAACGAGCCTCCTCAGCACATAATCACGGGTATTGCAGGTAAAAAGCACTTCAGCGTTATCTCAATCGAAAAGGATGAGATGAACAGCGAGATAGGCTTCTTACGCAGAATACTTACAGTGCTTGAGGCTAACGGTATGTGCTTTGAGCATATCCCCACAGGCATCGACACAATGAGCATTATCGTTGACGGCAAGGACGTTGACAAGACCCCCGACATTGTTGAAAAGATATGCGAGGTAACAGACCCCAACCATATTGAGATAGAGAACGATCTTGCACTTATCGCTATAGTAGGACGTGGCATGAAGTCCAAGAAGGGTACTGCTACAAGAATATTTGCGGCTTTATCACACGCAGACATCAACATAAAGATGATCGACCAGGGTTCAAGCGAGCTTAATATCATAGTAGGTATCCACGAGGCTGACTTCGAGAAGGCTATCAAGGTTATTTATGATATGTTCATACTCAGCGAGGATTAATACAACAGATTTATACTCAGCGAAGATTGATAGATCTATATTCAGCGAAGATTAATCGCTGAGTTGTGAATTGTGTTTTCGGGTTTAACTTAAAGCACAGCAATCGGGAGAGTTTGAGGTTTATAAAATTGAAGATCAGACTTTCCATTCATACTCAGCGAAGATTAATCGCTGAGCGGTTTAACGGGCGGAAATTCAGAGAAATATATATTTGAAAAGGAGAAGTGAACAATTATGATGACGTACGATTCTCTTACCAATGCAAAGCTGACAAAGTTTTTCAAGGCGGGAAACTACAAAAAGCAGATAATCAAGAATATCGAGATTATCGGTCAGCGTAAGCTGGTAATACTGGGTGACGGACGGGGCGTTAACGGCGAGATACTGAAAAAGGTTCTCGGTCAGCTCAGAAAAAAAGGCGTCCGTGTTCCCGAGCTTGCGTTTGAGGCTACAAACGATGAGCGCACGCTTGTAAAGGGCGATAATTCTATCAGAAGTATCACCGAACTTAAGGGTATGTCAAAGGCATATTACGTTCTTGTTTCATCGTCATACGATGAGCTTGAGGTATATCTCAAGGGTATGACAGGACGTGTCGGAAGCGCACAGTCTATCGAAAAGCGTTTACAGCAGTACGGCTTTACAGAGCGTGACTACTGCCTTGTAAATCAGCCTGTAGGTTTCCTCGGCACATATATGAAGATGAAACGTTCACAGTTCAACATCTCCGACAAATCAACACAGAACAAGCTTGAAAAGGATGTCCGCCGTACCGAGCCGCAGCTTGCCGAATGCAAGGATAAGTTCCACGGTCAGCGTTGCTTTATTATCGGCTATAAGGAAGGTGTAAAGCTTGATGAGCTGAACCTGCTGTTCAATGAAAAGTGCATAAGCTACAACGGTATATGCAAGTTCTTCAGCAAGACACCTCTCCGTCCCACACAGTACATACTGTCAAATGCCGAGCATTATCTCGGAAACGGCAAGTATATCGAAGCTATGGACTGCTTTGTTGCAAGCAATGTGACCGTATTTGAGGATAAGTTTGAGAAGAAGCCTACCTACTTCAATATAATGGGCAACGGCTTTATCCCTCAGCTGCCCTCATTCGGCTCTACACAGCACAGCGAGGCATTAAGACGTGTCGATGATCTGTATATTGCTTTACAGCTTGCTTTGTATGAGGGCTTCTCGGAAATATACATCTACGGCTTTGACGGAATTTACGATGCTCAGATAACAAGCTATGACGAGGCTCTTGTAAATGACGAGAAGAAGTACGATTATCCCGAGGAAGCGCAGACACTGCTTAAAAACGTAAAGACATACGCTTCAAGCGCAGGTGTTTCTATCTACAATATGAGCGGTATCGACAGCCTCAATATGTTCGAGAGCCGCACGATTGACCAGATAGATTTCTCGACAACAAAGCTGTTATCGAAAATATAACAGTTTTTGATTTTCAGCGGTTCTAAAGCTGATTTAAATAATTAATTTAAGGGATTATAATGAGTTTAGCCGATAAATATTTTATAGAAAACTGCCGTGACATAATCGAACACGGCTCATGGGATACAAACAGCGAGGTCAGACCCCGTTGGGAAGACGGCACACCCGCACATACCGTAAAAAAGTTCTGCGTGGTAAACCGTTATAATCTGCAGGAGGAATTTCCTGTAATGACGCTCCGCCGTATCTACTACCGTTCCGCAATAGAAGAAATATTGTGGATATATCAGAAAAAAAGCAATAGAGTTGCGGATCTTTCCACTCATATATGGGATTCGTGGGCTGATGAAAACGGCACGATAGGCAAGGCTTACGGCTGGCAGCTCGGACAGAAGAGCATCTATCCCGAGGGCGAGTTCGATCAGGTGGACAAAGTGCTGTACGACCTTTCGCACAATCCTGCGAGCCGCCGTATAATGACCAATATGTACAATCATAAGGATCTGCACGAGATGGGACTTGCGCCGTGTGCCTACAGTATGACCTTCAACGTGACGGGAGATACGCTGAACGCTATTCTCAATCAGCGTTCACAGGATATGCTCACTGCGAACAACTGGAACGTGTGCCAGTATGCCGCACTTCTGATAATGTTCGCAAAAGCGTCGGGACTTAAGGCAGGCGAGCTTGTACACGTCATAGCGGACGCACATATCTACGACAGACATATCGACGCAGTAAAACGCATTATAGAAAAAGAGCCTTATCCCGCACCCGAGATGGTTGTAGAGGATATAACCGATTTCTATAAATTCACTAAAAACAGCTTTACGCTGAAAGACTATAAATATCACGATTTCGACGAAAAAATCGAAGTAGCGATATAACCATAATGCCCCGCATTGCTTTTGCGGGGCTATGAGTGTTTATACAGGAGGTGAGGCACACAGGTGACATATATCGTACTTGACCTGGAATGGAGCCAGCCCGTATGCAGAGAAAAAATGCGTATAGCAGGCACAAGAGTTCTACAGGTGGAAATCATACAGATAGGCGCAGTTGCCGTGACGGACGGTATCGTAAGCGAGGATTTCTTTTCGGAATATGTAAGACCGAGATATTATACCGAGCTTAAAGGCAGGATAAAGAAGCTGACGGGTATTACGAAAAATGACCTTAAGAACGCCCACGATCTTACAGTGGTGCTGAAGAGCTTCAGAAAATGGCTCGAAAAATTCGGGAAGGACGTTATTATAGTAACGTGGGGACCCGATGACATACCTACGCTTGTAAAGCAGTGCGAGTTCTACGAAAGGGACACCGGCTGGCTTCCCGAATGGTTCAACCTTCAGCCTTTGATGACAAGGCAGTACGGGATAGACAGAGCGCAGATAACACTTCAATCTGCCGTAGAGATAACCGGTGTACAGCAGGAGCTTGACTACCACAGCGCAATAAACGATGCGTACTATACCGCACTGGTTCTTACTAAGATAAACGACATACCGAGCGAAATAGAGCTGCAGAAAAAGATAGATTATGTTCACAGCAATCCTTTTCTGAGCCTAAGACAGACCTCGGAGGGTACGGTAAAGACCGCCCGTATGAACGCAGTGCCGAGATTATCCGAGCTTAACCGCTATATCTGTCCTGTCTGCGGTAAACCCGCAACGCTGAAAAGCAGGCTGATATGGCTAAGCCCGATGAACTATATGGCTGTAGTGCATTGCAACAAGCACTCCGTAAAGGTCACGGTAAGGTTTGAGAAGAAAGCGGACGGCGAATACAGATGGGTAAAGAAATACACGCTGTCCGAAGAAAAGGATGAGGAACTTTATTCATCGCTATTAAAGGAAAAATATCCTGCACTGCAGGAAAAAAGCGATAGAAAAATTCCTGCCGTTAAAACCGGCAGAAAGCGTATAAAAGTCAAAACGGAAAGGAAAAACATAAACAATGGCTAAGTTCAAAGCGGCTGCGGTATTCAGCAGCAATATGGTACTTCAGAGAGAGAAGAACGTAAGAGTATTCGGCACGGGCAAAAACGGCGAAAGCGTAATAGTTTCGATATGCGGAAACAAAGCGGTAACAGAGGTAGCCGATGAAAAGTGGTGTGTTACACTTCCTGCGATGAAAGCAGGCGGCCCTTATGAGATGAAGATAAGCAACGGCGAAGAAACTATCGTATTCGGTAACGTTATGATAGGCGAGGTATGGCTCGCAGGCGGTCAGAGCAATATGGAGCTTGAGCTTCAGAACTGCATGGGCGGCAAGGATTTTCTTGCTAACGATAAGACCGAAAACGTCCGCTATTACTACACGCAGAAAAACTGCAATATGGATGAAAAGTTCTTCCGTGACGAAGAAAACACAGGCTGGAGCTGTTTTGACAGCGAAAGCGCAAGAGCGTGGAGCGCAGTTGCGTATTTCTACGCAAAGGAGCTTGCCGCAAGGCTTGGCGTTACTGTCGGAATAATCGGCTGTAACTGGGGCGGTACAAGCGCAAGCTACTGGATGAGCCGTGAATCTCTCGAAAAGGATACAGACCTCAAGGCATACCTTGACGATTTCGATAATGCGGTAGCAGGCAGGTCAAGAGAGGAAATGGACAAGGAATATCTTGACTATGTGAAATATGAGGAAGAGTGGCAGAAGAAGTCGGTAGAGTTCTACAGCGCACATCCCGACGGAACGTGGGACGAGTGTCAGGCTTACTGCGGTGTAAGCAAGTATCCCGGTCCTATGACGCCTTTAAATCCCTTCCACGCAACAGCACTTTATGACAGTATGGTAAAGCGTGTATGCCCGTATACTATCAAGGGCGTTATCTATTATCAGGGCGAAACGGACGACAACAGACCGAAAACTTATTTCAAGCTGTTCAAGGCGCTTATTCAGCTTTGGAGAGATGACTGGGGCGATGACGAGCTTCCGTTCATGTTTGTACAGCTCCCGATGCACCGCTATAAAGTCGACCCCGACTGGAAGCACTGGTGCCTTATAAGAGAGGCGCAGATGCGTACCTTCAAGACGGTAAAGAATACGGGTATTGCGGTTATTCTCGATTGCGGAGAATTCAACGAGATACACCCCAAGAACAAGGTACCGGTAGGTCACAGACTTTACCTGCAGGCTATGCACCACGTTTACGGCGATAATGAAACAGAGGCATTCGGCCCTATTTACAAGGACATGATCGTAACAGGCGACAGAGCTGTTATCAGCTTTGACCACGCAGAGAGCGGCTTTGATATAAAGGGCGACAACGGCATAACCGGCTTTGAGGTTGCAGGCGCAGATAAAGAATATAAGCCTGCCTGCGCCGTTATAGATGAGGACGGAACGATAAGCGTCTACGCAGATGAAGTAAAGAAGCCTGCGTATGTACGTTACCTCTGGACAAATTACGGCGATGTAACGCTGTACGGCAAGAACGGTATCCCCGTTGCCCCGTTCAGAACAAGTATGAATGACGAAAAGTAAGAACAAGAACCGAAAGGCGATATTATGGAACTTAAACGCAGCAGCGGAGTATTACTGCATATAACAAGCCTCCCTGCAAACGAGGGCATAGGAACACTCGGAAAACCTGCCTTTGAGTTTGTGAATTGGCTGAAAGCGGCAGGGCAGAAATACTGGCAGGTACTCCCGATACACCCGACAGGCTATGCCGACTCACCCTATCAGTCACCGTCGGCATTCGCAGGAAACCCACTGCTTATAGACCTGTGGGAGCTTGTAGAACTGGGACTTCTTGCACCCGATGACATAAAGGGCAGAGAATACGGCGAGGACCCGTCCACAGTAGATTATGAAAAGGTAATCGCACAGAAAAAAGAGCTTCTCCACAAGGCGTTTTTCTCGTTCAAGGAGGACGTTTCCTACCTTGCCTTTATTCAGGAGCAGAGCTGGTGGCTTGAGGACTATGTGCTTTTTATGGCGATAAAACAGCATAACGAACTGCGTTCGTGGATGACATGGGACAAGGAGTTACGCTTCAGAAAGCCCGAAGTGCTTGCCGCTTTCAAGGAAGAGCATATAGAGGACATCAAATTTCACCGTTTCGTACAGTATATGTTCTTTACCCAGTGGAACAAGCTGAAAGCATACGCCAACAAGAACGGCATATCCATAATAGGCGACATTCCGATATATGCCGCAATGGACAGTGCGGACGTGTGGGTAAACCCGAAATTGTTCACGATAGATATTTCGCTAAGACCTACTCTTGTTGCAGGAGTACCGCCCGATTATTTCTCACCCACAGGACAGCTGTGGGGAAATCCGCTGTATGACTGGGACGCTATGGAGCGTGACGGCTATAACTGGTGGCTGTCAAGAATAGACCACGCAATGAAGCTGTATGATATGGTGAGAATAGACCACTTCCGTGCGTTTGACACTTATTACGCTATTCCTGCCGATGCAACAACAGCCGAATACGGCGAGTGGAAAAAAGGCCCCGGTATGAAGCTGTTCGACACGGTCAGGGAAAAGCTGGGCAATGTCAATATCATAGCGGAGGACCTGGGCGATATATTCGACAGCGTAAAAAAGCTTCTCAGCGATACAGGCTTCCCCGGTATGAGAGTTTTACAGTTCGGCTTCAACAGCGAAGGCAAGGACAGCATTCACCTGTGCCATAACTATATAAATAACTGCGTAGCGTATACAGGCACACACGATAACGATACTATAATGGGCTGGCTTAAATCAGCAGATGCGAAAGCCGCAAAGATGGCAAAGAGCTACATAAACGCAAACTTTCTGGAGCATAAGAACGTCAGCTTCATAAGAAGTGTTTATGCAAGCCCTGCCGCACTTGCGATAATTCCGATGCAGGACATTCTCGGCATAGACGGTAGGGGACGTATGAATGTTCCCTCGACTGTCGGAGGAAACTGGACGTGGAGAATGAAAAAGCCCGCAAATAAAAAATCCGCACGTCTTATGAATAAGCTTACAACAGCTTATCTCAGAAAGCCGTCGGTAACAGCAAATGCAAAGGACAAATAAAAATGTCATTATCCGATATATTTGATAAGATAGCCGCAGGCAGAGAGCCTGCACCGCAGGGCGCTGTCGAATATCTCATAGTGGGGCTTGGCAATCCCGGCACTCAGTATGAGAACACAAGGCACAACGCAGGCTTTATGGCGGTGGATACCCTTGCGGAAAAACTCGGCGTACAGATAAAAAAGCTGAAGTTCAAATCCCTTATAGCCGATTGTGCGATAGAGGGCAGGCACTGCATTATAATGAAACCGTCAACCTTTATGAACAACAGCGGCGAGGCGGTAGGCGAGGCTATGAACTTCTATAAGATACCCCCTCAGAATATACTTGTGATGTACGATGATATTTCGCTTGATGTCGGCAGAACAAGGATACGCAGAAAAGGCAGTGACGGCGGTCATAACGGGATAAAGAGCATAATTCTGCACACAAACAGCGATGCTTTCCCCCGTATAAAGATAGGCGTAGGTGCAAAGCCGCACCCTGATTTTCCGCTTGCCGACTGGGTACTGTCCGGTTTCAAAAAGGAAGACGGCGAAAACCTTGAGAAAGCGCTCGACAATGCCGCCGAAGCCGCAAGGCTCATAGTTGCGGGCAAAATAGATATGGCAATGAATAAATACAGTTCGTAAGAAAGACAGACAATATGGAACTTCTTAAAAATATGGCTGACACGCTGACCGAGTACAAAAAGTCAGTCGCACATATTTTAAGCGATGAACCCGTGCCCTTACTGGTCACGGGACTTTCGCATATACACAAGGCACACTTCTTGGCGTCCTTATGCTATGAAAAGCTTCCCTCGCCGGTACTTGTCATAACCGAGAGTGAGGCATCTGCGGCAAAGCTTACAGAGGATATAAACACAATGTGCGGTGATACTGCCGCATATCAGTTTCCTGCGTCCGATCTGACCCTTGCCGATACTGAGGCACAGTCGCAGGAGTACGAGTACAAGCGTATCGAAACGCTGTCTGCGGCGCTTTTGGGCAAGGCAAGGCTGATAATATCCTCGTCCGAAGCGGCGGTACAGCTTACCGTTCCCAAAGACGTACTGGAAAAGCACACTGTTACACTTAAAGCAGGCGATGAGATAAAGCTTGATGAGCTTGCAACGATGCTTGTCAGCGCAGGCTATACACGCTGTGATATGATAGAGGGTAAGGGACAGTTCTCGTTCAGAGGCTCGCTTGCCGACATTTACCCCGTCAGCAGTGATTATCCTGTCAGAATAGAGCTGTGGGGCGATGAGATCGACACGGTGGCATCATTCGACATTGACACGCAAAGAAGAATAGATACGGTAAAGAGCGTCAGCATAACACCCTGCGGAGAAACGATTTTCGAGGAGGGTGTTCTTTCGGGGACGCTGCAGGCGCTTCTTGAAAAGACCGAAAAGAACAAAAAGAAGAACGATGAAGCGGCAAAGCGTATAAGACGTGATATAGCAAGACTGCGTGACGGTATTTCCGTATGCTGTCTTAACCGTTATTTTCCGCTTTGCTATAAAGAGCCGGGCAGTATTTTTGATTATGCGTCCACTCTTATAGTCAGCGAATCCTTTACTGCGGCAGAGGCGGCAAAGGGAGCTATCTCGGCTCACCTTGAAGACCTGAAGCTGCTTACCGAGGACGGAGTTCTGTGCAAGGGACTTGACAGGTACCTGATGAGCAAAGCGGAATATCAGGACACGGTAAAGAATAAAGTGCGGCTTTATATGGATACGTTCATAAGAGGCGGAGGAATCGACCTCAGCGATATTCTGAAGGTGGATTCGATACAGCTTTCCGCATGGAGCGGAGAGTATAAAATGCTTTTCGAGGAGCTTGACAATTACAGCAGGAACGGCTATTCCTGCGTGATTTTCGGCGGTACGGACAAAGCGGCAAAGATACTTGCGGAGGATCTGCACGATAAAGGCTACAAGGCTGATTATGCCAAAAACCCGAAGAAATTCTATCTCGGCAGAATTACGGTAGTCGAAGGAATATTATCGGCAGGCTTTGAATATCCGGAAGAAAAAATAGCCGTACTCACCCGTACAAGCGCTTCATCGTCAAAAACCTCCGCACCTAAGAAGAAATTCAAAAAGGGCGCACAGATACGTTCGCTCAGCGATATTTCTCAGGGCGATCTTGTGGTACACGGCTCATACGGTATAGGTGTATTCGAGGGCGTTCAGAAGCTCACAGCAGACAAGGTTTCAAAGGATTATATAAAGATAAAATACGCAGGTACGGATGTGCTTTATGTTCCCGTTACCCAGCTTGACCTCATTTCACGTTATATAGGAAGCGGAGATGCGGATACGGTAAGGCTGAACAAGCTTGGCACAGATACATGGAAAAAGGCAAAGACAAAGGCAAAAGCGGCAACGCAGGAGATGGCAAAGGAGCTTATCGAGCTGTATTCTCGCCGTATGAAAGCGAAGGGCTTTGCATTCTCCCCCGATACCGAGCAGCAACATATATTCGAGGATCATTTCAGCTATGTTGAAACGGATGATCAGCTCCGTTGCATAGAGGAAATAAAGCACGATATGATGCGTACCGCCCCTATGGAGAGGCTTCTCTGCGGAGATGTGGGCTTCGGAAAGACGGAGGTCGCACTCCGTGCCGCATTCAAGTGTATAGGTGACGGTAAGCAGTGCGCTATACTTGTGCCGACTACCGTTCTTGCGTGGCAGCACTACCAGACGGTTTTAAAACGTATGGAGGGCTTTGATATAAGAGTTGAGCTGTTGTCACGTTTCCGCACGGCAAAGGAACAGAAGATAATTCTGAAGAAGCTGGAAGAAGGCGAGCTTGACCTTGTAGTAGGCACGCACAGGCTTGTGCAGGACGATGTTAAGTTCAAGGATTTAGGACTTGTTATTATAGACGAAGAACAGCGTTTCGGCGTAAACGACAAGGAAAAGCTGAAAGAAGCGTTCACAAACGTAGATGTTCTGACGTTATCTGCAACCCCCATTCCCAGAACGCTAAATATGGCGATGTCGGGAATAAGGGATATGAGCGTCATTGAAACGCCGCCCGGCGACCGTCACCCGATAACCACATACGTTGTCGAGCATGACAGAGGAGTTATAGCGCAGGCGATAAATAAGGAGCTTCGCCGCAACGGACAGGTTTACTATGTCCACAACCGCATTGAAAGCATATATTCCTGCGCCGCAGATATTCATTCTATGGTACCCGAAGCGAATATCGGAATTGCACACGGAAGAATGAGCGAGGAAGAACTTCTCGATGTATGGAGAAGGCTGATCGAGGGCGAGATAGATGTGCTTGTCTGCACAACGCTTATCGAAACCGGTGTAGATGTACCTAACTGCAACACGCTTATCATTGAAAATGCGGATTGTATGGGACTTGCCCAGCTCCACCAGCTCAGAGGCCGTGTCGGACGTACAAACCGCCGTGCATACGCATATTTCACATTCAGACGGGGCAAGGTGCTAAGCGAGATTGCCACCAAGCGACTTGACGCAATAAGAGAGTTTACACGCTTCGGCTCGGGATTCAGGATAGCTATGAAAGACCTCGAAATAAGAGGTGCAGGCTCGGTTCTCGGTCAGAGCCAATCGGGACATCTTGCGTCTGTCGGCTATGATATGTATATAAAACTGCTCAACGAGGCGATTTTAGAACAGCAGGGCAAAGCCCCCGAAATTACTCCGGAGTGCCTTATTGATATAAGAATTGATGCGTTTATCCCCGAAAAGTATATCTCTAATCAGGCACAGCGTGTTGACTGCTACAGAAAGATAGCGATGATAGAAAATGATGAGGACGCTTATGATGTGACCGATGAGCTTATTGACCGTTACGGCGATGTGCCGAGAGCGGTCGAGGGGCTTATCAAAGTTGCAAAACTGAGAAGGATTGCTCAGAAGATGCACCTGACCGAAATAATCCAGAGCGGCGACATTATGATATTTTATCCCGAAAAGACCGATAAGAAAACGATGGAACGTGTTTCGGCGGTAGGAGGAAAATTCGGCAAGGATATGATGCTGAACATTGCCACCGACAAGCCTAACTTCCGTGTAAACGGCACGGATAAACACGGCGGACCGCTTGCACTGCTTGCGGATACACTTGCGGCAATGCAGTCGGTTGATAAAGACAGCGATAAAGAGAATGTGACCGAAGAAGGTGAGAATAATGGCTGAGAAGAAAAGCGTCAAGCGTAAAGTTATAACAGCCGTTGTAATTGTCGGTGTGTTTGCACTGCTGATAGGCTCGTTCTTTTTGAGGGATATTTGTCTGAGAGCAGGTATCACCGAGTGCGAAAAGCGTGAGATACTTCAGGTAAAGTCGAAATATTCAGCGATACTTGACAGCGTTGTAAGCGCAGGCAACGATATTGCCGACTACAAGATTACAGCCGCTCACGGCGGACTTTTTGAAAAGTCGGTCATAAATGCTGATGAAAACGGCGAGCCGCTTTATGATAAGCTGACGGAGGAGCTTGATGTATTGTGCCATACTTACTGTTACGGCGTAGAAAAGCAGGATAATGCAGTGCATTTCAGCTTCAACACAGGCAACACAAAACAGCTTATCTATTCTGCAAAGGATATTTCCGACAACGAAACTTCATCGCTCGGCGATAACTGGTACTACTATGAGAAAGTAATGACAGCCGATAACGGCTGATACAAAGAACAAAAGAGAAGGACACAAAAATGAAAAACATAATTCTTATCGGAATGCCCGGCGCAGGCAAAAGCACTGTCGGCGTACTGCTTGCAAAGTCTATGGGATATGATTTTGTGGATGCTGACCTTGTTATTCAAAAACAGCAGGGAACAAAGCTCCAGAACATAATCGACGAGCGTGGACTTGACGGCTTCAAGCAGGCGGAAGAACAGGCACTGCTGTCAATAAACGATAAAAAAGCGATAATCGCAACAGGCGGTTCAGCCGTATTTTCGACCGCAGGTATGGCACATCTCAAAGAAAACGGCATCTGCGTATATCTCAGAGTTGACGAGCAGGAGCTTATCCGCCGTCTTACGAATATAAAGACGAGAGGTATAGCCTGCCGTCCGGGTGAAACGGTAGCGGAAATAATTGCCGAGCGTGAGGTGTACTACAACCGCTACGCAGATATAACGATAGATTGCCTTAACACCACGGCAGAGCAGGTGGTAGGGATGATTATAGACAGGATAAAGTAATTCTGATTTTACGCTACAAAAAGGAGGAGCTATGTCAAAGTTTGATTACCTGATAGTCGGAGCAGGGCTTTTCGGCTCGGTTTTTGCCTATGAAGCAACACAGCGTGGCAAGAAGTGCCTTGTTATCGACAAGCGCAATCACATTGCAGGCAACATTTACACCGAGAATATCGAGGGGATAAACGTCCACAAATACGGCGCACATATATTCCACACGTCAGACAAAGCAATATGGGAATATGTGAACCGCTTTGCCGATTTCAACAACTACATCAATTCCCCGATAGCGTCCTACAAGGACGAGCTTTACAATCTGCCGTTCAATATGAACACTTTCAGCAAAATGTGGGGAATAAAGACGCCCGCTGAAGCAAAGGCGATAATAGCCGGTCAGATAGCAAATCTTAACATAGGCGAGCCGCAGAACCTCGAGGAACAGGCGCTGAAGCTGGTCGGAACGGACGTTTACGAAAAGCTGATAAAGGGCTACACACAAAAGCAGTGGGGCAGACCCTGCACCGAGCTTCCTGCGTTTATAATAAAGCGTCTGCCGCTCAGATTCACCTATGACAACAACTATTTCAATGACTGCTATCAGGGCATAGCGATAGGCGGATATACTCAGATAATCGAAAAAATGCTCGCAGGCTCTGACGTTAAGACAGATACCGACTATTTCGAATTTATCAAGGAAAACCCCGACATAGCCGAAAAGACCGTTTTCACAGGACAGATAGACGAATTTTTCGGTTACAGATACGGCGCACTTGGTTACCGCTCGGTACGGTTTGAAAACGAGATACTCGATACCGATAACTATCAGGGCAATGCGGTAGTTAACTTCACCGACAGGGAAGTGCCGTACACGAGAATTATCGAGCATAAGCACTTTGAATTCGGCAAGCAGGAAAAGACGGTCATCAGCCGTGAATATTCAGCCGAATGGCAGCCGGGCATTGAGCCTTACTATCCGATAAACGACGAAGCTAACAATGCTCTTTACGAGAAGTACAAGGCCCTCGCCGCTACCCGCCCCGATGTAATCTTCGGCGGCAGGCTCGGACAGTATAAGTACTACGATATGGATAAGGTAATTGCCGCAGCGCTCACTGCAGTAGACGCTGAGTTTGGCAAGTGATAAGCGACAGAATAAAAGCCGATTATTAAAACAGTATAATGAAATGTATCACCAGCACCGCCGGAACACTTTTCTTACCGACACGGCATTAATATTTTCGTGAGTGTATCAGTGCAACTGCACTGACATTGACTTTTCAAAAAAACGCCACTAACCTGAGATATATGTACTAACCTGCGGACGTGTAGC
>ERZ827186.290-NODE-290-length-66308-cov-11.260501_pt1 | contig 66308 bp, 52 predicted proteins | sample MGYA00519918_ERZ827186 | MGnify/ENA primary metagenome ERZ827186 (study PRJEB31778, sample SAMEA3449275) | human gut metagenome | biome: human gut; feature: human-associated habitat; material: faeces | place: United Kingdom | collected 2010/2012 ...
GGATGAGCTGCTAAAAGCGGAACAGGCATGACCGAGATCATGCCTGTTCCAAGAAATTTGAGTTTTACTGTCTTACCAGCAGGGGGATTCGGAGGAAAGTTTTTTCTGAAAGATGACGGAACCGTATATGGTTATTCCGCGAGTAAAGGTTTGTTTACGCCCTCAATTTGTATTTGCAGTAGCATAGCTTGTGCATTACAAAAGAAAAAATCCAAATTTAATTCTTATACAAAATTCAATAGAATGGGACTATATTGTTTTATTGGATTTAGCATTGTCGATGATATCGATATAAAAGAAATAACGGCATTAGATTTTGAACCCTTTGATTTTTTAATTGTGAATTCTGTCGACGCTGTTTATAACATTGAAAATAAAAAAGTTAAAAAGATCAGTCTGACTGATCAACTTGAAGATATAAAGAAAATGGCCTTGAAGAATGCCGGGTTGAAGAATAAATAATTTCAAAGTGATAATATGACCAACTTTGATTTTTTATCCTATCAAGAATCGCAACGGAATAATTTCGGCTAAAATATGACACTTTCTTATTTTAGCCGAAATTTTAATTGATTTTGCGGATATAATAAAGTATAATGATAAGCAAGAAAATGATACTAAGGCAAGGTGCACTATGAGTTATATCAACCGTCATATGGAGCGGCGCATAACCGAGCTTTCAAAAACTTGGCCGGCAATTTTGCTTACCGGTCCGCGTCAGTCCGGCAAAACCACGATGCTTAAAAAGCTTGCCGAAAAGGAAAATATCGGGCGGGAATATATTTCGCTTGATGATCTGACTGTCAGAGAAATTGCAAAAAACGATCCGAAAATGTTTCTGCAGCTTCATAAACCGCCGATTATTATTGACGAGGTTCAGTACGCGCCGGAGCTGTTCACCTACATCAAAATTCATGTGGATACCTATCATAATCCCGGCGATTTTTGGCTGACCGGCTCGCAGGTTTTCAGCTTGATGAAGGGCGTTCAGGAATCGCTGGCGGGCAGAGTTGCCCTTCTGCATATGTCGCCGCTTTCTCAAAGGGAAATTGTCGGAGTACAACCGCGCCCCTTTACCACCGATTTTGAGGCGCTGGCAGCCGACAGCAAAATTATAAAGCCGCTCACCGCGCCCGAAATGTACAAGCGCATTTGGGACGGCTGTATGCCGGGAATGTTAAGCGGGGCGTATGGCGATCGGAATATGTACTATTCCTCTTATCTTTCCACCTATATTGAGCGCGATGTCCGGGAGCTTTCGGGGGCAATAGACGCTCTGAAATTTGCAAAATTCATAACGGCAGCCGCTGCCCGCGCCTCGCAGCTTGTGAATTACAAAGCGATTGCTGATGACGCGGATATAGACCAGGTTACCGCCAAGGCTTGGCTTCAAATTCTTGAGGCCTTGGGCATCGTTTTTCTGCTGTACCCGTATTCCAACAATGTACTCAAAAGAACCATCAAAACGCCGAAGCTGTATTTTTATGATACGGGGCTTGTTTGCTATCTTACAAAATGGTCATCGCCCGAGGTTGCCGAAAGCGGAGCCATGAGCGGCGCGCTGCTGGAAAACTTTGCCGTTTCCGAAATTGTGAAGAGCTATCAGAATGCCGGAAAAGAGCCGTACCTCAACTATTACCGCGACCGCGATGCAAGGGAAATCGATGTAATTATTGAGGGCGACGGCAAGCTGTGTCCGCTTGAAATAAAGAAAACAGCCATCCCCGATAAGCGGATCACCAGAACCTTCAGCCTTATTGATAAATCCCCCTTGGTGCTCGGCACCTCCGCCGTGCTGTGCATGAGCGACCGCCTCTCCGCCTTCGACAGAGATAATCTTATAGTGCCGATTTGGATGATATAAAAAGAATATACAACGCCGTGATCGTGAGAGGTTCCGTTTTACAGAAGCGGCAGGAGACCGGCACAAAAGACAAAGCAGTATAATTTCAAAAAGCCTTTCATACAATGAAACAGCCTGACAAAAAACAGCTATTCGGTTGGAGTTGAATTGTATGATGAAGCTAACAGACAAACGCGCCGAGGAACTGGGAAAATACATAATTGACACCGGCTCTACGGTGCGCGCCGCGGCAAAGGTGTTCGGAATTTCCAAATCCACGGTGCATAAGGAGGTTACAAAGCGCTTGGAAAGGCAGGACGCGGCCCTTGCATTAAAGGTGCGTGCGGTGCTTGACATAAACCGTGCGCAGCGGCATCTTCGCGGCGGCGAGGCAACAAGGCGGAAATATGAAAAGCGGCGGGCACAGGGCTGCGATAACGCATAAGGAGTACGCGCAAATACCCGATTCGGCCATGCGTACAAAAATTATCGTTGCAAAACATGCGGCGGCGATATATAATATCGGTAATAACAGTTATAAGTCCTGTTTTTTCTTGCATAAAATGCATGCCGTGAAGCACAAACGGCAGTGTGCTTCGCTGCTGCGAGGCACAACCGCGGCAAAGCAGGACGGGAAAGGAAGTGTCCGGATGAAAAGAATCACTGCGTCCGCTTTGTGCGGAGCCGTTGTACTGCTGCTGTGCGCCTGTTCCCCTGTCCAAACGGGAACCCCCGTCGCACCGCCCGTCTCTGCTTCACCGACCGCCGAAACGGCTTCCGCAACCGCTCCCGCGGTCACACACGAAACTACCGCCGGCCCGGACGCGGGCAGCAGCCTTAAAAGCTGCGAGGCTTTTGAAAGCGTCAGCACGGATCTTGACGCAGACGGCATTACGGAGCGTATCGAGTTTGTAAAAAAAGCGGAGGGTGTAACGGTGCGGGTTTCGCGAGGGGAGAACGCATGGGAGCACTCCCTGCCCGCGGGGTCGGAAAATGCCGTAAGTCAGTATGTGCTGAAAAACGGCAAACGCAGCTGCGTGCTGTTCTGCTATGACCTTGCAAGCGACGATTATCAGACGGCGGCCATATCTCTGGGCAGCAAGCTCGAGGTAAATATACTCGACGGCAGTGTAGCGGGCTTTGAAAACGGAGTCCTGACCCTTAACCTCACCGTAGACGTTGCCGGCACATGGCTGGGCAGCGCGGATTACACGGTAGATGAGGATATGCACCTTTCGAGAAAGGGCGAGCTTTACGAGCTCAGCGGATTTGACGAAACCCGCAGGCTTACCTCAAAAAAAGCATTGTCCGCCTTTACCGCTTCCGGTGAAAAATTTACTCTTGAGGCGGGAACCGTGCTGCGCCCCGTATCCTCCGACCTTGAAAGCGTGCTTTATTTCCGTATTGACAACAGAGATGGGCTTTTCTCTTTTAAAATAGCCCATCAGAAAGACAATTACTGGGAATTCCTGATAGACGGCGTTCCGGAGCGGGAGGCCTTTGACGGGCTGGAGTATTACGATTGATCCGAATGCTGAAAAGCTGTTTATAAATCATGCATTTTTCCGCGCATATTAAAATGCGCGGATTTTTTTGAAAAACGGCGGTTTTTGAAGAAAGTTTTTGAACGAATTATTAAATAATTACAAATAATTATGTTGAAGTTTGCGTTTTAATGTGATATAATGTTGCAAAACAGGCGGTGCAAAGTTGATTTCGCCGCCGTGCAAAAACAATTATCATAAATTCGGGAGGCAGTGCAGATGAAAAATACCAATAAAATTCTTGCCGCGGTTATGCTTATTATGCTTGTATTAAGCTTTGCGGGCTGTTCGTCGGAAAACGGCTACGAAAAGGTAGTGGACAAGTATTGCAGCGCGGCGCAGAAGAACGATTTCAATGCCATCAAATCCATAATCGACTGGGATAATGTCGGAAAGGTGTCAGAGTTTAGCGGACGCAACTATGACAAAAAGGAAGCGGAAGAGACCTTTAAGGAAATGCTCACCGCCGAATACGAGAGGCTTGAATACAAGTATGACAAGGGCTTTACCGTAGAGCACGGCCAGATAATGGTGCTCAAGGACAACAGCCGTTATGAAAATTATGCCCTGAAACGCCTTCAGAAGCTCGTAAAGCTGGAAAACGAGGCTGAGGATGCCGACGCTGCAAAGTTCGTAAACGATTTTGTGGCAGGGCTTAAGTATGTTACGGTAGTAAAAACCAACATCACCGTAAAGAGCAAGAAGGACAGCAGCAATAAGGAAAGGAACGAGGAGACCTTTGTTACCTATTGCTACAAGGGCAAATGGTACAGGGACACCGCCGTGCTTGACTATGTTGTAAACATCCTTAACGCCCGCGAAAGGGTTGCCGGCACCGACGATTCCGGCGACGACGGCTGGGGCTGATAAAAAATAATACCTTTTGCATTGCCGCATATGCTTTTTGCATATGCGGCTTTTTATGTTCGCGCCTCCCGTTTGCAGTGATGCCTACGTGCCAAAGCGCTTGAACGGCGCTGCTTTTTATGATATAATTTTTATTGCCGCTAAGCATTTTATAATTATTGCATATCTGTTTTTCCGATATTGATTTTAGGCTTTTTTATTTGCGCGGCGTACAAAACGGCGTCGGGAACGCTGTTTTTGAAAAAAGGAGGACGGAAGGAAGTGCTTACCGTTATTACCGCGCGCGCCGGGGACGGAAAAACCGGCGCCGTTACGGACCTTATAGGCAAACGCATGGCGCAGGGGCTGCCCTCCGTGCTGATAGTGCCCGACCAGATAACCTATGCCGCGGAGCGGCGGCTTTGTAAGGAGCTTGATATTGAGGGCTTTTCCCTTTGCAGGGTGATGTCCTTCAACCGCTTCTGCGAGGCGGTGCTGCGTTCCGCGGGGCGGCGCTGCCCGCGCCGTTTAAGCGATTCCGGGCGCATGATGCTGCTGGAGCGCGCCATTCTTACAAGCAAAAGCGAGCTGACCGTTTACCGCACGGCATGCAGAAAAAGCGGCTTTGCCGCAAGGATGGAGCGTATGCTTGCGCTGCTTAAAAGCTGCCGCATATCGCCGGAGCAGCTTAAGGAAATGTGCGATGCCATGCCGCGATCCCTTTTGAGGGAAAAGCTTTCCGACACCGCCGTGCTTTATGCCCGCTGTCAGGAGCTGCTGGGGGAGGATTACTGCGACAACAACGATCTTTTTGCCCTGGCTGCCGAGGCGGCGGACTGCCCTCTTCTTAAAAAAAGCGAGCTTTTTATAGACGGCTTTGACACCCTTACGGCGCAGATGCTCTGGCTTACGGAGCGTATGCTTAAGCATACCGATATCACGGTTACCCTTTCCTATGACGAAAGCGCCCCTCGCCTTTATTCCGCGCAGGGACGCGCACTGGAGGGGCTGACACAGGCCGCCGCCGCGGCGAATGTGCGTATGCGGCGAAGGGAGCTTAAAAAGCGGGTGCGCGGGAACGACTTTGACAGGCTGCATATGCTTTATGCCCTTACGGAGGCCGAAAAAGACGGCGCCGTGCGGCAGTCGGAAGCACGCGCGGACAATGCGGCGCAAAACGGCGCCGCGCAAAACGGCGCCGCGCAGGGGGCGGACTGTAAAGGCGGCGAAGGCGGCGAAAAGGCCATAGATATTTTTATTGCCTCCGACACCGAAGCCGAAATGCGCCATGTGGCCTTTGAGATACGGGAGAAGCTGCGCGCGGGGGCGCGCATGCGCGACTTTGCGGTGGCCTGCTGCGACCCCGGGCTTATAAGCCTTGCCCAGCGCATATTCTCCGGCTTTTCCATGGAGGTATTCTGCGACACCGCCCGCTCCATGCCGGCTCAGCCCGCAATACAGCTTATAATGAGTGCGCTTAAGGCCTGCCGCACGGATTCCTGCCGCGATATAACGGACTATTTGGGAAACTATCTGTGCCCCGTGGAGCGCGCCCGCTCCGAGCGTCTGCGGGAGCTTATATTCTCCGTGGGGCTGACCTCCGGCGAGCTGCTGGGCAGATGCCGCCGCACAAGCCCGGAAATACAGGCCGCCATTGAGGAATTCGGTGCTGATCTTGCCCCGCTTGGGCGGCTGCGCCAAAGCCTTGAGGCCTGCACCGACGCGCACGCCTTTGCCTGCGCGCTGTGGAGCTTTATAACGGATATAGGGCTGCCCGAACGCACCGACGCCCTTATAGCGCGCTGCATAAAGGAGGGCATGCTGGCTCAGGCCGATGAATACAAGCAGGTATGGGACAACCTTGTGCAGCAGCTTGAGCAGCTGAATATGCTTCTGTCGGGCTGCCCCGACTGCGATGCCGACCTGCTTATTGCCATGCTGAGCAAGGGCTTTGAAAGCCAAAGCTGCTTTGTTCTGCCCTCTACGGTGGACTGCATAACGGTGGGCGACCCGGCACGCAGCCGTTTTTCCGGAATAAAGGAGCTGTATGCCGTGGGTGCGGGCGACGCCTTTTTTCCGCCTGCGCCCTCCGGCGAAGGGCTGCTCAGCCCCCGTGAGCTTGCCCGGATAAACAGCGGCGAAAAGCTGCTTACCCCCGACCACGAGGATTCCTCCCTGCGCTCGCTTTACACCCTTTTCAGCATGCTGCTGACCCCGGAAAAACTGCACCTGAGCTATTCCCGCATGAACGGACGCACCCAGCAGCAGCCGGGCGCTCTGCTTGAGCGCATACGCACGCTTTGCGGCATCACTCCCGTGCAGGCGGATGAGCAGGCGGAAATGCTGGCTTATCCCGACGGCGTTATTGAAAGCTTCGGCCTTTCCCGCAGCCCGGGGCGCGCGCAGCTTGCCGCCATGGCGGCGGTGCGGCTGCTGCGCCCGGACACCGATGCCCTTCTGCGCGATAAGCAGGCCGGGGATGTGCCCTCTCCGGAGAATGTGCACCGTCTGTACGGCAATGTGCCCGTAAGCATGTCGCGCTTGGAGACTCAGGCGGAATGTCCCCTTAAAAATCTGCTCACGGGCGGCTTCCGGCTTTCGGAGCGCATTGATTTCATGAGCAACCTTACGGATGTGGGAAATGTAATGCATGAGGCCCTTGAGCATTCGGTGCCGGAGCTGCTGGAGGCGGCGCCGGAGCAGCGGGATGTATATGCCATAGTGGGCAAGAACCTTTACACTGCGGCGGCGCACACCCATGACGGCGTTATGCTGCACACCGCGCGGGCGCGTCTGCTGTGCGCAAGGCTGCACAAAAGCGTTGCCTCCGCATGCGGCCGCGTGCTTTCCGATATGAATATCTTTCGCCCCGCCGCATATGAAGCCGCCTTCGGGCGCGGCAAGAACCCGCCCATTATGATAAGCACGCGCGCGGGAGAGGTGGCTCTTCAGGGCAAGATAGACCGTGTGGATATAAGCGCGGACGGCACCCGTCTGCGCATAGTGGATTACAAATCCAGCCCGCACGGCATAACCGAAAAGAGCATAGAAAAGGGCACCACGCTGCAATTGCCCCTGTACATGACCGCCATGGAAAGCATTACCGGGGCCCAAGGGGCTGCCATGTATTATCAGAACTGCTTCGGCACCTCGGCGTATTATCAGGGCATATATGTAAAGGACGGCGCGGCGGATGCCGTGACTCCGGGGGTGGGAGTGGAAAAGGAGCAGTTCCGCCGTCTGCTGAGCCTTGCCAAGGATACTGCCGGAGAGCTTGCCGCGGATATGCTTTCGGGCAATACCTGCGCGCGGTATGAAGGCGGCTCCTTCAGCCACTGCGGCTTCTGCCCGCACCGCGGAGTATGCCGCGGAAGGCTTGCTCCCGCAGCGGATACCTCCCCCGATGCCGAAGGCGGCCCGGATACGCCGGCATGAAGGCGCTGCCGCACATGAGCCTTTTTTGCTTTATCCGCAAAAATTAAAGGAGAGATAATTTTGCATTTTTCCACCCAACAGCAAAACGCCATAGATGCCCGGGGCGCCTCGATACTGCTGAGCGCCGCTGCCGGAAGCGGAAAAACCACCGTGATGATACAGCGCATTATTACCATGCTCTCCCAGGGGCTTTGCCGCGCGGATGAGCTGCTGGTGCTTACCTTCACCCGCGCCGCCAGTGCAAATATGCGCACAAAGCTGGAAAATGCGCTGGCCTCCGCCCTTGGGGAGAACCCGGACGACCCGCTGCTGCTGCGCGCCGCCGCCGACCTGCCCTGCGCTCAGATATCCACCTTTGACTCCTTCTGCACAACGCTTGTGCAAAGATATTTTTATTTGACGCCCATGCATGCCGATGCCCGCATGCTGGACGACAATGAGCTTGCGCTGCTTGAGCAGGATGTGATGGATTCCGTGCTGGAGGAAGCGGCAGGCGAGTTTGAAAGGGGTGAATTCCCGGAGCTTGAGCTGCTGTACGACTGCTTTTCCTCCGGGAAAAAGGACGATTCCCTTTCCGCGGCGGTTTTGCAGCTGTACAACCACTGTCAGCTGTACCCAAACCCGGAGGCGCGGCTTTGTGAGCTTTGCTCTCCCGCAAGCGACGCCCCTTTTCGCGCAAGCGACCTTGAGCTGCTTAAAAAGCGCTGCGTTGCGGGCATGGGCACGCTTGAGCATTTCGCGCAGTTGTCTGCGCTTGTTCCCGGAAAGGACGGCGCGCGTCTGCTTGCCCTTAACGCGCAGGACCGCGCGCTTTACAACGCCATACTTGAGGCGGAGGATATATCGGCTGTATCCGGGCTTAAATTTTCCGCCTTTGCGCGCATTGCTCCGTGCGCCGAAAAGGAAACGCTTAAGCGCCTGCGCGATGTGATAAAGGATACGGCGGATATTAAGGCCTGCGGCGAAAAGTGCGCCCCCGAGGAGCTGGAACGGCTCAGCACCCTGCTGTGCGGCCTTATGCGGCTGGTATGCCGCTATCAGGAGTGTCTGCAGCAGGAATGCGTAGCCCGCAATGTGATGTCCTTTGCCCTTGCGCAGCGGCTGGCCGTGGAGCTTACCGCCCTGCCCGAGGTGCTGCGCGAGCTGCACGGGGATTACCGCTATATCTTTGTGGATGAGGATCAGGACAGCAACCGCCTTCAGCGCTATATGGTAAGCCGCCTTGCAAACAGCGACGAAAGCAATCTGTTTATGGTGGGAGATGTAAAGCAAAGCATATACCGCTTCCGCAATGCGGAGCCCGCACTGTTTCTTGATAAAATGCAGCAGTATGCCTCCGGCGACGGCGAGCGCCACCGCGTTATGTATCTTAACACCAATTACCGCTCGCATAAAAACATTCTGGACTGCGTAAATCTTATTTTCCGCCGCAATATGCACGCCGATTTCTTTGAGCTGGACTACGACTCAAACGAGGAGCTGCACGCCCCCGAAGGCGAATGCTGGCAGAATGATCCCGAATATATGCACAAAAGCTGCGTATCCCTTATAACCTCCGGCGAGCGGCTTGCGCAGCGGGAGCGCGATACGGCCGAAGCTCGCAACGCCGTGCGCCTGTGCAAAAGCCTGCTGGGCACCCCGATAGGGCCGGACCGCCGGCCCGCACGCTACGGCGATATAGCGCTGCTGCACCGCAGCGCAAACAAAAAAAGCGCCGTTTTTGCGCAGGAATTCGCCCGTGCCGGCATTCCCTTCAGCGCCGCCGGAGAGGATTCCCCTCTTGAAAGCTATGAGGTGTGCTGCGTGCTTGATCTTCTGCGCGTTATTGATAACCGCCGCGACGATTACGCCCTGTTTTCCGCAATGCGTCTGTACGGCTTTTCCTTTGACAAGCTTATAAGCCTGCGCTGCGCAGACCGTAAAAGCAGCTTCTGCGACTGCATAATAAACAGCAGCGATTCGGATGTAACCGCCTTTTTAAGCGAACTTGAGCGGCTGAGCTTTATGTGCGCCTGCCGCCCGCTGTGGCAGGTGATATGGGAAATATACGATTCCACCGGCTTCTTTGCCCGCTGCGCCGCCCTTGACAACGGCGCCGCGCGCACGGAAAACCTCCGTTATCTTGCCAATATGGCGGAAAAATACTGCTCCGGCGACGGAGTGACACTGCGGGGCTTTCTTTCCCTTTGCGAGGAAAACGGCGGCAGGGACTCCGCAGATGCCCGCATAAGCGGCGACCGCGTACATATGCTTACCGTTCATAAAAGCAAGGGACTGGAATTCCCCATTGTGATAGTTGCCGGCTGCGGCGAGCCCCTTTTCCCCCGGCAAAGCCCTTCCCGCCTGCGCATAAGCCGGGAGCTGGGCGTTACCGTGCGCACGGAAAAGGGTGCGCCCTCCTTCGGCAGCGCCCTTGTTGCCTCCGCCGAGAGGAGGGAGCGCTTTTACGAGCTTTCCGAGCAGCTGCGGGGGCTTTATGTGGCAGCCACCCGCGCCGTGGACAAGCTGGTTTTCAGCGGGATATATGCCCCGCACTCCTACGATGAGGACGCGGTACGCTTTAACGCCTCCTGCTATTTTGATTTTCTGCTTCCCGCCGTTTTCGCGCACCCCGACGGCATGGCGCTTGCCGACAGCCTCGGGCTGCTTATGCCCCCCGGCGAGGCCTTGGGACGCTGGGAATGCGAAACGGTAAGCGCGGAAAGCCTGGCAGCGCCGCCTGCGGCAAAGGCCGCCCCCGCCGAATTTGACGGCACGCCGGAGGAAATAGAGCATGCGCTTAAAAGCCTGACCTTCCGCTATGCCTACCCCGAAGCGGCGGCAATGCCGGGCAAGGCAAGCGCAAGCCAAACCGCAAAAAGCTATGAGCTTGCGCCCCCCGACCTTACCGGCGGCATAACGGCCGCAGCCTTGGGCAGCGCATACCATTTGCTGCTGGAGCACACCGATTTTTGCGAGCCCGCCGCCGTAACGCGGGACAGGCTGATTAAAAACGGGCTATTGGATGCGCAAACCGCAAAACGGCTGCGCCTTTACAAGCTTGACCGTCTTATCGCCTCCGAGCTTGGACACACCCTTGCCGGGAAAGAGCTTCACCGTGAAACTCCCTTTACCATGCTTAAGGAAAAGGACGGCGAGAAATACATAGTGCAGGGTATAATAGACTGCTTTTATATCCGCAACGGCAAGGCCGTGCTGCTGGATTTCAAAAGCGACCGCGTTCGCCTTACCGAGGGTGCGGAAGAAAGGGACGCCCCCCTTACTGAAAATGAGCAGGGTGCGGGCGGCTCCTCCTGCGAAGAAATAGCGCTGCGTTACCGTCCCCAGCTGGAGCTGTACAGGGAGGCGCTTAAAAAGTGCTTCGGGCTTGAATGCGAAAGCGGCTCGCTGTATCTGCTGGACATAAACCGCGAGCTGCGCCTGTTTTAAGCATACCCGCCGTGCTTTGCCAGCCGTATTCTTTGCGCGGCAGCGCCCGCCTTTGCCGCCTGCAGCAAAGGCATACGCCTTCCTGTGCGCCGCCCCGTTTTTTTGGCTTTACCCGTGCAAAATGCATTTTTCCCGTAATAAATATGCCTTTACGGCAATTTATGATAAATTTTTTTCAAAAAAGGTATTGCATTTTGATTTCACAGGCTGTATAATAGGTGCGTTGGCGTAACAAGATTATCACGACCCGCTGGATGAGTGGATAGCTAAAGATCTTTTCCTGATTTTCGTTCCCTGCCAATGGTCAAGATTCCTCTCAACGCACAACAAATATTTTATATGGGGGACATTTCTAAAATGTTTCAGGACAAGACTTTAGTTTGCAAAGATTGCGGCGCCGAGTTCGTGTTCACCGCCGGTGAGCAGGAATTCTATGCCGAAAAGGGCCTTAAAAACGAGCCCAGCCGCTGCCGCGAGTGCCGTCAGGCCAAGAAGAACGCTCAGCGCGCTCCCCGTGAGATGTTTGACGCCGTCTGCGCTCAGTGCGGTGCTCACACTCAGGTTCCTTTCCAGCCCAAGGAAGACCGTCCGGTTTACTGCGACGCTTGCTTCAAGGCCAGAAAAGGCTGATTTACTGCAAACGAAAGGCCCTGCATTTTTGCAGGGCTTTTTTATTTTATTCCCAAAAATCCTCCAGCAGGTCGCGGTAGGAGCGCTCCTCCTGCGACAGATAATGCATCTGCCACTCCTGCGGCATAAGCTCGGTATAGGGCGGGCGCGCATAGCGCGAATCGATAAGCAGCACCACCCCGCGGTCGGTATCGGTGCGTATTACCCGTCCCGCCGCCTGAAGCACCCGGTTAAGCCCCGGATATACATATGCATAGCCGTAGCCGTCCATATCTATGGAATCGAAATACTCCTTTATAAGGTTGCGCTCCGGCGACAGCTGCGGCAGACCTACCCCCACTATAACGGCGCCTATAAGCCGTTTGCCCGGCAGATCCACCCCTTCGCCGAAATGTCCGCCCAGCACCGAAAAGCCCACTACGCCCTCCTCGTTTTCAAAGCGGGAAATAAAGCTCTCCTTATCCCTGCGGCTCATGTTGGGCACATGCACCGCCACCGGCACCTGCGGGCAAAGCGCGCGGAACTCCTTAAGCACCCCGTTAAGAAACGCATAGGACGGGAAAAACACGATATAATTGCCCTTTTTTATCCGTATTGTGGCTCTTATCCGCTTGGCAATGGGCAGGCAGGCCTGCGCGCGCGCGGAATAGGCGGTGTTTATGCCGTCGTCCGCCACCACCAGCAGATTATCCGGGTCAAAGGGATAGGGCAGCTCAAAGTAGTAGCTGTTTTCATCCGCCCCGAGCATATACATATAGTATTCGTGTGGCGATAGGGTGGCGCTGAAAAGCACGCTTGCCCGCGCCAGCTCCAGCGTTTTGCGCACAAACGCCCCGGTGTGCACGCACAAAAGATGCAGCGAGCAGTCCGCCGCCAGCACATAGCACCTGTGATATTCCGGTCGGTAATGCTCAAACACCATCATAAAATCCGAAAGCAGCCGGGAAAGCTCCGCCGCAGCGGGCGGCAGCGTATGCTCCGATTCCTCCCCCAGCTTCTCCATTATCTGCGCAGCTGCCGCATACACCGCCGCAGGCGGCTGCTCAAGCAGAAAGCCCTGCTCCTCCCTGCCTCTGCACAGCCCCTTAAGCTGCCCCTCAAGCTTGCGCAGCAGCCCCGAAAGGGCAGGAAAATCCTCCAGCTCCCGCCGCAGGCGCGCTATCATTGCAGGGTTTATTTTTGCGGAAAAAATATCCCGCGTGCGCTCCGCAAGGTTGTGCGCCTCGTCCACAAGAAATACGCTGTCGCGGCGGCTGTTCTGAAAATACCGTCTGAAGCGTATCGAGGGGTGAAAGGCATAATTGTAATCGCATATTATGCAGTCGCAATACTCGCTTATCTTCAGGCTCAGCTCAAAGGGGCACAGCCCGTACTTCTCCCCCAGCTCCCGCACGCGGGCGGGAGAAAACGCATCCTCCGCCAGTATCTGCGGCAGATATTCATGCTGCTTTATTTCATAATCCCGGCAATACGGGCATTTCTCCGGGTCGCATTCCCGCTTTTCCATAAGGCAGGCCTTGTCCTTTGCGGCTATGCATATGCTCTTTAAGCGCAGTCCTCCCCGCCGCATAAGCTCAAGGGCGCGCACCGCCGCCTCTGCCGTCTGTTCCTTTGCGGTAAAATAAAACACCCGCCGGCACAGCCCCGTTCCCAACGCCTTAAGCGCGGGGAACAGCGTGGCCGCCGTTTTTCCTGTGCCCGTAGGCGCCTGTACATACAGCGTTTTTTTGTTTTTTACCGCCATATATACCTGCTGCGCCATATCCAGCTGGCTGGGCCGGTACTTGGGAAACGGAAATTGCAGCTCCGCAAGGGATACATCACGCCTTTGCCCGTGCCGCACCGTTTCGTCGCTTATGCGCGCATAGTCCTCCACCATGGCGTTAAAGCGGGTGCACAGCTCCTCAAAGCTTGCCTGCGTGATAAAATCCCGCGTTTTTCCGTTTTGCATCTGATAATATGTCAGCCGCAGGCTTACGCCGGAAAGCCCTTTATCCAGTGCATATATAAACCCGTATATCCACAGCTGCGCATGATATGCCGGATAATGCTCCCAGTCAAGCTCCTCAAGGGGCAGATAGGTGGTTTTTATCTCGTGCACCTGCGCTGCAAGCGGCACTATGCCGTCTGCCCGCCCCTCCACGGTGAGCATATATTCCGGCCTTTCCAGTGTAACGGAAAGGGGTACCTCCTTAAGGTATCCCTCCTCCTGCTCTGCCTGAAGCCGCCTGTGCGCCGCTGCTCCCTCCAGCGCGCGCCTGATGCTTGCCCGCGCCGCCATAAGGTCGCCCTGCGCACAGTAATATTCCGCAAGCTCCCGCGCCGAAAGGCGAACCTCCGGCTTTGCCTCCTGCACGCCGCTCACCTGTGCTCTCCTTCCGCTGTGCTGCTGCCGCCGGATGTATCCCCGCCCTGCGGCTTTTCTTCCCCGAACCTTGCTTCGGCGCGCCCCTTAAGGGAGCGCAGCCTTGCCTGCGCACGCTCAAGCGCCCATATGTGCCGCTGTATTTCGTATTTGTTGTTTTCCCTCTGCGCCGCCTCAAGGTGCCTTTTGGCGCGTGCCAGCGCCTCCTGTGCGCGCTGCGCGTCAATTTCCTCCAGCCACTCTATGGACTGCGCGAATATATACACCTTTTCCCCCAGCACCTCAAGAAAGCCGCCCGTGCACACCGCCCTGCGCTCTTTATCCTCTATTATCACCTTTATTTCGCTGGGGGCAAGCGCCGCCACCACCGGCTCGTGCTGATACAGCACCCCCATCTTTCCAAGAGGGGTATCCACTGTAAGGGACTGCGCCGGGCCGGTATAAAACACCCTGTCCGGCGTAACTATCTCAAGGGCGAAGCTTCTCATTGCGCCAGCTCCTTTGCCTTTTGACGAACCTCGTCGATATCTCCCACCATGTAGAAGGCCGCCTCCGGCAGATCGTCCGCCTCCCCGTCCACTATGCAGCGGAAGCTCTCGATGCACCTGTCAAGAGGCACATATCTGCCCTTCATGCCGGAAAAGCCCTCCGCCATAAACATGGGCTGGGAGAGAAACTTCTGTATTTTGCGCGCCCGCGCCACCACCAGCTTGTCCTCGCGGCTCAGCTCATCCATGCCCAATATTACGATTATATCCTGAAGCTCGCGGTATCTCTGCAATATCTCCTGCACCGCCCGCGCCACGCGATAGTGCAGCTCGCCCACTATATCCGCCTCCAGTATCCGGGAGGTGGAATCAAGCGGATCCACCGCCGGATATATTCCCATCTGACTTATGGCCCTTGAAAGCACCGTTGTTGCATCAAGATGGGAAAACACCGTTGCCGGCGCCGGGTCCGTAAGATCGTCCGCCGGAACATATACCGCCTGCACCGAGGTTATGGAGCCGTCCTTCGTGCAGGCGATTCTCTCCTCCAGCTCCCCCATTTCCTGAGCCAGCGTGGGCTGATAGCCCACGGCGGAGGGCATGCGCCCCAGCAGTGCGCTTACCTCGCTGCCCGCCTGTATATAACGGAATATGTTGTCTATAAACAGCAGCACATCCTTTTTTCTGTCGTCACGGAAATATTCCGCCATGGTAAGCCCCGTAAACGCCACGCGCATACGGCTTCCCGGCGGCTCGTTCATCTGCCCGAAGGCAAGCGCCGTCTTTTCCAGCGTTCCGGAGGCCGCCATCTCGCTCAGCAGATCGCTGCCCTCGCGCGAGCGCTCTCCCACACCCGTAAACACCGAATATCCGCCGTGCTCCGTGGCTATATTGTGGATCATCTCCAATATCAGCACGGTCTTGCCTACGCCCGCACCGCCGAAAAGCCCTATCTTTCCGCCGCGGACATACGGTGCCAAAAGATCGATTACCTTAATGCCCGTTTCCAGTATCTCGGTGCTGAACACCTGCTCGTCATACCTTGGCGCCGCGCGATGAATGGGCCGCCGCTCTCCCTCAATGGGGCCGCGCCTGTCCACCGGCTCTCCTATAACATTTACGGTGCGCCCCAGCGTGCCCTCGCCCACCGGCACCTTTATGGGCTCTCCCGTGGCAAAGGCCGCCATGCCGCGCACCAGCCCCTCGGTGGCATGCAGCGCTATGCACCTTACCGCGCCCTCCGGCAGCAAAAGCGCGCACTCCAGCCACACCGTGCGCTCCTGCTCCGGGCAGGGCACATATATGGCCTCGTGGATACGCGGAACACGGCCTTCAAACACCGCGTCCACCACCGCTCCTATAACCGCTGTTATCTTTCCCTTTACTTCCATTGACCTTTGCCCCTCGGTTTTTTGATATCCGGCCGTCCCGGTTTTGTTTTTTTCATACGCCGTCAGTCTCTGCCGGCTATTGCTTACCCGCTGCTTCCGCTCCGGCGGCAATCTCCGTGATCTCCCGCGTTACCGCGCTTTGACGGGTGGCGTTATATTCAAGATTCAGCTTTTCCAAAAGCTCATCGGCATTCCTTGTGGATTCGTCCATTGCCTGCATGCGCTTGCTGTGCTCGCTTGCGTAGGACTGCACCAGCATGCCGTAAAGCTGTCCCAGCACATACTGCGGTACCAGCGCCGTTATTACCTCCTGCGGCCCCGGCTCGTAGGATATGTCCGCATCGCGGAAATCGGGGTCGTATGTTACATCGCGGAAATCCTGTATCAGCAGCGGCAGCAGCCGGTCAACGCGCACCTCCTGGCGCACCTTATTTATCATATGGGTGTAAACCACCATGGCCTCGTCTATGCTGCCCGCCTCCATGCGCTCGGTTATGCTCTCCATTATGCGCCGCGCCGCGCTTATAGTGGGCGGATCCAGTATGTCGCGGTATTCATAATCCGTTTTTATCCCCTCGCGCCGGAAAAATTCCGCCGCCATAGCTCCCACCGTAATAAGCGTGACCCTGCCACTGCAGGCCCGCATGGCCTCCAGCGCCGCCGCGCATACATCATGATTGTAGCCTCCCGCCATGCCGCGATCCGAAGCGATGACGACAAAGCACACCGCTCCGCCCTCCCTGCGGGTACGCTTGAGGTATTTATGCGAATAATCCGGCATATGCGACAGTATGTGCTTTATCGCCTGACGGGCATGGTCGGAATACATCCTGTTGCTCTGATACATAAGCATTGCGCGGCGTATGCGGCTTGTGCTTATAAGATACATGGCGCGCGTAAGCTCCGCCGTGCTGCTCACCGACCGTATTCGCTTTTTTATATCATAGGCGCTGCTCATTTTTCCGCAGCCTCCGAAACCTCCGCAGGCTTCAACGCAGCCTCACCTTGCGCGTTTTCACCTTGCGCGTTTTCACCTTGCGCGTTTTCACCTTGCGCATTCTCGCTCTGCGCGGCCGCTTCGCTGCTTTCCCGCGCCGCCTCTTCCCACTCTGCCAGCACCGCACGCGCCGCTTCGTCAATTATCTCCTTTGAAGCGTCGCTTATTTTATCCTCATGAGTAATCTCATAGGGCACCTCCGGGTGCATACGGTATATCCTGTCAAGATAGGCCTTGAAAAAAGCCTGTATTTCCGCCGGTTTAAGCTCCTTTAACAGCTCTCCGGAAAGCGCATAAAGCAGCAGCGTCTCCTGCGCGTAGGTGTAATGCTCATGCTGCCCCTGCTTAAGCGCCTCGCTCAGCCTTTCGCCGCGTCTCAGCGCCGCCACAGTGGCAGGCTCAAGGTCGCTGCCGAAGCGGGCAAAAACCACAAGCTCCTGATACTGCGCAAGCTCAAGGCGCATCCTGCCCGAAAGCTTGCGTACGCACCTGCCCTGCGCCGCGCCCCCCACACGGGATACCGACAGCCCCGTATTTATTGCCGGACGGGCGCCGGAACGGAATTTTTCCGCATCCAGGAATATCTGTCCGTCCGTTATGCTTATTACATTTGTGGGGATATAAGCGCTTATGTCGCCGTTCATGGTTTCCACTATGGGCAGCGCCGTAAGCGAACCGCCGCCCGCCTCCGGGGACAGCTGCGCCGCTCTTTCCAGCAAGCGGGAATGCAAATAGAACACATCGCCCGGATAAGCCTCGCGCCCCGGCGGTCTGTGCAGCAGCAGGGAAAGCGTGCGGTAGGACACCGCATGCTTTGAAAGATCGTCATACACTATAAGGGCATCCATGCCGTTATACATAAAATACTCTCCCAGCGCGCACGCCGCATAGGGGCATATATACTGCATTGAAGCGGTATCGGAGGCCGAAGCGCACACCACCGTTGTGTATTCCATGGCGCCGTTTTTCTGCAGCGTCTGCACCGTGCGCGCCACCCTCTGCGCCTGCTGGCCTATGGCAACATATATGCACACCATCCCCTTGCCCTTTTGGTTCAGTATGGTGTCCACCGCTATGGAGGTTTTGCCTATCTCCCTGTCGCCTATTATAAGCTCTCTCTGACCCCGTCCTATCGGGATCATGGAATCTATGGCCAGAATGCCGGTTTCCAGCCTTCTGTTTACCGGGCCGCGCTCTATTATGCCCGGCGCGGGAAATTCAATGGGGCGATAAGCGGCGCATTTTATCTCTCCCTTGCCGTCAATGGGCGCGCCCAACGGGTTCACCACCCGCCCCAGCATCGCCCTGCCGCACGGCATTTCCATAACACGCCCGGTGCCCGCCGCGCTCTCGCCGCTGCATATTCCCGCGTGTCCGTAAAAAACCGCCACGCCCACCTTGTTTTCTTCAAGGTTCATGGCAATTCCGTAAGCGCCGCTTGCAAAGCTTATAAGCTCGCCGCTCCTTACCCCGGTCATATCCGATACCGTCGCTATACCGTCTGCCGAGGATATAACGCTGCCCACCGCGTTTACCGCAGGCTGATTTTTGAATTGACCGAGCCGCTCCCTGAGCGCCGCCGTCAGCTCCTGTGAAGTCATCCGCCCCACCTCATTCGTCTTTCTTTGCCGCATGTAACGCCGCTGCGGCCCTGCATATCTGCGTTTTGCCCCTTTATGCCGCCTTTTCAGGCCTTTTCGGGGGTCTCCTGCCGCTCCGTTGTAAGGAAGGTCTTTATTGCGCGCAGCTTTGCCTGCACGGAATAATCCTCTATCCTGTCCCTGAAGGCAAGCTTCATGCCCCCTATGAGCGCAGGATCGGTAATAAACATTATACCGCTAACGCCGAAACGCCGGCTCAGCTCCTCTTCAAGGTGTCTTGCCGTATCCTCTGAGAGTGCCGCCGCCGTATAAACTATCAGCTCACAGCTCATGCTTTGAAGCCTCCTCAAGACTGGCTTTAAGCAGCTCCTCCTGCTGCTGCGGGCTCAGCTGTCCCGGCAGCACCGCCGCCGCTACATCCACCGCCAAAGCGGCGGCAGCCTGACGCTGCTGCTCCTTGGCCTGACGCGCGGTTTCCTCAGCCTGTGCATGCGCCGCCTGAGCGATATCCTCCGCATCCCTGTGCGCTGCGGATATTATTTCCTCGGCCTGAGCATGCGCCTTGGAGAGCACCGTGTAGCACTCGCTTCTGGTCGTCTGCTCCAGCTCCTTTTTCTGCTGCTCCAGCTGCTCCGTCTTTAATTGCGCCGCAGCCAGCGCCTCATCGGCGGCACGGGTCTCCTCCGCAACTGCAGCGCGTCTTTTGTCCATAAACTTTTTCATCGGCTTATAAACAAGCAGCCGCAGAATTACAACCATTACTATAAGATTTATTATGTGCAAACCCACATAAAGCGGATCAAGCAGCTGTTCCATAAGCGGTATCCCCTTTTTGCTCTTTTATTACTCTTTGATTGCCCTTTGTCAGAGTTTTTTGCCGTTGCTTGCCTTCCTGTTTACTTAAACAGAATAAGAATGGCTACCAGCAAACCGTATATTGCTATACTCTCGGTAAACACCAGTCCCAGCATGAACACGGACTGTATTTTGCCCGACGCCTCCGGCTGACGCGCTATTGCCTCGCAGGCCTTGCCCGTTGCAAGCCCCATGCCCAGTCCGCAGCCCAGTCCCGTAAATATTGCTATCGCCGCTCCCAATGCCGTTATGTCCATTTTTTATTCCTCCGTTTTTTACCCGTTTTTCGGGCATTTTTTATTCGTTTTTTTATCGTTTTTTAACGGTTTTTTGCCTGTTTTTGCGGTTTTTATTTCCGTACCAAACGAACATTTGCCGCAACAAGGCCGCTTAATGTTTCTATTCCGTGGCCTCTCCTATAAATGTAAGGGAAAGGGTGGAGAACACATAAAACTGCACCGCCACATGGAAAAGCACGAAATACAGGCTTAAAATGCCCGGTACGGCGGCGGCAAGCACATCGGGCAGCACCCACATATACGCCGTTTTTGCCCAGCCCTCCAGCACCAGATACAGCAAATCCATAACTATATAGCCCACAAGCATATTGCCGAAAAGCCTGCACGACAGGCTTATGGGCACCGATAAATCACTGATAATTTTGAAAGGCGCAACATAAACCTTCGGCTTTGCATAGAATTTTAGCCTTCCTATAAGCCCTTTTTCCTTAAGCGCGTAGAAATTTATAAGGAAAAAGGTGCAAAGTCCGAACGATAGCGTGGTCGTAAGGTCGGAAAGCGGGCTTCTCATCCCGAAAAGCTCCAGCACTCCGCTGCCCAGTATATATGCTCCCACTGCCAGAATATACGGCGACAGCCTCGGCCCCAGCTTTCCCACGGCAGTGCAGGTGAACCTGTCCAGCATGTCTATCATATATTCAAAAAGCATCTGTGTTTTTTTCATTTTCCGGGTTTCCGTTGTAAAGCGCGGAAATACGAATATTCGGAATATTACCGCCATAAGCGTTACAAACGCCAGCAGCACCAATGCCCCTATATATGTCTCACGGACACGCAGATTCCGCCCGAAAAACTCAATATCCATATATTTGGGGAACACATCCAGTTCCAAACAAAATCGCCTCCTCGGCCGATAACATACGCCTTTTTCCGGCACGCGAAAAAAGGCGCCGCTTAAGTTTTTCTTATGCAGATTATACACCCGCTCTGCATTTTTTCAAAAAGCGTATTTCCGGCTGTTTACGGGTATTTCGGGTCGATTTTTAATAATTTATCAAAATATGCTCCTAAATCTTCATTTGGCTTCCGTTATCTCGATTTTTCTTTTGATAACATCGTTTTCATCTGCCGTCAACGCTTTGCAGCCTTCCAAAAATTGCATCAAAAAATATTTTTTATGTTGTGCTTATGTCAGACCCATGCTATAATCATTTTGTATTCATTTTTATTTTTTATATCGGAGGTTTTCTATGGACATTTTCGAAAAATGCATGCAGCCCTCGCCCGCAGACGCCGTGCGCGAGGCCGGACTTTACCCCTATTTCCACGAAATAGAGGGCAAACAGCATTCCGAGGTGCTTATGCACGGCAGGCGGACGATAATGCTGGGCAGCAACAACTATTTGGGCCTTACCAGCGACCGGCGCGTAATCGATGCGGCAAAGCGTGCTTTGGACGAATTCGGCACGGGCTGCAGCGGCTCACGCTTTCTCAACGGCACCCTCACCCTGCACACGCGTTTGGAACGCGAGCTTGCGGAATTCATGAAAAAAGAGGCCGTTATGACATGGTCAACGGGCTTCCAGACCAATCTTGGCATTATAAGCGCGCTTTGCGGCCGTCACGACTGCATACTGTTTGACCGTGCAAACCACGCCTCCCTTGTGGATGCCGCCCGTCTTTCCTTTGCAAAGCTTATGAAATACGACCACAACGATATGGCTCAGCTGGAGGAGCTACTTATTGCCTGCGGCGACGGGAAGGGCAAGCTGATCGTGGTGGACGGCGTGTTCTCCATGGAGGGCGACCTTGCGGATCTGCCCGCCATTGTACGGCTTGCACGCAAATACGGCGCACGGGTCATGGTGGACGATTCTCACGGCATAGGGGTTATGGGCGCGCACGGGCGCGGCACCGCGGAGCATTTCGGGCTGGAGGACGAGGTGGATATAATTATGGGCACCTTCTCCAAGAGCTTTGCCTCCTTGGGCGGCTTTATGGCCACAAAGGCGCGGGTGGCGGACTACTGCATGCATGTTTCCCGCCCCTACATATTTTCCGCCTCCATTCCGCCGGCAAACGCCGCCGCCGTGCTTGCGGCGCTTGAAATACTGCGCTCGGAGCCTGAGCGCGTGCAGCGGGTTCGGGAAAACGGCGACTATATGCGCGCCGGCTTTACGCGCCTTGGCATTCCGCACGGCGACAGCATGGCGCCCATCATTCCGGTGCGCACGGTAACAAACGAACGCACCTTCCGCGTGGTGCGGGCATTGCTGGAAAACGGCGTGTATGTAAACCCGGTGGTTTCCCCTGCGGTGCCGGAGGGCGAAAGCATACTGCGCACCAGCTACACTGCCACCCATACAAAGGAGCAGCTGGATTTTGCACTGGAAAAATTCGATCTTGTGCTTAACCGTATGTTCCCGGAGCAATAATTCTTATTACCATTACGGAACGCTGCGGCGTTCCGTTTTTTATGCTTCTCTGCCGAATTTTCTTTTGACTGTTGACTTCGGGTGCGGGATACTCTATAATAATTCCTGCGGACAAACAAAATCTAAACGGGCCTGCATGTGCAGCATGCTTTTGCAGACCGAAAGGAGAAAATATGCTTAAACACATACCCAAGCTGCTTACCGGAGAGCTGCTTAAAATACTTAACGATATGGGTCACGGCGACACCCTTGTGCTGGCCGACGCCAACTTTCCCGCCGCCGCTCAGGGCACGAAGGTGGTATATACTCCCGGCGCCGATGCCGTGCAGATGATGGATGCAATACTGCACCTTATGCCCCTTGACCAGTATGTCGACTGCCCGGTAAAGCTTATGGCGGTAAACCCCGGCGACGATTACATTCCCACCATATGGGACGATTTCAAGGCCTCGGTTATAAAAAACAACGGCCCTGTTACCATTGAATTCATAGACCGCTTCCGTTTTTATGAGGAGGCAAAAAAGGCCTTTGTTGTGGTGTCCACCGGCGAGGAGCGCCTCTACGGCTGCGCGATCCTTAAAAAGGGCGTACTCAAGCCGGGTGAAGCCATCTGAAAAGGCGGCAAAGAATATATCATATATCGTATATTAAAAGCGGGCGGAATATTTCCGTCCGTTTTTATTATTTCATTACGGCAGGCATAAATGTAAAATAGTTGCAAAATCTGCGGCATACATATTGAATTTGCAACTGCTGATTGGTATAATATTCACAGACAGGAACAAAATCAGCTTAAACGGTCAAACTTACTACTGCGGAATTTTTTCATCTCAGCCTACTCTTTACACAGATAGCGCATTGATCCAAAGCGCATAAGCACCGGATATAAAACTATCATCATTACGGTTTTTACAAGGGCAACCGGTTTGATTATGTTGGAGGACACCCCGATACATCATGGATAGTGGTAGTTAAACTAAGCAGCAATTAAAAAACGAAAGGAATGGAAATTATGAAAAACACACAAAAATGGTTGCTCATAGTCTTTACCGCTTTAACGCTCGCGGTAGTCAGCACGGCAGTGCTTGCAGCCGGATTGCCGCAGGAAACAGGTTCCGCTGCTTTACCTAAAACAACTCCGGAACGCCGTACCGATATACCTATGCGCACTACGGATCTTAGCCTGTTCCGCCTTGAAAAGGGCAGCCGTGCCCTGCAGATAATGAAGGAGGTGGCCGCCTGTAAAAAAATACGGGCCTCCGAAATAGAATATTACAATCTGCTTCCCGAGGAAATAAAGCAGCTTACCCATAAAGAAGCCTGCGCGCGCTATGAGCAGCTGTGCCGGATGGGCTATGATGACATTTACAATGCGGATATTTCGGCAAATGAAAAAAACGAGCTGCTGGAAAAACGCAACAATCTTAACAGCCACCTTTATTTCTATATCCGCCTGACTGCTGTCGGTAAGGATTACCTTGCGAACCGCTTTGAGGCGGTCGAAGGGGTTGCAAAGGGCTGGCAGACGGAATACGGTTACAATCAGGACGACGAACCCGAATACCCCGAAAATAACCCCCTCGGCAAAAGGTGCCTGTATACCGCCGATTTCATTCTTGAGCTTACAAAGCAGGCAAAGCAGGAGCTTGAGCAAAGCGGCGACACGGAATATGCGCTTTATAAGCTGGACTGCCTTGAAGGCTATATACTTTCCCTGATGGAGAGGGTATTTCTACCCGATGACGACCCCTTCAGCGAAACGGCCGCACTGAGGGCGCAGCTTGACGGCGGAAAAAGCATACCCGAGGTGTTCGGGCAGTATGCCGACAGAAGATACCGGGAATATTGAAAAATCTTACGGTGATTTACCCCGCGCCCGATACAGCCGGGCACAACCGCTAAAAAACCTTAAAAACCGCAGGCCCCCTGCGGTTTTTTGATGCCGCCGCTTAAAGGGCAGAAGCTTTTATAAGCAGGGCCGCGGGCGAAGCAGCGATATAAGGCGCGCCGCAAGCGCGAAGCGCGTGCCCGGCGCCGGCGAGCGCAGCGAAACGGCGCAGGGCCGGGGCGAAGCCCCGGCGCGCCGGGTGCGCGAAAATGCGAAAGCCAAAAGCGACACCGCCGCCCGAAAACATAAGCAAGGGCCGCTTCAGCCTTCGCCCTGCTGCGAGTCAAAGGCGGGAACGGAGGCAAAAACCGCCGCATAAACCCGATGCGCGCCGTTTTCCGTAAGCAGCTGCGCACAGGCATCCAAGGTGGAGCCGGTAGTAAGCACATCGTCAATTATCAGTACGGTCTTACCCTCAGGCGGCTTTATGCACATAAGGCTGTCGGCATAATTTCTGCGCCGCTGCTCTGCCGACAGCTCATGCTGCGGCTTTGCACCCTTTTTCTGCCGGAGAAATTCATCATAGGGAAGCCCGAGTATTGCTCCGACGCGCAGCGCAAGCTCTCGGCTTTGGTTGTATCCTCTCAGTATCATGGCCTCCCGCCTTGAGGGCACGCTTGTTACTACATCCACGCGGGAAGCAAAATCGCACACCGAGGCAATATCCTGCGCCATGGCATCGGCTGCGTAAATTGCATCGCGGAATTTGAAGGCATACACCAGCTTTTTGCAGCTGCCCGTATAGTTATATGCCGCAACCGCACGGCAAAAGCTGCGTCCGCCGCGGCAATCGCTGCATATATCTTCCTTTCCCGCCCTGCCGCATATATGACAACAATGCTCCACGGGGCGCAGGGTGCGGGCACACTCCCGGCACAGATGATGACGGTCCAGCTCCAGCTCGCTGCCGCAGCCGAGACAGGGAAAATCCTCCGGGAAAAAAGTATATTTGGCTATTGTATCAAGTATACGCGCCATGCGCCCCTTTTTCGCCGCCGCCACTGCCGTGCTTTGGGCATGCATACCGTCCGCAGCTGCTTTATCTGCAATATGTACTTCGTTTTTGCCCATGCTCCCGCCTCCTTTATGCTGAAATTTATACGGATATTTGCCGTTTTACTCTGCATGATACGCCCAAATACGCCCTGATGCGCTCTGATACGCTCTGATACGCTCTGATATGCCATTATCCGCCGTCCTCCGGCGCTTTTTACGCCGCAGGCGCAGCTTTGCTTCAGCTTGTTTCTTCCGCCTTCCGCTCCGACACCGCTTTTTTAATTAGCCCTGAGAGATTGCTGTACCGCGCGCTTATTACATTATTGTTTATCATGTTTGCAACGGTTTCCCTTTTTCCCACAAGCACCACAGCATTTTTTGCCCGCGTGACGCCGGTATAGAGCAAATTGCGCACATACAGCATAGGCGGGCCGCTTACAAGGGGCATGACCACTATTTTGAACTCGCAGCCCTGACTTTTATGTACGCTTATGGCATAGGCCGGCATAAGATCTTCAAGGGAGGCGGAATCGTAGCGCGCCTCCTTGCCGTCCTCAAAGAGCACCGCCGCCTCGCCCTTGAGCACCTCGCTTATATATCCGATATCGCCGTTAAACACGCCCTCTCCGTCCTCCAGCGCACCATTGGGCAGGGCTCTGCGCCACTTTACGGTATAATTATTGCGCGTCTGCATGACCTTATCGCCCAAACGCAGGATATTATCGCCCTGCTTAAGCTCCGGCTTAAGGCGTTCCGGCGGGTTAAGCGCCTGCTGAAGCAGGCGGTTCATCTGTATTACGCCGCACCCGCCCTTTTTCTGCGGGCAGAGCACCTGTACATCCCGCACGGGGTCCGCTCCGAAATATGCGGGCAGGCGGCGCGTGCACAGGGCAAGCACCGATGCGGCGGCATCCTCCTGCGTGGCCCTGCTTTCAAAAAAGAAATCCGTACTTTTATTGTCAAGAACGGGCATTTGCCCGTTGTTTATACGATGGGCGTTAAGCACTATCATGCTGTGCTCGTCCTGGCGGTATATATCCGTAAGCCGCACCGTAGGCACGCAGCCGGAGGCTATTATATCCCGCAGCACATTTCCCGCCCCGACGCTGGGCAGCTGATCCGCATCCCCCACCATTATAAGGCGGCAGGGGCGCGGAAGGGCCTGAAGCAGCGCATACATAAGCCAAAGGTCTATCATGGAGGCCTCATCGGCAATGACCACATCCGCCTCCAGCGGGTTATCCTCATCATGCGAAAAGCCGCCCTCGGGCGAATAGTCTAACAGGCGGTGTATAGTTCCCGCCTCCGCACCCGTTGCCTGGGACATGCGCTTGGCCGCCCTTCCTGTGGGCGCGCACAGCATCACGCGCTGACCGTGACGGTACAAAAGCCCCAATATGCAGCGGATAACGGTGGTTTTGCCGGTGCCGGGGCCGCCCGTTATTACGCATACACCGCTTTGCAGCGCCGTGCGCACGGCGCTGCACTGAGCAGGCGCCAGCTTTATGTTCGCCTCCTGCTGCACCTGCTCCAGCTCTTTTTCGGAAAAAAGGCTGTCCGTTTCCCCGGCAAGGGCGGCAACGGCAAGGGCGCATTTCTGCTCGCAGTAATAGGCCGGGGGCAGATAGATCGCTTTCTCGCCGTTTACGGGGGCAGCTATAAGCCGCTTCTGCGCGCAGTCCTGCTCCAGCACCTCCTGCGCAATGTGTTCCGGCACGCCCAGCAGCTCCGCCGCCCTGCGCAGCAGCTCCCTTTCGGGCAAAAAGACATGCCCCTCGCCCTGTGCCTCCTTGAGCACATGCATAAGCCCGCCGTCTATCCGAAACGGGTCCTGCGCGCCTATGCCCAGCCTTCGCGCCGCAGCGTCGGCGCTGCGGAAGCCTATGCCCTCCACCCGTTCCACAAGGCTGTACGGGTTGCTTCTCAGCTGCTGCTGCACGCCCAAGCCGTACTCCTTCAGGATGCGGCTCTGCATGGCGCTGCCGAAGCCGAGGGACTGCAAAAACATGGCGTCCTGACGCAGCGCCGCCACCTCCGCGTAGCTGCGGGCTATCATATCCGCCTTGGTTTTGCCTATGCCCGGAACCTCGCGCAGACGCCCCGGAGCGCAGTCCATTATATCCAGCGTTTCCGGCCCGAAGGTATCCACTATCGCCCGCGCCGTGCTGGGGCCTATGCCGCGTATAAGCCCGGAGGCAAGATATTCCTCTATATCCGCCAGCCCCTCGGGGCGCACCGGGCGCATGCCGGAGGCATTAAAGCGAAGACCGTACTGACTGTGCTGCTGCCAGTCGCCCTCTACCTCTACATATTCCCCTTCGTTTATTGCGGCAAAGCTGCCGCACACCGTGGTAAGCTCGTCGTTTCCGGCAAGCTCAAAGACGGTGTAGCCGTTTTGCTCATTACGGTATATTATGTTGTATATGCTGCCTCTTAAAACCATAGCGCTCCCCGATTATGCCGCCTGCCTGAGCCTCCGCCCCGTATTTATTAAACCGAAATATATGATACCACATTTTTCTTTTATAATCAATGCCTCAAGAGCTGCATAAAGCGTGCGCGTTGGATATAAAACCCGTTATAATGCCCCGAAAACACAAAAACCGCGGCACCTTATCAGAATGCCGCGGCAGAGAAATATTGTTTTAACGGTCAGACCCGTATTTCGGCTGATGCCCGCACCGTTATACAAGCGCCTTAAGCGCTTCCGTCATATCGGTACGCTCCCAAGGCAGATCGACATCGGTTCTGCCGAAATGCCCGTACGCCGCCGTGGGGGTATATATTGGACGGCGCAGATCCAGCCTGCGGATAATAGCCTCGGGGCGCATATCAAAGGCCCTGCGGACGGCCTGCGCAAGGCGTTCGTTATCCGTCTTGCCCGTTCCGAAGGTCTCGCACAGCACGCTTACCGGCTCCGCCACGCCTATTGCGTAGGCAAGCTCTATTTCACAGCGCTCCGCAAGCCCGGATGCCACTATATTCTTTGCCATATAGCGCGCCATATATGCCGCCGAACGGTCCACCTTAGTGGGATCCTTGCCGGAAAAGGCTCCGCCGCCGTGACGCGCATATCCGCCGTAGGTATCCACGATTATCTTCCTGCCGGTAAGCCCCGTATCGCCGTGCGGGCCGCCCACAACAAAGCGTCCGGTGGGGTTTACAAGATACCGGGTGTGTTTTATAAGCTCCCCTGGCAGAACCGGCTTTATGACCTGCTCCACCACTGCCTGGGTAAGCTCCTTAAGGGATATCTCCGGGCTGTGCTGAGTGGAGAGCACCACGGTGGGAACGGACACGATATTCCCCCTGTCGTCATACTCCACCGTTACCATGCTCTTGCCGTCCGGGCGCAGAAAGGGCAGCGTTCCGTCCTTGCGCAGAGCCGCAAGACGGCGCGTGAGCCTGTGCGCATATTCTATGGGCGCCGGCATAAGGCTGTCCGTTTCATTGCAGGCGTACCCGAACATCATGCCCTGGTCGCCCGCACCGGTGGAGGCAAGCTCGTCGGTTGCGCCGTCCCTTTTTTCAAGGGCGGCGTTCACGCCCATGGCAATATCGGGGGACTGCTCGTCAATGCTCAGCAGTACGCCGCAGCTGTCGCCGTCAAAGCCCGCCTCCCGGCTGTCGTAGCCGATATCCTTTACCGCCTTGCGCACAATGCGGGAATAATCCGCATTGCCGTTGAAGCTAATCTCGCCCATGACCGTAATAAGGCCGGTGGTGGCAAATGTTTCGCAAGCCACGCGCCCCATGGGATCCTGTGCAATTATGGCATCCAATATGCTGTCGCTGATTATGTCGCATACCTTGTCCGGATGCCCTTCCGTTACCGATTCACTTGAGAACAAACGCATAAATAACTATAACTCCTTTTGCGTAATGGATTGGTTTAATAAAAACAAAACCGCCTGCGCAGAGGCAGACGGGTGTTTTTGAAACCTCATCTGCCGGATCGCTCCGCAGGATTTAGCACAGTGCGCGGCACCGCTGCTGCAGCTTCACAGGGCCTGTCCCTCTGCTGCTCTTGATAAGGCGATATTTGATTTTTTTCATTATATATCATATCTCCGTTTTTGACCAGCAAAATATCGCATATTTATTGCTTTTGAGATATTTATTTTGCTTTAACGCCCACACCGCCCTCATTTTTATGCCTGCTTCTTAAAATACCGACCGATGAGCGTGTGGATTCTTTAATTTTCTGATTTTTCTGAAAACTTATTAATTTTTTGTGAACAATGACTTTGGGGTATTCACAAACGCAAACGCTTGTGATATAATTACGGCGTAATGAACAGCAAGAAAGCTTAAAGCACATAAACAATATAAAAAACAAAAACAAATATGGAGGTAATTATTATGATCAAATGGGTATGCTCAGTTTGCGGTTACACGGTGGAGGGTCCTTCCGCTCCGGATAAATGTCCTCAGTGCGGCGCTCCCGCCTCCAAGTTCAACAAGGTGGAAAGCGGCCAGACCGTATGGGCCGCCGAGCATGTGGTGGGCGTGGCTCAGGGCGTAGACCCCGCCATCGTTCAGGGACTGCGTGAAAATTACATGGGTGAATGCACCGAAGTTGGTATGTATCTTGCAATGAGCCGTCAGGCGGACCGCGAGGGCTATCCCGAGGTAGCCGAGGCCTACAAGCGCATTGCCTTTGAGGAAGCGGAGCATGCCGCCAAGTTTGCCGAGATGCTGGGCGAGGTGGTGTACGCCGACACCAAGAAGAACCTGACTCTGCGTGCCGATGCGGAAAACGGCGCAACCGCCGGCAAGGTGGAGCTTGCAAAGCTGGCAAAGGCTCAGGGTCTGGACGCAATTCACGATTCCGTTCACGAGATGGCGCGTGACGAAGCCCGCCATGGCAAGGCCTTCATCGGGCTGCTTAACAGATACTTTAAGTAAGCGATATTTAATAAGCCTGCGGCGCGTTTTTCGCGCCGCTTTTTTGTTTCCTGCGCGTCTTTTCGCGCATTTATCGCCTGTACCGCACGCAGAGGCCGAATGCTCCGCTGCTTCTGCCGGCTTGCAAAGCCGCCTTTTATTTGCTATAATTTCTGTATGCTTATATATTCCCCCGCATGACGGCGGCACGCAAAGCGGCGGCATTATGCGCTTGGCCACCGCCGCTTTTCAAAATGAGCTGCTCCGCTGCTTTTCAAAATGAGGTGAAATTATGAACCGCGACGCGCTTTTATATATCGCCCTGTCCGCATTTCTGCTTATCATCGGTCAGCTTACCGGCCGGTATATACTTAAAAAAGTGTATGCCTCCGCCGGAGTTACGCAAAGCAATGTGCTTGCTTACCGCGCCTCCGTTGCCGGCTCCTCCGCCCCGGCGCGCAGTCTGACGGCATGGCTGCTGCGTGCTTCTCCGTCGCCGGGCAGAACACGGCGGCTGCTTGCAGCGTATTATTTTGCCGTTATTCCGAGGCTTGCAGCTTTCGGTTTTTCGCTTACGGCGCTTTTTCTTAAAGTGCTCACCCCCGTGCTTTTATATGTTTTCGCCGTTTTTGGCGCAATAACCCTCCTTTGCGCCGCATTTGCCCTTGTGGATCGTATAAAAACCCGGAGGCGCCGAATTGTAAACAATTCGTATTAACAGTAAACATTTCTTTAAGACCGTTGTACAAACAAAAAAATTATGATAAAATATCTTTTGTATTTACCCTTAGTCTGCCCGGAAGGATAAAATCTCCCGGCAGGGGCAAAGCATATCGGCGCATATAAGCCGTACTGCTTAAAATGCGGCAACTATCTGAATTAGGAAAAACACATGGAGATATATTATGAAAAAACCGAATGTCACCGCTTGCGTTATAATGTCCGTTATCCTGCTGCTGTGCAGCGTGCTTACAGGCTGCGGCACGGGCGAAACCGGCGGTCAGGCGGATACTTCCCTTGTTATAAGCGAGGTAATGAGCAGCAACGCCTCCGCCGTGGCCGACCGGGACGGCGACTACCCCGATTACATAGTGCTCTACAACGCCGCCGGCGAGCGCAAAAACCTGACGGGCTGGAGCCTTACGGACAATGTGACCAAGCCCCGCAAGTGGTATTTGCCCTCGGTATATCTGGAGGCGGGGGAATATCTTGTGATTTTTGCCTCCGGCAAGGACCGTCGCGACCCCGAGAACGGCGAATATCACACGAATTTTTCCCTCAAGGCGGACGGCGAGACCCTTTACCTTGTAGATTCCCGGGGCAGGGCGGCGCAGACCCTTGATATTCCCGCCCTGCCCGCCGATGTGGCCTACGGTCTTGTTCAGCAGGGCGAGGACGAAGGAAAATACTGCTACTTTGCGCAGGGCATGCCGGGCAAACTCAACACCTCCGCCCATTCCGCAGAGCTTAATGCAATAGCGGGCGGCAAAAGTCAGCTTGGCTTAAGCGAGTATATGAACAACAACTACTGCGCGGTAAAGGATAACTACGGCGAATTTTCCTCCTTTGCGGAGCTTGTGAACAAGTCCGAGGAGCCCTGCTCCCTTTCCGGGCTGTATCTTTCCGACAATGCCGATCAGCCGCAGAAATGGGCAATTCCGGGCAATATCACCCTTCAGCCCGGCGAGCGCGTTGTGATATGGTGCTCAGGGCGCGATGAATATAAGGACGGCGTTCTGCACGCCTCCTTTGAGCTAAGCTCCAAGGACACCGTGCTTACCGTTGCGGATTCCAAAAGCGTGCTTATGAGCACCGAGCTGGAAAGCCTTCCCCGCAATATATCCAAAGGAACAAACGGCACCCAGACAAACCCCGAATGGCTTTATTACAACAAGCCCACTCCGGGAAAGGAAAACGCCGGCGGCTTCTCCACCCTTGAGCAGGCCTGCCGTCTGTCCGCCCGCGGCGTGTGGATAAACGAGGTTTCCTCCGTTCCCACCGCAGAAAACAGCTACGACTGGATAGAGCTTTATAACGGCTCCGGCGCCGATATATCCCTTAACGGCTGGCATATTTCAAACGACGCCTCCCTTTCGGGCTACGCCCTTGACGGAATAACCGTAAAGGCCGGGGAATACCTGCTGCTCTTTGCCGCAGGCGAAACGCCGAAAAAGCCCGTAAGCGGCAGAGTGTATCTGCCCTTCAAAATACAGAATTCCGGCACGGATCTGTTTTTAAGCGATGATCAGGGCAATGTTGCGGATTATTTCTCCACCGGGCGGCTGTGCATGGGCTATACCGCAGGGCGCTTGGGGGACGATACCGCCCGGCTGTTCTTCCAGACACCTACCCCGGGCGCACAGAACGGCAAGGGCTATCCCGGCTATGCTGCCGCTCCCTCGCTTACCCCCGGCGGCTATGTTTCCATAGGCGACCGCATAACCGCCTCCGGCCTTGAGGGGCAGACCCTGCGCTACACCACCAACGGCAGCGAGCCTACCTCCTCCTCCCCGGTTTTCAGTGATTTCAGCATTAAAAACACCACCGTTATAAAGCTGAAGGCCTTCAGCGACGGCCTGCTGCCCAGCGAAACGGTGACGGCCACCTATGTTGTAGGCTCTCACGATATCGACTTTGTCTCCCTTACTGCCGACCCCGACGATCTTTTCAGCGATGCCCGCGGAATTCTTGCCAACGGGCCGGGCTACGGCGGCAATTTCCCGTACCCCGGCGCAAACTTCTGGAAGGACTGGGAGCGTAAATGCACCTTTGAATACTACACCGCCTCAGGCGCCCAGGCGCTTTGCTTTGACGCGGGAGTGAAGGTTTTCGGTCAGTATTCCCGTGCCTACGACCAGAAAAGCTTGGCCATACATCTGCGGGACAAATACGGCAAAAACGAGATCACCTATCCCTTCTTTAAGGATAACGACATCACCACGCTTTCCCACCTTGTGCTGCGTGCCGGCGGGCAGGATCAGAAGCAAACCCGCATACGCGACGCCTTCTGCGCACAGGTAATGAAGGGGCACACCACCCTTGCCATTATGGACTGGACACCCGTTGCCCTTTATATCAACGGTCAGTACTGGGGCTTTTACGATCTGCGTGAAAAAATTAACGAGGATTATTTTGCCTCCCACGAGGGTCTGGACATCGACGGAATGACGATAATCAAGGGGGATTCCCGCGTCATAACCGGCACAAACACCGAGATAAAAGCGCTTTACGCCTATGTAAAAAGCCACGACCTTTCCCAAAGTGCAAATTATGAATATGTATGCAGCGTGATGGATGTGGATAATTTCATCGACTATCTTATAACCGAAATATTTTTCGGAAACGGCGACACCGGCAACAAAAAATGCTATAAGGCCAAGAACGGCAAATGGCGTTGGGTAATGTTTGATTTTGACATGGCCATGCGCTCCGAAACCACATGGGGCGACCGCTTCAATACCATAGAAATGCTGTTCAACCCCGGCGGTCACGGCAGCAACAACGGCTTTACCACCTGCCTTCAGACCAACCTTATAAAGAATTCCGAGTTCCGCAATAAATTCCTTACCCGCTATGCCGAGCTGCTCAATACCGTATTCATGCCGGAAAACATGAAGGCCGTGCTTAAAACCATGACCGACCGCATAGATTCCGAAATGAAGCTGCACGGCCAGCGCTGGAACCGCCCGGATTACAACACTTGGCAGGCTCAGGTGGTCAGCCTTAACGGAATAATAGACAAGCGCCGCAACATCGCCAAAAATCAGCTTATCAAATTCCTCTCCGTGTCACAGCAGGAATGCGACAGGCTCTTCCCCAACGGCTGATATTCCCGGCTCCAAGGCGCATTGCGCAAGTCAAGTCAAAGCGTATCCGCCGCATAATGCCCGTAAAATGTCCAAAACCCGGCAGTTCAATACCAAACCGCCGGGTTTTTCTTTCCTTATATGGTTTCCTTGGCTTTATGCCGCTTAAGCGCTTTATTTAAGCGCGCTTTATTTGAATTCTCCGAACACTATCATGTCGCTGCACTGGCGTTTGCCGTCCCCCGCGGGAACATTTGCACGCTGACCGTTGAAAAACAGCATGCTGGTGGCTCCGCCGTCCAGATTGTATGCACGGCTGCACCCAAGCTCCTGCATAAGGGAAGCAAGCTCCGCCAGCGTCATTCCGCGTCCCTCCCCCTCCGTCTGCCCTGTCGCCCTGTCGGTGCGCCGTCCGGCAACGGTTACAATGCAGTAATGTCCCGGCTCATAGTAGCCTATGACCGAACGCGGATTGTTCGGCTTTATGGAATAGTCAAAATCAGGCTTTGCCCGCCCGTTTTCGTCCAGCAGCGCAGGGCCGAAGCTCCATGCCTGATACGCTCCGTCGTTTACCGCCTTTTGCGAATCAAAGTCGTCCTTTGTGTAGGTTTCCATGCGGCCGTCATAATACAGCACGCACACATCCTTGTAGGGCTTGTCCCTGTATATCACTCCGTTGCGGATGACCACTCCTCGGTCGCGGCTGCCGTAATAATCCCCGTTCACTGCCAAAACCGTGCCCTGCGCCATATTTGACTGAGGCTCAATTATGCTCCTGCCGTATTTATCCTTTGCCAGCTTGCTTTTTATATAATCAATATCCCGAATGTACACATCGCACACATAGTAGACGATATCCTCCTGCGGCTTTGCCACGCGTCTTAATTCAACATTCAGGTTCCGGCTTTTATAGCTGCTGTCCGTAACGCTTACATTGCCCGTCCAATCAAACTTATCCTCAAATTTCCGTCCCCATGCACCCCAGTCGCGGTTGTCCTGCGTGGTATCGGGTTCCGTGCCGCCCTGCGTGGTATCGGGGGTTATAACCGGTACCGGCGTCATAGTGGGGCGGGTGATTTCCGTGCCGGAGCCGCCCTCCTCCGGCCTTACATGGTGAAAATATGCAAATACAATCAGGCTTACGCCCAGCAGCAGCACATCCATAACCACTATGCCGAAGGCCTTAAGCCCGTATTTTTCTTTTTTGCTTTTCATTATTGCAGCCCCTCCTGCCGATGAATTTACCTTGCGCACAAAAACGCAAAAATGCCTTTTAATTATAACCAAAGCCTGTCAGGCTGTCAACACCAAGGCGGATGTTTTGCTTTATAAAGGTCCGCCTGCACACCGTATTAAAAATAGACCGGCATTTTGTAAAAAATACCGGCCTGAATACGCTTCATATACGCTTTTTGTAAATATTTATTTTCCGGGAGGGAAAAGCATACAGCCCATCGCGCGGAACTCCTCTGTCTTTTTCTTAAGCACTTCCGTCGGGCAGCCGATATAGGCGGCAAGGCAATCGATACACAGGAATTCCCGACTTCCCCGCCCCATAAGCTTTTTGTGCAGCCCCACCTCGTCCGCCGTAAGCCCGCGGCCGCATTTTATACATTTCATAATTCCGTAAACTTATACCAAAGGTTTTATTTTTTCCCAGGCTGCCTACTCTACGGTAAGGCGCCATATCTTGCAGCAGTGCGGCTTTACTCCCGCATACACAAAACCGCATTCGGGGCGTATCTCCTCACCGGTGTACAGCTCCTTAAGCACGGTTCTTCCCCAATGCTCTTTATCAAGCCCCACATCGTACAGAGAAAACTGGAAGGATATTTCGGTGTCGTCATCCATATTGAACATGCCTATGGCCACGCTGCCGTCGCTTAAAAGCCTGGAGAGCGAATAGCCGTTCTTCCCTATAAAGGCAAAGGGTGCGGGGCCGCCGAGGCTCAGCGGAAGCCGTCCGTCCGGGTCCTGATTTATTCTGATAATATCCTTGTTTTTCAGTATTTTCAGGGATTCTTCGTCAATATTGCGCACATCGCAGCCGATAATAAGGGGGGAGGCCATAAAGGACCACAGCGCAAAATGCGTGCGGTATTCATCGTCGGTGCAGCCCGTAACCGCCACATTGCCCTTGCCGCGCATGCCAACGATGAGCATATCCATATCGTTAAAGCAGTTTATCGCCCCGGAGAGCAGCTTGTCATGCTGAGCGCAGGCAAGATCCCGTACGGCGGACCAGCTGTCGCTTATATCCCCCGTGGAGCGCCATGAGCTCGCGCCCGTGCCGCGTATCCATTCCGGAGTGCCGTCCTTGCCCCATGAGCAGGCGGCAAAGAAAATATCCCGCCCGCAGCCCGCAAGCGCAAGCCCCATCCTGCGGTAAAGCATCTCGCTGGGTATTCTGAAGGGACGGTTGCAGTAATCGTACTTAAGATAATCCACGCCCCAGGATGCAAAATCCGCAGCGTCGATAAATTCGTGCTCATAGCTTGCCGGCAGCCCGAGGCAGGTAAGGTGCCCCGTGCTTGAATACATGCCGAACTTCATGCCCTTTGAATGGATGTAATCGCCCAGCGCCTTCATGCCGCTTGGGAATTTATTGCGGTCGGGCACAAGGTGTCCGTTTTCGCGACGGGGCTCCTGCCATGCATCGTCTATTATAACATATTCATATCCCGCATCGCGCAGACCCGTGCTTACAAGCGCGTCCGTCATTTCCTTTATAAGCTGCTCGTTTATATTTGCGCCGAAGGTGTTCCATGAGTTCCAGCCCATGGGGGGAGTTTGTCTGAACATAATTTCATTCCTTTCTTTTTTGCTGTATTACGGCATCTCGCCGTGCGCCTCCGTGCGGCTTGCCGGAGGCTTTTAATATCCGTCTTTTTCCTGTACAGGCTTAGTTTATATCCTTATTTTGCCCCTGTCAATACCCTGTCCGCGTTTTGGACGCAATCGGCAACAAAAGGACGGTTCAGGCGTTGTTTTGTTGCGCCGCTGTACGAAAAATTACGCCTTCTTTGCAGCCGCGCACAACTTTTCTGTACTTTGCCGCGCTTATGCTGTATAATGTATAAAAATCATTAAAATATACAAAAAGCACCGACCCGGCACTGCGGTTTGCCGCGCCCGGGACAATAAGGATAAAAAGCATGAACACTCTGAAGCCCTCCGCTGCGTATATGCGCTTTTCCCGCGGCATTAGCGGCAAAAAAGCTCAGCACTGCCCTCCGCCCGACGCATCGCTGCCGGAATACACCGTTATATATTCCGACCGCAAAACTCTGTCAATGGAGCTGAAAAACGGCGCTCTTGTTCTGCGCGCCCCGAAAAAATGCCCGCAAAGCACCGTTTCCCGTTTTATACTTGCCCATAAGGACTGGATTATAAGCCGCGCCTCCGCCCCGCCGAGGCTGATAGAGCAGGAGCTCGCGCCGGAGGAGCTGCAAAGCCTTAAAGCTCGTGCCCGCGCATATATCCTGCCCCGTGCCCGCAGCCTTGCCCTGAGCCTTAATATCGGCACGGACGCCCGCTTCGGCGTTACCGCCGCCCGCACCCGCTTCGGCAGCTGCTCCCAAAGCAACAGCATAAATTTTTCCTGCTTTCTTGCCCTGTATCCCGATGAGTGCATAGACTATGTGATAATCCACGAGCTGTGCCACACCGTGCACAAAAACCATTCCCGCGCCTTCTATTCCCTTTTGGAGCAATACCTGCCCGACCGCAAAGAGCGCGAGCGTCTGCTGCGCACGCTGTAACTCTCCCCCGCCCGAAAAACAGGTTACTATTGTGCGCTATACTGTTAGGATAGTGCTTTTACTTTGCCGTCCGTTTGCGTTATCATATCCGCACAAAGGAACAAGGGACAGTCCCTCTGTTCATGCGCATTTCAGTAAAAAGGACGGTAAAAATCATGCACTCCTCCCATATAAACGGCGCTTCCTGCGGCACGGAGGCTTCCGCTTATGCACCTGCCCCCGTTTTCTCCCCCGCCGAGGCGGAAAAGGACTATGTTTTTGCCTGGTGGAGAGACGGCTTCAATAAAGGCAGCCGCCGCTTTTTCTTCCGCACCGGCCGCTACGGCATGGCCTACGATTACGCCTCCGGCAGCCTCTGCCGCTTCGGCGCGGTTTCTCCCCTTACGGAAAGCGAGGCGCAGCGCAGCCCCAACGGCGATATTGACGCCCTCACCCCCTTCTCTTGCCGCATGTTTGCAGGAACGAACGGCCGCCTTGAGCCTTCCTGCGCCATGGAAAACATAGACATCTACGGCGTACACAGCCGTATTATAGAAATGGGGCACTGCACTGCCAGCATAGACTCCATGTATTACCTCTTTGACTCCCTGAAGGAGGTAAAAGGCCGGCTGGAGCTTGCCGCCTTTGCACGCTACGCGCGTCTTTCGGTAAATGCCTTTTCCCCCGATGCAATAAAGGATTTTTCCATGGGCATCAGCCTTGATTCTGCCTGCGGCGCACACATTTTGGAGGAAAACTGCGTGCAAATGGGCGACGGCACGCTTCTGCTGCTTAAGGGCTGCACGGCGCGCACGGAAAACGGCGGTATATTTCTTGCCGGTGCCCCCCGCACCCTTGAAGCAAACAGCTTCAACGGCGGTTTTTCCGTAATACTTGTGCCCTCCACCACCGCACGCGGGGAGCTTGACGCCCTTGAGCGCATAAGCATAAGCGCGGTAAACGCCCGCACCGGGGAAGCCGTACCCACCTTAAGCCTGCCCGACGGCGCACGCATAGCCGACACCTCGACCCTTACCCCGAACCTTGATTTTTCCGTTCCCGAAAACCGCAGCTATTACGAAAAAATACATTTTACTCTGGAAAACCCCACCGACACCCCAGTGCTGCTGCCCGTTTGCTTTTATAAAAACGATCTCAGCTTTCCCACAAGCGGTCTTTGTCCGCTTCTGCGCCTGCCCGGCGGCGAGCCCTGCGGGCTTCAGGTGCAGCTGAGCAAAAACTGGCACCGCCTGCACACCGACCCCTCCAGCCCGTTCTATGCCCCCCTGCACGACCCCAAGCGCCACCTTGAAGGCCCATGGCTGCACGCATGGTGCGGCATTCCCCTTGCGCCGGGGCAGAAGCTCACCCTTGAATACAACTGTCTTTTTGCCTCGTGGGGCACCGTCTGGTCGGCCAGCCATTCCCAGCTCTGCCTTGCGGGCTGGGGCGGAGCCTATCAGCTTTGGGAATCCAGCGCCATCGGCTCCTTCGGCGAGGCCTTCTGCTACGATGCCGAAACCTCGCACGGGCGCGCCTTTATCGACGATATCCGCCCTCTTACGGTGTACACAAAAAACGATGTCACCCAAAAGCAGTACCAGTGGACGGGCTGCAACGGCGGCGGAAACTTCCTTATGTATTTCGGGCCGGACGGCAAACAGATACCCCTTGTGAATATCCGGGTGTGGTTCCGCAGCCAAGGCCCCAACCTCACCGATGTTATCTATTGCGGCGAAACGGCGGACGGCGCCGTAAGCTGCACCTTCCGGGCAAACCTGCCCCGCACCGACGATTGCTCCCGTGCGCTGCACAGCTTCAGCTATACCTTTAATAAGGATACGGATTTTTCCCGTTTTGTGCTGTATCAGCTGGGCGCCGACCATTATAACGATAACGACTATCCCCGCATATGCATCGGCAATAACGACGGCCCGGCCGCCTTTGAGCTTTGCGGCGTTCACTATGACGGCGAATTTGCCCCGCCCCTTTCCGATACCCCCGGCTATCCCGGCGGCAGCCAGCAAAGCATAGATATCCCGAGCGAGGGGCTGTTTATAGCCTGCCTGGGCGCACGCATGACCAACACCAATGACTGCAAATTCGGCCCCGTAGCAAACCGCACCCTGATACTGCGCTCCTTTGACGCCGATATAAACGGCCGGCATTTTGCAAAGCCCGGCGTAAGCCTGTACCGCACCGTGGATTTCGGAGTGAGCTGCCTTGCCTGCGAGCTTTGTCTGCCCAAGGGCATAACGCGCGTACGGGCGGGCAGCCGCATAAGCGGAACGGCGGAGTATCTTAACCTTCCCGTAAAAAAGGAATACTACTACGGCCCCAGCGCCGTCATGCGCTCCTTTGACGAAAAATTCTTTGATTCCTGGCGTCTTGCGCATGCCTATGCCCTCTCCGGGCAGATATCCGCCAGCATAACATCGGGCAAACTGCTGTGCAGCCACCCTCTTACGGTGCAGTGCCTTGGCGATACCGCAGAGCTTACCCTCTCCGGCGGTCTGTCCTATGCCCCCGTCACCTTTACGGGCCTTTCCGTCCCCTACGGCTTTACGCTGCTTGTAAACCGCGGCGGCGGCTGGGAAGCCCTTGACCAACGCCTTGAGGGCAGCGATTTCCGCCAGTGTCACGCAAGCAGCGACGGCTGGGAGCTTACCTTCAATGTCGAGCTTACGGGCGGAATATGCCGCCTGAAGCTTGTGCATGCAAAACGGTAAAGCTTCTCTGCCCGGCTGTATTGCCGCCGTTTACCCTTTGCCATACAAAAAAACGGGCGGCTGCGGCGTGTTCCCATTAGGGATTATAAAAAATTAGTAAAAGCGAATGTTAATATGCGAATAGTATATCAAATCATATAGAAAAAATACCGTTGCTTGTAATTCAGGATAATACGCACATATTACAGTATTTCGCAATGAATTATTATTGTAACAAAAGTCGGCAGCCAACCGACTTTTGTTGTTGATTTCGCTGCCAAAATATGTTATAATATGAATGAAAAAGTTTGCTTGCAAGGACTTTTCACGGCATATTTCAAAAACGGCTATTATTTAAGGAATCACATTCGAAAAGCAAAACGAAAAATAATTGCTTATAAATAAAAAACTGTTGCTTGTGTCTTTATAGTCGATGTAAAAATAAGGGGATTGTATGAAAATATCAATCAGATTTTTTAACGATAAAGAAGTACGCGCCGTTTGGAACGAGGAAAACAACAAGTGGTATTTCAGTGTTCTTGATATTATCGGGGCAATCAGAAAGGAAGATAATTACGAAAAATGCCGTAACTATTGGAAATACCTGAAAGCCAAACTGAAAAAAGAAAACAGTGAGTTGGTTAGTGACACTACCCAACTGAAATTAACCGCCGCCGACGGGAAAAAGTATATGTCGGACGCACTGGATTCCGACGGCGTTATTAAACTTGCCGCGGAGTTTCCGAGCAAGGTCGGCGCAGAGTTTATCGGTTGGTTTACGCGGTCGGACGATACTATTGACGGCAAAAGCAAGCAAAAGGCATACGCTTTGTTTGATAGTTCTTTTATAGACGCCATCGAAGTCGGAACGGTCAAAGGCTTACAACAAATCCACGCGTATTTATTCGGCGGATTATATGATTTTGCCGGGCAAATCCGCACGCTTAATATTGCAAAAGGCGGCTTTGCATTCGCTCCTGCTATGTATTTGCAAGATAATTTGCATTTGATCGAAAAAATGCCCGAAGACACGCTTGAAAACATAGTAAAAAAGTATGTTGAAATAAATGTCGCTCATCCGTTTATGGAAGGAAACGGTCGAAGTGCTCGTATCTGGCTGGATTTGATTTTGAAAAAGAATCTAAAAAAATGTATTGATTGGAGCAAAATCGATAAGAAGGAATATCTTACGGCTATGCAGGAAAGCCCCGTGGATTCCTCTTATATTTACGAACTTATAAAAGGCGCATTGACCGATGATATAAATAACCGCGAAATCTTTATGACGGGAATCGACTACTCTTATTATTACGAGCAAGTTGAATAATTCTTATTAGAGTTTTACAATATAAAATTCTACGCATTTTGTGAAAGTAAAGGGATTAAGTTTGACATCTAAGGAAGAAAATAATGGCTAAAAAAATATTTGTTTCGTATTCGTGGGATAATGAAGAACATAAAAAATGGGTGGCACGCCTGACAAACGATTTGCGTTCAAAGTATGGTTTTGAGGCTACTTGTGATACAATTCGCGGTGATGGGGAATTGGATACTATGATCGTTGATGGTATCACAAAAAGCGACAAAGTTATTGTGATTATCACTCCTGACTATACTTATAGGGCAGACAATCGTATTGGCGGAGTTGGAAAAGAAACAAAACTCCTATATTCTCGTTTTTTTAAAGATGACAAAAGTATAATTCCTATTTTAAAGAAAAAAACGAAAACGCCTGCTTATTTAGAATCTGTTCCTTACATAGATTTTACGGTTGGTAATTATAGTGACAATTTAAATGAACTGGCAAAAAGATTAAATGACAAAACGACCTATGAAGCAGCAAATGTGTCTGATAATCCAATGAATGCGGATGATTTTGATCTTATCCCTGATTTAAGAATTAACGATCCGAATGCCGAAGAAAAGTTTTTAAATGATGAATTTGAAGAAACAGATCAACGAGTTTTGTCTTTGTTAAATTTGACGCAAAAACAATATCCCGCATTTCAATACAAAAGAGAAATAAAAACAGATATCGTGCCTTATAATAGCGCTCAATTTATAAACGGACAATTCGTCAGAGATGAAAATCAGTATCGTGTTGTTACATATAAAGTAAGTTCCAACGGAAACACAGGCTCTGTAAGGTTTTGGTTAAGCAGCAATAGCGATGGCGGCTTCGGAAAAGGAATATTCGGGCTTTTTAATGAGAGTTATATGCAAAACGGTTATCATAGTTGTAATTTCGCGGCAACGGTTAATCGTTCGGGCAAAACGCTTGAATTAAGTGCTTCTATGATATATGCTCAAACACCTGTAAAAAACGGATCCCAGTTGGGAGAGTATATATTCAAGAACTTGATGGAACGCGTTAAAACTTAACACAACAAAATTTTCAATTTGAAAATATATAAGACGATAATTTTTTACCCGCAAACTTCCGATAATAAAAAATTATCGGAATATAACGATTCCAGAAGCCTTTATGAAGACAAGGTTTGGGGGAAAATATCGGAAGAGCGGTTCAACTTGATGTCTGAGGCATATGGATAAGAACAATTTACATTAAAAGAAACAATAGCAAGCAGTAAGTGCGAAATAGAACGCCATGACGAGATAAACGACAATATAAATAATTCCGTTTCAATCGTTGTCAAAGCGGGAAAATAAAGAAACTTACTCCCGAAATAGTAAGGTTGTTAATAGATAAAATTATTGTTTCTGAAAAGATAAAAACCGCAAGCGGATACAAAAGAACCGTAACAATACTTCTAACTCACATAGGTGAAATAAATTTGCCGTAACTACGCCTGTTTCCCTAATGGTGACACCCTTGCGGCGTCCGTTTTTTCTTATTGGCTTTTTATATCGCCCTTATTTCTCCTTTTTTGAAAACACCGTAAAATATCTCACCTTTGCCGGTATTCCCTGCGAATATACGCTGCCGTCCGCCCTTTTGCCGGTTATCACCGTGCGCACGCGCTGATAGGTTATATCCCTGCATATCCCGTTTTCATTGTTTGTGCACAGAATAAACCGCCTGCTGCCCCCGTCCCTGCGGTTAAGCTCCAGCACCGCCTGCGCCGTTGTGCCCGAGCCTGCAAAAAAATCAAGCACTGTCCCGGCCTGCGTCATACCCACCAGCCGCTCTATAAGCGCCGACGGCTTGGGAAAGCCGAAATCCGTAAGCCCCAGCCTTGTTATCTCCTTTTTTGCATTGTCATTTGAATAGCATTTATCGGTAAAGGTCAAAGAGGAAAGCGGCGTTTTCCGCTCCATGCTCTCCACACGGTACGGCCGCGTAGAGGATATGCCCGCTTTTGCATAGGTTTTTGTATATATGCGCTCCCTGTCCCTGCCGGGCTTTATCACCACAAAGCCGTTTGCAAGGCCGAATTCCAGCTTCTCCCGGCTCCAGCGCCATACCCAGTCCTTTGCGGAGTGCTCCCCGTTAAGCCTTTTTTCCTGCTTTTCGCGGCTTCCGCCCGGATAATACTCCCTTCCGTTTACCGTTATGGGGAAATCCATGGACTTATTGTACCAAAGCGAATCGTAATCAAGGGTCTGATTCAGCTTATAGCCGCCCCTTGTTTCATAATATTCGTCCCTTAACGGATATTCCGCCTCATCCACCTGCCTGCCGGACAGCCGCAGCAGGGAGCGCTGCTTTGCATATATCAGCACATAGTCGTGGTTTCGCGCAATGTCCAGCGAATGGTCCTTGCCCGAACGCTTTGTAATGCGGGGCAGCATTCCCACAAAATTATGCTCACCGAATATCGCATCGCACATAAGGCGCAGGTTTGCCTGCTCGTTGTCGTCAATGCTTATAAATATTACCCCGCTGTCCTTAAGCAGGCGGTGCGCTGTTTCCATGCGCCTGTACATAAAGGAAAGCCATTTGCTGTGCCGAAAGCCGTCCTCCCGCGCCGCCATATCGTCATTGAATATAAAATCATGATTGCCGGTGTTGTACGGAGGATCGATATATATGCAGTCTATTCCTTCAGTAAAATTCTGCTCCAGCAGCCGCAGAGAAAGCAGATTATCCCCCTCCAGAATGTAATTATCCTCTCCGGGGCCGTCCGTTGCAAGGTCTTTCTCCTCCCTGTAAAGGGGCTGTTTACCGTCCGCCTCCTCGGTATGCTCGTCCCACACAAGGCCGTACTTGGTTCTTTGCAGCTCCCGCACAAGCTCCCGCGCGTGCTTTTCATACTCGGTGCCTGCAAACCTTGCCTGAAGCTCCTCCAAAAACAGAAGCATTTCTTTTCTTTTTTTGTGTGAAATATTCGACATTATCCCACCGCCTGTTTGATAGCAGCTACGCTCCCGCAGCGCATTTTCCCTGTGCCCGCAGTTAAAAGCACGGTTCTGTATATAATTTTATCACGCCAACGCCTCGCAAACAAGTCTTTTTACTGTTTTAATGCAAAAGCCGTCCGAAAACCCGTTTTTATTGCCGCATTTGCCTCCGCATACCAAAAACCGCGCCTTCCCCGAAAAAGAAAGCGCGGTATCTTTTCATCATATTATATGCATATTTTCCGACAAGCCCGAAAGCATCACTTGCGGTGCGCCGCAAGCAGATAGTTCATATAGCTGCAAAAGCATGCAAAGGCAATGCCCGGCTCCTCAAGCTCGGGGTTCCAGCGCTTTACCCACTCAAGGGAAATAAAGCCGTCGTAGCTCGTTTTCTCCAGCGCCGTCAGCGCATCCTGCACGGGAATATCGCCATAGCCCATCATGCGGTATTCCACAACGCCGTTTTTCATTACGGAATCCTTTACATGAACATGCTTTATAAGCCCGCCCAGCTTTTTAACCGTGTCCTCCGGCTTTTCGGCAAAATAGCGCACCGTGTGATGTATATCCCACAGCACCGCCGCATTGTCCTGCCCCGCCGCCTCCAAAAAGCGCAGCATCGCATCGGAGGAGGCCAAATGCCCGTTTGTTTCTATAAGCGGCGTAACGCCGCTGCCCTTTGCATAAGCGCACACCTGCGCATATTTTTTTGCCGCAAGGTCAAGATCTCCGTCCTCCGGCTGCGGCGTAGGCTCCGCCATCACGCGGACATACGGCACCCCCAGCCTTTCCGCAAGGTCTATATAAGCGCAGGCCTCTCCCACCGGGTCCCCCGGCTGCTGCGCCGACGCAAAATACGCCCCGGAGGTAAGTATCGGTATGCTCAGCCCCGTTTCCTTCAGCCGCTTAAGCGTTTTGGGCAGATTAGCCGAAGAAAATATCTCCATATCCGGAGCATACATGGTATCGCCCATGCCGCGTATCTCTATGCCGTCCATGTGCAGATCCTTGGCTATTGCCAGCATCTCCTCAAATGACCAGCGCGGGCAGGCAAGAGTTGAAAAAGACAGTTTCATATTTTTCACCCCGGCTCCCATAAGGGAGCCTCCTTTCTGTTAAGGCGTTATTTAATTCTTTAGGCTCACATTTACGCTTATGCCGTAACTATGGCGGCGTCCTCCTGCAGCGACAGCAGCTCCACCGCCTGATCCCTCAGCACAAACTTCTGTATCTTGCCGCTTGCCGTCATGGGGAAGGCCTCCATAAAGCGCACATAGCGCGGCACCTTATGGCGCGACATGCTGGCGCGGAAATAATCCTTTACCTCTTCCTCCGTCATGCTCTGGCCGTCCTTGAGTATAACGCAGGCCATTACCTCCTCGCCGTACTGCTTGCTGGGCACGCCTATAACCTGCACATCCTTCACCTTGGGGTTTGTATAAAGGAAATCCTCCAGCTCCTTGGGATATATATTTTCCCCGCCGCGGATTATCATATCCTTCATGCGCCCGGTTATCTTATAATAGCCCTGCTCGTCCGCCACCGCAAGGTCGCCCAAGTGCAGCCAGCCGTCCTTGTCGATAGCCATGGCGGTGGCCTCCGGCATCTTGTAGTAGCCCTTCATTATATTATAGCCCCGTGCGCAGAACTCGCCCACAACGCCCGGGCCCACCGTTTCGCCGGTGGCAGGGTCCACAATCTTGCACTCTACGCCCGGGAATGCGCGCCCCACAGTGTTCACGCGCCTCTCCACGGTATCCGTTGTGCTGGTAAGGGTGCAGCCGGGGCTGGCCTCCGTCTGCCCGAACACGATAATTATTTCCTTCATGCCCATTTTGTCTATAACATCCTGCATCACCTTCACCGGGCAGGGCGAACCCGCCATTATTCCGGTGCGCAGGCGCGCAAAGCTGTATTTATCAAAATCAGGATGCTCCAGCATCGCTATGAACATCGTGGGCACTCCGTGCACCGCAGTGCAGTTTTCCGTCATTATGGCGTTCATCACCTTTGTGGGGGAATACACCTCCACCGGCACCACTGAGGCAGCATGTGTTATGCACGCCATAAGCCCCAGAACCATGCCGAAGCAGTGGAAGAAGGGCACCGTTATGCACAGCCTGTCCTCCTTGGAGAAATTCATGCCGTCGCCGATAGCCTTGCCGTTATTGAGAATGTTGAAATGCGTAAGCATGACTCCCTTGGGAAAGCCCGTGGTGCCGCTTGTATACTGCATGTTCACAACATCCTGACAGTCAAGCCCCGCCGTAAGCTCCCGATAGGCGGCGTCGGGATAGCTTTCCGCAAGGGAATAAAGGTCGTTCCAGTTCACCATGCCCGCAGGGCACTCGCCCTTTCCTGCGTATACCACTGTTTTAAGGCAGGGCAGCATGGGATTGTTAAGCTCGCCGGGCCGACTTGTTTTAAGCGTGGGGCACAGCTTGTTTATGGATTCCACATAGTCGTTGTTCTTTGTGCCGTCTATCATAACCAGCAGGTTAGTGTCGCTCTGGCGCAGCAGGTATTCCAGCTCAAACACCTTGTAATTGGTGTTTACCGTAACCAGCACCCCGCCCATTTTGGCCGCCGCAAAAAATGTCAACAGCCATTGCGGCACATTTGTCGCCCATATGGCAATATGATCGCCCTTTTTTATCCCCAAAGCCAAAAACGCCTTGGCAATAACATCGCATTCCTCATTGAATTCCTTCCAGGAACGCTTATAATCGCGGTCGGTATAGGTAACGGCGTTGCGCTGGGGATAATCCTGCGCCAGCTGCTCCAATACCTGCCCCAGTGTTTTATGAATGAATTCCGGTTCCATAGTATGCTCCTTAAGCGAAAATTCCTCCCCCGGCTCCCGTTTTGCCTTGCCCGCGCCCGCAGACAGACGCCCGCAGACATTTTTGAAAAGCCGCCGGGTTTTTAATTGTGTGTTTTTGCGATTATATTTGCTTCGCGCCTTTTCCGGCAGGGAAGCGCCTTTTTAACGTCCCTTGCCTTTTATATTCCGGTGATTTTTATCATATTCCGGTGATAATACCCGTGCCCGATGAAGCCGCCGAGCTTATAACGATAATTATTGCCGCAGCCGCCCCCAGTGCAAACCCGGCAAAGGCCCCGCTCGCCCGATAGTCCGGCTTTTGCTTCTCCGCGCTGCGGTGCCGGCAATGCACCAGAAAAACCGCCGTTGCAATAAGTGCGCATACACCGGCATTTACGGCAAACGCCGCCCGTATATTCCCGCCTATTGCAAACAGCACCGCCAGCAGCATGGGGCAAAGCCCGCTTGCCACGCCCAGATTCAGCCCCGCCAGCATATAGGCGGCAAATTTTATCACCTTTTTGAACATATCTATCCTCATCTCTTTGCTTTGATGCTTTAATTATACCACCAAAGCCCGCAAATCACAACCGCCCCGATAACGCCGGCCGGCGCGCCCCGCAACGCTTTTATGCGCCGTTTGTCCGCTTTATTTATTTGTCGTTTTCCCTTATTTCCACCCTGCGGATCTTTCCGCTTATGGTCTTGGGCAGCTCCTCCACGAATTCCACTATGCGCGGATATTTATACGGCGCCGTGGTATGCTTCACATGATCCTGAAGCTCCTTCTTCAGCTCCTCGGAGGGCTCATATCCCTTTGCCAGTATAACGGTAGCCTTTACCACCTGCCCGCGCACGGGATCCGGCACGCCGGTTATGGCGCACTCCAGCACCGCCGGATGCTCAATAAGCGCGCTTTCCACCTCAAAGGGCCCTATGCGGTAGCCGGAGCTTTTTATAACATCGTCCGTTCTGCCCACAAACCAGAAATACCCGTGCTCGTCCTCCCACGCCGTATCCCCGGTGTGATAATATCCGTCGTGCCACGCCGCCTGCGTAAGCTCCTCGTCCCTGTAATAGCCCTTGAACATGCCCACGGGCTTGTTATCCCGCTGTGCGCGGATGCATATCTCGCCCACAGCGCCGCGTTCCGCCGGCTGCCCGTTTTCATCAAGCAGCACCACATCGTACCCCGGCGACGGCCGTCCCATGGAGCCGTGACGCACCTCCATCCACGGAAAGGTGGCAAGGGTAAGCGTGGTCTCGGTCTGCCCGTAGCCCTCGCGCAGTATTATGCCCGTTACCGCGCGGAACTGCTCCATTATCTCCGGATTCAGCGGCTCCCCCGCATTTGTGCACTGCTTCAGAGAGGACAGATCATACGACGCCATATCCTCCTTTACAAGGAAGCGGTATATCGTGGGCGGCGCGCAGAAGGTGGTAACATGATAATCCTGCATTATCTTAAGCAGATCGCACGGCACGAATTTATCAAAATCATATACCATTATGCAGGTCTCCGCCATCCACTGACCGTACAGCTTTCCCCATGCCGCCTTGCCCCAGCCGGTGTCGGACACCGTAAGGTGCAGCCCGTCGGGATCCACCCGGTGCCAGAACGCCGCCGTTACCACATGGCTGAGCGCATAGAGATAATCGTGCGCCACCATCTTGGGCATGCCCGTCGTGCCGGAGGTAAAATATATAAGCATGGTTTCATCGGCGCGGGTGGGCACGCGGGTAAAATGCTCGCTTGCCTCCTCCACACCCTTGTGGAAATCCACCCAGCCCGGCTTGCGCGCAACATCCGTGGTTATAAGCAGCTTAAGCGTAGGGCAGGCAGGCGCCGCCTCGTCCACACGCTTGGATATATCGCCGTCCGCCGTGCACACAACGGCCTTCACCGACGCCCGGTTGCAGCGATACACAATGTCCTTGGGCGTAAGGAGATTGCTGGCCGGTATCGCCACCGCACCCAGCTTGTGCAGGGCAAGTATCGTCCACCAGTATTCATAATGCCGCTTTAATATCAGCATCACCGTGTCGCCCTTGCCTATGCCCTTTGATGCCAGAAAATTCGCCGTCTTATCGGAATAATACTTAAGCTGCTTAAAGGTAAAATCGTGCTTTTCCCCCACGGTGTTTACCCATCGCATAGCCACCTTGTCCGGCTTTTCCCGTGCAAGAACATCCATGCAGTCATATGCAAAATTGAAATCCTCGGTGGGATGCATTTTGAAATTCGCCTTGAAATCCTCATAGGAGGAGAATTCCTCAAAGGAGGAACAATATCTTTCGTAAAGTGCCATAGCGGCGCGTCCTTTCCGGGCCTTCTGCCCCGTGTTTCCGTTTTTTTGTTTTATATGCTTTGCAATATTAGCGATTCCGCAAACAACTCAACTTAATATAAGCAGCTTTTAATATAAACAGCTTAATAATAAATATCAATCCGTAAAATACATAAGCCGATGCTTCACTGTTTTATTTGCCGTTTTATTCGCTATTTTATTATCACCGTTATGAATTTGCACTCGTCGCACTCCACCGCATACATATCATGCGGGCGCGTGCAGTCATAATATACCGAATCTCCCTCATGCAGCACCGTGGTAAAATCACCAAGCCTGAACAGCAGCGTACCCGATACGATATACATGAATTCCTGACTTTCATGGCTGTTGGGAATTCGCTGCCCCGGCTTGCAGTCGCTGCGTACCGTCACAAAAAACGGGTCTGCCTTTCTGCCCTTGAAATTAAAGGCAAGATGGGAATGCTCATAGTCCTTGCGCCGTTCATACCGCAAGCCCTTGCCCGCGCGCACCACGGCGGCAAAATCCAGCTTTGGCATATCCCCGGTAAGCAGCTCCGCCATCTCTACACCCAGTATTCCGCTTGCCTTGTAGAGAAACGAAAAGGAAAAGTCCTGCTCGCCGTTCTCGTAGGAGATATATTCCTCCCTGCTCATGCCCATTTTCCGTGCCATTTCCTCCTGCGATATACCTCTGATCTCCCGCATGTCGCTTATTCGCAGTGCAATAAGCCTGATCTCTTCATTCATATTTTCTCCCTTTCCGCGCAGGCTCCGGCCGCGCTTTGTGTTGCTGTTGTATTTTACATACTGTTTTTGTGTGCTTCCGCTTTGTGCGCTTTTTATTTGCGCGCTTTTTATTTGTGTGCTTCTGTTTGCGTCCTGTTTTGCGTGCATTTGTTTTACCGCGCCCGTGTTTTGTACGCCCGCAGGCCTTAAATTTATCACCTTAAGCAAGGGGCGATAAAAACAAAAAAGCTCCGTCTCGCTTGAGACGGGGCATATTCCCGCGGTACCACTCAAATTGACCGTAAAACGGTCCTCTCTCCGGGCTCTGACAAGCCCTGACCCGTAACGGAGTCTTCCGTATCCGCTTACGGCGCTGCTTTGGGCGGATATGCTGTGAAAGTGATGGATCCTCGTTTCAGGCGCTGCCGGGCTCACACCGTGCTCCGGCTCTCTGAAAGCTCCCTTTTAAGCGGGACCGTCTTTCATTATCGCATTTATTGTGATTTATTAACTTTTACGAAGCTTTACGCTGTCATCGGCGGCACTTACGGCATATGACTCTGCATTTACGGCATATGACCCTGACGAACCGCTGATTTATTCTGATTTTAACACCGCGCGTTATGTTTGTCAACCGTTTTTGTCGGCTGTACATTATCTGCTTCTTCGCTTTTTTGTTTTTGCTTTTCTATTTTTTGTTTTCCCGGTTTCCCGGCTTCTTCTCCGGCTGCGGCGGGCGCGAGGACCCCGCGGCCGGGCTGCGCCCTCCGCCGGCCTTCGGCCGCCCCAAGCCCCCTTGCGGGCGCTTCGGCCGCGCTTTGCGCCCCGGCTTTTTCGTTCTCTCCGATGCCCTATTCCGCCGCCGCAGGCTCGCCTTCCTGCCGCCCCCTTCGTTTTGCCTCCGTTATACGCTTTGCCCGGAAAAACTCTTTAAGAAGGGCCGCGCACTCCGTTTCCAGTACGCCTCCCTTTACCTCCGGCCTGTGGCAGAAGCACCCCGTAATATCGGTCACGCCGCCGCAGGCTCCTCCCTTGCCGTCATAAGCCCCGAACACTATCCGCTTTATGCGCGCATTCACGCAGGCCCCGGCGCACATAGCGCAGGGCTCCAGCGTCACATACAGCTCGCAGTCGTGCAGGTTCCAGCCGCCAAGGCGCTTTGCCGCCCGGCGCAGGGCGTTTATCTCCGCATGCCCCGTAGGATCGTGCGCGCCCTCCCGCGTGTTTCCGCACCGTGCAAGCACTCTGCCTTCCTTAACAACCACGGCGCCCACCGGCACCTCATCCCTTGCGGCGCATCTTTTTGCCGCCGCAAGGGCTATGCGCATATAGTATTCCTCCGCCTGTGCCGCGTCCTTTTCCCCGCAGGCCTCTTTATTTGTGATACGGCTCATTTGCGTTTATCTTAAACCCCCTGTAAAGCTGCTCCAGCAATATAAGCCTTGCCATATTGTGCGTAAAGGTCAGCTCGGAAAGGCACCACTTGGCATCGGCTCGGTTCAGCACCTGCTGCGAAAGCCCCAGCGATCCGCCTATTACAAATGTAATCTTTTCTCCTGCATCGCAATACCCCGCCAGCTCCTTTGCAAGGCCGGGGCTTGTCATCCTTTTGCCCGCAAGGTCAAGGGCGATCACCTTCTCCCTGTCCGCAATGCGGCCAAGCAGCCTTTCCCCCTCCTTTGCGCGCACCGCCGCCTCCGCCGAGGCCGAGGCGTGCGCCGGAGCTTTTTCGTCCGGCACCTCAATTATCTCCGTTTTGCAGAACCTTCCCAGCCGCTTCAGATATTCCTGCTGCGCCTGCCGGAAAAAGCTCTCCGTCATGCTTCCCACACAAACAATTCTTATCTTAACCATGATGCAGTAAAATCCAATAATATCATTCCCGCTTCCGATGCAATAAACAGCCCCAGCGCAATATATCCAAACGCCGGCCGCTTGCCTGCCCGCTGTGCTCTGCCGTTTCTCCCCGTGACAGGGTCCCACGGCCGCACGGAATCAAGATACCCCGCAAACCCCGGCATAAGCTCCGCCGGCTTGTCGCTGCCGGTTAAACGCCGGTTTCTCCTGCGCGTATAATATATGTATCCGAACATCCCCGCCGCCAGCAGCGCCCCGCCCAGCACTATCCATATTCCCATGGAAAACAGCTGCTCCGCAGGCGTATATTCCGCCGCTTCCTCTGCGTTGTCCGGCATGTTTGTAAGCAGCATGGCAACAAAATTGTTTGCAAAGTGCAGCAGCATCGAGGGCACCAGCGAGTCCGCCTCAAGATCCGCCACCGCAAGTATCACGCCGAAAATAAAGGCAAAGAATACCTGCTGCAGATTGCCGTGCATTATTCCGAACAGCATTGCCGACATCAGCACCGCCGTTTTGGGCGAAAACCTCTCAAAGGAACGCATTACCATCCCGCGGAAAAAAAACTCCTCGCAAAACGCCGGCAGCAGCCCGTAAAGCAGCGAAGCAAATATAAGCTGCGGCAGGGTGGAAACAGTAAAGGAATCCCCCGCCGGCTTATAGCCTATCTGCTCAAGCAGGGTAACAAACAGGCTGTTTGCCCCGTTTGCAAAAAAGAACGCCCCCGCAGCCACAGGCAGCAGCAACAGCACCTGCACGCCGTTTATCCCCCTGCGCAGCCGCATGGAGGCGGTAAAATCGCAGCCCGATATCTGCATGCATATAAGCACCGGCGCAAGCATGCACACCGCTTGGCTTACAAGTATGTTTATCATGTTAAAGCCGTAATCGCTTTGAAGCTCCGGCTTTCCGGCGCACAGAAAGCTCAGTACAAGGGAGAATGTAAAAAACAGCCCCATAAACAGCAAAAGCGCGCCGCCGCTCACCGCAAGAGACGGAAACCGCTTGTTTGCCGCCGCCGGCTCCATAGTATATTCGGGTGCCTTTTCCGCTTTATCCCGCATGCTCTTCTCTCCTTTTTCCGTCCCGGCAGGCCCGCTTTGCGCCCGCCGTCCGCTTTATTTGTATCCCGTTTTATTTTTTATTTTATGTATGACATTTCCGGCTTCATATCCCTGTATATCGCCAAATACTTCATCCCGGAGGACAGCAGCAGCTGCCGCGTCTGCTCAAAGCCCTCGCACAGCCTGCGCACCGCATGCGCGTCCGACCCAAGGGTGATTATCTCTCCGCCAAGCTCCTTATAGCGGCGCAGCACGCTCATGCACGCCATGGTGTCCCCGCTTGTACGCAGGGAGGAGGTATTCACCTCCAGCCCCTTGCCCAGATATATCACCCGCATAAGTATCGCATCGTACAAATCGGGAAATTCCCGCCACTGCATCACCTGAAGGGGATAGGGCGCATGCCTGTATATGTACCCCAGGTGTCCCACCACGGAATAATCGTAGCAGGCATCCAGCGATTCGTACACCGTCTCCAGATACCGCCTGTACGCACCTTCCCGGCTTTTGTTTTCAAAAAATTCCGGATAGTACGGGTCCTGCCCGTCCACAACATGCACGGAGTTTATTACATAATCCAGCTTCATGCCGCCCAGCAGCCGCGCGGTCTCCTGCTGCGCCGAAGCCGTATATCCCGCCTCAATGCCCCGAAAAACATTATATCCCTTTTCCCGCAGCTGCTCCTGCTGTGCCGCAGAAAGCAGCACGCCCTCGCGGTTCTCAAAGCGCCTGTCCGGATAATCAATATCCAGATGATCCGTTATGCATATCCCGTCGCAGCCTATCAGCTCCGCCCTGCGGCAGTATTCCTCCGCCGTGCTCTGCCCGTCCGGGCTGAAGGTGGTATGAATGTGAAAATCGTACATCTGCTCTGCCTCTTTCCGGCTTTTTTACGGGTTTGATACCGTATTGCCGCCGCGTCGCTATTCAATGCTTCCTATCTCGTCAAAGGGCCACACCTTTATAAGGGCCTTGCCCGCTATCATGCTCTTCTTTACCGGCCCCACATAGCGGCTGTCCGCACTGTTGGAGCGGTTATCGCCCATAACGAAGTATTCGTCCTCCCCAAGGGTTATCTGCTGCATATTGTCTTCCTTTTTGAACCGCTCGGGCGCCACATAGTCCTCCTCAAGGGCTTCTCCGTTTATATATACCGTGCCCGATATTATCTCTATTTTCTCTCCGGGCAGCCCGATGACCCTTTTAACATAATAATCCCCGGCCTTATGCGTGCCTACATTTACGGGATAGTTGCATATCACAATATCCCCCCGCTGCGGCTCTCCGCCGAAGGTATAGCCCGCACGCCAGACAAACAGCCGGTTTTCGTTGTGCAGCGTGTTCATCATGCTGGAGCCGTCCACCTGCACTATTATGAATATAAACGACCGAATCAGCAGCGCCGCTATCACCGCCATGCATATGGTAAATACCCAGCTTGCAATTTCCCGCACTGTGTCCTTTTCCTCCCCGCGTTTTTTCCGCTTTTCTCTTTTGCCCCCTTCCGCTTCCTGCTTTATTATCCCGCCGGCGGCCTCTCCCTCGGGCAGCTGCATTTCCCGCTGCTGCGCGGCTTCTTCCTCAATGCCCGTTTTTTCCTGCTGTATATCCTTTGCCGTGTTTTTCTCAGGCTGATTCATTCTCCGTCCTCCGAAAACTCAAATGCTTTATTGATTTTTGCGCTTCCGCTATCCCGCCGTGTTTGCATAGGGCGAGCCGAATTCCGTAAAGGGATACACCACCCCCACGGCCTTGCCCAGAATCTTTCCGCGCTCAACCGCCCCCATGCGGCGGCTGTCCGTGCTGTCGCTGCGGTTGTCCCCCATAAGGAAATATTCTCCCTCCTCCAGCACAACGGCCTCCATGCTCTGCGAGTCTATTCTCTCCGTTTCAAGATAGCTTTCCTTCAGTGCCTCTCCGTTTATATAAACCGTCCCCTGCCGTATGCTTACGGTGTCTCCCGGCAGACCTATAACCCTTTTTACATAACAGGTGTTTTTTTGATCAAGATATCTGCCGTCCTTTGTCTTTGGATAGTGGCATATCACAATATCCCCCCGCTGCGGCTGCCCGAAAACATAGCCCGCGCGCCACACGAACAGCACCTCTCCGTCCTTCAGCGTGCCCAGCATGCTGCTGCCCTCTACCCTCGCAAAGAAAAACACAAAGCTGTTTATAAGCAGCGCAAGCAACGCCGCAAACGCCAGCGTAAGCACCCACCCGGCTATCTCTCTGCCGGCATTTGCGCACTTCTGCTTTCGTCTCTGCTTTATTGCCGCCTTCTCGTCCCCCCTGTCAATTGGCGGAATAAGTATCCCCGCGCTGGATGCTATCTCCGGCGGGATCTCCTTATCCGGATTGCCGTATTCCAGCCGATACCTTACATACTGCCTGTTGTTCACCGTCACCGTATAGGGCGTCTCCAGCAGCATCTCCGGCTTTGTAAACATCGCCACCCGCTGCTTGCGCAGCAGCTCGTTGCGGTCTATCTGTATCTGCGGTTCTTCGCCGCCCGCCGCGCCTTCGGCTTTTTCCGGCTCTGCATCCCTCTCCGCATCCTTTGCGCCGTCCGGCTTTTTCCCTTCCGTGCCGCCCTCGGGCTTTTGCATTGCATCGTCCTTTACGGCGCTTTCCTGTTCCGCTTCCTCCTGCTCCTGCGCTATTATCTCCCGCGTTCTCCTTACGGCAGTGCGCTTTTGCACGCTCTCCTGCGTCTCTGACGCCCGCTCTGTCTCTGCCGCTTTCAGCCGGCGCATATTTTTGTCCGTTTCCGACGGCGCCTTCTCCCCGGCGCCTTCTGTCTGCGCGCGTTTCTCCGCCGCGCCGCCTGCCTGCGCATTTTCCTTAAAAAGCGCGGGCCTTGCCGCCGTGCCGTTTTCCTCCAGGCGCGCGTCCTTTGCCGCTGCTCCGCCGTCCTCCGCGCTGCCTTCCTGCCTCTTTTTCTTCTGCTGCTCAAGCAGTCTGTCTATATCGTCCAGCAGATCATCCCCGCCCTGCGGAAGCTCCGCCGTATCAAAGGTCAGCTGAAACTCATCGCTTTTTTTCTTGCCCATACGCGCATCCTTCCCGTTACTCCGTCCCCTCGGCCGGTATTATCTGCTTTATGCTCTTTTCGCACTTTCCCCTGTCCAGCATCACAATGTGTCCGCACTTGTCGCATCTGAGCTTTATATCCGCCCCCGTGCGCGTCACCGTCCACCGGTTTCCGCCGCAGGGATGTGCCTTTTTTGTAATTACGGTGTCGCCGACATTTATCGTCATCTCCGCGCCTCTCCTTGCCGCCGTAAAGCCGCCCGCCTCAGGTATGCCCCGCTTTTTTGCCCGCCGAACGGACACGGCTTCCTCTTTTTTGCGTGCAGCCTGCTATTTTGTTTATTGTACCATTTTCACGCCGTAAATACAAGAAAAATTTATCCTTGACACGCTATGGCCGCATATGCTATCATTTGATAAGCTTTGTGCAAACGCTTGCACAACTGCACATTTTATCTGTCCGTTAAAAAGGAGCGCCGTCATGCAGTATGTTCTTCTTGTAATATCCGTCGCCGTAACCCTGGGCTACAATCTCCTGCGCAACCGCTTCAGCAAGCACAACGCCCGCAATCAGGCGGATTTCCATTCCTTCAACGCGGTATGCAGCCTTTTTTCCGCCGCCGCGCTGCTGATATTCGCCCTTGCGGAGGGCGCGCCCGCTCCCGGAGCCTATACCCTGCTTACGGGGCTTGCCTTCGGCGTGCTCACCGCGCTGGCGGCGCTTTTCAATATGCGCGCCTTTGAATGCGGCCCCGCCTCTTATACCACCCTTATAATCACCGCCTCCATGATGATTCCCGCCCTCTCCGGCCCTCTGTTCTTCAATGAAGGCATAAGCGCCCTCAAGCTTGCAGGCTGCGCCCTGATGCTTGTGTCTTTGGCGCTGTCCGTGTGCGAAAAGGGCCAAAACCGCAAGGCCAACCTCCGCTGGTTTCTGCTGTGCCTTGCCGCCATGCTCTGCTCGGGAGGCATCGGCATCATGCAGAAGCTGCACCAGAGCTCCCCCCACGCCTCCGAGCTTATGTATTTTCTGGTTACCGCCTTTGCCGTCAGCACCGTCTACTCCGCCGCCGCCCTTGTTTTCTACAAAATGCGCGGTCAGACCCCGCAGATAAGCTATTCCCCCCGCCGTCCCGTTGTGTATATGTCCCTTGCAAGCGGCGTGGCCATAGCCGCAGCCAATGTCCGTTGCCGCACCGAAATTGATACAATGTAACGATGAACCGGATACCCCATTAACGATGAACACGCCACCCTATTAACGATAGTGAACCGGTGCATGGAGTGCGCCTGCCAAAAACAGTCCTAAAAAAGTGCAAATGACTCTCTATCATTTGTACTTATCCATCCCCAAATTTCTAAGCGGGGCGGCGGGGAACGACACCGGGGACAGGGTTCGGGCCATGTTGGCCCGATGTTCCGGCCCCATAGGTATGAAAAAATGCCCGGACAGCATGAAGCTATTCGAGCGCAAAAAATACGGTATTCAGTTACATTGTGACAATTTTCGCACTGGCTGCCAGACGGGGCCTGTTCGGTGGCCGGGATTTTTTTGACGATAGTGCAAATATCGTCTGAATTTGTCGGCGGTCAGTGTGGCTTCATGGCGGCTCCCTCCTAAAGCCGCCGTGTCAGCGTATAGGCGTCACTCCTTTGTCGAGGGCATAAGGAACGGCGGCCTTGATGTTACTCAAAACCGCCGCAGTACCCTGAAAATCCATTATGGGCGCACGAAGCTGCCTGCCCTGCAACGGTTTTTTTCTTTCCCCGTTTAGCGGGGCAGGATAGCTTGTCTTATTCGGTTTATTCTTGCTCTTGTGCGGCTGCCTCTTTCAGCCGCGAAAAGCTCTCATCGCTGATAATGTGTTCAATCCGGCAGGCGTCGGCCTCCGCAGTCCTGGGGTCAACGCCTGCGGCGATAAGCTGCTCGGTAAAGAAACAATGGCGTTCATAGATTTTTTCGGCAACCTCGCGGCCCACATCGGTCAGATGGAGAAAGTGATCTTCGTCCATTGTAAGAAAGCCGCCGTCCCGCAAGGTAGCCACTGCATGGCACACGCTTGGCTTTGACACCTCCATGTGCCGGGCCACATCTACGGAGCGTACCATACCGAGTTTCTTTTGGAGAACAAGGATGGTTTCCAGGTAGTCCTCCCCGGACGCATGAAGTTTCATCTGAACCTCCTTTACTGAGCCAGCTTCCAGCCGATGGCCTCCTGTCTGGCCGATACAAAATCGGCATACAGGCCCTTTTGCTGGATCAGCTCCGCATGAGTGCCGCGCTGGACGATATGAGCGTTGTCCAGTACAAGGATCTGATCGGCGTTGCGGACGGTTTTCAGACGGTGGGCAATCATGATGATGGTCTTGTCATGGGTCAATGCCTCGATAGCCCGCTGCAATTCATCCTCATTCTCCGGGTCAACGCTGCTTGTTGCCTCGTCCAAAATGATGATAGGTGCGTCCTTCAGCATGGCGCGGGCGATGGAAATCCGCTGTTTCTCGCCGCCGGACAAAGTACCGCCTCCCTCGCCAATCACGGTGTCATAGCCATCCGGCAGGGCAGAAATAAAGTTATGGCAGCAAGCCTTTTTCGCCGCTTCAACCACTTGTTCATGGGTGGCGTCCGGGCAGCCAAACTTGATATTGTTCTCAATCGTATCTGCAAAGAGGTATACGCTCTGGAACACCATCGAGATATTCTTCATCAGGCTGTCCAGCTTGAAATCTCGTACATCCGTACCGCCTATGGTAATCTTCCCGGCATTCACATCCCAAAAGCGGGCAATCAGATTGCACATAGTTGTTTTGCCAGCGCCAGAGGGGCCGACTATCGCCGTTGTTGTCTTTTCCGGGATGGTAAAGCTGACTTGATCCAGTATTTTGCGGTCTGCGTAAGAAAAATCCACCTTGTCAAACACGATCTCACTGGACTCCGGCGTAATGTCAACGCCTTTTTCATCCATTACCGGCGTGTCATCAATGGAGTTTGCCGTATCCATCGAGGCCGCCAACATTTGCAGCAAAGAGGCCATATTCCCGGCGTTCTCCAAATCGTTGAACACCATGAAAGAAGCAATTACCAAAATCAGGCCATAGGCCAGCGGCAGGGAGCCGTCCAGCCAGAACCAAACCGAGGCCAAAAGCAGCAGGACGCTGAACACCCGGACAACGGCCTGTTTGATGGCGTCATAGGGAACACTGGCCTTTGTCAGTTTCAGGTTGTCCCGGCAGCTCGCCTTAATTGCACTGCCAATAGACTGCGTGCTGTCCCGTTCCAGTCCAAATGCTTTAACAATCCCCATGCCCTGAATGTACTCCAACACGGACTCTACAAGGGACTCCTGTGTGTGCTGGCGTACCCCGCTGAGCGCGGCAGATTTGCGAAGCGCCAGTTCCGCCGCCGCAAGGTAAATCAGGACACCGGCAGCGGCCACAAGACCGATCCGCCAGTCAAATACCAACAGGACGATGACGAGGGCAACCGAGTTGAAAAAACCGCCCAGCACTGACACCAGAACACGAGCTGCTGAGTTCTCTACATCACCCAAAGTTGTTGTGACAATGGCGGTAATATTCCCGATACTATTCTTGTTGAAGTAGCCCATCGGGATGTAGCGCAGCCGATCTCCGATGTGGATACGCTTTTCCGCCACCATGCAATAGCCGGTTTCCGTCTGCTCCATCGTGGAAAAATAGGTCGTGATGATACGCCCAATGAGGGAAACGGCCATAATTCCCAGCGAAATGCAGATAAACTTTCCGTCCCGGTTGTCAGATACTAACGCGCCGATCACTACAAAGAGGGCGGCAAACTGCATGGCTGAAAACAGCCCGGACAGGAATGAGAATAACAGGGATTTTTTTAGAAGCCCCTTTTTGCTGCCTGCAAAAGCAAAGATTTTTTTCAATGTTCCATACATCCGACAACACCCCCTTACATCTGGTCTTTCGCGCCGATGTGCGCCTGCCACATATTCCTGTAGAGGGGGCAGGTTTCCAGCAGCTTCTCATGCGTACCCTGTGCGTGGATGGTTCCATCCTTCACCACAACGATGTTATCTGCGCCAACAATGGTAGACAGCCGGTGTGCGATCACAATCAGGGTCTTGCCGACAGTTAAAGTGGAAATGGCTTTCTGCACCAGCGCCTCATTCTCTGGGTCGATATAGGCAGTTGCCTCGTCCAAAATGACAACCGGCGCATTTTTCAGCATGGCGCGGGCGATGGCAATCCGCTGGCGTTCACCGCCGGAAAGATGGGAACCGGCGCTGCCGACAACCGTATCATAGCCATTATCCAGCTTGCGGATAAAGGCGTCGCAGCCGCTTTGTTTGGCTGCCTGCTCCACCTCTGCGTCCGTGGCACTGGGTCTTCCCATGCGGATATTCTCCCGGATACTGCGGTTAAACAGGTAGTTGTCCTGAGATACATAGGAAATCTGGTCTGCAATTTCAGACAGCGGCATATCCTTCAGCTCATGGCCGCCGAGGGTAATGCTGCCGGATGTAACATCCCAATACCCGGCAATCAGCTTCGCCACCGTAGACTTGCCGGAGCCGGACGGCCCTACAAGGGCGGTCATGGTTCCGGGGTGGATGGCGAGATTCACATCATGCAAAACCTCTGTTGTCCCGTCATAGGAAAACGACACAGACCTAAGAGAAATGCCGGTATCTTCCAGCTTGATCGGCGTTTCTTTATGGTTCAGTTCTTCGGCGTTCAGAAGCTGGCTGATTTCTTCCACATTTGTCCCCAGTACAGCCAAATCGTCCGTAAAGGTAAAGGCCGCAATAATCGGCCCAACAAGGCCCAGAGAGAAAATCACAATGGACAGGAAAGTGGAAAGTTCCAGGCTTCCGGAGAGCCAGAACGAAAAGCCGCAGGGCAGTACGCAGATCAGCACCGAGGGCAGGATGGCGTTATAGGCGCTCATGGTTTTCTGATTTTCCCGCATCCAGTCCACATAGTAGTTGGCGTTGTAATTCACCGCGTCAGAATATTTTTTGTAGGAACCGGCGGATTGGCTGAACGCTTTCACCACCTCAATGCCTCCGATATATTCCACGATGGCGTCTGTCATCTGCTTGCCTGCCTTGACAGCACCCTCCCACTTGACGGGATAGTTTTTCATACCGGCGGACATAACCACAAGGCCCACCACGAGAGTGACAAGGGACAAAAGCGCCATACGCCAGTCCAGAATAAGCAGGTACACGACAATCACAATGGGAACCAGCACATTTGCGGTCATTTCCGGGATCAGGTGTGCAAAGGTCGGCTCCATTCCCTCCACCCGGTCAACAATCGTTGTTTTGTACTGGCCGGACGGAGTATCTAAAATCGTTCCCATCGGGACGCGGGCCAGCTTTGCGGTGATATTCTCTCGCAGATCGCGCAGCGTGTAATAGGTCGCCGTGTGGGAAATGACTGTTGAAAGATTGGCGAAAACAACCTTTCCCAAATAACCGCACAATGCAACGATACAGGCCGTCATATAACTGGAAAAATCCTGCTCTCCCGACAGCATCAGTGTGACAATATGCGCCACGCAGAAATAGGGCACCATCTGGCAGGCCACGCCTAATACCGCAAGGATAATACTGCCGATGAATTTCCCGTGATAGGGCTTGCCCCATCCCCATAAGACGCCTATGGGCGACTCTTTCTTTTCTTCCTTCATTTTGTAGGCACCCCCTTTATAAAATAGTTTCGGATTTTTTCAAGACCGGCCTCATCCATTTGAAATTTGTCGATGATGGAACCGTCCTCAAAATGGACAATATCCGTACAACAATCTAAAAGCAGCTCAAGATCATGGGTAATGACATACAAGGTAATGCCTGCATCCCTGACTTGTTTCAAGACATTGGCAACCTCTTTCATGTGTTTGTAATCAAGACCGCTGGTCGGTTCGTCAAAAAATAAGATAGAACGCTTGGATGCGATTGCCGAGGCAATTGCTACCCGCTGCTTTTGGCCGCCGGAAAGGGACATAGGGTGTCTGTCTTTGAAGCCGATTAAATCTAACTCGGCAAGGATTTCCTCAGCCCACTCCTGATTTTCCTCCTCCATACTGATCAGGACTTCATCCAGCACAGTTTCCGTGAAAAGCTGGTGATTGACTTCCTGCATCACCATGTAGCAGGTATTTAGTCTGTCTTTAGGCCGATAAGTTCTGCCGTTCCAGATCACCTCACCGCAGCGCTTTTCAAGGCCGCAGAAACACCGGGAGAAGGTGGACTTTCCAGCTCCATTATTCCCGATGATCCCGACAATACGATTTGCGGGGATTTTACTTTCCCGGATGTGCAGCGTTTCCGGTTCGTTTTTGTAGGCAAAGCAGAAATTGCGAAGTTCCATTTGCTGACCGGCCTGGGGCAATGCTTTCGGCGGCAACAAATCTTCAAGAATAAAGGTACGCAGCCCCAACTTGGCTCTCTGTTGCTCCGTCAGGCTCTCAAACTCCGCTGCGGAGTAATCTTTTTCCACCTTTCCGCCGGTAATATAGATAAAACGATCCGCAAGACCGCGCAGATAGTAGAGCCGATGCTCTGACACTATAATTGTTTTCCCCTGCGACTTCCAAAACGCAAGTATTGCTCTCAGATCCAGGATAGAGGAAGCATCCAGGTTGGATGACGGCTCATCCATAACCAGCACATCCGGCTCCATGATGGATACCCCGGCACAGGCAATTTTTTGCTTTTCCCCGCCGGAGAGATGAAAGATATTGCGTCCCATCAATTTCTCCAGGCGGAAATCCCGGATGGTCTTATCTAATCGTTCCCGAATACTTTGCTCCGGCTGGCCGAGATTTTCACACCCGAATGTGATTTCGCTGGTTGTGTCCACATTGAAAAATTGTGAGCGGGGGTTTTGAAACACGCTGCCAACCGTTTTCGCGGTATCATAAAGGGGCTGTTCCGAAACCTTTGCCCCATTTACCCACACTTCTCCATTCATTTTTCCTTCATAGTAATGGGGAATCAGACCGTTGATCAGCCTGGTAATTGTCGTTTTTCCACTGCCGCTTTCGCCGCAAAGTACGACGCATTGACCGTCCTCTACGGTCAGATTTATATCATGGACTCCACCAGCGTTCTCGTTTTCTTCTCCATAAGAGAAAGTCACATGGTCAATCCGTATCATAGGTTCACCCCCTCCCGTCAAAAAGAAATCTGCTGCTGAAACAAAAACAAGGCAAAACAGATAACGCAAAACAGAATCGCAATCAAATCTTGAACATGGAAACCGATCTGGCACACGTTTGTACGTTTAACGGGGGCTCCAAGCCCCCGTGTCAACGCAGCAGCAGAAAGTTCATCACCAATCTTCACAACGGACACCATCAAAGGAACAAGGCGATATTCCAACATCAGGAAAGGATTTTTCCCGCCGAATCGTATGCCCCGCATTTTCATTGCATCCCAGATGGCCTGATATTCTTCGCTGATGGTTGGGAAAAAGCGAAAAATGACAGACATTGGAATCACGATTTTTTCCGTGATGTGCATACGCTCCATTGCGCCGATAAACTCACTGATCGAAGTGGATGAGATCAGATAGGCACCTGTCATAATGCCGGGCGCAAACCGCGTCATGATAGATGTCACTGCCAGCACGATGAACGAGAGTAATCCGCTCAAACTCGTAAGGGCAATCCGTTCCAGTATAAAGCAAACCGCATATAGCACCAGATATTTTCCTGCTGTTTTGAAACGGCGTTCCGACAAAATCAGAGCAAAGGGGACAAGGCTTAGACACGGCTTGACGATGTTCATAATTCCTTCGTTACTGGTACTGAACATCAGTGTTGTAATCGTCAGCAGCAGAATGAGCTTTGTCCGGGGATCAAGCAGGATTCCTTTTCTTTTTTCGGTTGTTGCTGAAAATGATAGCCCGTTCATCACACAATGCCCGCTTTAGCAAAATGCTTTTTCAGAAGCGCCTTACCTAAAAGTCCGCCCAAGATCGCAAAAATGAAGATTCCGGCGATTACCAGAATAATGCTCCACATAGGCATAACAGCCATTACCCTGTCAGCGTATTCCTCACCAAAGCTGGCCGCAAAACTGGCCCTGGAATCCTCAACCATGAAATACATGGGGATATATGTACCAACCATCCAAAGGCTGAACACCGCATACCCGATCAGGCTCTTCTTGGCGCTTTTATAACCGCCGGATTTCAAGATCAGATCTCCCAGCAGCCCAAAAATCACGCCCATCGGTACGCCCCAAAATCCCATACCAGTCAGCCCCATCAGCAGGCCGCTTAAAATTCCCATAATTGTAACCATGCCGAATTTTTTAACTCTGGTCAAGAACAGCATGAACGGGATGCCGGTAATCAAAGACCACAATGCTCCGAGGATCGGCAAAAAGATAGGTACAAAGCCGACGGGAATGGCGACACAGCAGCCAATCACAAAGTAGAGAACGGTGAAAAGGCCGAGGTTAATCAGGTCTTTTGCTTGTAACTTGTTACTCATAACGAATACCTCCATTCATTTGCTGGTTAGCGTTTTCTAACCTCTCTATAAGATACCATAGTTAGCAGTAGCTCTCTACAACCAATCATCTTTTTGGCTCCAAACAGCAACGAGTTTTTTTATTGACTGACTTCGCTTACAATTCTATAATATGATTAAAATCAAGGGCAATGAGCCAGACAAATCGACAGGAGTTAAAAATGAAGATTGATGATATTTTTAGAAAATGTATTGAAATTCCCGGCGTTTCAATAAAACGTAGCGAGTTCAACGCAGAACTACTTATGAAAACTAAGGAGGGAAAAGGGTCTATGACGTTTTTTCAACTTTTCCCCGGACTTACTATTGCGTATATTTTTATAAATTCTCCGACATGGGCAGCTCCAAATTTGGGTGAAGATAGTTTCATTAAAAAAGGGCCTTTGCTCCTAAACTATTGCGTGACTGGTCGTTGCGAGATTATCTTGAATAACGGAAACTTTGTATATGTGAAAGATGGAGATATTTCTCTCACGGAGTGTTTTGCCCAAAAGCAATATGTCTATCCTCGCCGTATCTATGAGGGAATGGAGCTTTTTGTTGATACTAATACACTGGCAACAGAGAGTACATGGATACAAAAAGAGTTTGGCATAGACATCCCTAAAATCATTGAACTTTTTTGCCCAAACGATAACACTTATATCTCAGCAGTTACTCCTGAAGTTGAAGAAATATTGATTAAGCTCTGGGAACTTTTTGATATTGCGCCTCCGTTTTCGATTTCTCAAATGAAGATCTATGTTCTGGCTCTATTTTCATTACTACAAAATCTTAACAATATCCCCCCATCGCAAGCCTGCACATTTTTTACTGAAACACAGGTAGATATAGCAAAACGTGTTGAAAAAATTATCACTTCCGATTTGCGGCAACATCATCCTGCATGGGAATTGGCAGCTCAGTTTTCTGTCAGCGAAACCAGCTTAAAAAACTATTTTCGTGGCGTTTTTGGTCAAAATATTTCCATCTATCTACGGGAAGTCCGAATGAAAAAAGCTGCAGAGTTACTGACTTCTGCAAGATTGTCCGTTGCAGAAATAGCAGAGTTGGTCGGCTATATGAATCAAAGCAAATTTGCATCAGTTTTCAAAAAACAATTCGGCCTATCGCCATTGGAATACCGGCGGTCAAAAAAACTGGAAAATATATAAGATAAAGCCGGGATTGCTTGCTGGCTTGCAAAATCCCGGCTTCATCTATGCCCAAAATCAGATATAAACTAATTCCTGCAACAACACTTCCTCCACCTGCGCTTTCAGCGTGTTCATCAACCCCACCCAGCGCATGGGGTCACGGGCTTTCAGTTCCTCGGTAACGCCCGCCGCCTCCATCATGTGGGATAGTTAGAACGGTGGTTATTCCGAAATTATTCTGATTCAGGGATAATACCGGCAAGCAATGCCTGTGTTAATACACAGGCCCGCAGAGAAGAAAATCCCTCCGTGATTTTCCTCTCCGCTTGCTTGTTGAGGGCAACGCCCCCAAGCCCCTTTGAACACAGAATTTCATTCTGTGGCTGCGCGTTCTGCGAA
>ERZ827186.302-NODE-302-length-64032-cov-31.252278_pt1 | contig 64032 bp, 72 predicted proteins | sample MGYA00519918_ERZ827186 | MGnify/ENA primary metagenome ERZ827186 (study PRJEB31778, sample SAMEA3449275) | human gut metagenome | biome: human gut; feature: human-associated habitat; material: faeces | place: United Kingdom | collected 2010/2012 ...
TGTCCCATGCCTATGGCTGGCTGCCATGAACAGGGACAAATTTATAGTAACAGGAAGTATTGAATTATGCCTAACGCTAAGTTTGACGCAAAATCTTTCAACCCTGAGGCTTTCAAGTACATCATGGACCGCATCCCCCGCACCCGCCTCAACGAAATCCGCAAGTCCAAGGTCCTGGTGGGCAACCCGGACATCCGTGCGGTGCTGGGCACCCAGAACGGCACCGGCTATGCCCGTGTGGCCGTGCGTGGCCTGCTGGACGGTGAGGCCGTGAACTATGACGGCCAGACTGACATCACCGCCACCTCCACCAAGACCTTTGAGCAGGGCGTGGTGGTCATTGGCCGTGCTAAGGCATGGGTGGAAAAGGACTTCTCCTTTGACATCACCGGCGGCGTGGACTTTATGAACAATGTGGCCCAGCAGGTGGCGGACTACTGGCAGGACATTGACCAGGACACCATCCTGGCGGTCCTCAAGGGCGTTTTCTCCATGACCGGCGGCAAGAGCGGTGAGTTTGTCACCAAGCACACCTACTCTGTCAACGGCAACCTGGAGGCATCCACCCTCAACAGCGCCACTGCCCAGGCCTGCGGTGACCACAAGAAAAAGTTTGCCATGATCTTCATGCACTCTGTTCCGGCCACCAACCTGGAAAACCTCAATCTGCTCACCGCTCTCAAGTACACCGACAAGGACGGCGTGACCCGTGACCTGACCCTCTACACCTGGAACGGCAAGCTGGTCATTGTGGATGACGGGATGCCCGTGGAGGCTGTTGCCGCCACCTATAAGCTGACCTCTGACACCGCCCTGGTGACCGGCAAGACCTACTACACCAAGAGCGGCACCAAGTACAACGCTGTGGCCTCCCCCAGCGTGGACAACATTGCCACCTATTATGAGGTGGATGTCCCTGCCGGTGAGGAGTACACCAGCTATGTCCTGGGTGAGGGCTCCATCAACTTTGAGGACCTGGGTGCCAAGGTGCCCTATGAAATGGCCCGTGACCCCAAGACCAACGGCGGCCAGGACACCCTCTACACCCGCCAGCGCAAGGTGTTTGCCCCCAAGTGCATCTCCTACGAAAAGACCAGCCAGGCCACCCTCTCTCCCACGGATGCGGAGCTGTCCGATGGTGCCAACTGGGCTCTGGTCCACTCTGGTGAGGCCACTGAGAGCCAGCGCTCCTACATCAACCACAAGGTTATCCCCATCGCCCGCATCAAGTCCAGAGGCTAAACCATGACCGTGTATGAGGCCGTGGTGTCCCGGCTGGCCATGCTGGGCTACACCGTCACGGACAATGACGAAACCGGCCTCAATTTCCTCATAGACAAGTGTGAAAAGGACATCCTGGCAGACATCAATCAAAGGGTGCTGCCGGATGGCCTTTTCTATGTCCATGTGGATATGGTGGCCGGGCAATTCCTCTATGATAAGAAAGCCGCCGGTGGTCTGGACGGGCTGGAGGGCTTTGACTTCTCCGCCCCGGCCAAGAGCATCACGGAGGGTGATGTGGCCATCACCTTTGCTGGAGCCAGTGATGGAGCCAGCAACGCTGAGGCCCGCTTTGATGCCCTGCTTGCGGGGCTCATGCACCCGCCTGAGAGCACGCTGGCGGCTTTTCGGAGGATGAGATGGTAGTGGGGAGCCCCGCCCACAAAAAGGCCGTGCAAAGCCTCTGGGTGGGCAAAGCAACCATCACCGTGCTGGACGGGGTGCTCAACCCCGCCAATGGCCGCACGGAGCCCCAGGAGCACATCCTGGCGGCAGACATCCGCTGCCGCATTTCCCACAAGTCTGTGGTGAGTACAGAGCCGAACGAGGAGGCCGCCCAGGTGGCCCAGAGCGTGGTGCTCTACATTGACCCCTCCGTGGACATCCCGGAGGGGTCTAAAATCACAGTGACCCAGAACGGCGTGACCCATGACTATGAACGGAGCGGCAAGCCCGCAGTGTATAGCTGCCACCAGGAGGTGCCGCTGGAGCTTTTCAAGGAGTGGGCCTGATGAACTGGGGAAACTGCGATTATAAGCAGCTCCAGCGCCTCCGTGACAGTCTGGCCACACTCCAGAGCATGGACATGGACCGTTTCTGCACGGAGGTGTCAAAGGAGCTGGCCGCCCGCCTGCTGGCGCTGGTCATCCCCCGCACACCTGTGGGGCAGTACCCAAAATCCAGTGGCAAAAAGGGTGGCACCCTGCGCCGGGGCTGGACATCCAAAACCCAAGCGGATGCCGCCAGCAGAGGCGGCAGCAATGATGCGAAAGCCTACGCTGAGGCGCTGCCAGTCAGAAAGTCCGGCAACGCCTACACCATTGAGGTCATCAACCCTGTGGAATATGCCAGCTATGTTGAGTTTGGCCACCGAACACGGGGCGGTGACGGCTGGGTGCCGGGCCAGTATTTCCTCACCCTGTCCGAGCAGGACCTTGAGAGGCTTGCGCCGGGCGTGATTGAGAGAAAACTGGAGGCCCTGCTGCGGGAGGTATTCAATGGCTGAAATCAATTTCAACAGCATCTATGACGGCGTGAGCCTTGCGCTCCACGCCGCTTTTCCTGCCGCCCAGGTGCATGGCGGGAATGTCAAGCAAGGGCTCAAGCCCGGAGATTTTAATGTCATCATGCCTGGTGCCGGTCACGCCAAAGAGGTGGGCCAGAGGTACAAGCGGACACCCACGGTGGATGTGATTTACTACCCTAAGGCCGGGGATGCGGAGTGCTATGGCATAGCACACCGGCTGTCCTTTGTCCTGGGGAGCATCACAACCCCGGAGGGGGACATCATCCACGCCACCGGCTGTGAGTGGACACTGGCGGAGGATGTCCTGCATGTACTCTTGACCTATGACCACTTCGTCCGTGTCCCGCTGGAGCAGGAGAACATGGAAACTCTCAAAATCAATGAGGAGGGATAAGCCAATGGCAAAAACCCAGACCACGGAGGCCAATGCCGCTGCCTTTACCAAGGTGCAGTTGGTGGCCTCTCAGAGATATGTCCACCGGCGGGACCTGATCGGCGCACTGCTGGAGGATGGCAAGACCTACACCTTGAATGAGGTGGATGCGCTGATTGAAAAGTTTATGAAAGGCAAGGTGAGATAAATGGCTCTTGGCGGAGGTAACTGGCTGACCCAGAACAAGGTTCTGCCCGGCAGCTACATCAATTTCTCCAGCGTGGCAAAGGCATCCGCCACTCTGTCTGACAGAGGCTATGCGGCAGCGCCCTTTGTTCTGAGCTGGGGCCCGGAGGGTGAGATTTTCCCCGTCACCTCTGGTGAGTTTCAGAAGAACAGCAAGGCCATCTTCGGCTATGGGTATGACCACCCCAAGCTGCTGGCCCTGCGTGAGATTTTCCAGCACGCCACCACCGTCTACTGCTGGCGGCTGGGCAACGGCGAAAAGGCAAGCTGCACCTATGCGGATGCCAAGTACCCCGGTGTGCGTGGCAATGACCTCTCTATTGTCATCGCCTCCAATGTCGATGACACCAGCGCATGGGATGTGAGCACCTACCTGGACGGCCAGTGTGTTGACACCCAGACGGTCAAGGCGGCCACTGATCTGGTGGCCAATGACTATGTGGTTTTCAAGACCAGCGCCACGCTGGCGGCCACTGCGGGCACCAAGCTGACCGGCGGCGCTGATGATGCGGCGGTCACCGGCGAGGACCACCAGGCTTTCCTGGATAAGCTGGAGGCCTATGCTTTCAACACCCTGTGCTGCCCGGCTACGGAGAGCACCGTGGTCAATCTGTATGTCAAGTACACCCAGCGCATGAGGGATGAGGTGGGTGCCAAATTCCAGCTTGTGGCCTGGAAACCCAGTGCTGACTATGAGGGCGTGATTGGCGTGTGGAACACTGCCACCCATGCCACCATTGCCAATGTGGACACCCAGGCGGTGGTCTACTGGGCTACCGGCGCACATGCTGGCGTGGCCGTCAACAAGTCCCTCACCAATGCCAAGTATGACGGTGAGCTCATTCTGGACACCGAATACACCCAGGCAGCGCTTGAGGCGGCCCTCAAGGCAGGCAAGTTTATGTTCCACAATGTCAACGGGGTCACCCGTGTGCTGGAGGACATCAACACCCTGCTGACCCTCTCCGACACCAAGGGAGAGGTTTTCCAGTCCAACCAGACCATCCGTGTGTGTGACCAGATCGCCAATGACACGGCGGTGCTGTTCAACACCCGCTATGTGGGCACCGTGCCCAATGATGCCTCTGGCCGTGCCTCCCTGTGGGGCGATGTGGTCAAGCTCATCCAGGAGCTTGAGAAAATCCGTGCTGTTGAGAACTTTGACCCCGACACGGTGACCTGTGAGCAGGGTGACAAGAAAAAGGCAGTGTTGCTGACCATCAACGGCCTCAACATCATCAACGCCATGGCCCAGCTCTACATGAGCGTTATCATTCAGTAAAGGAGGATTGTGACACATGGCTGACAAAATCTCTATGAACACCCAGGATGCCGTGAGCGCCAACTTTGCTGAGTGCTTTGTGACGCTGAACGGCACCCGCTACTCCATGCTGATGGCCAAGGAGTTTGAGGGCAAGGCCTCCATCAACACCAAGGAAGTCTACCGCCTGGGCAATCCCGTGATTGGCCACAAGGCCCAAACCATTGCCCTGGCTTTTTCCATGACGGTCTACAAGTGCACGGAAATCTTTGACCAGGTGGTTGAGGACTTCATCAAGACGGGTGTGATGCCTACCTTTGACATCCAGACCTCCAACGATGACCCCGCCACCTCCGTGGGCCGGAGCACCAAGATTTACAACAACTGCGTGCTGGATGGTGATGTGCTGCTGTCCATGTTCAACGCAGAGGGTGACTTTGTGGAGCAGGCCCTTGAGGGCTACTGTGACAGCTTTACCCGTCCCGAAAAGCACACCAACCCGTCCTATATGTAAGGGCGGCCAACTAAAGGAGGAAATCATCCATGAGTAACCTGTCCGCATTTATGCACGCCAATGTTGAGCAGATCGAAAACTACAAGTTTGCCGCCTCCCCCCGTTTCAAGGGGGAGGATGGCAAGCCCATGTTGTGGGAAATCTGCTGCATCTCCGCTGATGAATACGCCCGCATCCGCAACTCCTGCATCCGGCAGGTGCCGGTGCCCGGCAAAAAGGGCCAGTACACCCAGCAGCTTGATAGCTACGCTTTCCAGGCCAAGGTGTGCGCCCGCTGCACGGTGTTCCCGGACCTGAGCAACGCAGAGCTCCAGAATGACTGGGGTGTTGCCAAGCCGGAGGAGCTGCTGGGCAAGCTGCTCATCGGCGGTGAGTTTGATGACTATGTGACGGAAGTTTTCCAGCTCAACGGTTTCAAGACTGAGAATGAGCTGGTTGATGAGGCAAAAAACTGATAGAGGACGGTGACCCAGAGGCCAGCTATGCACACTTCTGTCTGCAAAAGTTTGGCTGGGAGCCGTCCAAGTTTTTGAGCCTGCCCGTCAAGGAGCGTGCTTTTGTCATCGCCTCTATTGATGCCCGCTGTGCGGCGGAGCGGAAAAAAGAGGCGGAACTCAAGAACAAAGCAAACCGAAAGCGCAGATAGCACTTTTGGCTCCAGCTCTTGACATTGTGAACTGATTTAGCCTAAAATGGTGTTATCAACACCAAGGAGGGCTACATCATGGGAGCAAAAAATATGGTCATCGCTGGTGACTACATGGGAAAACCCATCACTGGCATTGGCGGCGTGGTGCAAATCTATGTTGACCGCAAAAACTACATCCTCCTGGATAAGTTTGGCGTGGACAGCTATGATGTCATCACAGAGGATACCCGCAAAAGCGCTGCCAGCGGCATTGCAAGAGGTGCCGTTGGTGCGGCTCTGTTAGGACCCGTTGGCTTGCTGGCAGGGCTATCCGCAAAAAACAAAAGCACCGTCACTGTTGCGGTCCGTTTCAAAGACGGAAAAAACAGCCTGCTTGAAATGGATGACAAGGTTTACAAGAACTTTGTCCGTGCCATGTTTTAAGCACTGAGCGCTTTTAGCGCCCTCACAGTAAGTGGGGGCGCTATTTTTATTCCCCACGAAAGGAGGCGGACTTGTGGCCACAATACGGTCCCAAATGGTCCTCAATGACCAAGTAACTGGCGTGCTCAAGAACATCACAAGGGCTCTGGATATTACCCTGCACAGCTTTGAGCAGATGCAGGATGCGAGTGCCAATGCTGTTGATGTGCGCCTCCTCAACCAAGCGAGGGCTGGCCTGGGAGAGGTCAATCTTGCCGTCCGTGAGATGGAGGAAAACTACCGCCGTGCGGCCCAGCAGGAGCAGCAGGTCACACGAAACATCCGCCAGAGCACTCAAGCAGAACAACAGCTCAATGCCAGCATCCGGGGCGGCAATGACGCACTGGATGACATGGTGGGCAAGGCCAAAAATCTGGCGGCCACCATCGGCGCAAGTGTTGGCCTCAAAAAGCTCATAGAGCTCTCTGACCAGATGACCAGTACCACCGCCCGCCTCAACTTCATAGTTGATGACGGCGGTAGTGTTGAGGCTCTGGAGGCCAAAATCATGGCCTCTGCCCAGCGCTCCAGAGCTGCCTACCTTGACACGGCATCTGCTATTGCCAGCATGGGCGCAAACGCTGGGGCCGCTTTCACCTCCAATGATGAACTCATTGCTTTCATGGAGCAGGTCAACAAGCAGTTTGTCATTGGCGGTGCATCCGCCCAAGGGCAGGCGGCGGCCATGCTCCAGCTCACCCAGGCAATGGCGGCAGGCGCTCTGAGAGGCGAGGAGCTAAACTCCATCCTTGAAAATGCGCCCGGCATCGCCAGAGCCATTGAGCAGTACATGGGCATTGCAGAGGGCTCTATCAAGTCCTACGCAGAAAAGGGGGCCGTGTCGGCAACCGTTGTGAAAAATGCGCTCCTGTCCATCGCAGATGAAACCAATGCCAAGTTTAACGGTATGGCCATGACCTGGGGGCAGGTGTGGACCCAAATGGGCAATATCGCCCTAAAGGTGACACGACCCCTACTCACTGCCATCAACTGGCTTGCCAACAACCTCTCTGTGATTGGCCCCATCTTGCTGGGTCTGGGTGCCGCTTTTCTGGTATTCCAAGTAGCGGCGCACTGGACGCAGATTGCAGCCGTTGCCACGGCAGCATACCACGCTGTGGTCAACCTCCTCAGCATTGGCTTTGGCGTGTTGACCGGAAGCACAGCGGCGGCCTCTGCGGCGGTATTCACCTTTAACTCCGCTCTGCTGGCATCTCCCATCACTTGGATAATCATGCTCATTGCCGTTGTCATCGGCCTGCTCTACGGCGTGGTGGCCATCATCAACAAGGTCACCGGCTCCTCCATCTCCGCCACGGGGCTCATCTGCGGGGCCATTGCGGTGGCAGGCGCTTTCATTGGCAACACCGTGATTGGCCTGCTCAATGCCCTCATTCAGTACATCTGGGCCATCTTCGTTGCCCCGTTTCTTGGCATCGTGGAATGGATTTTGAATGTGTGCAACGGAGGTTTCAACAGTTTTGGTGATGCCGTGGCTAACCTCATCGGTCAAATCATTGGCTGGTTTTTGAACTTGGGCAAGGTGGTCACCACCATCATTGATGCCATTTTCGGCACCAACTGGACGGCTGGCTTGGAGAGTTTGCAAAGCTCTGTAACCGCCTGGGGCAAGAATGAAAATACCATCACCCTTGACAAGAACGCTCCCACCATTGACTACCGTTTTGAATACGGGGACGCATGGGCGGCGGGTAACGATTTTGGCAAGGGCATTGATGCCAAACTTGGTGGAATGTTCAATATGGGCGGTCTGGGTGACAGCAGTGGTTTTGACCTTGGTGACATCGCCGCCTATACGGGAGAAACTGCCGACAATACCGGCAAGACCGCTGATGCTCTGGCCGTGACAGAGGAACAGCTTGAATACCTGCGGGACATCGCAGAAAGGGATGCAATCAACCGTTTCACCACCGCAGAGGTCAAGATTGACATGACCGGCATGACCAACAGAATTGACGGCAGTGCTGATCTGGACGGCGTTATCAGCCAGCTCACCGAGGGCTTTACTGAGGCGCTGGTCACCGCTGCTGAGGGGGTGCACGCATGAGTTATTCCTGTTACCTGGGTGGCGTGGAGTGGCCCACTCCTGCCAAGCTGACCGTAAAAATCAAGGGCAAAAATAAGACGCTCACGCTGCTCAATGAGGGTGAGATCAATTTCCTCCGCACCCCTGGGCTGAGTGAGATCGTGCTGCCGGTGACGCTCTCAATGCTCACCGGCAGCCGGTCCCCGTCCTACTACATGGGCGTGTTGGAACGGCTCAAGACCTCCAAGGGCACCACCCAGTTTATTTTGGTGCGGCGCTCCCCGGATGGGCGGCGGCTGTTCGACACTAACATGACCGTGAGCGTGGAGGACTACAACATCACGGAGGATGCCAAGGAGGGCCTGGATGTCAGCGTGGACATCAACCTCAAGCAATGGCGCTCCTACGGCACGAAAACGGCCAAGGTCGAACAGCCCAGCACCGACACGGGCAAGCAGACCGTGACCGTGGAAAAGGAGCGGGATGCCAGCACGGCCCCCTCCGCTAAGACCTACACCGTGAAAAAGGGTGACACCCTCTGGGCCATCTCCGCCAAGTATTATGGCGCTGGGGCCCAGTACACCAAAATCTACGGGGCCAACACGGACAAAATCAGCAACCCCAACCTCATCTATCCTGGGCAGGTGCTCACCATCCCATGAGCTATGAGCTGCTGATACAACATGGTAGCAATATCATGTACCCACCCACGGTGGAGGGTGTCACCATTGAGTGGGAACGCAAAGGCCAGCCGGGCAAGCTCACCTTTGAGGTGGTAAAGACCCCAGGCCTGAGCTTTCAAGAGGGGGACCCCTGCCGTTTTTCCGTGGACGGCACCCCCGTCTTTTATGGCTTTGTCTTTGAGAAATCCCGCAAGGGCAACAACCCCAATGTCATCAAGTGCGTGGTGTATGACCAGCTTTATTACCTCAAGAATAAAGATACCTATGTCTACACCAACAAGACGGCCTCTGAGGTCATCAAAATGGTGGCGGAGGACTTCCAGCTCAATGTGGGAGAGCTTGAGGACACGGGCTGCAAGATCGCCAGCCGTGTGGAGGACAATCAAACCCTGTTTGACATCATCCAAAACGCCCTGGACGAAACCCTAAAGGCCACCGGGCAGATGTATGTGCTCTATGACAATGTTGGAAAGTTGACCCTCAAGAGCCTGGGCAACATGAAACTCAACATGCTTGTGGATGAGGACACCGCCGGTGACTACGACTATAAGAGCTCCATTGCCACCCAGACCTATGACAAAATCAAGCTCTCCTATGAGAACAAGGAAACCGGCAAGCGGGAAATCTATATTGCCCAGGACGGCTCCCACATCAATCAATGGGGTGTCCTGCAATATTATGAGAAACTGGACAGCAAGGCCAACGCCAAGGCGATGGCGGACGCTCTCCTGGACCTCTACAACACCAAGACCCGCACCCTCAAGCTCCAGGATGTCCTTGGTGACATCCGTGTGAGGGCGGGCACGCTGCTGGTGGTCATGCTGGGCCTGGGTGACATCAATGTGTCCAACTACCTCATGGCCGAACAGGTCAAGCACACATTCAACGATGGGCAGCACCTCATGGAGCTCAAAATGCGAGGTGGTACATTTGTCGCTTGACATCAATGAGCTGGTCCGTGCTGTGAAACAGGCGGCGGTGGAGGCGGTCAAGGCGGACGGCCCCATGGCCGTGAGCTTTGGCACTGTGACATCCGCCTCCCCGCTGAAAATCCAGGTGGACCAGAAAAAGACCTTGACGGAGGCCCAGCTCATCCTCACCAACAATGTCCGGGACTTCAATGTGGACATGACGGTGGACCACCAGACGGAAAGCCAAAGCGGCGGCAGCGGAGAGGCTGCTTTTGCCGCCCACCAGCACGCCTACAAGGGCAGGAAAACCTTTAAGGTGCACCTGGCCCTCAAGGCAGGGGAAAAGGTCATCCTCATCTCCTGCGATGGCGGGCAAAAATACATTGTCCTGGACAGATGGGAGGCACCTTGATGGGAACGCTACCGACAACTGGAGAAAACCTTGACCTCATCGGCTTTGAGCTGGAGGAGCAGCCCAGCTATACTCACAAGCTGGACATTGAGGGGCAGCGGGTGGCGGGCATGACCGACAAGCGGGAGGCCCTGCGCCAAGCGGTCTATCTCATCCTCAATGTGGAGCGCTACGCCTATCCCATCTATTCCCGCAATTATGGCTCCGAGCTGGTTGACCTGATCGGCCAACCTATGGACTACGCCATGAGTGAGATGAAAAGGCGCATCACGGATGCCCTGATGCAGGATGACCGCATCACCGGCGTGGATGACTGGACCTTTGAAACCGGCAGAAAGTCTGTGCTGGTCCGCTTTACCGTCTACACCATTTATGGAGAGCTGGAGGCCACAAAGGAGGTTGAGATTTAACCATGTTTGAAACCAAGACCTATGAGGCGCTGCTGGCCAGCGCCTTGGCCAGGGTGTCCTCCGGCATCGACAAGCGGGAGGGCTCCATGGTGATGAACGGTGTGGCTCCGTCCATGGCGGAGCTGGCCCAGCTCTACATTGGGCTGGACTTCGTTTTCACCGCCACATATCTGGCAACAGCGCCCCGTGAATATCTCATCAAACGGGCCGCTGACCGTAACATGAGCCCCTACCCGCCCAGCGCCGCAGTGTTCCGGGCGGAGTTTAACATCGAGGTGCCGGTGGGCACCCGTTTCTCCTGCGAGGACCTAAACTTTGTGGTGACGGCCCGCATGGACACCTCCGAGGACACCGCCACCGGCCTGAGCCACCGGGTCACCTGCGAAACAGCAGGGGCCCCGGCCAACGGCTACACCGGCCAGCTCATCCCCATTGAGTATGTGGACGGGCTGACCCATGCAGAGCTGGTGGAGCTGCTAATCCCCGGAGATGATGAGGAGGACACGGAGGTTTTCCGCCAGCGTGTCCTTGACAGCTTCAAGTCCCAGGCCTTTGGCGGCAACCAGGCTGACTACATCGAAAAGGTGAAAGCCATGCCCGGCATCTCCGCCGTCAAGGTGCACCCGGTCTGGAACGGGGACATTGCGCCGTCCACGCTCATCCCGGATGCTACTGTCACAGCATGGTACACCAGCGCCATTGCGGGGCTCAGTGAGCCCGTGGCGGCCTGGCTCACCGCCGTCTACACGGCGGCGCTCAACAAAAAGCTGACGGTGGGCGGCACCGTCAAGCTGGTGCTGCTGGCATCCAATAACACCGCCCCCTCTGAAACCCTCATTGATGAGGTGCAGACGGCGGTGGACCCCACGGAGAACGCCGGAGAGGGCCTGGGGCTTGCCCCCATCGGCCATGTGGTCCATGTGACCGGCGTGGAGCCGGTGCCTGTGAGCATCACGCTCAATCTGACCCATGCCTCCGGCTGGAACTGGGAGGCCATCAAGAGCTATGTAGAGGCCGTCATTGACGGCTACTTTGCAGAGCTGGCGGGCACCTGGGCCACTTCGGACCACTTGACCGTCCGCATCTCTCAGATTGAAAGCCGCATCCTCTCCGAGTGCTCCGATATGATAACGGACATCGCTGACACGCAGATCAATGGCAAGGAGGAAAACCTTGTGCTGGGTGCGGACAGCATCCCGGTGAGGGGGGACATCAATGGATAGAAAGCTCCTTGACTACCTCCCCCCGGTGCTCCGTGAGGTGCTTGAGTTTCAAGCCATCAATGCCGCCAATGAGCCGGAAATCTCCATTGCGTGGGACGCTCTGGCCCTGGTCCTTGCCAACCAATTCCTGGACACGGCAACGGCCAGCGGCGTGGCCGTGTGGGAGCGTGAGCTGAATATCCGCCCCAAAGACACGGACACGCTGGAGGTCCGCAAGGCCCGCATCAAGGCCCTGTGGAACTTGGAGCTGCCCTACACTCTGCCCTGGCTCAAGAACTGGCTCACCGGCCTCTGCGGTGAGCTGGGGCATGAGGAGAGCATTGTGGACTACACCATCAACATCCAGCTTGACTACACCGTCCTGCCGGATGCGGATGCCCTGGCGGCGGAAATCCTGGACATGCTCCTCATGGTGCGCCCGGCCAATATGCGGGTGCTGATGACATCTTTTTTGCAGTCATACGGCACCATCACCTGCGGCGTTTACACCGAGTATGAGGATGAGGTCAACATCTGGCCCATGATGGTCCATGAGATGGAAAGCACCGGCAAGTCCATTGCTGTGGGTGCTCTGGAGTATCACAACACTGTGGAGATTTACCCACAAGAATAGGAGGAAAAAGCACTATGCCCAATGAAACCAAAAACTATGGCACCGTTATCACCACGGCGGGCGCTGCGCTAATCGCCAAGTGCATCTTGAACGGCGGCAAGGTCAACATCAAGACTGCTGCTGCCGGTGACGGCGGCGGTGAGTATTATGAGCCCACCGTGGCCCAGACCGCCCTCCGGGGCAAAAAGTGGGAGGGCGATGTGGCCAGCGCCGCAGTCAGCACCACCAACGCCAACATGATTGATGTGAAAATCACCATTGATGACAGCGTGGGTGGTTTCACTATCCGTGAGATGGGCCTCTTTGACGATGACGGCACGCTCATTGCCATCTGCAACACCCCCGACACAGAAAAGGTGTCCACGGATGGCGGCGTGTCCGGCAAGCTCACCATGATTATGCACATCGTGGTAGCGGATGCCTCCGTTGTCAGTTTCACCATCACCCCGGCCCTGGACACGGTGAGCCGGGCGGAGATGGAGAGCGCCCTGGCAGAGCACAACACCAACGGCACCAGCCACTCCGACATCCGGGCGCTGGCGCTCAATGCTGTGCAGCAGGGCGATGTCTACACCAAGCCGGAGGTCAACGCTTTGGTGGGGGGCACTGTGAATGAGCATAACAACTCCGACACAGCGCACGCCAGCATCCGTGTGGACCTCACGGGGCTGGATAGCCGCCTCAAGACGCTGGAGCTGAAATATGGCACCAATGTCACCGGCAGCAGCTTTGAGGTCACCTTTGTTACGCTGACGGATGTAGTGGTCACCGGCGTATGGAATGAGGAACTTGGCCGAATTGAGTTTTAAGATGCGGAGGTGAACAAGATGCGGAGAGGCACAAACCCTGTGCTGACCTTTGAGCTGCCGGAGGCAATCACTATATCTGCCCTGTATATCACTTTTCAGCAGAACAGACAAACTGTGCTGGAAAAGGACCTCACTGCTGTCACCTATGACAAAGAAAACGGCATCATCACGCTGCCGCTTTCCCAGGAGGACACGCTCCTCTTTTCGGAGCTTGAGCCTGTCTGGGTGCAACTCCGCCTGCGGGACAATCTGGACAACGCCATTGCCAGTGAGCCCATGCGGGTCAATGTGGGGGAGATATTCAAGGACGGGGTGATCTAATGTGACCTATGCAGTAAACTTTAAAACCACGCCCAGGGTCATTGAGGTCAAGCTCTCCACCGGCGGCATGATGCACGCCAGCTTTGGCTCTGTGCAGTATGTCAACACCGGCAAGCAAGGAATTGACGGCACCACTTTTTACCCCTCTGTGGAGGGCGATGAGTGCACCCTGAGCTGGACCAATGACGGCAACAAAGAAAACCCCAAGCCTGTCAATTTGAGGGGCCGACAAGGCCCCCAGGGCGCTCCTGGCAGTGACGCAGACATCCTGCCCATCACAAACCTGGAGCTTGAAAAACTACTCATATAAGGAGGACAGCCAAAATGGCAAACAGCAAGAAAGCGCTTGATGAAAATGGTGTACTTTACCTGTGGGGTAAGGTCAAGACCTATGTGGCCACGGCCATTGCCAACATCAAGCTGCCCAGCAAGACCTCTGATCTGACCAATGACAGCGGTTTCATCACTGCCAAGGATGTGCCGGAGGGCGCTGCCGCATCCAGCACCGTGCCCAAGATGGACGGCACCGCTGCCGCTGGTACGGAAACCGCTTTTGCCCGTGGTGACCATGCGCACCCCTCTGACACCACTAAGGTGGACAAGGTGGAGGGCAAGGGCCTGAGTACCAATGATTACACCAACGAGGAAAAGGCCAAGCTGGGCGGCGTGGAGGCCAACGCCAACAACTACACCCTGCCGGATGCCAGCGCCTCCGTCAAGGGAGGCGTGACTGTTGGCACCAATGTGGAGGTCAGCGGCGGCAAAATCTCCGTCAAGAACGGCACCACCAACCAGAAAGGCGTGGTGCAGCTCTCCAGCGCCACCGATGACACCAGTACCACCAAGGCCGCCACGCCCAGCGCCGTCAAAGCTGCCTATGACCTGGCGGCAGGCAAGCAGAGCCCGGCCACCTCATTGGCAGGCTACGGCATTGCAGATGCCTACACCAAGGATGAGGTGGATGCCAAGATGTCCAGCGCCCTTGAATATAAGGGCTCCAAGGACACCTATGCAGACCTGCCCACCACCGGCAACAAGAAAGGCGATGTGTGGAACATTGTCAATGCTGATGCGGCCCACGGGGTCAACGCCGGTGACAATGTGGCCTGGAACGGCACCACATGGGATGTGCTGGCCGGTACGATGGACTTGTCCGCCTACATGCTTGCGGAGGACCTTGTGGCCATTTCCAACACAGAGCTGGATAATATCTGCAAGTAAAGGAGGCCAATGACATGGCAAAAAGGCCCTACCTTGATGACCTCCAGACAGCACGCCTCTGGGCAAAGGTCAAGGCCCTGGTTTCTCCTTTGAGCTCCAGAGTGACCACACTGGAGGGGCAGGTCCAGACCAACACCACGGACCTCTCCGGCCTGGCCATCCGTGTCCGCACGCTGGAGCTGAAATATGACACCAATGTCACCGGCAACTCCTGGAGCGTGGCTTTCACCAGCCTTTCCGGCGTGGTGGTCACTGGTGTGTGGAATGAAAGCCAAGGGAGGATTGAGTTTTAAGTGCCCAACTATGACATCATACCGCTTGCCACTGATCTGCTGGACTACACCATCCAGCGGGTCAAGGTCAAAGAGCCCCAATACACCAAGGTCAAGGCCTATGTGATGGAAAACGGCCAGATGGTGGAAAAGGAGCTCTTTGAGAAAATCAAGGATGACGGCAAGCCTCACTTTCCCAAGAGCCAGACTTTCCACATGTGCGCTGATATGCAGCGCATGGCCAGCGCCATCCTCCAGAAATGCAACTCCGCTGATGGCCGTTATTTTGAAACTGAGTATGAGGAACGCCTCAAGGACCTTGATGAGGTCATCGTCCTCTGCGACACTCTCAACCAGTACATAAACCTGAGCTATAAGCGCAAGTACATCTCTGGTGACCAGTGCCACTACTGGGCAGAGCTGGTGCGCCCGGTCCGTCAAAAGGCTTTCAACTGGAAACGCAATGACAGCAACCGTGCCGCCGCTCTGCGTGAGGCAAAGGCCAACCAGGAGCTTGCCAAAATGGGCCAGATGGCCCAGCAAATTGCTGAGGCCCTGGCCTGCAACCCCTGAAAGGATATACCAGCCGAGAGCTGTTATATTTGGGTATGACCTATTTTTCCACTGTGCTCCCCGAACACGAACAACACCAACAACGCCGTTTACTTGAACACCAATGGCAATGTCAACAACAACAACTGCACCAACACCAACGGGTCCCGCCCCGCTCTGATGGTAAGGCCTGACTGAGTAGGCCCAAAGCCCAAAACCGTGCCGTCCATCACATCAAAGGAGGTCATACCCAGCCTTGGTGAGGCCAAGGCAAACACATTGCGCTGATGCCCCGCTGCTTTCCAGAAAAGTGGCGGGGCTACTGGTCCTATCATGCGGCACCTACACAGCGCATGAGGAGAGGCTGGCCAGCCGAACACTGATAGGGGGCCATCCGTTTGTATGAAATTTTCTGAAATATGCACCTTTGCAGTGATCTATGCGGCATACCTGGCCGCCCGGCGGGGCAAACGCTCCAGAGCCGCCACCGCACACTATGAGGTGCGCCTGCTTGAGAACATCGTCAACCTGGTCTATATCCTAAAAACCAAGATTTACAGACCCGGCGTGTTTCGTGTGTTCTATGTCTATGAGCCCAAGAAAAGGCTGGTGCAGGCACCCGCTTTTGTGGACAAAGTGGTCCAGCACGCCATAGTGGACAATCTCCTCTATGACCGCATCACCCGCAGTTTTATCCTGGACAACTACGCATCCCAAAAGAACAAGGGCCTGCACTTCGGCCTGGACCGGCTCAAAGGATTTTTCACGGACTACTGGAATAAGCACCACACCGCTGAGGGCTGGGTGCTCAAGTGTGATGTCCGCCATTTCTTTGCAAGCATCAACCATGACAAGCTCAAGGAAAAGCTCAAAAAGCTGGACCTTGAGCCTGTTGTTTATGACCTGCTTTGCATCTATATTGACTGCTCTGACGGCCTGCCGCTGGGGTATCAGACATCACAGCTCTTTGCCCTCCTGTTCCTGGATGACTTTGACCACTTCGTCAAGGAACAGCTCCACATCCAATACTATGGCCGCTACATGGATGACTTTTTCCTCATCCACCCGGACAAGGAATACCTGCAATTCTGCCTCCGGGAAATACGGGCCTACATGGATAGCCTGGGGCTGGAACTGAATGAGAAAACCCAAATCTTTCCCATCCGCAACGGCATTGACTTTTTGGGCTTTCACACCTACCTGACGGAGAGCGGCAAGGTCATCCGCAAGCTGCGGCACAGCAGCATCAAGCGGATGCGTGCCAAGCTCCGCCACTGGGAAAAGGAATACCCGGCGGGCCTGGTGACCCGTGAGCAAATCCTGCAATCCTGGCAGGCGTGGGATGCCCACGCCGCACATGGCAACACTTGGGCCCTGCGCCAGCAGGTGCGGGACCGTGTGCAAAATATTCTAAAGGAGGAAATCTGATCTATGGCCACAACCACCCTGGGCAACAAAGCTGTGGGCAGTATCATCCAGCTCAAGGAAAATGGCAAGCTGGTGAGCTTCTATGTTGCCAAGCACAACTATGAGAACTCCCTCAACGGCATGGGCCGCACGCTGGTGGTCCGCAAGGACTGCTATGACACCCGCCAGTGGCACAGCTCCAATGTCAATGCCTACGCCTCCAGCGCCATTGATAGCTGGCTCAACGGCACCTACAAAAACCTGCTTGATGCAGACATCCGTGGGGTCATCGGCACCACGAAAATCAAGTACACCCCCGGCAACGGCAACAACACCGTTGGCACGCTGGAGCGTGCCATCTTCCTGCTGTCCGCCACTGAGCTGAACAGATCGGCAAGCTGGTTTAATGTGGAGGGCACGGCGCTGGAAATCGCCAGCTCTCTCCAGATCGCCTACATGAACGGCTCCGCCGTTGTTCAGTGGACCCGCTCCCCGTACACGGGCAGCACCGGCTACGCCGTTTTCTTGGGCACCAATGGCAATGTCAACTACTACAGCTGCACCGGCCCCTTCGGGTCCCGCCCCGCTTTCACTCTCCCCTCCACCCTCTCTGTGAGCGATGACGGCACTGTGTCCGTCAACACTGCGCCCACCATCACCAGCTCCACGGCCAATGGCTCCAACCTGGGCACCAAGACGGCGGGCTTTAACTTCCAGTACACGGTCAACGATGTGGACGGGGACACTGTGACGGTCAAGGAATACCTGGACAATGTGCTCAAGCGCACCTACACCGCAACCCTGGGCCAGGTCAACACATTCCAAGCTGTCACGGCTGCCAACTGGCAGAAAATCCTCAACGGCTCCCACACCCTCAAGGTGGTGGCCTCTGACGGCAAGGCTGACAGCGCCGCCTACACGGTGACCTTTGCCAAAAAGGTGACCAAGGCCACTGTCACGCTGGCAGCGCCGCTGGCGGCGGATGATGCCATTTCTGTGATGGTTATGAACATCGTGGGCACCCTGCCTGCGGATGCGGTCATGGAGGTGCTGGTCACCAACAACGCCAAGGACACCACCCCCGTATGGGAGGATGCCACGGCGGATGTCAAGAATGGCGCAAACCATGTGTTTACCAATAAGACCGCCGCCAACGGCTTTGCGTTCAACTTCAAGCTCTCTGTTGAGCGTGGAGCCAGCGACACCGGCGGCTATATTTCTAACATCGGAGGTGCTTTTGAATAATGGCTGTTTACTATGACAACACGAGCCTCAAGGCAAAGCATGAGCGCAAGCGTTCTCTGGAGGAACTGACCAAGGAAAACAAAGAGCTCAAGACCCGGCTCCAGGCAACGGAGGAGGACCTGACCAACACCCAGGTGGCCCTCACGGAGGTCTATGAGATGCTGGCAGGAGGTGGAGAGAATGGCTAAGATATATGCCGCCCTCATCCGCAAGGGCCTCAAGACCCTGGATGATGTCCCCGCCAACCTGCGTGACGCTGTTGCCAAGCTGCTGGAGGAGAGCACCAATGCGTGAGCTCCGCCTGCGGCTTGCTTTATTTCTGTTGAGAAAGGAGGTGCAAGACATGGCTATTGTGTATGCTACCCTCATCATCAAGGGCCGCAAGACCATTGACCAGGTGCCCGCTCTGCTGCGTAAGCAGGTGGAGGAAATCCTGGCAGACCTGGAGGTTGAGGTCTAAAGCCCCAGCCCAGCAGGAGGGGCACACCACACGGGTGTGCCCCTCTTATTTTTGAACAACAGGAGAACAAAAAGGATGCTGGAAACGCTGAGGAGCTACTGGTCTATCATCTCCACCATCATCACTGTGGTAGCCGTCCCCGCCGTTGGCTACCTCTACAAGAAATACAAGCAGGCAGACGCACGGCAAAAGGCGGTAGAGCTGGGGGTCCAGGCCCTCCTCCGTGACCGCATCGTGCAATCCTATTATCACTATGAGGAGCGTGGCTGGATAACTCTGCACGGCCTTGAGAATGTCAATGCCATGTATAAGGAGTACCACGCTCTGGGCGGCAATGGCACCGTGACGGCGCTGGTCAATACCATCCATGAGCTTGAGGTCCGGGACGATAAGCGCCCCGCCTCTCAGGCCTGAGCTGGAGAGGAGGGCGCATGGAGTTTTCAAAGAAAATGCTGGTGCTGCACATCTGCATTTCCGTCCTCCTCTGCATCACCACGATAGTGGGGACGCTCACGGACCATGATGTCACAGCCATTGCGGCGCTCACTGGCACCTCTTTTGTGACAGATGGTGCCTGGGGCGGCTTTTACTACTGGAAAAGCAAGAATGAAAACCGGGCGAAATACGCCCAGCGTTTTCTCAACAAGTTTGCGGACAAGTACGGTGCTGATGCGGCCCTCCGGGCCACTGAGATCGTGCTGAAAGATTGAGTAAAGGAGGACATGCTCAATGACTGAAAAAGAACTCCGGCAGAAAGTTGTGGACACTGCGGTGAGCTATCTGGGCTGCAAAGAGGCCAACGGCTCCCACCGCAAAATCATTGACCTCTACAACTCCCACAAGCCCCTGGCCAGGGGCTATGCGGTGAAATACACGGATGCCTGGTGCTCCACCTTTGCATCCGCTGTGGCCATCGCCTGCGGCCTCACGGACATCATCCCCACGGAGTGTGGCTGTGAGCGTCACATTGACCTTTTCAAAAAGCTGGGCTCCTGGGTGGAGAATGATGCCTATGTGCCCAGCCCCGGTGACTACATTTTCTATGACTGGCAGGATGGCAGCAACTACGCCACCACGGACAACACCGGCTCTGCGGACCATGTTGGCATTGTGGTGTCCTGCGATGGCAAGACCATTAAGGTCATTGAGGGCAACATGAGTGATGCCGTTGGCTACCGCAAGCTGGCCGTCAATGGCCGCTACATCCGGGGCTTTGGCGTGCCCAAGTACGCCTCCAAGGCCACCTCTGCGCCCTCCGGCGGCGGGGAGGCATCCACGCCCGGCAAGGATGAAAAGCCCACTCCTGGGCTTGCTGTGGGCTCCGTGGTGACCTTTACGGGCACCAAGCACTATATCAGCTCCATGGCCGTCAACGGCAAGAGTTGCAAGCCCGGTGAGGCCAAGGTCACTGCCGTGGCCAAGTCTGGCAAGCACCCCTACCACCTCATCAAGACCACCGGCAGCTCCTCCACCGTTTACGGATGGGTGGATGCCGCTGATGTCAAGGTGATGGCCCCGGCCATCGTCAAGGGCTCCAAGGTCAAGGTGGCTAAGGGGGCCAAGACCTACAACGGCGGTGGCCTGGCCTCCTATGTCTACACCACAACCTACACCGTCATTCAGATTGACGGCTCCCGTGTGGTCATCGGCCTCAATGGCGTGGTCACGGCTGCTGTCAACATCAAGGACCTCACGCTGGTGGGGTAAAGGAGGAAATCTATGACTACTTCCATCATCCATCTGGCCGTTGGCCTGGTGCTCCTGGTGGCCGTCAACATCGTGCTGGGCGGCCTCAACGCCCTCTTTGACGGCAGTTTCGACAAGGTGAAACTCCGCAACGGCACCATCAAGGGCATCATCGTGGCGGCCTGTTTCATCGCCTTTTACATGGCAGGCTGGCTCAACCCGGACATCATCGCCATTGATGTGGACGGGCAGACCGTGAACTTGATGACTGCCTCCAACCTGGCGCTGCTCACGGCCTATGTGCTCTATGCCAAAGATGTATTTGTGAAATTGAAAAACCTAATCTTGAGCAAGACCTCCGGCACGCCGCCGGAGGAGCTTGCCGCAGAACAGGAAACTGCTGAATAAGACGAAAGCCGGAGAGGGTCAAACCTCTCCGGCTTTTTTGCTTTATAGGGTGATGTCCTGGCCTGTGCTGTCTATCTGCTTTTTAAGGGCATAGAGCTCTTTGCTTTCCTTGCCACCCAAAAACCAAACGGCCACATGTTTGTCCCCATAGGTGAAAACTGCATACCACTTGACCGCATTGGTGCGGGAAGTGTTTGGACTGGTGCCTCTGTACTTGGCCGCAAAATTGCGCTCATCCATGATGTCCAAGCTGTCAACCTTGGCCAGCGGCAGGGTCACGCTGGGGCCCTCCACCCGGCGGAACACCAGCGCCTCCGCCGTCTGCTCCATAAAGCAGGGCGCATCCTGGGCAAAGCCGGGCAGGCCCTCATAGTGCATGAGCCGGATGCCCTCCGGCAGCGGTGCCTTTTTCTTTTCGAACATGTCAAAACCTCCTATGCTGATCTGACCCAAAAATTGAGATGGTGGATGTACTCCTCCAGTGGCGCACCCTCAATGCTTTTCGCATCATTGCGGACTATATACTGCATCCAGGTCTTGCGGCCCTGCAATTTGACTTTTCCCAAGTACGCTCTGGGGCTGCTCACGGAGAGAGCGCCATTGGCCATGCGGCTGATGGTCAATGCTACGCTTTTATGCCCCTGACGCAGTGCCGCCTCCAGAGCTGCCAAGAAAGCCTCCTCATCCGGCGTGACTGACCACCTGCGGCTGCTCTCCGTTGTATAGCGAATATACACCCAGCTCACCGTCCTTTTCTGTTTATTCTTGACTTTTCTCCATTATAGTTTGCACCCTGTCTGCGTGTCAAGTATTGGAGCCTTTATTGATAATGACATACCAAATGTGCAAACTATAATTATTTGTGAGAGGAGGCGGTGCAGTTGATCGCTGAGAAAATCAAAGCCCTGCGTGAGGCAAGGGGCTGGAGCCAAGCGGAACTTTCCCGGCGGCTGGGCATCACCAGAAACGGCGTGAACTCTTGGGAGCAGGGGCTCTCTATGCCATCACCGGCGTGCCTGGTGGACCTGGCCAAGGTGTTTGGCGTGTCCACGGACTACCTGCTGGGGCTGGAACGGCTCACCACGGTGGATGTCACTGGCCTGGCAGACCGTGATGTTGCGGTGCTGGCAGAGCTGGCCGAAAGGCTCAAAAACTGCAAAGACTGACACAGCGGCTCACTTTTCGTGGGCCGCTTTTTTGTTCTTGACTTCATACACCTTTTGGTGTATAATCAGAGTACATTAAACGGAGGTGCTGCTCTATGACCCATTCTAAACTGCAAACCAAGCGCCTGGAGGCGCAGATGTCACAGTCCCAGCTTGCCGCTGCCGCTGGCATCAATGGCCGGATGCTCCAGTATTATGAGCAGGGTGCAAAAGACCTGAGTGGTGCCAAGCTGGCCACGCTGCTCAAGCTGTGCCTGGCTCTCAACTGCACATTGGCTGACATTCTCCCTGACGGAGAAACAACCGAACTGCTGACCCGATACGGGCAGTAAAGCCTTTTCTGGCGGGGTGTTCATCACCCCGCCGCTTTTTTATATTCTGAGGAGGGTATCACATGAATTACAAGGGCTTTCATCAACTGCAATGGGAGGACCGCCTGGTCATTGAAAAGATGCTCAAGGTAGGTGACAGTAAGGCCAAGATCGCTGAGGCGCTGGGCGTGTGTAAAAAGACCATCTACAACGAAATCAAACGGGGCTGGACCCAGCAGATGACCTCTGACTATGAGTTTATCTGGTGCTACTGCCCGGAGATGGCGGAGCGCAAATACCAGGAAAACCTCCGGGCCAAGGGGCCGGACCTCAAGATTGGCAATGACATTGACTTTGCAAACTATGTGGAGCAGAAAATTGTGGAGGAGCACTATTCTCCCGCAGCTTTGTTGGCAGAGCTCAAGGCAAAGCCGCCCCAGTTTGACACCACGGTCTGTGAGGCCACGCTCTACAATTACATCTACCGGGGTGATGTGTTCCTGGTCCTCAACCCGGAGCACCTGCACGAAAAGGGCCGCCGCCACTATGGTGAGAAATACGGTGAACAACGGAACGCCGCCAGAGCTGCCAAAGGCCCCCGCATTGATAAGCGTGACCCCATCATCAACTCCCGCACTACTTTTGGCCACTGGGAGATGGACAGCGTGATGGGCACCGTGGGCTCCAGCCGGGCGCTGGTGGTGCTCACGGAACGGCTCACCAGGGCGGGCATCATCCTCCCGGTGCCAGACCATACCGCCGCCAGCGTGGTCCGGGCGCTCAACGGTCTGGAGCGCCGCCTGGGCAAGGACTTCTACCCCATGTTTCAGAGCATCACGGTGGACAATGGCTGTGAGTTTCAAGACTACGATGGTATGGAAAAGGCTTGCCGCCGGAAAGGAAAGCGTACCACCGTTTACTACTGCCACCCGCACGCACCACATGAGCGTGGCAGCAACGAGAACATGAACAGGATAATAAGGCGGTTTTTCCCCAAGGGCACCAACTTTGATGAGGTGCCTATCTCAGAAATACGCCGGGCAGAGGAGTGGATGAACAACTATCCACGGGAGGTGCTGGGGTGGCAGACAGCGGCCACCCTCCTGCGGAGCTACATGAGCGCCTGCTGATCTGCCGCACAATAAAGCTGAACGCCGGAGCCCACGGAGGCCACCGGCGCTGTTGTCATGCCAAAATGCAGAAAAACGCACAAAACAAGCCGCAAATAGCACGGCTTATTTTGTGCGTTCATACAACTTTACAAGTTTATTGTAATTTATTCTTGACTTTTTGCCCATAGGCAAAAAGACGCCGCCCCCGGAAGGGACGGCGCAAGCGGGTGGGATATTGGAAAGCCTCCGAACCGTATAGTACACCGGGTCGAAGCGCTTGTAAATAGGAGCTTTTGCCGCATTTTGGCGAAAAAAGTCGAAGGCTGTCGAATTTGACCGTTCCGCGAATTTTTTGTGAATATTTCACAAATTCTTCCAAACCCTCTTTTCAACGCAAGACATATTTGCTATAATTAGTCAAGGATAAGGGGAAACCACTCCCTGACCCTTGCACCGTTACCCGTTACGGAAAGGAGCAAACACTATGAAGTTCACATTCGCCTGCAAGAAGATCTCTCTCAACGACTCCATCAAGGAATACGCCGAGAAAAAGATCAGTAAGCTGGACAAGTATTTTCCGGAGGAGGCAGACGCCTTTGTGACCTTTGCTGTGGAGAAGAAAAACCGCTGTGTGGTGGAGCTGACCATCCGCGCCGCCAACGGCACGCTGTTCCGCGCCCAGACTGAGGATCCCGACGGCGATATGCGCAGCGCCATCGACGAGGCCGTCAGCTTCATCGACCGCCGCATCCGCAAGAACAAGACCCGCCTGGCCAAAAACCTGCGGCCCGACGCGCTGGTGTCCACCGTGCCCGCCGAATTCGACGTGGTGGAGGACAACGACTTCGACATCATCCGCACCAAGCGCTTCTCCGTCAAGCCCATGACCACCGACGAGGCCGTTCTGCAGATGAACCTGCTGGGGCACTCCTTCTATGTGTTCCGCAATATCGAGACGAACGCCGTGTGCGTGGTGTACCACCGCAACAACGGCGGCTACGGCCTGATCGAGACGGAGGAGTAATTCACATACACGACATGAGAGAGCACCGCCTTTAGGCCGCCTGACACAAGAAAACACACGGTTTTGCCTGTGTCTATCCGGCTGAAATCGACCGCAAAAACGCCCACATGCGTCAGCATGCGGGCGTTTTTGCAGCCAATTTCAGCTCGAATTTACTTTGGCAAAACTGCTTCGCACCGAAAAAGAGCGCGTTTTGTGCAGAGCCGAGGCGCGCCGCCGCAGGCATACTGGATGTCTGTCAAGGCGGCGCAACGATGGGGCTGCGCGAAACGCGCCTTTTGCGGCGTATGTTTTCTTATGCCAGGCGGCCTAAAGGCGGTGCTCTTTTTTTGCGGGCGGATCCCGTCATTTTGATGCAAATGACCCGCCGCTTTAGCTGATGCTGTAAGTATATTCACCAAAATCGCATATTCTGCGAATAAATATTCAATTTTGCCTTGACATTCCCGGACTGTGGTGGTAAATTATGCAACATCAACGAGAGAGATGCACCGGACGGCGGCAAGCCAATCCCCGGAAAACGCACACTGGAAAGGCGGTACGACCCATGAAAAATCACCACAGCAAAGGAGTTGGCACGATGGCACTGCCGCGACGACGACAGGCGCACCGCCTGCACCGCGCGGCATGAGCTCTCCCGACCACATACATTTTATACATGAATAAATATTCACCATATACGGAAGGATATACGACCATGAAAAATTTTGTTTCTTTGCTTCTGGCGCTGATGATGGCGCTTTCTCTGGTAGCCTGCGGCAGCAAGGCTGATACGAAGACCGACGACAAGACCGATGACGACACCGTGACCGAGCCGGCCAACGCGCTGGAAAAGATCAAGGCCGACGGCGTGCTGACCGTGGCCCTCAGCCCCGACTTCTCCCCCATGGAGTTCGTGGACTCCTCCAAAACCGGTCAGGACCAGTATGTGGGCTTTGATATCACGCTGGCCAAGTACATCGCCGAGAACCTGGGCGTGGAGCTGGCCATCGAGCCTATGGGCTTCGACGCCAGCCAGACCGCCGTATACACCGGCTCCGTTCCCATGAGCATCTCCGGCTACTCCTGGACGGAGGACAGAGCCCAGAACTATGAGCTCAGCGATTACTACTACGCCGGTGAAAACGAGACGAGACAGGCTCTGCTCATCAAGAAGGAAAACGCGGATAAGTACACCTCCCCCGAGGATCTGGCCGGTCAGGACGTGGGCGCGCAGAACGCCTCCCTGCAGATGCAGCTGGTGACGGAGCAGCTGACGGACGCCAATCCCATCTCTATCGGCGACATCACCGTGGGCGTCATGGAGCTCAAGAGCGGCAACATCGAGGCGCTGGCCGTGGCCTACGGCAACGCTGAGATGATCGTGGACGCCAACCCCGATCTGGTCATCTGCACCTGGGAATTCGACGTGAAGGCCGAGTATTCCGCCAACGTTATCATGATGCAGAAGGGTGAGACGGAGCTGCTGGACGCGGTGAACGTCATTCTGGCACAGGCCAAGGAGGCCAACCTCTACGACGGCTGGTACAAGGACGCCGTAGAGCTGGGCAAGAGCGAGAACGCACAGGAGCTGACACTGAACTGACACGGATATACACCGCGGCGGCGGGTACGAAAGCCGTACCCGCCGCCGTATACACAGTAAGAGGAAAGCACCATGAAATTCATTGACTTTGAAAAGCTGGCCGCGCTGTTCCTGAAATACTGGGACAAATTCCTCATCGACGGCGTGTCGTACACGCTGGCGCTGGCCGCCATCACCGTGGCCTTCGGCGCGGTGTTCGCCTCTGTGCTGGCACTGATGAAGATGTCGAAGATACCGCCGCTGCGGTGGCTGTCCACCATCTATATCGAGATCATCCGCGGCACGCCCATGCTGCTGCAGCTGTATTTTTTCTATTTCGGCCTGCCCATGCTGATCCCGGCGTTGAACAAGCAGAAGTTTCTGTGCATCGCCATCGCCCTGATCTGCAACAGCGCGGCCTACGTGTCCGAGGTCATCCGTTCCGGCATCCAGGCGGTAGATCCGGGGCAGAAGGAGGCAGCGCTGAGCCTTGGCTTCAGCGAGAGCAAGGCCATGTGGTTCGTGGTGGTGCCCCAGGCAGTGAAGAACATCCTGCCCGCCCTGGGCAACGAGTTTATCATGATCATCAAGGACACGTCCCTGGGCTCCACGTTCTTCATCGGCGACCTGATGACCCAGTACCTGGTGGTCAAGGGCGCCACATACCTGCCCATCGAGCCGCTGGTGATCGTGGGCGTCATCTACTTCATTATGACGTTCGTGCTCAGCAAGGTGTTCGGCCACTTTGAAAGAAAAATGAAGAAGGCCGACCGGAACAACGGCTATGGGCGCAAGCGGAAGCAGCAGCGGGAGGTGCATATCTGATGGCACAGACGCTTATCCAGGTCAAGGACCTGAAGAAATACTACAACGGCGGCGACGTCAAGGCGCTGGACGGCGTCACGGTGGACGTGTACAAGGGCGACGTCATCGCGGTGATCGGGCCCTCCGGCGGCGGCAAGAGCACATTCCTGCGGAGCCTGAACCTGCTGGAAACGCCCACCTCCGGCTCCATCATCTTCGACGGGGTGGACATCACCGGCAAGAAGGCGGACCTCCCCCTTCATCGGCAGAAAATGGGCATGGTGTTCCAGCATTTCAACCTGTTCCCCAACAAAACCGTGCTGGAGAATCTGACCATGGCGCCCATCAAGATCAAAAAAGTCCCCAAGTCGGAGGCCGAGCAGAAGGCCATGGCGCTGCTCCAGCGCGTGGGCCTGGCGGACAGAGCCAACGATTACCCCGCCCAGCTGTCCGGCGGACAGAAGCAGCGTGTGGCCATCGTCCGGGCGCTGGCCATGGAGCCGGAGGTCATGCTGTTCGACGAGCCCACCAGCGCCCTGGACCCGGAGATGGTGGGCGAGGTGCTGGAGGTCATGCAGGAGCTGGCCCAGTCCGGCATGACCATGGTGGTGGTCACCCACGAGATGGGCTTCGCCAAAGAGGTGGGCAGCCGCGTGCTGTTCATGGACGCCGGAAAGATCGCCGAGCAGGGCACCCCCGCCGATGTTTTCGATCACCCCCAGAGCCCTCGCCTTCAGGATTTCCTGAAGAAGGTGCTGTGAAAAAGGAGCAGACAATGAACGATGCAAAAAAGGCGGCGCTGGCCGCCATTGACGAGAAGAAGGAACTGGTGGCAGAGGTGGCGGACGCCATCTGGGACTATGCCGAGCTGTCCATGCAGGAGGTAAAGTCCGCCGCCCTGTTCGTCAAGGTGCTGAAGGCTGAGGGCTTTCAGGTGGAGGAGGGCATATGCGGCATCCCCACCGCCTTCTCCGCCTCCTTCGGCAGCGGTGGGCCGGTCATTGGCCTGCTGGCGGAGTACGATGCGCTGTCCGGCCTTTCGCAGGCGGCGGGCAGCACCGCGTACCACGAGCTGGTGAAGGGCGGCAGCGGCCACGGCTGCGGCCACAATCTGCTGGGCGCGGGGGCCATGGCCGCCGCCATCGGCCTGAAGCACTATCTGACCCAGACCGGAAAAAGCGGCACCGTCATCCTGTACGGCTGCCCCGGCGAGGAGGGCGTGGCGTCCAAGGCCTATATGGCTCGGGAGGGCCTGTGGTACGGCCTTGACGCGGCGCTGACGTGGCACCCCGGCGACAGCAGCGAGGTGACTACCGGCTCCACCAACTCCTGCATCCAGATGATCTACACGTTCCACGGGCTGGCGTCCCAGGCATCCACCGCGCCGGAGCGGGGCCGCAGCGCGCTGGACGCGGTAGAGCTGATGAATGTGGGCGTGCAGTTCCTGCGGGAGCATATGCCCCGCGACGCCCGGGTGCACTACTCCATTCTGGACGCAGGCGGCGTAAGCCCCAACGTGGTGCAGCACCAGGCCAGCGTCCTGTACATGATCCGTTCCAACTTCGTCAAGGACTGCATAGCCCTGCACCAGCGGGTGGACAAGATCGCACAGGGCGCGGCGCTGATGACGGACACCACCATCGAGCGCCGCTTCGTGGACGGCCTGTCTGACACCGTGTGCAACCACGCGCTGGAGAAGGTGCTGTACGACAACTTCTCCCAGCTGGGCGTACCGCCCTGCACGGCGGAGGAGCACGCTTTCATGGAGGCACTGTCCGCCACCTACGAGGGGCGTGACGTCCCCGGCGGCGTGGGCGCGGAGAACGATCCCGCCTTCGCCGAAAAGGTGAAGGCCATGCAGACCGGCCACTTCAACGACTTCCTGATGCCGCTGTATCAGGGTCCCGCCTTCAACGCCGGCTCCACCGACGTGGGTGATGTCAGCTATCAGTGCCCCACGGCACAGATCCATGTGGCGGTGTGGCCCAACCACGTCCCCTGCCACAGCTGGCAGGTGGTGTCCTGCAACAAGACGCCCATGGCCCATAAGGCCACCGTGCACGCCGGCAAGGTGCTGTGCGCCGCCGCCATCGATCTGCTGGAGCAGCCCGCGCTGCTGGAGGCCGCCAAGGCCGAGTTCCGGCAGCGGACAGCGGGCGGGTACACCTGCCCCATCCCGCCGGACGCCGTGCCGGCGCCCCTCGAGCTGTAAAGAAAGAACACCCCTGACCTGCCGGTCAGGGGTGTTCTCTTACAGATGCAGCTCCTTCAGCCGCCGGAAGCTGCGGCTCGCCAGCAGCAGGCCCAGTGCCGTCAGCACCAGCGCCGCCGCGCCCAGCACCCAGGTCAGCGTGTCCGTCAGCCCCCGGCTGCACAGCCAGGAGAACAGCCGGTAGGCGCCCATGACCAGCAGGATGCCCGCCAGCAGCAGCGCCACCAGCACGGTGGAATTCTCGCAGTTGTCTATCTTCTTCATGGCGTCCTCCCCTGCGCCGGAACGGCCCCGGCGCTTCCGTCCACCATCATACCATCCGCCGCACAGCCCGTCAAGGGCAGAGAGCCGGGGACTGTCCTCACGGGCAGTCCCCGGCTTCGCGTTTACGCCAGCAGGGCGCGGTCGTTGTCGTATTCCTGGCCGCTGACCTTGCTGAACAGCGCCAGCAGGTCCGGCACCGTCAGCCGGGCCTTCTCCTCGCCGGAGATATCCAGCACGATCCGCCCGTTGTGCAGCATCAGCAGGCGGTTGCCGTAGTGGATGGCGTCGCGCATATTGTGGGTGATCATCAGCGCGGTCAGGTGGTTCTCCCGGACCAGGCGGTCCGTGATGTCCATGACCCGCTGGGCCGTCTGGGGATCCAGCGCCGCGGTGTGCTCGTCCAGCAGCAGCAGCTTGGGCTTCTGCAGGGTGGCCATCAGCAGCGTCAGCGCCTGACGCTGTCCGCCGGAGAGGGTGCCCACCTTGGTGGTCAGGCGATCCTCCAGACCCAGACCCAGCTCCCGCAGCCGGTGCAGATGCCCTTCTCACCGGCTACCACCGGGGTCTTGGCGTTCAGAACGATGCTGCCGATGGTCTCGGTGCAGGAAGCGGCGGTGTTGTCGGTGGGAATGTAGATCACGTCGCTGTCGGCGGCGGCCTTGGTGGTCACAGCGGCCACGTCATTGGAGTCAGAGAAGGAGTAGCGGGTGCAGGTGATGCCCTTGCCGGTCAGGTACTCCTCCACCACCTGGACCTGGTACTCGGAGTTGGGCTCGGCGGAGCAGTACAGCAGGCCGACGGTCTTGGTCTCCGGCAGCAGCTCCAGGATCATGTCCGCCTGCTCCGTCAGGGGCGCCAGGTCGGAGGTACCGGAGACGTTGCCGCCCACGGTGCCGGAGAAGTTGTCGATACCCAGCGCCACGCCGTACTCGGTAACAGAGGTACCCAGAATGGGGATCTCTGCGGTGGCGTTATAGGCCGCCTGCATCGCCGGTGTCGTCCGTCTTGGTGTCGTCGGTCTTGCTGCCGCAGGCGGCCATGCTCACGCACATGGCGGCGGCCAGCAGGGCGGTCATCAGCCGCCGTGTGATGTTCTTTTTCATGGTGTAGTTCCTCCTGATGGGTGTTTTTGAAAATTTGGCTGCAAAAAAGCCGCCCTGTGGATCTGTGATCCATAGGGCGGCTTTGATGTCAGTGCGTCTCCGTGGGAGAACGTCCTCATTTCATCAGCAGCATTTCCGGGCATCACAAATCACTCTTACTTTATCCGCATAGGTAAAGTAAAAGCTAAATGCGTATGCCTTGTACAGCTGCTTCATCATGTGTGGCGTTCTCCTTTCCCGAAGTTTTCTGTAAGATAGCACAACAGGGAGCCACCGTCAACCGTCATATCCGCCAAAAATATTTGCCAGGAATAAACACTCCGCCACGCGCTTTCGCGCTTTAAAGTTTGGATGTTCCCGGTGTTCCGGCAAATATCCGGCACTTTCCGCCGTCATTTTCCGCTGGACATATCGCCCAAGGCCCCGCCGTCCTCTGTCAGCAGCGTCAGTCCGGCAGGGCGCTCCGCCAGCAGATACTCCAGCACACCGCGGCTGACGTCGTCCATCTCCCCGGCGCGGCGGATATGCACCGCCAGCGGCTGCCGCGCCGCCAGACCGGTGAGCCACCGGATAAACGCCTGGGCCACTGCCGCCGGTGCGGCCGTGACCTCACCCTCCGCACCGGCACACACCGCCGCAGCGGGCTGTATAGCGCCCAGCACCCGCAGCAGCGCCCGGTCGCCCGATGGCACGTCGTTCCCGACGGCGTCCAGCAGCTTTCCAACTGCGTCCGCCATCCAGAAGCAGGGCACCGCCCGGAGGCAGTAGGTCTGCACATGCAGGCCGGGAACGCTGTCCGCTGCCGGAGCCGGCTCCGGCGCGGCGGGCGCGGCCTTCAGCTCCGCGTATTTCTGCGTGATGGCGCTGCCGGGATAGATCTCCAGGTTGGAGGCCAGCCGGTTGCGGAACTCGTTGAAAAACCGGATAGCACGGCTGCGGTCGCCGCCGCGCTCATACAGCGTCATCAGCCGCAGGGCCAGCTGCTCGTTGTAGGGCTCGTATTCCATGACCCGCTCCAGAATACCCACGGCCTCCGGCAGCATATCCCGCTGCTCATACAGCTCCGCCGCCTTCATCAGCAGCCGGTTCTTCCGCTTCTCATAATAGATGCGCTGGCTGAGGATCAGCTCATTCAGGTCCTCGCAGTGGTTGAAATAGTATCCCTCCAGCAGCTCGCCGCCGAAGGCGTCACACGCCCGCTTCAGCTCGTCCGCCGACCGGGTCTCCGGGTCGATCTCGTCGATGGTCTGCAGATCGCAGATATAGTCGTATGCCCGGTCGATGCAGCAGTACTCCCGGTCCAGCTTGATGAGCGACCGCCCGCCCTCGCCGATGTCGGTGCTCTTTTTGATCTTCCACAGGGTATAGCGCAGATTATACTTGGCAGCGCTGGCGGCGCTGTCCGGCCAGAGGTAGGCCGCCAGCTTCTCCCGCGCGTAGTAGTCCCCGCCCCGCAGGAACAGGATACACAGCAGGGCGCAGCCCTTGTTGCCCAGCTCCGGGGTGATGTCCGTGCCGTCGCAGATGACCTGCGGCTTTCCAAACAGTCTGATCTGAAGCATGGCCGTCACCTCACTGCCGGCTGTGCAGCACCGACCCGGACTTGATGGTCACGGTCACGTCGGTCTGCTCCAGCTGCTCTGCGGGCACGGCGCGGATGTCGCGGTCCAGCACCACGATATCCGCCAGGTATCCCGGCGCCAGCTTTCCCTTGCGCTTATCCTCAAACAGCGCGTAAGCGCCGTTGACGGTGTACATCTCGATGGCCTGCTCCACGGACACGGCGCACTGGGGCACGGCGCGGTTCACCGCCGCGTGGATGCCCAGCATGGGCCGCGGCTCCGTCACGTCGCTGTCCGACCCGCCGCACACCACCGCGCCGGCGGTGAACATGGCGGCAAAGTTGTTGGAGCGCAGATAGCGCTCGCCCACCCGGCGCTCGTACATACCGCCCTTGCCGCCCCACAGATAGGCGTAGGCCGGCTGCACCGAGAAGATCAGCTTCATATCCGCCGCCCGGGCGATCTGCTCCGGCGTGGCCATGATGGCGTGCTCGATGCGGTGGCGCAGGGCGGTGCTGCCGCCCTGACGGATGGCCCTCTCGTGGGCCAGCAGCACGGACTCGATGGCCCGGTCGCCGATGCTGTACAGCGCCAGCTGCATATCCTGCCGGTAGCACTGCTGCACGAACTCGTCCAGTCCATCCTGGGGCAGGAAGATCTGTCCCCGGTAGTCCGGCCGGTCTGCGTAGGGTGCCGACAGGGCAGCGCTGTGGCTGGACAGGGTACCGTCCACCATAATATTGCCGCCCACCCGGCGCAGCCCCAGCTTCCAGACCTTCGCCAGGTCCATGGTCTGATAGAACAGCGGCATATCCACCGGGAACTCGCCGCTGTGGGCGTAGATGAACTCCGCGTCCCGGTCGTCGAACAGCCAGCCGCCCTCAATGGCCGCCACGGTGGTGATTCCGTTTTCCAGCAGCCGGGACATGGCCAGATGGATGGCCTCCATGCGGAACTCGTCCGGCAGGCTCCGCAGCACATTGGAGCGCAGCACATAGTTGGCGTTCCGCCGGAAAATGCCCGTGGGCAGGCCGCTGCTGTCCAGCTCCACGCCCTCCAGGGAGAAGGGCACCTTATAATACAGCAGGGCATGGGTGTTCAGCATACTGACGTGGTACTCCTTGGAGAACAGCACCACCGGACTGTCGCTGCAATACCTGTCCAGCACATACCGGTCCGGAAAACGCTTTTCCTCGAACTGCGACTCCTCCACCTGGCAGCCCAGCACCGCGCCCTCCCGCTTTTCGGCGGCGGCCAGCATCTCGCCCAGCTCCCGGTGGGACCGCGCGCCGCCCAGATCCACGCTCATCATGTTCACAGCGGTCTGCATCACATGGAAGTGGTTGTCGATAAACCCCGGCAGCACCGTGCCGCCCCTGGCGTCGATGACCTGCGTGCCGGGGCGCACCAGCTTCTGCCAATCATCGTCGCGGCCTGCGGCGCAGATCATTTTCCCCGCCGCGGCCACCCAGTCGGCCCCGCCGTCGCCGCACATGGTCACGCAGCGCCCGTTTTTAATGATGATATCCGCGTACATAGCGTCCCGTCCTCCTGTTGAAAGCCGTGTTGTGTTATGGCCGTATTGTACACCAGGGCGGGCCGTCTGTCCAGTGGCGCTGTGTCCCCGGCGGCAAATGTACCAAATCGTTTGTTGAAAAGCACGGCATGATTTGCTAAAATGTTTAGTAACAACGGAAATTCAACGCTTTTCCCACGCGCGGCGCAACATCTCCCGGTTACAATGACATCAAACTGAGGCGGAGCACGGCCGGCGCGGCCCCTCTCCGCCCTCCCGAAAAAACGAAAGGGCAGGGATGTATATGAGCGTTTTGATTTTGAACCGCGAGCAGGTCAAGCAGGTCATCTCCATGAAGGAAGTCATCCAGGAGGTGCGCGAGGTCTATCGTCTGAAATCCCAGGGCAAGTCCGTGATCTGGCCGCTGGTCAACTATGAATTCGTGGACGAGCACGCCGCCATGGACATCCGTTCCGGCTATATCAAGGGCGTACAGCTCCACGGCCTGAAGATGCTGAACAACTTTCCCGAGAACCGGGAAAAGGGCCTGCCGCCCTTCAACGGCATCATGATGGTCTACGACTCCAACACCGGTATTCCCGTCAGCGTCATGGACGCCTCCTACGTCACCTGTATGCGTACCGGCGCCGCCGGCGCGCTGGGCGTGGACCTGCTGGCCCGTAAGGATGCCAGACACCTGTTCATCCTGGGTGCCGGCAAGCAGGCCCCCTTCCAGATCGCCGCCACGCTGCTGCTGCGTCCGGCCATCGATAAGGTCTACATCGCCGACCCCATGTTCCCCGACAACGCGGTGCAGTTCGCCGCCCACATTGCCCAGCAGCTCTCCGATGACTTCGGCATCGACGCCTCCGGCGTGGAGTTCCTGCCGGCGCTGGATCTGGCCGCCGCCGTGGGCGACAGTGACGCCATCATCACCGTCACGCCCTCCCGCAAGCCCATCATCCAGAAGGCGTGGCTGAAGCCCGGCACCCATCTGAGCTGCCTGGGCTCCGACATGGAATCCAAGCAGGAGATCGAGAGCACCATCTTCCAGGGCGCCGCCTTCTACGCCGACGACCGCGCCCAGTGCATCCGCGTGGGCGAGATGGAGCTGCCCATCAAGCAGGGCGTCATCAGTGCCGACGACATCACCGGCGAGATCGGTGACCTCATCGACGGCAAGGTCCCCGGCCGCACCAGCGACACGCAGACCACCATCTTCGACGCCACCGGCCTGTACATTCTGGATCTGGCCGCCGCCAAGGTAGCCATCGACCGCGCACTGGCCGAGGGCGTGGGCTTGCAGGCCGACCTGTAACCCTGCGGGATATATCCGCTTACCCTACAAAACAGACGAAATGAGGAGGACAATAAAATGAAACTGGCATGGTTTGGTGTGGAAGAGTGGCTGAATCCCATGGACTCTCTCGCCCGTATCAATCTGGGCAGCAGCTGCGTCAGCGCCCTTCGTATGGACGAGCTGTTTGACCTGACCGGCGAGGATCTGGACGCTTTCCTGAACGAAATGCGTACCATGAGCCTGCATTATCACCACGGCGACGCCACCGGCTCCCCCCGGATCAAGGCGGCGGTGGCCGGCATTTACCCCAAGGGCAACGTGAAGCCCGAGGAAGTCATGATCACCCACGGCGGCACCGGCGCCAATGACCTGGTGCTGATGAGCGTGCTGGAGCCGGGTGACAACTGCGTGGTGATCAAGCCCTCCTATCAGCAGCATTACGATATCCCCAAGGGCAGCGGCATCGAGACCCGCGTGGTCCAGCTGAAGGCCGAGGATAACTATCAGCTGGATTTCGACGCCCTGGACAAGGCCTGCGACGACAACACCAAGATGATCGTCCTGACCAACCCCAACAACCCCATCGGCGTGACCCTGTACGACGAGGGCCTGCGTAAGATCGTGGACATCGCCGCCAAGCACGACGCCTGGATCCTCTGCGACGAGGTCTATCGCGGACTGGACGAGAACTATATGCCCTCCATTCTGGACTACGGCTACCACAAGGCCATCTCCATCAGCAGTATGTCCAAGATGTACTCCATGGCCGGCACCCGTATCGGCTGGATCGTCTGCCGCGACCACGAGATGTACGAGGTCATGAAGACCCGCCGTTCCTACAACACCATTTGCTGCGGCATCTGGGACGAGATCATCGCCTCCATCGCGCTGGAGCATTACCAGGCCCTGTGGGCCCGCGCCCGTTCCATTCTGGAGCCCAACCGCAAGATCGTGGAGGACTGGGTGGCCTCCCAGCCCCACCTGCACCTGCGTGCCAAGGCCATGGGCACCACCTGCCTGATCGACTATGACTACGACGTGGACTCCGAGACCCTGGCCAAGGACGCCATGGCCACCGAGCAGATCCTGGTGGTCCCCGGCGACTACTTCGATATGCCCAAGACCATCCGCGTGGGCTACGGTGCCTTCCGCGATCCTCAGGTGCTGAAGGCCGGCCTGGAGGAGTTCGGCAAGTACCTGGAGAAGTACAACTAACTGACACATCCCTCTCTCACAAATTTCTTCCCCCCTGCGGCACGCGCCGCAAAACAAGCGCCCGGCTTCTGCCGGGCGCTTGTTTTTTCCGTATTCCGTTGGTGCTCACACCCGCACCCAGCGCATCCAGCCGTCTCCGAAGACAGCTGTCAGCCGCCCCGTGTCCTTCAGCCACGCCAGATAGGACCGCACCGTGCTGCCCACCAGCACATACTGCTCAAAGCTCATGGTCAGTCCGTAGGCGGCAAACAGCTGCTGCAGGATGTCCTCAAAGCCGCGGGGCGCGGCGCAGAGGTCCACGATCCTCTCCGCGATCTCATGCACCTTTCGGATATTGTACTGTGCCAGATCGGCGATGTCCTCCGTCACCTCCGTGTGCGAGGGCACAAATACCTTCGCGGTCATGGCCTGCACCTGCTCCAGCGTTTTCAGGTACCCGGCCACGTCGTAAATAAAGCCGATCTGGTACTTGTCCAGTATCTCCCGGCTGGAAAGGCAGTCCGCCAGAAACACCACGTCGTCCGGCGTCCGAAAGCCTACCATGTCGAAAAAGTGCCCGGGCAGGGGGATAGACGCAAAGCCCTCCGGCAGCTTGTCCGCCGTCAGCTCCGCCGCGTCGCTCTCCTGTGCCAGCAGAAACTTGTGCCGCAGGTCCTTGGGCGGATATCCGCCGTAGAGAAACGACGGCTCCAGCACCGGGTGCCGGGTAAACGCGCAGTCGATTCCCGGCGCGTAGATCCTGCAGCCCGTCTGTCCCTGCAAATACCGGTTCCCGCCGATGTGGTCGGCGTTGGCGTGGGTGTTGTAGATCGCCGTCAGCTGCCAGCCGTTGGCGTCCAGCACCTGCCGTATCCTCCGCCCCGCGTCCTTGTCGTTGCCGCTGTCGATCAGGCAGACGTTTTTCTCATCCAGCCGGAATAGGCCGATGTTGGTGGGGCTCTTGATGTAATACGTCCTCTCGGTAAGCTGTATCAGTTCGTACATAGCGGTATCCCCTCCGTTACTTTTTTGTATCGCCATCCGATCATGCTTTGTTGCTTCCTTGTCCTGTCATCCTATCAGTTTTTCCGCCTCTTTGTAATGTCATTCTATCATGTTTTGCTGCTTCTTTGTGCTGTCATCCTATCATATTCCCCCGCTTCTTTGTATTGTCATCCTATCATATTTCCCCGCTTCTTTGTGCTGTCATCCTATCATATTCCCCCGCTTCTTTGTATTGTCATCCTATCATATTTCCCCGCAAAACACAAGCGCCCGGCTGATAGCCGGGCGCCTGCGTACCTCATCTGTATATGGCGCCGCTGGCCGCCACACAGTTCTTTCCGTTGTTTTTGCAGATATACAGCTGCCTGTCCGCCTTTGCGATGAGTGAAAAGTCCTTCAATTCCCGGCCCGTCCCGCACGCAACACCGAAAGAGGCCGTAACAATGTGCCGGTCCGGCAGGTCCTCTCTTGGAACAGCCGCGGCGCGCACCGCGTCAAGAAGCGCACCGGCGATACGGCGGGCCTCCTCCTCACCGATATCCGGCAGGATCACCACGAACTCCTCGCCTCCAAAGCGGAAGAGATACCGGTCAGCCGCCGCCAACACCCCGACCACGCTTCCGGCCACACGCCGCAGCGCTTCGTCGCCCTTCATGTGGGAGTAGTTGTCGTTGTATGATTTGAAATCATCCACGTCAAAAATAATGACGCTGACCCGTTCCGGCGCGATTTTATCGGCAATGAACGTGCCATACGTCTCCATCGCCTTTTTATTCAGTGTTTCCGTCATCACGTCGTTGTAGGCCAGCTTGATGAAAGCGTGACCCATTTCCTTGATGTGCCGTTCGTTGGCAGACTGTCGAAGGAAGATGGACCGCAGCACGATAAAACCTACAATGATGGAAAATCGCAGCAGGAAATGCTTGAACAGATCATAGTTCTCCGCGTAGGGAAGCTGTCCGGGCAGCCACCAGCTGATCAATATCAGAACACATACTGCCACGGTATCCACACGGCGGTATGTGGGCGCGATCATGATCGCAAACAGATAGCACATGGAGATGGACAACCCGACCCGGTGAAAGTTGCAGGAGACCATAAAGACGGTAACGCTGGCGATCACCACCCCATAGTAGGCCAGCAGCGCAAACCGCGCCGGCGGCGCATCGTATTCTCCTCCACGCTTTTTATAGGCGATCGTAAACACCAGCATCGCCAGCGAGCCGCCGATCATCATGTAAAGCGGCACCATGTCAATGGGGATCATCGAGCGCGCCGCGATGTTCTTGACCAGGTAGATCCCGTTGGTCAGTATAAACAGAATGGCTGCATAAAATACGACCGAAAAATTCTGCCGCATAAGGATGCTCTCCACAGTCGGAATCTCATCGATCTGTATTCCCAGCACACGATCACTAAAGCTCTTAAACCTGGCAAACGCCATATCCGATATCCAGCAGGACACCCTCTGCACAATATCGACCTTATCCCCTCGTCTTTCCATACGATCCCTCCAGCAAATAATACGACCCCGTTTGTCTGCTTTTGTTGATCTATTGTTATATTTTACCATGCTTCCGCCCAAAACACAAGCGCCCGGCTGATAGCCGGGCGCTTGGTATTATGATTATGCGGGAAATCGAGCCCTTACTTGGCGTCCTTGATGGCAGCCTGTGCGGCGGCCAGACGGGCGATGGGCACGCGGAAGGGGGAGCAGGACACATAGTCCAGACCCACGCGGTGGCAGAACTCCACGCTGGAGGGGTCGCCGCCGTGCTCGCCGCAGATGCCCAGATGGATGTCGGGGCGGGTGGCGCGGCCCAGCTTGCAGGCCATATCCACCAGCTTGCCCACACCGACCTGATCCAGCCGGGCGAACGGATCGCTCTCATAGATCTTGTTGTCGTAGTAAGCGGGCAGGAACTTGCCGGCATCGTCACGGCTGAAGCCAAAGGTCATCTGAGTCAGGTCGTTGGTACCGAAGGAGAAGAACTCCGCCTCGGTGGCGATGGCATCAGCGGTCAGCGCAGCGCGGGGGATCTCAATCATGGTACCCACCAGGTACTTCATGTTCATACCGGCAGCAGCCAGCTCCTCGTCAGCGGTCTTGACCACCACGTCCTTGACGAACTTCAGCTCCTTGACCTCGCCCACCAGGGGGATCATGATCTCAGGAACCATGTTCCAGTCGGGGTGCTTCTTCTGGACGTTGATGGCGGCGCGGATGACGGCACGGGTCTGCATGACGGCGATCTCCGGGAAGGTGACGGCCAGACGGCAGCCGCGGTGGCCCATCATGGGGTTGAACTCGTGCAGGGAGGCGATGATGGCCTTGATGTCGGCTACGGTCTTGCCCATATCCTTGGCCAGCAGCTCGATGTCCGCCTCCTCGGTGGGAACGAACTCGTGCAGAGGGGGATCCAGGAAGCGGATGGTGACGGGGCAGCCCTCCATGGCCTCGTAGATGCCCTCAAAGTCACCCTGCTGCATGGGCAGCAGCTTGGCCAGAGCCTTCTCGCGCTGCTCCTTGGTGTCGGAGCAGATCATCTCGCGGATGGCGGCAATACGGTCGCCGTCGAAGAACATATGCTCAGTGCGGCACAGGCCGATACCCTGGGCGCCCAGAGAGCGGGCGCGGGCGGCGTCGGCGGGGGTGTCGGCATTGGTGCGGACCTTCAGCCGGCGGAACTTGTCCGCCCAGGCCATGATGCGGCCGAAATCGCCGCCCACATTGGCGTCCACGGTGGGCATAGCGCCGTCGTAGATATTACCGGTGGAGCCGTCCAGGCTCATCCAGTCGCCCTCGTGGTAGGTCTTGCCTGCCAGGGTAAACTGCTTGTTGGCCTCGTCCATGTTGATGGCGCCGCAGCCGGATACGCAGCACTTACCCATGCCGCGGGCCACAACAGCCGCGTGGGAGGTCATACCGCCGCGGACGGTCAGGATGCCCTGGGCGGCCTTCATGCCCTCGATGTCCTCGGGAGAGGTCTCCAGACGAACCAGAACCACCTTCTCGCCCCGGGCAGCCCACTCCTTGGCGTCCTCGGCGTTGAACACGATCTTGCCGCAGGCAGCGCCGGGGGATGCGGGCAGCGCCTTGCCCACCGGCTCGGTGGCCTTCAACGCCTTGGGGTCGAACTGGGGATGCAGCAGGGTATCCAGGTTGCGGGGATCGATCATGGCCACGGCCTGCTGCTCGGAGATCATGCCCTCGTCCACCAGGTCGCAGGCGATCTTCAGCGCGGCGGGAGCGGTGCGCTTGCCGTTGCGGCACTGCAGCATGTACAGCTTGCCGTGCTCCACGGTGAACTCCATATCCTGCATATCGCGATAGTGGTCCTCCAGGATATTGCAGACCTTCACGAACTCGTCATAGGCCTCGGGGAACTTCTCAGCCATCTCGGCGATGGGCATGGGGGTACGCACGCCGGCCACCACGTCCTCGCCCTGGGCATTGGTCAGGAACTCGCCCATCAGCTTCTTCTCGCCGGTGGCGGGGTCACGGGTGAACGCCACGCCGGTGCCGCAGTCGTCGCCCATGTTGCCGAAGGCCATGGACTGCACGTTGACGGCGGTGCCCCAGGAATAGGGGATGTCGTTGTCGCGGCGGTACACGTTGGCGCGGGGGTTGTCCCAGCTGCGGAACACGGCCTTGATGGCGCCGATCAACTGCTCCTTGGGATCGGTGGGGAAGTCGCTGCCGATCTTGGACTTGTACTCGGCCTTGAACTGCATGGCCAGCTCCTTCAGATCCTCGGCGGACAGCTCCACGTCCTGGGTCACGCCCTTCTTCTCCTTCATGGCATCGATCAGCTGCTCAAAGTACTTCTTGCCGACCTCCATGACCACATCGGAATACATCTGGATAAAGCGGCGATAGCAATCCCACGCCCAGCGGGGGTTGTTGGACTTCTTGGCGATCACGTCCACCACGTCCTCATTCAGACCCAGGTTCAGAATGGTGTCCATCATGCCGGGCATAGAGGCGCGGGCGCCGGAGCGCACGGATACCAGCAGGGGATTTTCCAGATCGCCGAACTTCTTGCCGGTGATCTTCTCCATCTTCTCGATATACTCCATGATCTCCGCCATGATCTCGCCGTTGATCTGGCGGCCGTCCTCGTAATACTGAGTGCAGGCCTCGGTGGTGATGGTAAAGCCCTGGGGCACGGGCAGACCGATATTGGTCATCTCCGCCAGGTTCGCACCCTTGCCGCCCAACAGCTCACGCATCTTGGCGTTGCCTTCGGTGAACAGGTAACAATACTTCTTGCTCATTGCAGTTCCTCCGTATATTAAATAGTTGTACCAAACATTGAGAACAATTTATTATAGTCATATTTTTTTTTAAAAGCAACCCTGTCGCGGATATTTTTACAAAAAATGTTGTTTCCTCTGCGGACACTCGCCGTAAACCGATAACACATTTCCGTTTCCTCTATTTTCCGTCCTTTTTGGCGCAGCACCCGCAAAGCCGCCGTCCCGGCGCGCTTCTCCCGGCGGAACGGAGGGAAGATTTTGTGTCTTGCCTATTCCCCCACTCCTGTGGTATACTATTATATTGAATTAGTAGGCACTTTACCGGGAGGTACGCGCATGGTCCAGCTGCCCCAGGAAAACAGCATATTCACCCGCACCGTGCGCCGCGCCGCCGGGGAGGACCGTCTCAGCCACGCGGTCATCCTGACGGGCCGGGGTGACCTGACCGCCGCTGCCCGGTTTCTCGCCGCCGCCCACGTCTGCGAGGGGACGGACAGGCCCTGCCTGCGCTGCCGCCACTGCCGCAAGGTACTGGAGAGCATCCACCCGGACGTGATCCCCGTGCTGGATACAGAGCACAAGGAGCTGACGGTGGAGGCAGTCCGCGCCCTGCGTAAGGATGTGTACATCCGCCCCAACGAGGCCCGGCGCAAGGTATACGTCATCTCTGACTGCCGCCAGCTGAACCAGCGGGATCAGGATGTCCTGCTGAAGGTGGTGGAGGAGGGACCGCCCTATGCCGCTTTCATCTTCTGCGCCGACGCTCCCGCCGCCCTGCTGGAGACCATCCGTTCCCGCTGTGTTCTGCTGAAATACGACGGGGAAGACGCGCCCCTCAGCGACGGTACCGCGGAGCTGTGCCGTGCGTTTGCCTCCGGGCGTCTGCTGCCGGTGACCACGGCGCTGCTCTCCCGCGAGCAGTCCCTGAAGCGCGAGACGCTGCAGGCCCAGCTGGAGGAGCTGTGGCGCGCCGCGGCCGAAGCCCTGCTGGTGCAGCAGGGCAAGGCGCGGCCGGACCCCTCCTGTGCGGAGGCAGCCCTTCTGCTGGCGGACAGGCTGACGGCGCGGCAGCTGCTGGGACTGTGCGCAGCCAGTCAGCGCTTTGCCGAACAATGTGACCAAAATGCGGGCGTGGGCCAGATATTGGGCGCCCTCGCCGTGAAATGGGAGGAACTTTTATGACCGATGTGATCTCTGTCCGCTTCCGCAGCGGCTGCAAGGAATACTACTTCGACCCCAAGGGGCTCACGATCCCCGCCGGCACCGACGTGATCGTGGAGACCGCCCAGGACCCGGAATTCGCCCACTGCGCGGCGGGCAACCACCAGGTGCCCGATGACGCGGTGGTCAAGCCCCTGCGGTCCGTCCTCCGCATCGCCACCGACAACGACAAGCACACCGCCGCCTACAACCGCAGCCGTGAGAAGGAAGCCTTCGATGTCTGCAAAAAGAAGATCCAGCAGCACAAGCTGGAGATGAAGCTGGTGCGGGTGGAGTGCAGCTTTGACGGCAGCAAGATCCTGTTTTTCTTTACCGCCGACGGCCGCGTGGACTTCCGCGAGCTGGTCAAGGACCTGGCCGGCGTGTTCCGCGCCCGCATCGAGCTGCGGCAGATCGGCGTCCGAGACGAGGCCAAGATGATCGGCGGCCTAGGCATCTGCGGCCGGCCCTTCTGCTGCGCCCAGTTCATGGACGAGTTCCTGCCCGTGTCCATCAAGATGGCCAAGACCCAGAATCTGAGCCTGAACCCCACCAAGATCTCCGGCACCTGCGGCCGCCTGATGTGCTGCCTGAAATATGAACAGGACGCCTATGAGGATGCCATTAAGCGCCTGCCCAAGAACGACTCCTTCGTCCTGACGCCGGACGGCACCGGCAACGTCAGTGACGTAAACGTGCTGAAGGAGACGGTGAACGTCCGCCTGGATGACCGCACCGACGGTCCCCGCTGCTACCACAACTGCGAGGTCTGCGTCCTGCGGAACGGCAAAGGCAGCCGCGAGGGAATCGCGGTCCCCGACAAGCGCCCCGAGCGCTATGTGGAGCCCCTGGCCGAGGAGGAGCTGCCCACTATCACCCTGCTCAGCGACTTCGACCCGGACGCCGCGGCGGAGAGTGAAAAGAAACGCGGCCGCCGGAGCCGCAGCCGCCGTCGGGGCGACGGCGAGAAGCGCACGGCGGAGAAGTCCGCCGCCCCTGCGGAAAAAGCCCCGCGTTCCGATATCCCCGCCGAGGGCGGCAAGCCCCGCCGCGAGGGCGGCGATCGCCGCCGCAGAAGCGGACGCCGCGGCGGAAACGGCGGTGCCAACGCCGCTGGCAGCACCGGCGCACCCGCACCCAAGGCAGTCAAGCCCGCCGGGGACGGCCAGGGTACCGTGAGTGGTGAGAAGAAGCGCAGCCGCCATCGGCCCCGCCGCAGAAGCGGCGGCAGTAAGCCCAACGGCGGCACGGAGGCGTAAATCATGCGTAAATTCAACGGCTTGCTGCTGGTCAGCGATTTTGACAACACCCTGGTCTACACCGAGGAGGCCCTGCAAAAGTGCGTGGATATGCCCCCCGTCTCTGACGAGAACCGCGCCGCCATCGAGTATTTCATGGCCAACGGCGGCATCTTTTCCGTGGCCACCGGCCGCGCCAAGCCCGCCTTTGAAACGGTTGTGGACGGCATTCCCATGAACGGTCCCACCGTGCTGTTCAACGGCGCGGCCATCTACGACTTCCCGCAGAAAAAGTACCTGGTCACGGCCTTCCTGCCCGACTCCGTCCGGCAGCACGTCACGGAGGTCGTCACCGCCCTGCCCCAGGTGGCTGTGGAGCTGTACCACGATGACAACACCATCCACGCCCTGAACGCCAACGACGTCACCCGCCGTCATATGCACATCACCCACGCGCCGTCCATCGAGGTAGACACCATGGACGACGTGCCGTCCCCCATCAGTAAGGCCCTTTTCTCCACCGAGGAGGCGCACCTGCCCGCCCTGTTGGACTTTCTGGCCTCCCGGCCCTGGTACCACGACTATGAGGTAGTCCCCAGCGCCGTGACCCTGGTGGAACTGACAGCCAAGGGCGCCAACAAGGGCGGCATGGTCCGGCGTCTGGCGGACCTGCTGGATGTGGCACGGGAAAACGTGATCTGCGTGGGCGACCACGCCAACGACATCAGTATGCTCACCTGGGCCGGCCAGGGCTACGCCCCCGCCAACGCCATTCCCCAGGTGCTGCACACACCCGGCGTCCGCCGCCTGCCCGACTGCCGCGACAACGCCATTGCCCAGCTGATCCGTTCCCTGGACAAGCAGCTTTGAAAAAGAAAAAATCCAAGCCCCCTTTCGGGGCTTGGATTTTTATTTTATATCCCTTTTACCTTTTGTGTTGATATAAGCCTATCCGCCAAATCCTTCGTCGATTTAACGGAACTCTAAGCACATGAAAAGGAGCAAGGTATATTTCAACCTTGCTCCTCCTATGGGATATATACTATTCAGTTCGACAAATTGAAATTGGCTAATCTATTTACTCAACATTGTTATAGACTTCAATGCCAAGGATTTTTACTATCATTCCCTCAAGGTAATCATTTTCGGACGTGGCTTCTGGGTCTATTCTATGCACATTCTCAACTTGATACAGGATAGCATTATATACAACTGTGCCGCCGTCTTTCAGACGCATAGGAATGGGTATCAAAAGAACGATAGCCAACAAGATGCAAATACCTGTAACTACTTTTTTTCTCATATTATCACACTCCTTTGTCAAATTTGAATTTGTCTAGTTGCTTCATTATTTGTATAGACGGAAAAGCCAGCAAATTGTTCCGACTTTTCTATATTATACAATATTTTTGTGTTACTTTCAAGGTATGAAAAGATGCCAAAGTTACCTTCGGCTCTTTTCGGTATCCAGTACCGGTTAAGTGCGTGATTTAGTGAAATCACCGAAGTTCTACCCTATCCACACAAAAGGTAAAAGGGAGTATTTTATCAGGAACAATACAGACCGCGTTTGACCGCCCCGGCCACTGTCCCGTCGCTTTTCATCAAAAAGTTTTTTCCGAAAACCCGCCGTTCCCCCCATTAAAGCCCCTTTTTATAAGGTTTTCTCTTCACAGCAAGGTTTGTTTACAATTTAATCCTTGACGTGAGGGGAAAATCATTGTATCATACGCTTTGTAACTATTTGTAACTTTTAGGGGCTTACACCATGACGCAGGATCAACAACAGAAAAAAGCCGCCGGCCGCGACCCCAACCGGGAGCACATGACCCTATCGGAGCTGTGGCAGCTGTGGCGTGACAATTTAATGAGCTGGCGGAGCTTCTGCGATGAGCACCACGATCTGTTCACCCTGAACATACAAGCGGGCTTCCGCCGCATCGGTCGGTGGCTGTCCGATCTGCGCAGCAATGCGCGGGCTCTGGCGGCCGCCAACCGCGACAGGCGGTTCCCCGAATCCGAATACGGCGCAGCCCAGCTGTTCCTCTTCTTCCGCGGCAGCCTGGAGCGCCGGGCCGCCGCCATACGCGAGGGCTTCTCCAACCGGCGCAAGGCACTGACCTGGATGGGCGGCAAACGCCGCCACTTTTTTGAGAAGATGCATCTGCACCCGGTGGCATTCCTGTGCGGCGCTATGGCCATCGCCGCCGCGGCCACCGTTCTGTCCCTGTACACCCTGGGCGCTCAGGTGACCTATGACGGTCAGGACCTTGGCATCGTCTCCTCCCGCCGCGCCGCCGAAAAGGTGGTGGCGGAGCTGGAGGATGTCACCCGCGCGACCACCGGCGACGGCGGCTACACCGTGGATACGGCGCTGCTCACCGCCGAAACAGGCGTTTTCCCCCGCCGTGAGCTGATCTCCGACGACGAGTTTGAAGAGACACTGAGCGACACCCTCGGCGTGGTGGATTACGCCTATGTCCTGTATGTGGACGGCGAAAAGGTGGTGGCCACCACCCGCTCCGGCGCGCTGGAGGACCTGCTGGAGCAGCTGAAGCTGGGCTATGAGACGGCGGACACGGTGAATGCCTACTTCGTGGAGGACGTGGACATCCGGCAGGAGTACGTGGAGTCGTCCTACGTGATGAACCTGGGCTACATCGCCGAGATCCTCAACGAGACGAAGGAGGGCGAGGTGACGTACACCGTCACCTCCGGCGACAGCTATTACAGCATCGCGGAGAAATACGACCTGAGCGTGGAAGCGCTGATGAAGCTGAACCCCGGCTATGACCCGAAGATCCTGCGGGTGGGCGATGTGCTGACCATCAGCAACGCCGTGCCCTATCTGACGGTGGTGAACGTGGAGCGGCAGCGGTACGTGCAGGATGTGCCGTACCAGGTGGAGTACACCGACGACGCGTCCATGTATCAGGGTGAGTATAAGGTCACGTCCCCCGGTGTGTACGGCAAGGCGGACATGACCGCCAACGTGACGTACATCAACGGCGAGGAGACGGAGCGCGAGGTGGTGGCCAGCGTGACGCTGTCCCAGCCGGTGACGGAGCAGCAGCTCCGCGGCACGAAGGAGCGGCCCACCTGGTATCCCACCGGGTCGTTCTCCTGGCCCTGCACCGGCATCCTCACCAGCCGGTTCGGCTATCGAAGCCTGCTGGGCAGCACCTACCACAGCGGCATCGACATCGGCAACAGCTACGGCACGTCCATCTATGCCTCCGACGGCGGCACGGTGACGTACTCCGGCTGGATGAGCGGGTACGGCTATCTGATCATCATCGACCACGGCAACGGGTATCAGACGTACTACGGGCATAACAGCAGTTTGGTGGCGTCCCTGGGGCAGAAGGTCCACAAGGGCCAGCTCATCGCCCGCATGGGCTCGACGGGCCGCTCCACCGGTAACCACTGCCATTTCGGCGTCAAGTTCAACGGCACGTTTGTCAACCCGCTGAACTATCTGTAAACCGCAGCGCCCCTGCCCATCGGCGGGGGCGCCGATCTTTCCCTGCGGCAGGGCGCACGTTTCCGGGGTTGCAAAACCCAAAAACTATGGTACAATAGACCTGCGCCTGTATGTATTTCCCCGCCGGCGGCGGTGGAATGGAGAAACCGTTAAAATGAGGTGAAAAAGATGAAAAAACTGATCGCGCTGCTGTGCGCGGTGTGCGCCGCAGCCATGAACCTGTGCGTCGCCTGTGCCAGCCCCCTCACCGGCGACACCAGCAACATGGGCCTGTGGATCACCCTGGTGGTCGTGGCCGTCATCGCCGTTGTAGTGCTGCTCATCGTGGGCAAAAAGAAAAAGAAATAAGCCGATATGACGAAAGCCCTGTGCCGCACGGCACAGGGCTTTTTACGTTATTTCCCACTTCCCTATTCAAACAACCCCGCCTGTCCCGGCACCTCCGTATGCCCGATGGACTGTATCTGGCGGACATTCTCGGCGGTCAGCGCGTCGCTGATGGCCATCTTACGGATGATGTTCTGCACCGTCACGTCCAGCCCCGTGCCCTCCCGGTAGTCGGCAGGGAAGATGAAATCCACCCGTCCCTTGGCCAGCAGGTCCTCCACGCCGGCCCGGTTGCTGCTCTGGTACACGGCGATGGCCTGCCCGCCGTAGGACCGCATCATCTTCATACACGGCACGTCGGAGAGCCCGTCGCCCACATAGATCATGTTGGTAAAGGGCACCCGCTTGCTGTCGTCGGGCATGGAGTCGTTCAGCGTCTTGTCATCGGCCACGTCCAGCACACCCTTGTTGATGCGGTAGACGAACTGGGTCTTGTTGGTGAAGTTGACGTCCAGCTTGGGCCAGCAGGCGGCACCCGCCTCGTCATAGTAGAACTCGCAGGCGTAGATCTGCTTGAACTCGTGGGCAATACCGCTGCCCTCAATGATCTCCTTCAGCCCGGAGGACAGCACATAGTGCTCGATGGTCACGCCCTGCTGCTCACCGAAGGCGTTGATCCGCTGAAACCACTCCCGCACGCCGGGAAACAGCTCCATGCTGCGGCCGCACGCCACCAGAAAGTCCCGCTTCAGGTCCTTTCCCTGGGCGCGGCACTCGGCGATCATGGTGTACATATACGCCAGCAGCCCGTCCATCCGGTTCTCCCGGCCGAAGGTGTTGGCCTTGTGCCAGAACTCCGCCGGGGTGTATCCCAGGGCCGGGATGAAGGCGTAGTCCTCCATGTCCGTGGTACACAGCGTCTTGTCAAAGTCGTACAGCAGCGCGATGATGGGCTTTGTCATACCGTCTTCCTCCGTGGAAAAAAGGCGGCGCAAGGCCGCCTTTTGTTGTTGTGCTTACTTGTCTCCGCTGTAATTCCGACCGAACTTCAGCTCGTCCAGACTCAGCCGGAAATCGCTGGGGATGGCGCTGCCGTCCACCGGCGGCAGCTTGATGGTGGGCTCGTCGGTGACGGCGCTCCCGGCGCCCTTCTCCTCCGGCGCGTCGATGTACTTGCTGAGGATATCCTGCTCGATGGCGGACACAACATCGGCCTGGGGCTCAGCGGCAGGGGACTCCGGCTGCTCCGGCACGAAGTCCAGCTCCGGCAGGGACTTCAAAAAGGCGCTCTGGGCCTGGCACAGCTCCTCGCTGCGGCGAATGAACGCCGCGGTCTTCTCCTGTGCGGCCTGCAGCTTCTTCTCCGCCGCCCTGCGCTCGTCGTCCAGCCGATGGATCTCCGCCTGGGCCTCCACCTGCGCGTCGGCCAGGATCTTCTCCTTCTCGCTCTGGGCCTCCTGCACCAGCTTGGCGGCCATCTTCTGGGCCGTCAGCAGCGCCTGGCGCATGGCCTCCTCGGTGGAACGGTACTCCTCCACCTTCTCGGCCAGCACCTTCAGCTTGGCCTTCAGCGTGACATTCTCCTTGAACAGGGCGGTGTAGTCCTCCGTCAGCGCGTCCAGGAACTCATCCACAGACGCCGTTCTATAATAATCCTCACCAAGAAGCGTTTTCTTTCCAGGGAAAACCTTTTCAGCAACTTCCTGCGGTGTAAACATTGCAATCCCTCCGTCGTTATTTTCTTTTTAACTACTTTTTATTAAACTGGCATTTTGTCCGACTTTGCACCGTTACACTTTGAGCAAAGCACTCTAAGGTTTGATGCCACGGTTTTCCCGCCTTTTGCGACAGGAATAATATGATCGACCTGTAATCCCACTTCATCTGGCATATACTTCCCACATAATTGGCAAGTATAATTATCTCTACGCATAATCTGCTCTCTCAATTCGCGAGTGGCCAGCTTACGTTGATTTTTGCTGTGATATGCTTGTAACGTGCATTCAAATCCTATTCTCGCCAACTCGCTATACCTACGTTGGATATACTCATAGCTATACGCAAAGGAATTACTCTTAACATTCACCTTATATGAGGATCTTACATAGTTCCTCTGCCTATACCTGGTCTGTGAACGCACAAAATAGAACACGAATGCGCCATTATCATCAATCGCACGCAAGTATTGCCGTCGCCTATATTGCTTCAGAAGGCTACGTTCAATTTTCCGAAGATTATCTTGTTTCCATTGCTCGATTCGCTTTTTATGACTTTGAATAACACCAAAGCCCCCAGAAATCAAGTAATTATCCAGTAAATCTTCAATCCGCGGATTACGCTTTCCCGAAACATCAAAGTTATAGACAAAGTACGGATACGAAAATGGTGATTTTAAAATAGCATATAGCAAAATGCCTAAGGCGCATGCCGCTATCGCTGTTATAGTCGCTGTCCCCATGTCTATCCCCTCACAGTTTTAGCAGACAGGCCTTTAGACAGTTACTCGCTCCACCCTCCTTTTAAGAAGGCTTTAGAACGACATCCATCCGTCAGGCGGTGATGGGCATCAGAAGTACAATCCGTTGTTCTCCAGCTCGTCGATCAGGTCGCCCATGATATCCACGGAGTAGGGGGTGATGATGTACGTATTGGCCGCCACCTTCTTGATCTTGCCCTCGCCGGCATAGGCCACGCCGGACAGGAAATCGATCAGCCGCCGGGCCACGTCCTTGTTGGTGGACTCCAGGTTCAGCACCACCGTGCGCTTCTCCTTCAGATGGTCGGCGATCTCCGAGGCGTTCTCGAAGCGCTCCGGCTTCACCAGCACCACCTTCAGCTGGGTGGTGGCGTGGATGTTCACCACCTTGTTGTGGCGGTCCTCGCTGCGGCGATCCTCACGGCGGTCGTCCTTGCGGTCGTCAAACAGGGAACGGGAGGACTCCTTTACCGGCTCCTCAAAATCGTCCTCATAATCATAATCCTCATCATCGTAGGGATGAATGATCTTCTTCAGCTCGTCCATCAGGCCCATGTGCAATACCTCCCGCGTATTATTTGGAATAGTCTCTTGCGCCGAAAATGGCGGTGCCCACGCGGACCATGTTGGCCCCCGCGCGAATGGCATCGGCAAAATCGCCGCTCATACCCATAGAAAGATATTCTAATTCATTATCGTACATTTTTCTGTTTATGTCAACATATAGTGCCTGTACTTTTTGGAAATATACCATATTTTCTTCCCGTGTGGCGTCCGCCGGGGGTATGGTCATCAGTCCCCGCACCCGCACATGGCCCATTTCCTTCGCCTGTGCCGCTGCGTTTTCCACCTCCTGCGGCGCAAAGCCGCTTTTGGCCGCCTCGCCGCCGATGTTCACCTCCAGCAGAATATCCTGCACGATGCCCAGCTTATCCGCCTGCTTGTCCACCTCGGCCAGCAGCTCCGGCGAGCCGATGGACTGGATCAGGGCCACCTTGCCCACCACCTGCTTCACCTTGTTGCGCTGCAAGTGGCCGATGAAGTGCAGCGGCGCGCCGCGATAGGCATCCTCCGCCAGCTTTGTGGTCATCTCCTGCACCCGGTTCTCGCCCAGGGCGTCGATGCCGGCGGCGATGGCCTCCTGACAGGCGGCGGCATCGTTCATCTTGCTGGCGCCCACCAGCGTGATATCCGCCCCGGTGCGGCCCGTCTCCCGTGCCGCCGCGTCGATCTCGGCGCGGATCGCTTCCAAATTTTCCCGAATAGACATCGCTTGTGCCTCCTTGTCTCTTTCGTATCTAAGCCGCGTGCGCCCGCTGGAGGCGGGTGCCGCCGTGTTTATCGGATGACCTTGCCGTCATGCAGCTCGCCGGACGTGGCGATGACCTGATCGCCGGAGCGTAGGGTCTGCGTGTCCCGCACGCCCTCGGCGGGCTTCACCAGCGCGTAGCCCTCCCCCTGATATACCAGCTCGATCGGCCGGAAGGAGGCGTTCTCGCCGTCCACACAGTACACGCCGGTGGTGCCGTCCGCGCTGACCCGCAGCGCGTCGGCCGGTACCCGCAGTCCCTGATAGGTGTGCAGCACCGCGTCCGCCGCCTGATGACGCAGCAGCGTGGTCTGTGCCAGATACCGTGTGCTGGACAGCACCACCGCCGCCTGGCCGTTCTCCTCCCGGGACACGGACACCACGCTCATGCGGATGCTCTGGTCAAAGCCCTTGGCCAGACGCACATCCACCCGGCCCATATCCTTCAGCGCCGCCGCCTGCTCCGCCGGCAGCACCACCGCATAGTACCAGGTGTCGCCGTAGATCAGCTTGCCCACGTTGCTCTGCTCCGCCGCCGCCTTCACGCCGTTCAGCTTGCCCGGCGTCACGTCCTCCAGAAATGCCTCCGTCAGCACGCTCTCGTACCCGTCGCACACGGCGGAATAGGTGCCGGAGGCCTTGGCGGTCACGGTCTTCGCGCCGGACAGCGCGGCTTTCTGCTGCTGTATCTCACTCTCCACCGACTTGACCTGCGCCTGTATCTCCTCCTGTGACGTATAGCTCCCGTGGTCCCGCTTCAGCACGGCGGCCTTCAGCGCCGCCAGGTCGCTCTCCGCCGCGGCATAGTCCCCGGCGCTCAGCGTCTGCCGCAGGGTCAGGATGTCGCCGGTGATGGAGGTGTCCAGCTTCAGCGCCGCATCCGGGTCCAGATAGGACGTCAGGGCGAACTGCAGCTGCTGCAGCTGCAATTCCAGCGTCTCGATCCGGCTGACGGTCTGCAGCGCGCTGTCGTCGCTGTACACCGTGGCCACCGTCTCGCCGGCGGCCACCCGCTGTCCCTCCTGCACGGCCCGGGACACGGTGCCGGTCTGGCCGGGCAGCGGCTCCTCCGTCCGCACCAGCCAACCCTCCATGGAGATAACGTCCTCCGCCTGTGCCTCATAGACCAGCGTGATGGTCATCGGGTCGGCAAAGTAGTTGTATACCTGCGCGGCGAAGTACACCAGCACTGCCGCCAGCACCGCGATGGGCAGCACCTTCAAAAGCGGCGACGAGCGCTTGTTGCTCCCCGCCGGGATGTTCGTGTTGTTGTCTGGGGTGTTGTTCATGGGCTTTCCTCTTTGTCTGTGTTCTCTTACTCCGCGTCCTCCCACAGCGTGACATTCCGCGCCGGCGCGATGGTGGAGATGGCGTGCTTGTAGATCACCTGCTGCCGCCCCTCGCTGTCCAGCACCACCACGAAGCAGTCAAACCCCGTGATAACGCCCCGCAGCTGAAAGCCGTTCACCAGGAACAGTGTCACCGGCACATTCTCCTTCCGTGCCTTGGTAAGAAAGATATCCTGTAAGTTGTTTGTCTTCTGCATGATCGTCCACTCCTTGTATGTCTGTACGGACGATATGCACAATATCTGCCTCCGCCCGCCGCTATCAGCATACCCCGGCGGACAGGAGGAATTCTGTCGCATTTTGTAACCCCGCCGAAAAATCCGGCGTTTTTTCCCATAATATCCAGTGGATGGCCTCGTTGCGCCGCAGCCAGGTCAGCTGCCGCTTGGCGTACTGCCGTGACCGCAGCTTCACCTCCGCGATGGCCTCGGCCACGGTGGCGCGGCCCTCGGCCACCGCCAGAAACTGCTTGTACCCGATAGCCTGCAGGGCCGTGGCGTCCCGGGGCAGGCCGCTTTGCAGCAGTGTCTCCACCTCCTGCAAAAGCCCCTGTGCCACCATCGCATCCACCCGCCGGTCGATGCGCTCCTTCATGTCCTCCCGGTCCCGGAAGGCCAGGCCGATGTACGCCGCGTCGTACCGGGGCGGTATCTCCCGGCTTTTTCTGTCGTGCGCCCCGATGGTCTCCCCCGTCTCGTAATAGACCTCCAGCGCCCGGACGATGCGCTTTTCGTCCCGCAGGTGCAGCCGCGCCGCGCTCTCCGGGTCCACAGCCCGCAGCGCCTCCAGCAGCGCCTCCGCGCCATCCTTCGCCAGCCTTTCCTGCAATTCCCGGCGTATCTCCCCGCCCTGGCTGCCTGCGGCAAAGTCCTGCCCCCGCACCAGCGCGTCCAGATACAGCCCCGTGCCCCCCACCAGCACCGGCCGCTTTCCCCGCCGCAGGATGTCCTGCACACACGCGTCCGCCTCCCGGACGTACCGGGCCACGGACCAGCTCTCCGCCGGGTCCGCCACGGCCACCATGTGGTGGGGCACGCCCTCCATCTCCTCCGCCGTGGGGGCGGCGGTACCGACGGTCATGCCCCGGTATATCTGCATGGAGTCCACGGACACCACCTCGCCACCGAAGCGCTGCGCCAGCGCCACACCCATCTTCGTCTTGCCGCAGGCCGTGGGCCCCACCACGCAGACGACCTTGTTGTCCATGTCCTCACCTCGATCCGTTTTGGAAAGCGCCGCAGCGCCGTTATGGCCTGTAAAGTCGTGGATTTTTCGTTCTGCCGATGACGGGACGGTGCCGCTGTACTTTGTGTACAGCAAGCCGACCCGGCGATGGCAGAACGGAAGAGACGCGGCTTTACGCCCGTTTGAACATTTTTTCGATCTCGTATTCGCTAAGCTTCACTGCCACGGGCCGCCCGTGGGGGCAATAGCGCACCGCGCCGGACTGCACCTGCGCCGCCAGCGCCCGCAGCTCCGCCGGATCGCTGGTCATGCCGGCCTTGATGGCGCTCTTGCAGGCCACGGTGTGCAGCACCTCGTCCCGCAGGGCCGCCCGGTCCGCGCTGTGCAGGCGCAGCTTCTGCGCCAGCTCCTCCAGCGTGGCGGCGGCGTCCTCGGCCCGCACATCGTCGGGCACCTCCCGCACCAGCACCGTGCCGTCGCCGAAGTCCTCGCACAGGAACCCGCAGTCCGCCAGCAGCTCCAGATCCTCCAGCACGGCGGTGTATTCCTCCGCCGCCAGCGTCACCGCCGCCGGCGTCAGCAGCAGCTGCCGCATGGGCGGCTCCGTGCGCGCCTTCAGCGCGTCGAACCGCATTCTCTCGTGGGCGGCGTGCTTGTCAATGAGCCACACGTTTCGTTCCGCGTCCTCGCAGATGATATACGTCTTCAGCACCTCGCCCGCCACGCGCCATGGCTGCTCCGCCGCGGCGGGGCCCTCCGGCATGGCGATCTCCTGCTGCTCCAGCTCCGCGGCAGGGGCAGGGGAGGGCGTCATCTCCGGTCGTTCCGCCGTTTCCTCCGGCGGCGTGCGGACCTCCGGCGGTGTGATGTGATACACCACGCCCGGCGCGGCCGGTGCCGTGAACGGCTTGTCCGGCTGGCACACCACGTCGTGCACCGCCATCGCCGGTGCGGCCGGCACAGGGACAGGCGCGGGCCGTACCGGCGCCGCCGTCACCACCGGCCTTGCCGCGGCCGAGCCGATGGCCTTCCCCGCGGGCAGCGTCACCGCCTGCGAAGGCTTTGGCGCGTTCGGCCGTTTCAGGAATTCCTGTGCCGTCATGGTCTGATAGAAGGGCTTTTCCGCCGCTTTTGGCCGCCCCTCGCCGTCCAGCGCGTCTTTTACGGTGTAGTGCACCGCGTCGAACACCGCTTTCTCGGCAGCGAATTTCACCACCGTCTTGGCCGGGTGGACGTTCACGTCCACCTCGTTCACCGGCAGCGTGATGTGCAGCACACAGCCGGGGAACTTCCCCTTCAGCAGCCGGTTGCGATAGGCCTCCTCCACGGCGGCGGTCAGCAGCTGGCTCTTCACCAGCCGCCCGTTGACAAAGAACAGCTGCCGCGCCCGGGTGCCGTGCCCCGCGGCGGGACTGCTCACAAAGCCGCTGGCCCGCACATCGCCGCTGCCGCCGTCCACCTCCAGCAGACTTTTGGCAAAATCCCGGCCCAGGGCAGCGTAGATCGCCGACAGCAGCTGCCCGTCGCCGGGGGTGTGCAGCACCTCCTGCCCATCCCGCAGCAGCTTGAAGGACACCTCCGGATGGCTGAGCGCCAGCTGTGTCACCACAGCGGCAGCCGCCGCGCCCTCGGCACTGTCCTTTTTCATGAATTTCATCCGCGCCGGGGTGTTGTAGAACAGGTCCCGCACACACACGGTGGTGCCCTCCGGGCACCCGGCGGCCGTGACCTCACCGGGCACGCCGCCCTCCAGATGCAGTGCCGCGCCGCTGTCGGCGCCCCGCGCACGGGAGAAAATATCCAGCCGTGACACGGCGGCGATGGCCGCCAGCGCCTCGCCCCGGAAGCCCAGCGTCCCGATAGCCGCCAGGTCCTCCGCCCGGCGCAGCTTGCTGGTGGCGTGGCGCAGAAACGCGGTAGGCAGCTGCTCCGGCGCGATGCCGCAGCCGTTGTCCGTCACCCGCAGATACGTCATGCCGCCGTGCTCCAGCTCCACGGATACGGCGGACGCCCCGGCGTCCAAAGCGTTCTCCAGCAGCTCCTTGCACACGCTGGCGGGGCGCTCCACCACCTCGCCGGCAGCGATGAGATCGGCGATATGGGCAGGCAGTTGTTGTATCTGCGGCATGGTATTCACTCCTTTTCTATTGCAGTTTGCTCTTCAGTTCATACAGCAGGTTCAGCGCCTCCAGGGGGCTCAGCGCGTCTACCTGCGTCCGGCGGATGATATCCGCCACGGCGCCCTCGGCCATGCCCTCCAGGGATATCTGGTCCTCCCGCGCCGCCGGGGTGTGGGGCTGCCGGGGCTGGCTCTCCAGCTCCCGCAAGATCTCCCGCGCCCGCTTGAGCACCGTGTCCGGCAGGCCCGCCAGCTTGGCTACCTCGATGCCGTAGCTCCGGTCCGCACCGCCGGGGACGATCTTCCGCAGAAAGACGATATCCTCGCCCCGGGCGTGGACGGCCACGTTGTAGTTCCGCACGTTGGGCAGCTCCTGCTCCAGCGTGGTCAGCTCATGATAATGGGTGGCGAACAGCGTCTTGGCCTTCAGCTTCCCGGCGCAGTGCTCCAGCACCGCCCGGGCGATGGACATTCCGTCGAATGTAGACGTACCCCGGCCGATCTCATCCAGAATGAGCAGGCTGTTCTTCGTGGCGCAGCGAAGCAGCTCCGACACCTCGGTCATCTCCACCATGAAGGTGGACTGTCCCGCCGCCAGGTCGTCGCTGGCGCCGATGCGGGTGAAAATGCGGTCCACCACGCCGATATGCGCCCGCTGGGCGGGGACAAAGCACCCCACCTGGGCCATCAGCACGATCAGTGCCACCTGGCGCATATAGGTGGACTTACCGGCCATGTTGGGACCGGTGATGATGGCCACCCGGTCCTCCTTTGCGCCCATGTGGGTGTCGTTGGGCACAAAGAACGCGTCGCCCCGCACCTTTTCCACCACCGGATGGCGTCCCGCCGTGATCTCGATGACCCCGGACTCGTCCACCTCCGGCCGGCAGTAGTGGTTCTGGGCCGCCACCTCGGCAAAGGCGCACAGCGTGTCCAGCTGCGCGATCAGCGATGCCGCCAGCTGCACCCGCGTCACCTGTCCCGCCGCCTCTGTCCGCAGCGCGGCGAACAGGTCGTATTCCAGTGCCGCGTCCCGGTCATGGGCGGTGAGCACCTCATGCTCCAGATCCTTCAGCTCCTGGGTGATATAGCGCTCGCCGTTCACCAGCGTCTGCTTGCGTATGTAGTCCACCGGCACCTGGTCCTTAAAGGAGTTGCTCACCTCGATATAGTACCCGAACACCTTGTTGTACCCCACCTTCAGGGTACGGATGCCGGTCTTCTCCTTCTCCCGGGCCTCCAGCTGCGCGATAAACCCCTTGCCGCCGGAGAGTATCCCCCGCAGCCGGTCCACCTCATCGTCATAGCCCTCGCGGATCATGCCGCCCTCCCGGACGGAGAACGGCGGCTCGTCTACCAGCACGGCGGCAATGCGCCCGCTGATGTCCTCCAGCGTCTCCAGCTGCTCGTCCAGCTTTCCCAGCGCCCCTGTCCGGAACGGCACCAGGCACCGCTTGATCTCCGGCAGGTGCTCCAGCGCCGCCCGCAGGTTCACCAGGTCCCTGGCTCCGGCGGTGCCGTAGACGATCCGGCTCATCAGCCGTTCCATGTCGCCCATGCCGGTCAGGGCCAGCCGCAGCTCCTGGCGGCCCACGGTGTTGTCCGTCAGCGCCGCCACGGCATTCAGCCGCCGGTCGATGGCCGCCACGTTCACCAGCGGCTGCTGCAGCCACATCCGCAGGTTCCGCGCGCCCATGGGCGTCTTGGTCTTATCCAGCACCCACAGCAGGCTGCCCTTCTTCTCCTTGCCCCGCAGCGTCTCCGTCAGCTCCAGATTGCGCCGGGCCGTCAGGTCCAGCTCCATGAACTGCCCCGTCCGGTACCACTCCAGCTTGTCCAGCTGCTTCACGTCGGTCTTCTGCGTCTCGTAGAGATACGTCAGCAGCCCGCCCAGCGCCAGCAGCGGTGCGCTCTCATTCCGGGGCAGGTCCCGCAGCGCCGCCTCGCCAAACTGCAGCCGCACCTTCTTCTCCGCGTCCGACACGTCGAACCGTCCCTCCGCCAGCCTCTCCCGCCGGCAGGAAAAGCGCTCCTCCAGCGCGGCGGTCAGCGCCGGTTCGTCATAGGCCGCGGCGTTCATCACCGCCTCCGCCGGGGCGAAGCGCCCCAGCTCGTTGATCAGCCCCGTCAACCGCTGCGCCCCGGTGAACGCCGTCACCTGGGCCTGCCCGGTGGAGATGTCCGCCGCGCACAGTCCCGCCGCCGTGTCTGTCAGATACACGCCGCACAGATAGTTGCTGCGTCCCGCGTCCAGGCATGCCTCGTCCAGCACCGTGCCGGGGGTGACGGTGCGGATGATCTCCCGCTTCACCAGCCCCTTGGCCAGAGCCGGGTCCTCCATCTGCTCGCAGATGGACACCTTGTACCCCTTGGCGATCAGCCGCGCGATATACCCCTCGGCGGAGTGATACGGCACGCCGCACATGGGGATGCGCTCCTCGTCGGACTTGCTCTTGTCCTTGTCCCTGGTGGTCAGGGCCAGGTCCAGCTCCCTCGACGCCGTCCGGGCATCCGGCCCGAACATCTCGTAAAAATCACCCAACCGGAAAAACAGCAGGGAGTCGGGGTGCTTCTCCTTCTCCTCCATATACTGCCGCATCATGGGTGTCAGCTCAGCCATAGCTCGGCTCCTTTCTCCCTCCGGGAAGTCTGCGCCTTACGGCGCGGGGCGCTCAGCCCAAAAAGCCCAGCAGGCCCAGAATGCCGAAGGTGGTGTACAGCAGGCACATGACCACCAGCAGAATGGTGATGATGCTGTACATGGCGCTGGTTTTCTTCGTGTGCTTGTACTTGCGGATATAGAACAGCGTGCCGCAGGTGATGCCCAGCGTCAGGGAGGACAGGTGGGTCATTACCGCGCTGTCCTTGAAGGCTGTCAGGCGCAGGATCAGGATCACCAGCACCACGGCAAACTCCGCGATCAGCGTCACATTCAGCCAGGTAGGCAGCTTCACCTTCTCCTGCTGGTTCACCTTCTCGGCCACCTTCTGGGCCATGTACGCGCCGGTGGTGTACCCGCCGTAGTTGCTGTTCTTCTTCTTGGAATGGATATTCTTATTGGGGTTGCCCTTGGCCTTGCGGATGGCCTCCTCCTGGTTGGCGTACTGGTTCACGTTGGCCTTGTAGCTGTTCTTTGCCATGGTTTTATTCTCCTTCTGTCGGTAGATTGGTAAGATAACGCCGCAGCATATCAAAAGCGTGGTGGGCGGACAGCGTCCGGATGCGCTCCCGATCGCCGCCCAGGGTCAGATGCCGCACGGTCACGCCCTCCGGCGCGGAAAGCCCCACGAACACGGTGCCCACCGGGTTTCCCCGGTCGTCCCCGTCGGGACCGGCCAGTCCGGTGACGGACACCGCCAGGTCCGCGCCTGTCAGCACCCGGACGCCCAGGGCCATAGCCCGGGCCACCTCTGCCGACACCGCGCCGCAGCGCGCCAGCAAATTCTCCGGCACGTGCAGCACCTGCTGCTTCACATGGTTCGTATAGCTGACCACGCCGCCCAGAAAGACCTGCGACGCGCCGGGGATATCCGTCAGCCGCTTGGCGATCAGTCCGCCGGTACAGCTCTCCGCCGCCGCCAGCGTCAGTCCCCGTTCCCGGCACAGCGTCAGCACCGTCTCCTCCAGTCCGGACACGTCCGCGCCGTAGAAATACGCGCCCAGCCGGGCCCTTACCTCCGCCAGCACCGGCGCCATCCGCGCCTCACAGGCACTCTCGTCCGCCCCGCGGGCGGACAGCTGCAGCATCACCTCGCCCGGCTTGGCATAGGGGGCCAGCGTCATGTCCGCCTCCCGCCGCAGCAGGTCGCCCAGCAGCTCCTGCACCTGCGGCTCCGTCAGGCCGAAGATATGCAGCGTGTGTGACCGCACCGTCTGTCCCCGGACCTGCTCCAGCCAGGGCAGCAGGCAGTGCTCGGCCATATAGCTGCACTCATGGGGCACGCCGGGCAGCAGCGCCGCCGTGGTCTTCCCGGCGGTGAACACGCACCCCGGGGCCGTGCCCACCGGATTGCGGAACACGGTGCACCCCTCCGGCAGATAGGCCTGCTGCATATCGCATTCCGGCATCTCCCGGCGGAATACCCGGTCGAAATACCGCCGCATATCCTCCACCACCTCCGGGTGGAGCACCAGCGGCGTGTCCAGCGCGGCGCACACCGCCGTTTTCGTCATATCGTCGTAGGTGGGGCCCAGCCCGCCGGTGAATACCAGCAGCTCTGCCCGTCCCCTTGCGATGGTCACGGCCTTTTCCAGCCGCGCCGCGTCGTCGTCCACAGTGGTGTGGTACAGCACCTCCACACCGGCGGCAGTCAGCAGCCGGGAGAGGAACGCGGCATTCGTATTGGTCACGCCGCCGGTCAGCAGCTCGCTGCCCACGGCGATGATCTCCGCGGTACGGGGCATAGACGCGCCTCCTTATAGCGTAGGTTTGATCCGGATCATCTCGCGTCCGGCCATGGCCCGCTGGCACAGACCCTCCACATCCAGCGCGCTTTCGTACTCCCGCGTCTCCTCCACGCTGGGCTTCGTCTTGGGGTGCCGGGGCGTGAACACGGTGCAGCAGTCCTCATAGGGCAGGATGGACGTGTCGAAGGTGCCGATATGGCGGGCGATCTTCACGATCTCCTCCTTGTCCATGCCGATCAGGGGCCGCAGCACCGGCATGGTGGTCACGTCCTCGCTGACGGCCAGCGCCTGCATGGTCTGGCTGGCCACCTGACCCAGATTTTCTCCGGTGACCAGGGCGCGGCATCGCAGCTCCAGCGCCAGCATATTGGCCAGGCGCATCATGAACCGCCGCATGATCAGGGTAAAGTGATCCTCCGGGCACTTGCGGCGTATCTCCTCCTGAATTTCCGTAAAGGGGATGATGAACACCGCCAGCCGGCCGCACCAGGGGGTCAGCTCCTCCGCCAGCTTCAGCACCTTCTCCCGGGCCAGCTCGCCGGTATAGGGCGGAGAAGCGAAGTGGATCATCTCCAGCTGTACGCCCCGCTTGGCGATCATATAGCTGGCCACGGGGCTGTCGATACCGCCGGACAGCAGGCTCACCGCGTGGCCGCCCATGCCCAGGGGCAGACCGCCCGCGGCGCTCTCGGCGGGGCCGTGGACGTAGGCCGCGTCCTCCCGTACCTCGATGTACACCGTCAGCTCCGGGTGGTGTACGTCCACCGTCAGGTGGGGGAAGGCGTCATGGAGCGCGCCGCCCACCCACTGGCTCAGCTGGATGCTGCCCATGGGGAAGGACTTGTCCGCCCGCTTGCTCTCCACCTTGAAGCTCTTGGCCGCGGTCAGCGCACCGCCCAGATAGGTCTTTGCCGTGTCGAAAATAGCCTCCTTGCTCTTCTCGCAGGGCAGCGCCCGGGTGATGGCGATGATACCGAACACCTGCTTGCAGGCAGCGTAAGCCCCGGCGATGTCGCATTTCTCCTCCGCCGGCTCCACATAGATAGTGGACTGGCGGGAATAAATCTTCCACTTGCCGAACCGCTGGGTGCGGCGGCGGATGTTGCTCATCAGCTTCATCTCAAAGCTGCGGCGGTTCAGTCCCTTCAGGACCACCTCGCCCAGCTTGCACAGAATGATCTCGTGCATATGGTTCTCTCCTTGTTGTTGGTGTACAGATATGGGGACGGCGGGCAGCTTCGTCCGCCCCTACAACGGGACGGCGTACCCCAAGGGCATTTGTTCCGCTGCGCTCCACTGCGGGACGCCGTCCCCTACGGACGTTTATCGGCGGCGTACCGGGTCTGACGATGGCAGGGCGGAAATGTATCCCGCCACGGCGGTGAGATTTTTTGTCCCGCCGATGGCAGACCGACGACGGCGTACCGGGTGTACGTCGAGGAGGTCTGACGCAGGCAGGGCGGAAATGTATCCCGCCACGGCGGCGAGATTTTTCGTCCTGCCGATGGCAAGCTGACGACGGCGTATCAGGTATACGCCGAGGAGGCTTGACGATAGCAGGGCGGAAAAGATGCCGCCGTCATTTCAGTGTACTGCTGCTGCGGTACTGTATGGCCTCGGCAAGATGTGCCGCCTCGATGTGCTCGCTGCCCTCCAGGTCGGCAATGGTGCGGGCCATACGCAGTATGCGGTCGTGGCTGCGGGCCGTCAGGCCCAGGCGCTCAAAGGCACCCTGCATGAGCTTTTCGCCGGCGGCGTCCAGCGCACAGTACTGGCCGATCATGGCGGGGGTCATGTAAGCGTTGCAGGACACCTCCGTCCCCGCAAAGCGCTTTTTCTGCACCTCGCGGGCGGCGTTGACCCGTTCCCGGATGGCCGATGACGGCTCCGGCTGCTCCTTGCGGCGCATGGCCTCATACTCCACTGACGGCACATCGATGTGCATATCGATCCGGTCCAGCAGCGGGCCGGAGATGCGCTGCATATACTGCTCCACCTGCTGGGGTGAACAGGTGCAGCGTCCGGAGGGGTGGCCGTACCAGCCGCAGCGGCAGGGGTTCATGGCGCACACCAGCATGAAGCGGCTGGGCAGCGTCAGGGAGCCGGAGGCGCGGGTGATGGTCACAAAGCCGTCCTCCAGCGGCTGGCGCAGTGTCTCCAGCGCCGCCTTGCTGAACTCCGGCAGCTCGTCCAGAAACAGCACGCCGTTGTGGGCCAGGGATATCTCTCCCGGCCGGGGTATCCCCCCGCCGCCGGAGAGCGACACGGTGGACGCCGTGTGGTGGGGGCTGCGGAAGGGCCGCGTATCCACCAGCGGGTGCCGCGGGTCGGTCATGCCCGCCACGGAATAGATCTCCGTGGTCTGCAGGGCCTCCGCCCGGGTCATGTCCGGCAGGATGGACGGCAGCCGCCGGGCCAGCATGGACTTGCCCGCGCCGGGCGAGCCCACCAGCAGCACATTGTGGCCGCCGGCGGCGGCGATCTCCAGCGCCCGCTTCACATTCTCCTGTCCCATCACGTCGGCAAAATCCGGCAGGGGCCGGTCCTGATGTCCCGGCGTCCACCGGGGCGCCGGCGTCATGACCTGCTCGCCCTTCAGGTGGGCGATGAGCTGTCCCACGTCCGTCACACCGTACACGGTCAGCCCGTCGGCCAGGGTGGCCTCGGCGGCGTTGGCCTCGGGCACATACAGCGTATCGATGCCCAGCCGCGCCGCCGTCAGCGCCATGGGCAGCACGCCCGTCACCGGCCGCAGCGCGCCGGAGAGGCTCAGCTCGCCCAAAAACGCCGCGCCCTGGGGCAGGGGAGATATCTCCTCCGCCGCGGCCAGGATACCCAGCAGGATGGGCAGGTCGTACACCGTGCCCTCCTTCCGCACCCGCGCCGGAGCCAGATTGACCGTGATGCGGCTGACGGGGAACTTGGCCCCGCAGTTTTTCACCGCCGCCCGAACGCGCTCCCGCGACTCCTTCACCGCCGCGTCCGGCAGGCCCACCACGTCGAACCCCGGCAGTCCGCCGGACAGAAAGCACTCCACCGACACCTCATAGCCGGTGATGCCCGTCAGGCCCAGCGACCGTACCGTCACCATCATGGACAGCGCCCCCTTTACACTAATTTTATAGCATCGTACATTTTACCACAAAATTTCCGCCGTGAACAGCCACTTTTTCCAAAAAAGTCCCCTGCCTTTTGCGCGGAGTGCATGAACCTGTCCCGCCGCCGTGAGAATTTTTGTGCATGGCGCTAAAAAAGTTTTATCGTGGCACAAATCACGAAAATATGGGTTTACATCCCGGATTTTTTGTGCTACTATGATGGTGCCTAACATTCCGTACAAAGGGGTCTTTGCGCCCTTCTGGCGGTACGGAAGTATATAATGTAAGGAGGCTCATTATGGTAAGAAAAATGAAGTCCATGGATGGCAATAACGCCGCGGCGCACGTTTCCTACGCGTTCTCCGAGGTCGCAGCCATCTACCCCATCACCCCGTCCAGCCCCATGGCGGACTTCGTGGACCAGTGGAGCGCCAACGGTCTGAAAAACATCTTCGGCACCAAGGTCAAGGTCGTCGAGATGCAGTCCGAGGCCGGTGCCGCCGGTGCTGTCCACGGCTCTCTGGGCGCCGGTGCCCTGACCACCACGTACACCGCGTCCCAGGGCCTGCTGCTGATGATCCCCAATATGTACAAGATCGCGGCTGAGCAGCTGCCCTGCGTGTTCCACGTGTCCGCCCGTACCGTGTCCACTCAGGCGCTAAACATCTTCGGCGACCACTCCGACGTCATGGCCTGCCGCCAGACCGGCTTCGCCATGCTGTGCGAGGGCA
>ERZ827186.307-NODE-307-length-62799-cov-13.886045_pt1 | contig 62799 bp, 49 predicted proteins | sample MGYA00519918_ERZ827186 | MGnify/ENA primary metagenome ERZ827186 (study PRJEB31778, sample SAMEA3449275) | human gut metagenome | biome: human gut; feature: human-associated habitat; material: faeces | place: United Kingdom | collected 2010/2012 ...
AATCTGCTTCAACATAGGTCTCAATCTGTCTCGGAATAAATTTAAAACAGCTTCTAAAAAAGTATCGATTTTTGAATCGCCGATAGAAAAAATTGAGTAATTTGGCAACATAATTCGAAAAATTTAAATCATCACTTATGAAAACAAAAAATTCCTTTCTGCTTATTTTATGCTTGCTATTATTTTCTTCTTTACATGCCCAAAACGAACCTGTTAAGATATTGGCTATCGGAAACAGTTTTGCCGACGACGGAATCGAATACCTTGACGAAATCGCTATCTCGGCGGGAAAACACATTATCGTCGCCAACACTTATATCGGCGGGTGCTCTATCCAAAGACACCTCGATAACGCCCGGCACGACAAACACGATTACAAATACAGAAAAAATATAGATGGGAAATACACCGAAGAAAAAGGGAAGAGTCTATTGGAAGCCCTGAAAGACGAGGAATGGGACTACATTGTATTTCAACAAGCAAGCTCTTTCGCCGGACAATACAGTTCTTATTTCCCCGAATTGACAGAACTCATGGAATACGTCAAGGCGAATGCAAACAATCCGAATGTAAAATACGCCATGCAACAAACTTGGGCTTATGCAAAAGACTCCAACCACCCCGGATTTTTCAGATACGGGAAAAACCAAAAAGCCATGTATGAAGATGTCGTATTTTCTTATGACAAAGCGGCTCAAAAACAAAACATATCAATCGTCATACCCACCGGAACAGCTATTCAGAACGGACGTAGCAGTAGCTTGGGCGATACATTCTGCCGTGACGGTTACCATCTGGATTTAAAATACGGCCGCTATACGGCTGCTTGTGCATGGTTCGAAACATTCTTCGGAGAATCTCCGATAGGCATTACCTATCGTCCCGAAGGAGTTACCGATGAACAAGCGTCGATAGCACAACATGCCGCTCATTTCGCCATACTCCGTCCTACTTCTGTAACCGATATGAGTAACTTTTAATACACGGTATCATGATTCAACATATTAAAAATATTACTATCCTCTTTTTTCTCCTACTCTCCTTATCGGTAAGTGCTTGTTCAAAAGATGATTTCACCCCTGCCTATCCCAAAAGCGAGGGTGTAACCCGTCTCGTTTCCTACAACGTAGGTGTTTTTGCCAAATATGCAAAAAGCGGTTACAAGATGACGGCTCGCATGATGAAAGAACTGGATGCCGATGCCGTCTGCATGCAAGAACTGGACAGTTGTACGACTCGTACCAAACACGTTTTCCAAGTGAAACGTTTTGCCGAACTCATGGGGTGGGAATATGTCTATGCCAAAGCCATGCCCTATCAAGGAGGATATTATGGTACAGGACTTGCCTGTAAAGATAAAATTCTGAAAAAATTTTCCATCGCTCTACCACAAGGCGGAGAACCTCGTACCGTAGCCGTAGCCGAGCTCGAAGACTACATTATAGCCTCTACTCACCTCGATTTGCAAAAAGAGACACAATTGGAAGAGGTAGAAGTCATCAACAAAACTTTTACCGAATTATATAAAGATTGCCCCAAACCGATATTCTTGTTAGGAGATATGAATGCCGAGCCAAACTCCGAGACCATTCAGATGCTCAAAACATGTTGGGACATTCTTTCGGTAGAAGGAAACACATACTCGTCTCATAATCCCGACAAATGTATCGACTTCATTCTACAATTGAAAAATGGTGTGAAATGCGAAGTCATCGAATCCAAAGTACCCACCGTATTCCATACAGGCGACGTAACCCAAGCATCGGACCACCTGCCTATTTACGTAGACGTGAAGATTCCAAAAAATTAATATTTCCTTTACTGAACAAACGCTCTCCCCGGCACGGTGCTGTCGGGGAGAGCGTTTTAGCCCGCCAATCGGTAAAAATGGTAGATATATCGGTAATTCATATAAATGAGATACACAAAAATGACGTAATTTCGTATTGAACAAAAATGATCTATCCATTTTAAAGAAAGCCTTATGAACCGATTCATCGCTATTTTAGTTTCTTATAGCCTCGATATCGGCATACTGCGATTCACCAAATGAAAACCGAAAAAGAAAAGCAGCCGGGTAGTTCGTAATCTTACATGTATGAGACGTATGACACTATATATTCTATTAGGTATAATCATATCGATAACCATCGCAGGCATTGCCTTCCTGCACCAGCCGAGTTTCGGACGGTTACCGAAAGGAGAACGACTGGAACGTATCAAACGTTCACCTAACTATCGGGAAGGAGAATTTAGGAATATCGACACGACCATATTAATGACATCGCACAAAAGCCGACTATCCGGGATATGGAGTTTTCTGTTTCGCAAAGTAGAAGGATTACGCCCCGACGAACCCATTCCCGCCATAAAAACCGCTCTCCGTAAAATCCCGCTCGAAGAAAATGCTTTGGTATGGTTCGGACACTCGTCTTATCTATTGCAAGTCGATGAAAAACGTATATTGGTAGACCCGGTGTTCTGTATGGCTTCGCCCGTATCGTTTGTCAACAAACCTTTCCGAGGGACAGAAATCTATTCTCCCGACGACATGCCAGACATCGACTACCTCGTTATTTCCCACGACCATTGGGACCACTTGGACTATCATACGGTCAAACAATTGAAAGGCCGCATTGGGAAAGTAGTCTGTCCATTGGGTGTGGGCGAACACTTCGAACATTGGGGTTTCGATAAATCCCGAATCATAGAACTCGATTGGAAAGAGAGCGCAACACTCTCTCAGCAATTCATCATACACTGTCTGCCCAGCCGTCATTTCTCAGGCCGAGGACTCACTCCGAATCAAACCTTGTGGGCATCATTCTTGCTTGAAACACCCGACCGAAAAATTTTCATCGGAGGAGACGGCGGATACGGTTCCCACCTCAAACAAATAGGCGAACAATTCCCCGATATAGACTTGGCCATATTGGAAAATGGACAGTACAACGAGGATTGGAAATATATCCACACCATGCCCTCCTTATTAGAGCAGACGATAAAAGACCTCGGAGTTCACAGAGTCCTTACCGTACATCACTCTAAATACGCTCTCGCCCGTCATCGGTGGGACGAACCTTTGAAAAATGCCCGCAACTTGTCTCGCAATGACTCGCTGACTATCCTTATGCCTGTTATCGGCGAAGTGGTGAACCTCTTCTGAACGACATAATACGAAAAGTTTCTTCCCTACGAAGCCGTTATATAAATAAAAGAATGACTTGCCAGATTGGGAATAACTCTCCTCACCAGACATATATCCCGCAGCGGGGAATTACATTTAATCACCATTTGTAAAAATTAAAAAAGCAAAGCTCTGAAATTCAAAAATTTCAGAGCTTTGCTTTTGCGGTGCGGACGGGACTCGAACCCGCGACCCCATGCGTGACAGGCATGTATTCTAACCAGCTGAACTACCGCACCAGTTTCGTTTTGCGACGGCAAAGATAGATCTTTTTTTATTTCTACGCAACATCTTTCCTAAGAAAATTACAAAAAAAATTCACCTCTACCTTATCTACCCTAAACACAGGCTTTTACTATTTTCATTCTCTCAAAACCGATACCCATGAATAACCAACAGAACTTTCAAAGCCAACCAAAGACTCGATTATACCTCAATCGTAAAAGCTATATATGATGATTTCTAAACTTTTATATAAAAAGAAAAGAGATTCAACTATTTGAAAAGTAAGTTGAATCTCTTTTCCTGAGCCACGACCGGGACTCGAACCCGGGACCTTTTCGTTACGAATGAAATGCTCTACCAACTGAGCTATTGTGGCAATTGCGGTGCAAAGGTAATATATTTAAAGAAACACCGCAACTCTTTTTCTCTATTTTTTTCTTACCAAACAAAAAAAAGAAATTCATTCTCCTGTTTTCCTTGAAAATCACTAACGAGATTTCTATGTATGAAAATACTAAACACAACAATACACAAGAGGGAGAGATAAATTTTATCTCTCCCTCTTGTATTCAAATATAAAGAGAATTATTTCATATCCTGTTTACTATATGTTAATCGCAACTTAATGTTATCTACATCGACTAACGCCAATGATGGAGCAGAAATATAGGGAACAACATCGGTAACTACCTCCTTCTCATTGTAAGAATAATAGTAATAACTTCCACCGGAAGATACCGTTTCGCTATACACAGACACCGGTACAAGAACGATTTCCTCATCGGCATCTGTGATTTCAGTACCCGTCCGTTTCTTTTCTATAATATTATTGATAAAGGTCCTCAATCCCGTAAAATTATAAACATGGGCATCACTATCATACTTAGCATAAAATGTATTCACATTGTCAGGTAGTTTTTTCTTTTCGAAAAACTCTTGCAACTCAGATTTACGAATAAACAGCAAAAATTGCGGAGGATCAAGATTATAATTACTAGAAACCGTCTTTACGGGAATACGTAAAGTCAACGAGTTCACAAGTCCTTGTACAGTCGAAGCACTACCACTACCACTTCCCCCTACTGCATCTTCAAAAGTCTCAATAATTTTACGCGTTGGAAAGTGAATCAAAACATTTAACCCTGCCGGGGCCTGTAAATAGACCTTCCCCGAAGATATTTCGTTTTTTATCTCTGCATCTATTTCCAATTTTATATGGTTTCCCGTTGTTATTTCGGGAGTTACCGCCATTAGAGTTTGAGTCGAGTTATATGTAGAATCCTTATCATTAATCACGGTCGTTTTGGTGTAATGTAAATTCATTACCGTATTTTGGACATTCACAACACACCCGCTTCCATAAGATGTCTTTACATAAAAACCCGGAAAATATTGTGTAAACCTACTAGGAGACGAAAATACAGTTGGATCTTCTTTATATTTCTGATAAAAACGGTCAGCCATTTCATCGGGTAATTTCACCCGAATCATCTTATAGCCGAGTTCTATAAGAGAATCCGGTAATCCTAAAAACGAAGCATTATAACTTGTCAAAGCAACCGGTGCAGCTTGTGCATTATAATATTCCGCCGGATCGATACCGCTATATACAGGCGACTCCAACCGTTTATCCAACGGATATACACTCAACTGCATAGGGGCCAAAGAATCTCCTGTAAAGGATTCTGTATTGTAACTTAAATATAAAATCAAAGAATCGAGTTTATTCACACCAACCGTATCAAAGTTTGCAGCCGGCATAAACTGGGTAAGAAAATCGGTTTCCAACCTACCATATCCCGGAATAGAAATACGCCCGATTAATTGTGTTATAGTTCTTCCAACGACACTATCATTCGGAACAGACTCAACCGTTATCAACTCTTGAAAAGAAGAGTCCACCACAATTTCAATATTCGTATCGACTATCGAAGAACCGATTGCGCTATTTTCGTCTCCACAAGAAGATAAACCTAAAACTATCGCAAAAGCTATCGGTAAAAATCTAAATATTTTCATTTTCTATTTAGTAACTGACGTTATTCGTTACCTACAATTTTATTATAAAAATCATTATAGGCATCTATATAATTTTCAGGGTCTTGATACCCCAAGAAAGGAATGCCCGTTTTTTGTACATAATCCGTAATTTCCGAATTTATATCTCGACTGGCTTGAATCACACCGTCGGAATACTGTATAGCCAATTTATTAAGAACAACAGGATCAATAGACTCTCCTACCGCAAAAGGTATATCGGTGTCTTGTATCCCCTCCAACTTCAATTTTGCAGCAAAATTGGGGTCGAATGGAGTCTTGAAACCATTATCGTATAACGAATATATCACCTTCGCATCCCGAAAAGAAGGATCTTCGGCATAACTTTTCTTAATATACAAAGGAGTCAACGCCGTTATCCAACCGTGACAGTGAATAATATCAGGAGTCCAACGCAACTTTTTCACGGTCTCCATAACCCCTCTGACAAAGAAAATACTCCGTTCGTCATTATCGGGACGCATATCCTCGTCGACTACCCCGTCGGCATTACGTTGAAAATAATCATCGTTGTCTATAAAATAGACCTGCATACGAGCCGATTGTATCGAAGCGACTTTAATAATAAGAGGATGATCTGTATCATCGATTATTAAATTCATTCCCGACAATCGAATCACCTCGTGCAATTGATTACGACGCTCGTTAATAGAACCGTACTTAGGCATAAAGGTACGTATCTCATGCCCTCTATCCTGAATACCTTGCGGTAAATTTCGACAAATATTAGCGATTTCCGATTCTGGCAGATAAGGGGTAATCTCCTGTGCAATAAATAGGACTTTGGCTTCTTTCATTCTGCTCCTCTTAAACTCAATTTATTTTGCAAAAATAGCATACCCGTGGCTTGAAACGAATTTAACCGGTCAGGCCAAGATACAGCCCACTTTCGCATCTTTCTGCAAAGATAATAAAAAAAATAGCGTAACCCTCCAAATATTAGAAGTATTAACACCAAAAAATCGTCAGACGCCCTATATTTCCCTTTCAAAAAGAAACATTTAAGGTTACTCTCCATAAAAAAAATACAGCTTTATCTTCGTCGTTTGGGTTTTATTTGTTTCTTTTGCATAATTTTTTCAACCAATGTTCAATTATGAAAGTATTCACAACAATAGCCGAATTATGCAAGCAACTCGATTCGGACAGAAATGCCGGAAAAAAGATAGGTCTCGTCCCAACAATGGGCGCTTTACACAACGGACATCTGCAACTGGTAAAGACCAGTGTGGCCAATAATGACGTGACAGTAGTCAGCATATTCGTCAACCCCACCCAATTCAACGACAAAAATGATTTGTTACTTTACCCCCGCACGCTCGACAAGGACTGTCAATTACTCGAATCGGTAAATTGTGATTATGCATTCGCTCCTTCGGTAGAAGAAATCTATCCGACCGAAGATACCCGGATATTTCACTTGGGAAAAGTAGCGGAAGTCATGGAAGGAAAATACCGACCGGGACATTTCAACGGAGTGGCTCAAATCGTCAGTAAACTCTTCGATATAGTCAATCCCGATAATGCCTACTTCGGAGAAAAAGATTTTCAGCAAATTGCCGTTATACGAGCTATGGCCGCTCAAATGGGCTATACATTCAACATCATAGCTGTCCCTATCGTACGCGAATCAGACGGATTAGCACTAAGCAGCCGTAATACCCGATTGACAGAGTCTCAAAGAAGAAATGCGCCCAAAATAGCAGAGACATTATTTAAAAGTCGTACCTTTGCAGCCAACCATTCGGTGAAAGAGACTATCGATGAAGTAATCTCTACCATCGATGCAATACCGGAAATGAGAGTAGAATACTACGAAATAGTCGATGGGAACACGTTACAGCCTATCGCAGACTGGAACGACAGCGATTATATAGTAGGTTGTATTACCGTATATAACGGAGAGGTGAGATTAATCGACAACATCGCATATCGACGCCCCGAACAATAACTTATGAAACCATGTTTATAGAGGTCGTAAAATCAAAAATTCACAGAGTCACCGTCACCCAAGCTAATCTGAATTATATCGGAAGTATCACGATCGACGAAGATTTAATGGATGCGGCGAACATTATTGCCAATGAAAAAGTCTCCATCGTAAACAACAACAATGGAGAACGATTCGAGACTTATGTCATAAAAGGCGAACGAGGTTCAGGAGTAATATGTCTTAACGGAGCCGCTGCCCGAAAAGTACAACCGGGAGACATCGTCATCATTATGGCCTATGCTCTAATGACTCCCGAAGAGGCAAAAAGTTTTACGCCGGCTGTTATCTTTCCAGATACAGCGACCAATAAACTCATATAATAAAGAATATCGCTTGCGAATGCCTACCCGATTCGTCAGGTGGGCTTTTTTAATATATAATCATCTTCACCTCCTGCATGTATAGTCGTAAAGAAATTTGGAGAATCTCTCTCCCCATATTAGTAAGCCTTTTTGTACAAAATCTCATCAACATCACTGATACGGCTTTTATGGGACGTGTCGGACAAGTAGAGTTAGGAGCCTCCGCCTTAGCCGGAGTATTGTATCTTGCTTTCTACATGGTCACTTTCGGATTTAGCACCGGAGCACAAATTCTCATGGCTCGTAGAAACGGTGAAGCCCAATATGGGACTTTGGGCCCTATCATGGGGCAAGGTATTCTCTTTTTGGAAATATTTTCAATAATCCTCATCTTCGCTTCTCTTATAGGGACCCCACAGATGTTGAAAGTCCTCATCTCCTCCACTGCCGTATGTCAAGCCGGAGAAGATTACATGCAATATCGGATATTCGGACTCCTGTTCACTTCTATCGGTGTGATGTTCCGGGCCTTTTTCGTAGCTGTCACCCGCACCAAAGTACTGATGATGAATGCAGTCATCATGACTGTCGCCAATGTCGTATTCAACTACATTTTTGTATTCGGGCACTTCGGTGCACCCGAAATGGGTATTGCCGGAGCTGCACTTGGATCCGTTTTGGCAGAAGCGACAGCCGCATTGCACTTTTTCCTCTACACGTTCTTTTATATAGATCGGGGAAAATACCAACTGTTCCGATTTCGTTCCGGAGGATTCGGCCTCATTCGCGAAATACTGAATGTATCGGTATGGAGCATGATTCTCTACTTTCTCACCATAGGCACATGGTTTCTCTTTTTCGTAGCCGTCGAACACTTGGGAGAACTTCCACTGGCCATTTCCAACATTATCCGCAGTACCTCTACCCTGCTGTTCATGCCGGTCAATGCTTTTGGAGCGACAGCCTGTACCCTCGTGAGCAATGCTATGGGAGCCCGCCGTGCCGACGATGTAATTCCAATCATGCGGCGTATCGTCAAAATGTGCTACGCCATAGTATTACCCCTCATTGCCTTGCTATGCTTAGCTCCTCATTGGATACTCCTCATCTATACCAACGATAGCTCGCTTATCGCCGAATGTACACATTCGGTCTATGTCATGTCGTCGTTCTACCTTATAGCCCTACCGGGAAATATACTCTTTCAATCTGTATCGGGAACCGGCGACACTCGTACGGCTTTTCTCATCGAAATGACCACGATCGTTTTCTATACGCTGGCTATTTATTGGATTATCGTTACCCTTCAAGTAGACATAGCCTTTTGTTGGACAGTAGAGTACGTCTATTGGGGATTCAAACTATTCCTATCGTTCCTCTTTTTCAAAAAAGCGAACTGGAAAGTGAAGAAGATATAAAGAATTTACCTATTTAAATAATAGAAATCTTTAAATCCCATTTATAGAAAATATATTTTATCTCTCAAACAATTGTTCCAAGCCCTGTCGTATGTTCAAAGATGTTATTCTTATATTTTTATTCGCATATTCCGACGATTTTGAGTAATTTCGCAACGATTTATCCATCTGTGTAAAAATATTGTTATAAAACTATGTTTGAAAACCTTAGTGAAAGACTCGAACGGTCTTTTAAAATACTAAAAGGTGAAGGTAAAATCACCGAAATCAACGTCGCCGAAACGCTGAAAGACGTGCGACGCGCACTACTCGATGCCGACGTCAACTACAAAGTAGCCAAACAATTTACCGACACGGTAAAAACCAAAGCATTGGGGCAAGACGTACTCACCGCCGTGAAGCCGGGACAATTGATGGTGAAGATCGTACATGACGAACTGGCGACCTTGATGGGTGGAGAAACCGCCGAAGTAAACCTGTCGCAAAATCCGTCGATTATCCTCATGTCGGGATTGCAGGGTTCGGGTAAAACCACGTTCTCCGGTAAGTTGGCAAAAATGCTAAAATCGAAAAAAGGGAAACGCCCCTTGCTGGTCGCTTGCGACGTATATCGCCCTGCCGCTATCGAGCAATTAAAGGTCTTAGGTGAACAAATCGATGTACCGGTTTATACCGAGGAAGATAGCAAAGACCCTGTGAGCATTTCCGCCAATGCCGTAAAATATGCCAAAGAAAACCATTTCGATTTGGTTATCGTCGACACGGCAGGACGTTTGGCTATCGACGAGCAAATGATGAACGAAATCGAGGCTATCAAGAAAAAAATCAACCCGACCGAGACCTTGTTCGTCGTTGACTCCATGACCGGACAAGATGCGGTCAACACAGCCAAAGAATTTAACGATCGTCTCGATTTCGACGGAGTAGTTCTCACCAAATTGGACGGCGACACCCGTGGCGGTGCGGCACTCTCTATCCGCACCGTAGTCGACAAACCTATTAAATTTGTAGGAACAGGCGAAAAACTCGAAGCCATAGACTACTTCCACCCGGCTCGTATGGCCGACCGCATTTTGGGCATGGGCGATATCGTCTCTTTGGTAGAACGAGCCCAAGAACAATACGACGAGGAAGAAGCCAAACGATTACAAAAGAAGATTGCCAAAAACCAATTCGACTTTAACGACTTCCTCAGCCAGATACACCAAATCAAAAAAATGGGTAATCTCAAAGATTTGGCTTCTATGATTCCCGGTGTGGGAAAAGCGATCAAGGACATGGACATCGATGACAATGCTTTCAAAAGTATCGAAGCGATTATTTACTCGATGACTCCCAAAGAACGCAGCAATCCCGAACTGCTCAACGGTAGCCGCCGACAACGTATCGCCGCAGGTAGCGGAACTTCTATACAAGAGGTGAACCGACTTATCAAGCAGTTTGACCAAACCCGCAAGATGATGCGAATGGTTACCCAAAACAAAGGAGCCATGATGAAAGGATTCAAAAGAAGATAATTTTAATCACTCAACATGAAACTACCGGATATACTCCCGATTCTAATCGATTGCCGACAGGCAAAAAGGGGGTGTGTCCGGTAGTCTTTTTTTACAAAATCTCAATATTATGCAACTAATCGATGGAAAAGCGGTGGCCGACCGCATAAAACAAGAAATCGCCCAAGAGGTAGAATATATTTGCAGTGCCGGAGGCAAACGGCCTCATTTAGCAGCTGTTCTGGTGGGACACGACGGCGGGAGTGAAACATACGTGGCGCACAAAGTAAAAGCCTGCGAACAATGCGGGTTCAAATCGACTCTCGTTCGCTATGAAAGCGATGTTACCGAAGAAGAACTCTTGAACAAAGTAAACGAACTGAACAACGACCCCGATATCGACGGATTTATCGTCCAACTACCCTTGCCCAAACACATCTCGGAACAAAAGGTGATCGAAGCTATCGACTACCGGAAAGATGTCGACGGATTTCACCCGGTCAATGTAGGGCGCATGTCCATCGGGTTGCCCTGTTTCGTATCGGCTACACCCGCCGGAATCATGGAGTTGCTTGCCCGCTACGAAATAGAGACCAAAGGAAAACATTGTGTGGTACTGGGACGAAGCAACATTGTTGGCAAACCGGTAGCTACACTCATGATGCAAAAGGCTTATCCGGGCAATGCCACGGTAACCGTATGTCATAGTGCAACCCCCAACATCAAAGAGATATGCCGTACGGCCGACATTATTATCGCCGCACTCGGTTCTCCCGAATTCGTCACTGCCGATATGGTAAAAGAGGGTGCCGTCATCATCGATGTGGGTACGACCCGAGTTCCCGATGCTACAAAAAAATCGGGATTCAAGCTCACCGGAGACGTAAAATTCGACGAAGTAGCTCCCAAGTGCTCTTTTATCACCCCCGTTCCCGGCGGAGTAGGCCCTATGACTATCGTGTCGCTCATGCGTAACACCCTGTTGGCCGGGAAAAAAGCAATCTATCCCTAAACTCGTATGATAGGGCTTATATCTTTTTTAGCACCGCTCATTTTAGGACAAGCTCCGGTAATACCCGCTACCGAAGTTTCTCTTCTTTTCGCTGGCGATGCCATGCAACATAAAGCCCAAATACAATCTGCAAAACAAGGCGAGGCATACGATTATTCACCTTGTTTTGCAGACATTACTCACGAAATAGCTGCGGCGGATTATGCAGTCGTCAATTTAGAATCACCCATCGGCGGACAACCTTACACCGGTTATCCCTGTTTTTCTGCGCCGGACGAATTTCCAATCGCATTACAAAACGCAGGATTCGACCTTTTCCTTACCGCCAACAATCACTGTCTCGACCGTTATACCCGAGGGGCTATACGCACATTGCATATACTCGACTCTATTGGAGCAGACCATATAGGGACCTATGATTCAAAAGACTCATTCGAAAGATTCTATCCGTTCATAACCTCTATAAAAGGAATACGAATCGCCTTTCTGAATTACACGTACGGAACGAATGGATTTACGCCACATTCCCCATTAATTGTCAATTACATAGACAAAGAAAAAATAAAAAAAGACATTTTTCGTGCCAAAACGTTGAGTGCCGACCTTATCGTTGCCTGCCTACATTGGGGCGATGAATACCAACTGTTGCCGAACAAACGACAAGAAGATTTGGCTGACTTTTTAGTGAAAGAAGGTGTACAACTGATTATAGGAGCCCACCCACACGTGATACAACCTATGGAATTACGATACGACGAACAAGGGAACCCTTGTGCCCTCATCGTCTATTCACTGGGAAATTTCATCTCCAATATGAAAACCCGCGATACGGTGGGCGGAGCAATGGTAAAGGTTGTTATCCGGCGGGATATCACGGGAAAAATACTGTTACAATCGGCACAACACACACTTGTTTATACCCGACGACCAACTATACAAAAAGAAAACTTCCGGGTAGTACCTGCGATACAAGAATTGAAAGAGCATCCCCATCGGCCTCATCTGAAAGGATTCGTGGAAAAAGCCCATGAGATATTTTCAAAATACAACAAAGGAGTGACGGAGTATCACATAGAGCCCGTGAACCCAACCTTCAAATAAATAAGAACATGAAATTTACATCAGACCTATTTTAATTTCAAGTTCTTTATATATCCATTTACATAATTTCCTATAACCTCATGGCGAGTATCGTAAATATACCCGTTTGCATAGTATCCGATGATATTCTTTTCCAAATCGAGGAGATACCCATTCCAATAATACCCGACAACTACATTATTCTTATCCATGATATAGCCATTGCGATAAGTCTGCAAATGAACAGCTGCACAGGAATATAAAACACCAATAACAGCTAGTAACATAAAAGGCTTCAATATTCTCATAACTTTATAGATATAAATCCTGTATCCTTTTTATAAAGATACCATTCGAGATCACGCATAAACAAACATCACATTAGTCTTTCACAAAACGGAATTCTCGTCGATATAAGCGATAATCCCGTCCTTATCATCTGGGGAGAACCACTTCATATCGAGATCCTTTTTATACCATGTGACTTGTTTCTTGGAATAGACCCGGGTATTTCTCTTGATTTTCTCGACAGCCTCTTCTAAGGTCATCTTCCCATCGAAATAAGCGAACAACTCTTTATAGCCCACTGTATTTAAAGAATTAAGATGACGATAAGGGTATACCCTTCGAGCTTCATCGACCAAGCCATCGACAATCATTTGCTCCACTCTCTGACTTATCCGCTCGAATAGCTCTTCCCGTGGACGAATCAATCCTATTTTTATAATTCGGAAAGGGCGGGATTTCACCCGACGAGTACGCAGATCACTGTATCGGCCACCGGTCTGTCGGCAAATCTCTATCGCATGAATCACCCGCTTGTGATTATTCAAATCAACCTCTGCATAATATACTGGATCGAGCACTTTAAGCTCTTCGCAAAGGGCGGCTAAACCCACTTTCTCGTAATGCGCCGCAACTTCACGACGTATCTCGTCGGTAATGGTAGGTATCTCGTCGATACCTTTACAAACCGCATCGATATACAACATAGAGCCTCCTGTCAATAGGACATAGTCATTTGTCTTGAAAAGTTTATCGAGCAGCTTCAAGACATCTTCTTCATAACACGAAGCACTATAATAGTCAGACAACGCCAACTGCCCTACGAAATAATGTTCGACCCTCGACAGTTGCTCGATTGTAGGAGCCGCCGTTCCAATAGGTATATCGCCATAGAACTGCCGACTATCGGCCGACACAATAGGACAAGCATACCGCTCTGCCAATTGAAGGCTAAGCTCGGTCTTTCCCACCCCGGTAGGCCCTGTAAGAACAATAAGTGTGCCCGACATGAACTTTTCGCTATGAAATAAAAGGAACAGATATGAAAAATAATTTCCATATCTGTCCAAACCCGACAAAGATTATTACTTCTCGGCTACCATTCTGGCAATTTGCACAATCACCTCGGTAGCTTTTTCCATAGACTGTATGGGCACGAATTCATAACGCCCGTGGAAGTTCAACCCACCGGCGAAAATATTGGGACAAGGCAATCCTTTGAACGACAATTGCGCTCCATCGGTTCCGCCACGTACAGGCTTCACCATCGGAACAACATCTACGGCCCTCATAGCCTCGGATACCAAATCGACGATATGCATCACAGGTTCGACCTTCTCACGCATATTATAGTATTGGTCGTTTATTTCGATACTGGCACAACCCGGAAACTCGTTATTTATTTTACGAGTTAAATGTTCGAGTTCTTTCTTGCGACGTTCAAAACGATCTCGATCATGGTCACGAATAATATAAGTCAATACCGTCTTCTCCACACTGCCCTCGAACGAAATCAAATGATAAAAACCTTCATAACCTTCGGTATGTTCGGGAGTTTCCCAACGCGGCAACATAATAGCATATTGATTGGCTATGCGAATCGAATTTATCATTTTATGTTTGGCATATCCCGGGTGAACGTTACGGCCTTTGAAAGTCACTCGAGCCACAGCCGCATTAAAGTTTTCATACTCCAATTCGCCTATTTCACCACCATCCATCGTATAGGCCCAATCTGCTCCAAAGGCTTTAACATCAAACTTGTGCGCTCCTTTGCCTATCTCCTCGTCAGGATTGAATGCAATGCGTATCTTGCCATGTTTAATCTCCGGGTGTTTCAAAAGATACTCCATCGCTGTCACAATTTCGGCAATACCTGCTTTATCGTCGGCCCCCAACAAAGTCTTCCCATTCGTAACAATAAGGTCTTGACCTATATAATGATGTAGTTCGGGAAACTCCGAAGGTTTCAATACGATATCCTCCTCCGCACACAATACAATATCCTTACCATCGTAATTTTCAACAATCCGCGGACTCACATGCCGTCCCGACATATCGGGACTAGTATCCAAATGGGCTATAAATCCTACCACAGGGACATCTTTATCTATATTTGAAGGCAATGAGGCCATAAGATACCCGTTATCATCGAGCGTCACCTCGGTAAGGCCTATACGCTCCAACTCCTCGGCCAGTTTTTGGGCAAACAGCATCTGTCCCGGTGTACTGGGAGTCAAGTTTGTAAGCTCGTCCGATTGAGTATCGAAGCTCACATAATGAAGGAAACGATCTACTAAATTCATCGTATATATTTTTATTGGTTTTTCTTGATCTAAACCTAAGTCGATGGATTATCCAACCGACGAACAAAGGTAAAAAAATTTTTTCTTACATTTGCACGACCACATTCAAAAGTGGAGGATATGGCTAAAAAGAGAAAAAAGAAAAAATCGAACAGTAAAAAAATAAATAATTGGGGGGCTTTATTTCTGCTGTTACTCGTTACATACAGTATATGGTGGCTAATAAAACAAGCTCAACAACCCCAAAATCCTCAACAATCGTTTACAAACTCTCTTTGTCATGTAAAAGATGCTGAAATGGCCCATACTCCCGAAGGTACACCGGAACAAATATTATACCGTACGGGCTACACGGTCTCGTATAACTCCCATTGGAAACAGCCCAATTGGGTAAGTTACGAATTACTACGAGACGAACTGCAAGGTAGTGCTACACGCAACAACCGATTTACCCCCGACTACGATGTAGTGGGCACAATGATAGACACCCGTGATTACACGCATAGCGGATACGACCGAGGACATATGGCTCCGGCTGCCGATATGAAATGGAACGAAACAGCAATGGAAGAATCATTCCTGCTCTCAAATATCTGTCCGCAAATTCCCGAATTAAACCGAGGCCGCTGGAAAGAACTGGAAGAACAAATACGTGAATGGGTACAACGAGACAGTGCACTACTCATTACTTGCGGACCCATCGTTTCTACTCCGAGAAAGACAATCGGACGACACGAGATAGTCGTCCCTACCCGCTTTTTCAAAGTAGTCGCTGTTCCGTATTCCGGCACTCCCAGAGGAATCGCATTTATATTCGACAATGAAGCGGAACAACCGTCTCTAAAAGAGTTGGCAATCACCATCGACAGTGTGGAACGAGTGACCGGAATAGATTTTTTCCACAACTTACCCGACAGTATTGAACATAAAATAGAAAGCGACCTATCCCTTGAAATATGGAACTTAAACTAAACAAGCCAATACCCGAAGATACGATTTGCGCCATCTCTACCGCTCCCGGTATGGGAGGTATTGCCGTAATTCGCATAAGCGGAACAAACGCTATCATTATAACCGATCGTATATTTCACACCGCAAACAAGAAAAAACTATCCGAAGCAAAGCCCAATACAGCACACTACGGAACAATCGCCGATGAGAACGAAACTCCCATTGACGATGTAGTCGTTACGCTTTTCATCGCCCCCCATTCATTTACAGGAGAAGATACAGTCGAGATATCCTGCCACGGGTCGATTTACATTCAACAACAAATCATCAGCCTTCTATTGCGAGCAGGCTGCCGCCTGGCCCAACCGGGAGAATTTACCCGTAGGGCTTTTACCAATGGGAAACTTGACCTCTCACAAGCCGAAGCCGTGGCCGACCTTATCGCTTCCACCTCGGCGGCCTCGCATCGTTTAGCTATGCAACAAATGCGTGGAGGATTCAGTCGAGAACTTATCCTGCTACGGGAAAAACTACTCACATTCGCCTCGCTCGTCGAACTCGAACTTGATTTCAGCGAAGAAGAAGTAGAATTTGCCGACCGGGAGAAACTAACCGACCTCGCCAGTGAAATAGAACGAGTCATTAAGCGCCTTTCCGATTCATTCACACTCGGCAATGCCATCAAAAACGGTGTACCTACCGCCATTATAGGAGAAACCAACGCCGGGAAATCGACACTGCTCAACCGCCTTGTCAAAGAAGATAAAGCCATCGTCTCGGACATACACGGTACAACCCGCGATGTCATTGAAGATACTGTCGTATTACAAGGAATTACTTTCCGCTTTATCGACACTGCCGGCATACGGGAAACACACGATGCCATCGAGAATATGGGAATCGAACGCACCTTCCAAAAACTAGATCAAGCCCACATCGTTATCTGGCTCATTGATGCCACTGGATCGACACAAGACATTGAAAAAATCGCTGGAAGAGTCCTCCCCCACTGCACAGATAAACGCCTCATCGTTGCCTTTAACAAAGTAGATAAGATTGAATCCGCAACCCAACAACAACTCACAGACCTATACAAACGCCTCACTCGTGAAAAGCCCAACACTTCGTTCATCTTTCTTTCAGCTTCACACGACCAAAATATTGACATACTCGAAAAACAGCTTACAGATACCGTACAGTCAACACAAACTGGCGAAAATGACATTATCGTCACCAACGCACGTCATTACGAAGCCCTGCTAAATGCCCACGACGCAATCCTACGTACCCTTAACGGCCTACAATCCGGCCTCTCCGGAGACTTTCTCGCCCAAGACATTAGAGAATGCATGCACTACCTCGGAGAAATCACCGGTCAAATCTCTACTGACGAAATACTTGGGACCATATTCTCTAAATTTTGCATCGGCAAGTAACGGCTTGTAAATAACCATAAACAATCATAGCTAATTAGAATAAAGTCACTGATAACCAGAGGCTTTTCTTTTTATATGGTTTTTAGTCAAATCTGACTGCTTGCGGATTTCCAGCATTATTTTGTACCATAATTCTACCGCCGAACAAATAAGCGAGCTTCTAGCACTCATCATAGCGACATCTTGGACACGATGTGAGACGCTATGAGAATGGGCGGAACCGCTATAGAAGGCACAGTGTGAGACGCTGTGAGAAATTGTGAGACGCTATGAGACAGAATAGGCGAAATTAAAGGCGACCAATATATGGAAATCCAAAGAAAATGCCAGTGGTGCGGCAAACCATTTATAGCACACACGATGGTAACACGCTATTGCAGCAAATCGTGCAATGAAAAAGCGTACAAAGAGAAAAAGCGGAAGCAGAGGTTACAGGAATACGAGGAACGGCAAAATGAGCAGCCCATGCAGGAAGTCGGTATCGTAGGAAGCAAGTTGTATCTCTCCCCTGCTGAAACCGCAACCCTTTTAGGTATTAGCCGTGCAACCATCTATCGGCACATGTCTACCGGTATCATTCGGGCACTGCAACTTCGTGGGCGTACCATTATCCGCAAATCGGACATTGAAAAAATGTTTGATGATGCACCCGGTTATAAGAAACGGAGTTATGGAAGAAAACAGACCGTTCTTTATTACACTACCAATGAGATTCTGGAGAAATACCAAATTCAGAAGAAAACCCTGTATCGTCGATGCAAATTATACAACATTCCTAAGGTTGAAGAAGGTAACCGTGTATTCTACAACCGCACCCTTATAGACAAGTATTTTGCCGACCTTGCCGAAGAAATCAATCCGGACTGTTATTATACTCCGGAGCAGGTCATGGAAAAGTACGGTATGAGCCGTAATGCCGTTGTCACCTTTGCACTACGGCACAATATCCCCCGAATCAACCGCCACCACGAGGTGTATTATTCCCGTGCCCATATAGACGCGATTAAGGAAAAGCAGGAGAAGCTGAATCCTGACTATTATACCTACGATGAAATCACCGAGAAATACGGACTTACCAAAATTAATATCAGCTACTATGTCAACAAATACGACATCAAACGCTTCAAGCAAGGAAGCCGAACAATGGTGCTACGTTCCGAGTTTGACAAAGTCTATATAGAGCATCGTGATGGAACATATACACCCAAGAAACGGGAAAAGAAAAGCGACCTGCCGAAAGAGACCTTTGTAATCCCTGAAGGTTATTACTCATCCGAGCAAATTGCGGCAACCTATCAGATGAACAGAAAAACCATTTGCAAGCTATGCCGTGAAAACGACATTCCTAAAATCAGTCATGGTGGGTTCAATTATTACGTGCAACTGTCAGTTGACAGATTCTTTGCCAAATACAAGGCTGCAGACAATATAAAGGAATGGATTAGTGCGGAGCAAATGGAGGAAATCTATGGTATGAGCAAAGGTGCCAGATGCTCATTTGTACATCGCCATAAAATCCCGTCCCGTGTTGTTTATGGCAAAGTCCAATATTCAAAAGACCATATCGACATCATCAAAAGCGGAGGTTTCGACCAACGGGAAATGTATTACAGCGTAACCGAAGCAATGGAAAAATATAGCCTGCGTAGGGATGATGTCTACAATTATGCGAGGTATAACAAGATACGGAAGATGCATCACGGAAAGTCCATGTTCCTGTTGAAAGAGGATTTTGACAAGGTGATGGCTGAAAAATCCGGTATCTGAGAATTATTCCGCACAGACAAGAATCATTTTCAGCAATGGCAGTCATCAGCATTGTTTCATTGTATTGGTTTGCAACAAATTAATCACCAATTATAAAAACATATCATTATGCACGAATGTAAAACTGTAACATTGAGGACAAGACCTCTAAAGAAAAACATGTTGTCGTTCTATCTGGATTATTATCCCGGTTATCGCGACAAAGAAAGTATGAAGGTAATCCGTCATGAATCTTTGGGTATCTACATCTACGCCGAACCAAAGAACCAACGGGAACAGAACTTTAATGCCGTCATGTCGGAAAAAGCGGAAGCCATCCGATGCCGACGTTTTGAATCCATCGTAAATGAGCGGTACGATTTCTTTGACAAGAGCAAGATGAAAGGAGATTTTCTTGCCTATTATAAGAAGACACTCCGCAGGCACGACCAGAAATGGGAGTTCGTATATCTGCATTTCTTCAATTTCGTGGGTGGAAAATGTTCGTTCGAGGAAATTGATGTGGACTTATGCAACAAGTTCAGAGAGTATCTGCTTAATGCAAAACAACTTAGACGTCCTGAGCGTCCCATATCACGCAATTCGGCTGTGGGCTACTGGTCCACATTCAGAGGATTTCTCAAAATACTCTATCGCAACAAGTTGATTCACTCCAATGTAAATGATTTCTTGGAGAAGATAGAGCCGGAAGATGTAGTGAAAGACTACCTGAGCATAGATGAACTGTACAGATTGGCAGAAACACCTTGCAAGATACCGGTTCTGAAAACAGCCTCGTTATTCTCTTGCCTTACAAGTCTGAGAATCAGCGATATTCTCACTTTGCGATGGGAAGAAATCGTGGACTTTGCTGCCGGAGGAAAATGCGTCCACACCGTCACTCAAAAGACAAAAACAGAAGACATCATCCCCATTAGTGACGAAGCCTTGCAATTGATTGGTTATTCTCCCGAAAAGACAGGGCTGGTATTCAAAGGATTGAAAAGATGCTGGACGCAATACCCCATGAAAGAGTGGATTCGAGCCGCAGGTATCACCAAAAACATCACCTTCCATTCATATAGGTATTGTACTTTTTCTTATTCGCTGAAAATGAAAAACTTACAAGACTTATTTTTTAGACAGGTAACGATTTAGAAACGAGTAGACTTCTTCAAGTTGCCAGACTTTGCATAAATGAAAGAACGTTTACTTTAGGTTTCAAAGATAACAAATTTCTCAATCATAAAAAATAGTATGAAGAGAAAAACTTTATGAAGGAATGATTCAATCTTCATTTTTATTTGCTTTATTCTGTTGTAACAAAATATATAAATAGTGATTTATATTCACATTTTTAGTAATTTTACTACAAAAATACGGACTATAAATTCATATATTGATTTTTTATTTCTATATTTGCATCATATGACAGATAAATTCAACGAATATGATAGCAGAATTCACCATTGAAAATTTTTTCTCAATAAAGTCCCCACAAAAGATAAGCTTTGAACCTTCATCAGATACTTTTATGTCTGACGAATATTCATATGAAGTTAAGGATGGGATAAGATTGTTGAAATTGGGCATCATCTATGGTGCTAACGCTTCCGGCAAAACCAACATTTTGAATGCTGTGGAATTTTTCAGAATGCTTGTTCTTAGGATGCCCAAAGACCGAAATGAAAAGACTGGAGTTGTACCTTTTATGCTGGATGACACATCAAGGAATGAAAGGACGAAGATGTCTATGGTATTCTATATTAATAAGTCGAAGTATATCCTTACTTTTGAATTGGACGCAAAATATATCTATTCTGAGACATTGGTTGTTTATGATTCCATTCGTCCTACCAAATTGTACAGCCGTAGTTATGATGCAACTACAGATTCCACAACAATAGATTTCGGTACAAACCTGAAAATGCCACGGAAGAGTCAGGGTGTGATTTCCGGCAACACTATCAACAATTGCAGTGTACTTGCAGCATTTGGTAAGAGTAATGTGGAACGCACTAAGTTGAACGATGTATATGATTACTTTGCCAAACAGGTAAAAGATGTATTGGCCCCTGGCATGCTGCTTTCGGGATATGTAAAATCACGATTGGATAAAGATGAAACAGGCGATTTGAAGAAGTTCATTTTGAACTTTCTAAAAGCATCTGATTTCAACATAGAAGATGTCGTATTGCATGAAGAGGAAGAATTGATTACCCCAGAATTGGAGCAATTGATTCAAAATGCCCCTATTGATAATGAAGCAAAAGCTGAAATGCTTAAAAAAGGGAAAATTACAAATACTGAACTGACTTTTAAACACAAGGTTGGAGACAAACTATACGATTTGTCTGAAGAATACGAATCTAACGGTACTATAAGGTTCCTGGGAATGGCAGTAATTCTTAATTTCTTGTTAAAGACCAACCGGTTTGTGCTTATTGACGAAGTCGAGTCAAGTATTCACTATGAACTGCTGGCTTATTTTATAAAAGTTTTTTTAGCGAACAGTGAAGGAACATCTCAAATGTTGTTGACAACACACGACATCAATCTTCTTAATGAGGATTTCATTCGTCGTGACACAATATGGTTTACCGACAAAGACGAATATGGCGAAACTAAAATAGTACGTCTTTCATCTTTAGGCCTGCACAAGAATCTTTCCCCGTATAATGCTTACAAACAGGGTAAATTAGTTAAACTTCCGTTCCTCGGCAGTCAATACATTAACCTAAACGACTAATGATATGAGGCGAACAGTGACGAAAAGTATTGCCATCATAGGCGAGGGGGAAACCGAGTGGTTCTATTTTGATTCATTGAGGGTGGCGTGTCGTTATCCTTTCAAGGTAGCACCTGATTTTCCACAGCATAGTGACATCAATCATATTCTGAAACTGGTAGAATCCTATTTGGACAAGCAATATGATTATATCATATGCCTGTTTGATATGGATAGGTTATTTCAGTTTCCCTCTGAAATGCAATTGTATCAACGAGCAAAAAAGAAGTATGGCATAAAGAAATATGCCGGCAAAGTGATATTTGTAGAAACGAATCCATGTACGGAATTTTGGTTCCTACTTCATTTTTTACCCAATGTGGCTTACCGGCGATATGAGAATTACGATCAACTGCTTCCTGAATTACAGAAATATATGCCGGGGTATGAAAAGACTAAAAGATACTTCATACGCACTAATCTCTATAAATATTTGACAGAAAATGGCGATTTGGAGCGTGCAATGTCAAATTCAGAGAAATTGTGTCAATTATGTAAAGAGTCACCGGAAGATTTGAAGGCATACTCGGAGATTCATAAAGTAATAGAATTATTAAATAAATAATACATAAGATCTGTGGTATTAAAAAATAGTTGTAATCTATGATTAAATCTTTGTCAATAAGAAACATTGCTACGTTTAATAATGATGGCATTAATATAAATAATTTGAAACAAATTAATATTATATATGGAGCTAATGGTTCAGGTAAAAGTACAATTGGTAAAGCCATTGCAAATATAGAATCTTATGATCAATCTTCGATTTCTTGGGAAAATGAAAGACCTATGGAAGTACTCGCATACAACAAGGAGTTTTGTAAAAATAATTTCTTGGAACAAATGCCTGGAGTTTTTACATTAGGTGAAGCTAGTACAGCTGCACTTGCTGAAATAGAAAGGAAACAAGAGGAACTACAAAAAATAACAAATAATGGTTTGAATTACAAGTCTGAAATTGATAAACAAGAAATTGCGATACAAACAGAAAATAAAACTTTCAGTGAATTTGCTTGGAATAATATTCTCAAGAAATACGAACGATGGTTTTCTAAATCTACTATAGGAGCAGGAACAAAAGATAGGTTTATAGAGAAATTATTAACTGCCTATCAGCATGAACATTCAAAACCTCTACCAATAGATGAGTTAAAAAAAAGAGCAAGTGTATTATTGGCCCAACAGCCATTACGAATAGAACCATATATACTAATTGATAATAATATATTAGTATCTATTGAGGTGGATACTATATGGGAAAAGATTATAATAGGAAAACAAGATATTGATATTGCGAAATTAATTTCTGAATTAAAAAATTCCGATTGGGTTAATCAAGGTGTAAAATATATGAAAGATGGAAGTGACATATGTCCTTTTTGTCAACAACATACTATTACAGATACTTTTCGTGTAAAAATAAATGGATTTTTTGATGAGGTATACAAACAAGATATTAGCAAGGTAAATAAAAGATTTGAAGAATATAAAAATGCTGTTGATATATTGACTAATTCGTTAGAACATCTTATTGAAACGCAAAAAAAACAAGAGAAATTTATTGTCAATTTTACTCATCTTGATTCTATTTTATTTGCTCTAAAAGCTACTTTCTCTCAAAATTTAGAATTGATTGCTTTAAAACAGAAAGAGCCAAGCCGTGTTATTACTTTAACAAATACGACAGATATTATAAGGTCATTTAATGCGGAACTAACAAAAGTAAATGATTTAATAAATGAACATAATTATTTCGTAGATAATTTCACAAAAGAAAGGTCTATTCTAATAAATGAAATTTGGAAATTCTTTGCTTCTGAATATGATACAACCATTGCAAGACATATAGATACTATAAATGGCATTAAGTCTGCTATTAAAAATTTGAAAAGGAAACGAGATGAAACTGCTGAAAAGTATAAAACTGTCAAAAAAGAAATAGTCAATTTAGAAAACTCAGTAACAAGCGTTACTCCCACTATTAATGAAATTAATCGATTGTTGAAAGGATATGGTTTCACAAATTTTCAAATTCAGGAAGTTAAGGATAATAAAAACCATTACCAAATAGTTCGAGAAAATGGAGAGACGGCTAAAACAACATTAAGTGAAGGCGAAACTACTTTTATTACTTTCTTGTATTATATGCAGCTGATAAAAGGAAGTTTTCATCCTAATGGTATCACAGCCGACAGGGTATTGGTAATTGACGATCCTGTTTCAAGTTTAGATAGTGGCGTTTTGTTTGTAGTAAGTACCTTATTAAGAGATGTTTTTACAGATATACACACAAGGAAAGGTGCAATTAAACAGGTTATTCTACTTACTCATAATGTTTACTTTCATAAAGAAATTGCATTTTTGGATAAACATTGTAAATGGAGAAATAATGTAAAATATTTGGTACTTCGTAAGCGTGATAATGTATCTTCTATTCAAGACTATGGTGAACAAAACCCAATAAAAAGTTCATATGAACTTTTGTGGACTGAGCTTAGGAGCAAATCACAACATTCATGTGTTGTGATTCAGAATATAATGAGAAGGATTATTGAAAATTATTTCTTAATCTTAGGAGGAATAAGTCCAGAAGTGATTCTTGAAAAATTTAACAATTATGAAGAACGCGCAGTTTGTAGGTCTTTGTTAAGTTGGGTCAATGATGGTTCACACTTTACCCGATGATCTTTTCGTAGAAATATCAGATGATCAGTTAAATCGAAATATGGCAGTTTTCAAGGATATCTTTTATAAAATGGGACAAGAAGCCCATTATGAGATGATGATGCAGATGAAAGAAAAAGAAGATGAAAGTTGTATAAATAACGTGTAGTTATGCCAACAATAAAGAATGCTTTTGAACGACATAAAATATTGGATAGATGCTTTCGAGATAGAAGGCGAAAATATTATATTGACGATTTATTGGATATTGTCAATAAGGATATATTCTATCATTATGGAACGGAAATTTCTGAACGTACTTTACGAAATGATATTCGTTACATGATGGATAGTAATGGTTATTCTGCTCCTATTGTAAAAAAAATGAATGGTCATCGAGCTTATTACTATTATAGTGAAGCAGATTTTTCCATTTTAAAACTACCTATGAGTCAGAAAGAGATGATACAATTATCAGATACAATCCAGATGCTTAGTAGATTTAAGGGATTGCCAGATTGTAGTTGGATGGAAGAGGCCTTAGTACGATTTGAAGAAACATTTCATTTGAATAATCTCCCTAATGGAGTTGTATGCTTTGCGCAAAATCCTGATTTGAAAGGAATGAAATGGTTTTCTTTTATATATGACGCTATAATAAAGAAAGTCGTATTAAATATATCTTATAAGAAATTTCGTGGGAAGCCATATTTAAGAGAGATACACCCTTATCAATTAAGACAATATAATAATAGATGGTTCCTTATAGGGATGGATCCAAGTTTGACAAATAAGTTGCCTGTTGTAGTAATTCCAATTGACAGAATTCAAAATATCAAACAAGTAAATGAATTAATTTTTCAGGAATACCAAGGTATGGATTTAGACGACTATTTCAATCAGGTCGTTGGAGTCTCTATTAATGTTGGGGCAAAAAGGGAGAAAATAATAATAAAAGCAGATTTCCCTGCGGCTGGATACATAGAATCCAAGCCTTTTCACAACAGTCAGATCATTGTGGAAAAGACTAATAATTATATAGTATTTGAACTCAACTTAATAACAAACTACGAGTTTGAAACTCAATTGCTGGGATACTTGGACGAGTGTATAATAGTAAAACCTGATAAATTAAGGCAAAAACTTATTGAGAGAGCAGAGAAAATCGTGTCAAAAAACAAATAAATTGCATTTGCATTTGATTTTTTTGAAAGAATGAAATTAGGTTGCAATGTTAAGACCTTTCTTTGCGATAAAGAAGTATAAGTTTAATCAAAAAAGTAGTATTATGCGTAAAACAGCAAAAGAAATTATTGTCGATGTTGAAGAACATCTTACAAAAAGTAACAAACGCTATTATTCAGATTTCTATGTAGGTATAACAAATGACATAGAAAGACGATTGTTCGTAGAACACAATGTAGAGAAAAAAAGCAACTGGTGGATTTATCGTACCGCAACAAACAAAACTGCCGCACAGAGTGTTGAAGAATATTTTCTAAATAAAGGCATGAAAGGTGATACTGGTGGAGGAACGGATGATTCTATCTATGTCTATTGTTATGAAATAACGAATTTAACCAAAGAGTAAGTATTATGCAGTATACAGTATATGATCTTCACCAATGCAGTCGTGGTGAACGTGTTCAAGTAACATTACAAGGTAATGCAGCAAATGTTCGACTGATGGATAGTAGTAACTATAACAATTATAAAAACGGACGAAGGCATAGTTTTTATGGAGGACTTGTTAGAAGATCTCCAATTATATTGACAATTCCTAACTCTGGTCATTGGTATATTACAATTGATTTAGCTGGTTTAAGAGGTACTGTAAGGTCTTCTATACGTAAATTACCAGCTCCATTGCCAGAATATAGAGAGCCTGCATTGTCATCAGTTCCATCATTAGTTCGTAAGAATGTTCCTCCGACATTCGATTCAGAAGACTCCCAGCTTGAATACGATGTTTTTATTTCTCATGCATCTGAAGATAAAGAAGAGGTTGTGCGACCTCTTGCTCAAGCTCTCGTAACAAAAGGCTTAAAAGTATGGTATGATGAATTTGAACTAAAAATAGGTGATAGCCTCAGAAGAAAGATAGACCGTGGGTTAGCAAAAAGTCATTTCGGTATTGTTGTTTTGTCAAAATCGTTTATAAAAAAGGGATGGACTAATTATGAACTAGACGGAATTATTACAAAAGCTAATACTGGAGAACAGGTTTTACTTCCAATATGGCACGGCATAACCAAAAAGGAAGTGTTGGATTTTTCACCTTCTTTAGCTGATAAGGTTGCACGAAACACTGCTTCATATACAGTAGAGGAAATAGCTCAAGAAATCGCAGAGCTAATAAAAAATTAATCAATAGATTAAGGGTAAAATAGGATTTATTAAACTTATCTTAAAGTTGTTATATATAATTATTTTAAGTCCAAAGTACAATAGCGTGTTCTTGGCTATATAATTCAAGAACAAAAAATAGGAGATATGCATATGGCCACAAACCCACCGGCAGGAGACGGACATCGAAATGGCGCAGTGAGAAAACGTTCTCAGGTTTATAATCCCAAAACAGAACAATGGGTAAAAAGGGATAAAGATACCGGACGTTTCATGGATGTCAAACAAGATGGTACGCCGTTTAAAGGTGTACGAAAAGAAAAGTGATTTAATGAGGACAAGTATTATACTTGCCCTCATTTTATTTTACACTACCTTTTACATTGGTTTTATCATTGATTCAACAAAAGCGATTTCTTCATTGCTCAGATGATATTTTGCAGAGAATTGATTATCTATTTCTAGTATGCTTTTGTTCCAATCAATATCGCTTAATGATGTGAAGTCTTGCAACGGAACAAAACGAAAAACATCTTGTGACACCTGCATAGTACCTCGACCAAAAAACAATAATGTCTTAAAAAAATTAGTGCAGATATATTTATAACAATTTTTCTGTTCAATCTCAGTATCAAAAGGGCCAATCAAAAGGAAAGTTTCTGTACAAACTGAGTTTTGTTCTCCTATGATGGTTTCAGGTGGATTAAAAGCATTTGTAGAATAACTGGTCGTAAAAAATAATTTATACTTGTTTACTGCTGCTTTGTTTTTTGTTATAATTTTAGGTGAAATATATCCAATCGTCCTTCTTGCTCCTCCTTTAACTCCTTTCACACCATAAATTTTTACGCTCCCATAGAAAGGCTCTGCTTGTAAATTAGACAGTGGATATCTTTCTGGTGAATTAAATAAATCCTTTCTGATTCCAAACGGCTGGGTTAATGAGACTATCTCCTTAAATAAGGAGCAATTTGTCGAAGTTTTAGCAATAATAGATTGACGACGGTTGTCACGTATAACGATATCAGAATTCCCATCGGATAAGAATCTTGTAGATACAAAAAACTCTTTATTCGTTGAAATATAAGTGTAACGCAACTTGCCATTGTGCTTATTACTCCAAAGGAAATAGCAGATTCCACCATCTATATGCTGCCCGTTAAAGCATTCGCCAGAATCCTCATAATCATAGATGGATGCAATATGTTTATCTTCCATCATTTCTTTTCTGAATGGTTTAAGTACTGCTTTTCCTCCAATCATCCATTTTGAAGGCATAATCAGGGAAAAGTATTCAGGTCTGATCTGTTTTGCTATCCGTACAAATATTTGGTATATAGGATTTGCAGCATCGTCAGATGCACCGCTTCCATCATTGATTTGGTATGGAGGATTACCGACTATAGCATTAATCTTCATGTCTTTGCCTATTAAGTCATGCACTTTTTTAATGAATAATTCTGATTGATTCTTTATTTTGTTGATAAGATCTTCCGGAGCCCACATATTTGTCTTTGCTTTACGGAATCCGGCAAGTGTACGTTTGGTAATACTCTTCGCCATTGGAGTCTTACAGATGACAAAGATGTTCTCAGCTATGATCTTGTCCCATACAGCCTGCTGCTCTTCTACTGTTTCTACAGCGAACAGAGAAGCCTTTACCCTTGCCCGATAAATGCTGTATGCCATATAGAGTGGATAAAGACCGGATTTGGAATTGATTTCCAGAATACGGGATTCAGGGGAGAAAACTTCTGCGGTAACTTCTCCTTTGTCTATAAATCGTGGTTCAGAAATCACATTCTGATACTCCGCGTCATAGAAGTTATAGCCTCCCAGACAGTCGCCGAGGTGCATGTTTACCACGCGCCACGGAGTAAGCACCGTTTCCTTGTCCGGATTACGGAAAGTACTGAAGATGTCCGTAATTCGTTCGATTCGTTCCTCAATACTCAGTTTGTCCGCGGCACGGGCCATTGCACGGATTCGTTTTCCTGCGGCACAGAATATTTCCGGGTCATAGTATTTTTTGAAGCTGTTGAATTTCTGCTTGGTCACTCCTTTGGGCATGAACTCTTCCCATGACTGCGGGTCAATGAGTGAGGCAAAATTATCAATCGTGATTTCCTGATTCTCATCACTCAGTTCCGCACCATAAATCAACAGGGGCATACGGATGGAGATGCCACGGAGTATGGAAATGGCTGCCTCCCGGTTCTTTGTCTTCTTTTTCAGTTCTTCCAGCCGTTTCCGTTCTTCCTCCGTAAGTTCCTTCTTGGGTTTCTTTTCCAGTTTTTCCTTTTCCTCGTATTCCTCATTGTTCAGTCCCTGACTGTTGATGTCCACCTGGTTGGTTTTTGGCATAGCCTTGGTCTGACCGATGATCTTTTTTAGGTCATCGAACTCCTGCAGTTCCAGATCATCCAGCTTCATCAGCTCATCGTTATACAGACTGTTGTCCTCAAACCCGTTACGGACAACACGTTCCACATATACCCGTTTCAACTGTTCCAGCATGTGAGGTACGTCAAAGCGGTTCATCTGTGAGCCTTCAATGGATATGATGGGACAGAAATTGATAAACTCTCCCATGGCCTTACGGTCACTTTGTGAAGTCTTTCCGGCTTTGGCCGATATTTTGGCTGTTTCGGCAATCACTTTCAGGGTACGGTCCGGAGCAAAATCAAAAACGTAGCACTGTTCCTTCATCCGTCCGTTGATGGTAGCGGGTGTCTGCACGCGGAAGATGGTTTGCATATAACTGGATGCGGCTGTATTATAAGAACCGGACAGCATGAATACGGCAGTCCATGCCTTTACACTCACTCCGGTCGTTAGTCGTCCGCAAGAAAGGGTAATGGTCCGTGTGGCATCCGGATCTTTTCCGATAGCCTGTTCCACGGCTTCCAGGGCATCACGGCTTTCTTCGTCCTGATCACCGTCACCGGCTACATTGACCACCTTGAAATGCTGGAACACCGGATGTGTCTGAAGCATGGCACTCAGTGCCCTTGCTTCCTTCACGCCGGGTACCATCCAAAGAGTATGTCGGAAAATATTCCTATATTCCTCGTTGGCATATGGATAAAGGCTGTCCTTGTCCTCCTTGGTAAGAAGATTCAGAAAAGCCCGTACATCTTTTTCATGACAGAAAACACCAGCCTCATTGACTCGGAAAAATTCCCTGAAGTTAAAGGCGACATCTTCATCTACAAATTCATGGAGCAGCCGTCCCAAATCGTAGGTATAGATATTGAGTGTAGGCAATGAGGCATACGGATTGGAATCACCAAAATGAAGTGCGTCCCAGCTCACCTTGGCCCGCTGTTCCATCACATAGTCCCATGTATAGATTTCATCCTCCTTGAAATCATCCAACAGATTGAATGGAGTACCTGACAGGCGCAATACTTTGGTCTGTTCCTTGACCAGCTCTCCCATAACCGCTTTACCCAGTTCGGTCTGGGTGCCTTCGTGCGCTTCATCCACGATAATCAGGTCCCAATCGGTTGCAAACACCTCGTTATTCTTGTCGAAGTTGCCACCCACAAGTTCTGAACCGCGCAAATTCTGCATGGAAGCGAAATAGACGTAATGAAGCCCGTTATTTTCCGCCCGCCGTTCAAGACTGCCAAAACTTTCGCCGTTGTTCTTGGAACCGTATGCAAAATCCTTGCGGTCGTAAAATATCTTACCGAAATCCTCAAACCAGCCGGCATCCACCACAGGGCGATGGGTCAGAATCAGGGTACGCTGAAACTCCATATCCTTGACAACCTGCAAGGCAGAAAGGGTCTTTCCGAAACGCATCTTTGCGTTCCAGAGCATCTGGTTGCCTTTCTTAAACTGCTTCTTGGTCTTGCTGATGGCTTCCTGCTGTTCCGGGCGGAATACAATCGGGGAATGTTCCCGAGTAACTTCCGCTGATGAAAGGGAGCTCCGGCCTTCCTTGACAGCCGCAATGGCACGCTTGACGGTTTCCAGATCGGTGATGAACCATTCATTTGCCTTGTTAACCGTATCGAAGACTTTCTTTTTGACGCCGGAGCGCTCCAGAACATTGTGTACCTCCTTGTCGTTGAACGAATGAAGTCCGCCACGGTTGTAAACGGTCAGTTCCGTATATAGTAGATCGTATGTGATACCTGCCGTCTGTGTGTATTGGTTGATACGCTTTCTTGCCGCTTCATTGAGCGCCTTGCTGTTAGGAGACAGACCGAATACATTTTCATCCTCACAGGTTGCCTCGCCAATCTTCAGGCATCCACTGTGTGCCACATCATTGATACGGAACACATAGATTAGTTTTAGTTTCAGGGACGATGTGAATCTCATTCTTCTTCATTTATGAGGTCGATAAATCGGATTCGTTTCCCCTTTTTGCCTGTTGTCTTGTCTGTAGCCCGCCAGTCCTTGATGATGCAGTAAATGCCATTGTGCTTGGTCAGGTCATTTTTCAGACAGCCCTCGCACGGTTCCCGTCTTTCAATCGTACCGAACAGACTTGGTTCCATTCGCACACGTTCTCCGCAACTGTCCGGAACAACACCTTTCAGTCCGTCCATCTGCCATACATTCCAGGAGATAATATAGGCTATATGGTTGATGGATTTAATTTGCAGATCTTTACCGAACTTGTTCCGGTAATATTCGATGAAAGATAAGAGAAGGGCTTCACGGGCAAGAAGAAGACTGTCACCCTGCCATTCATAGGCATAGATGCTTCTGTAAGCATCCTTGGCTGCCTCCAGCCATTCACGCGTTGTCGCAGTATTCTCACTGACAATACGGAGTTTACGGTCAAGCAGGCCAATGCGTTTCTCCACGGGAATGAATGTTCCGGTAGTCGTATCATACCGGCTTACCAGATAAGGAGCTTCTCCACAGGTGATTTCCAACCGGTTTTCCCGTACATAGTCTTTCCATGTCCTGCCTTCAGGAAAAGCAATCTTATCCGGATTGACTTCCCATGTATGCGTACCGTCCTCGGCTGTCACTTCATGGTTGAATACATCCTTTCTGCCAAACCAGGCCTCGTCAATAAGATTGTTTTGGGTATTACATATCCAGGACGGAGTAAATACCTCCGCCATTTCTCGGGAACGTGTGCTTTGGGTATCCCTGTGTTTCAAAACACGGGGCATGACTACATGACCGTTCTCTCCGGTTATCAGCTCAGGAAGAATCTGCGACCCGTATTCATAACCTTTGCCGAGCGGTTCATAATCGGAAGTAGCCCAGAATATGTTACACTGTTTTCCTTCCTTACTCGTTGTATGATCTTTGAGCAAGGTATTCAGTAAGTCGGGTGAAAGTTCTTTCAGCCTGTTCTCTTGTATGTCGGCTTCTCCGGTTGTTTTCTCCATCTTCTTTCTGTGCGTAAAGGGGATGAGAAAGTCCCGGTGTCTGCGTCTTTCTTAGACAGAGGGAGATTTCGGGCTATAAGGCTGATTTGCTGATGAATTATATGTAGGATTGCTAAACAACAGTTGAAATTCAATGACTTCCGGATGAAAATCCAACGGCCGAAATTGCAGGATTTTCAATAAAATGTATAACTTTGCGCAAGAGTGAGTCCCTCTGTCTAAGAAATGAATGCTTTTGCTAAACATTCTCCAATCCTACAGACTTTTCAGAATTTGTGCGTTGGCTTTGTCCACTACGGAGTTATCTAATGAGGCCAGATAAATTTGTGTAGTCGCCTCGGAATCATGTCCCATTCCTTCACTGATAACTGAAATCGGAATGTTCTTGCCTTTGGCTGCGCTTGCCCATGAATGACGGGCACAGTACATGCTCAGAGGAACGGATATATCGGCCAGTCTGGCTATTTCTTTCAGGTTTCGGTTTATTCCGGACATGACATTTCTGTAATGCTTGTGCGTATCCTTAAAAGGATATTTCAATACCGGCAAAAGATAAGGACTGAAACTGTCTTCCGGGTATTTGCCGACAATCTCCTGCATGCATTTTTCCCACCTGATGACCAGCTGCTGCCCGGTCTTTCGTCTGCGATACGATAAGAAGCCGTTCTGAAGATCTTTCTTTTTCAGGTGAGCCATATCTACGAACGACATGCCACGGGTATAGAAGCTGAACAGGAACATGTCCCTTGCAAATTCCAGATTAGGCTGTAAGGACAGATCCAGATTCTTCATACGTTTGATGGCGGATAAGGGAACGGCACGCTTGACGGTCTTGTCCACTCCCGTATAGACATGCCTGAAAGGATTGCACTGTTCCATCAGTTCCTTTTCCAGGGCACGGTTATATACCGCCCGAAGGATACGCATGTAGAATGAACTGGTATTCCGTACGGCTCCTTTTCCATGAAGGTAGGCTTCATAAAGCTGCATCAAATCCGAATCGATTTCGGACAGCAGCACATCCCTGTCCCCTCTGAACTGCATGAAACTTTTCAGGGTGCAGGAATAATTTTCAGCCGTGCGTATCTTGCCCATCTGTTTGAGACGGGCTATGATGCCTTGCATGAAGTTGAAAAGCGACTGTCCATCTGTGTTGCTTTGAAAAGAAATGACAATATCATCTGCTGTATATGTCCCTTTTCGATTTTCTAGTTGGCGGACGATCATGTCCAGCCGCTTCAGGTCCCATTCCATGCGTTCCTGCAAGGAAAGAAGCAGATTGCTTCGTTCCGAATTACTGACAATGATACAGCTTCCAGCTTCATTCCATTCTTCCGTAAATATCCGGTAATCCGTCTTTAACTGACGGATTACACGGTTCTGGATAATCTGATAATAGATGGTACCTTCCTTTCCCTCTATGGTGGAAGGTCTGAATTTCACTTTGACACTGGCCATGGGCTTACTTTTTGGGTTCGTCCGTAATAGACTTGTCCTTGATGGACTTCGCCTTGCTGTCCAGTTCTCTCGCGGCCTGTTCTTTCAGCCGTGCCTGCTCGGTCAGGGTGGCCTTTCTCCGTACCGCTTCCTCGTAGGCTTCCACGTCCTCACGCATCTGTCCGATCCGTTCGTTATCCCGGTTCGGTCCAAAGAGGTTCTCAAGTTCCACAAGTTTTTCAGGGGTAACCTCTCCTTTCATCTTGACATAACGGTACTTCAGATCATTATCGGCCTGCTCGTTATCTGTTCTTGCCGAAAAATAGAGCGCCACGGACAGGGCCACGATTGCCGCGAACATCACGGAAAAACTCCCAAGGATGTACGGGGATTCCAAGCTCAGGCTGAAATGATGGTTGATGTTGCTTGTCTTGACGGCATTCTTCCTGATTGTGTCATTGGTCTCACAAAACAGGTTTTCCACTTTCTCCTGGTTCTGCCGCTGTTCATTATGCATTTCCGACAAGACCTGTCCAAGTCTTTCCTGTGACGAGTTTTTCCTGTCTATGGAAACCATATCGTTCTTGATGGCGGCAAGACCTTCACATACGCGAATCAACAATTTGCGAAATGTCTCATGACCTTTCCGGACTTCATTCAGCACGGACTCATCCTGTGTATTATTAACTGTCGGGCTGTTGCCTTCCGGCGAGGGGACGGACAACCCGTTGATTTTGTCCTCGATTCTTTCCAGGCATCCGAAGATGCTCTCGATACATTCTTCCATTTTCATATTCCTGCAATTTTAATGTTCATGAATAATTTGAATGGGAAAGGACGGACTACAATCCGAAACCTTTCCTTTTTTGTCTCTTTTTCCTGCGTCTGCGCAAGAGTTCTTCCTGAGATAACGGCTCTTCGGGAGCGGTGCCGCTTGTCGGGCTGAACAGTCCCGGTCCCGTGCTTTCGAGGAGATGGCCTCCGTCCGGTATCCTTTGCTGCACCTTACGTTCGGATTCCTGTTGGGATTCCGAAGTCTTCCAGCCCAGCCGGGCATTCAGTCTGGCAAAGCTGAACTCCCGGCTGATCTGTGAAGCCTTGAAGGTCTGCCCGTCCTTAGTGAACCGGATTCCCTGTATGTCCTCCGGCCTTTTTATCTCTCGGCTACGCTTTACAAATTCCAGCCTGATGCCCCGGCGAAGCAGATAATCGTTGAACTCTTTCCATGTTCCGGAGTGCTTCAAAGCCGCCTTGACGGCATTGAAGATTTCGTATTTCACACGTTCCGAAGCATGGAGTTTCTCCACGTTAGTCTTGCCCTTGTCCTCGGCGTATGTCAGCCCGTACTTGTTCTTAAGTAGTTTTGTGGCGATTTCGTTACGTTTGTAATCGCCTTGGGAAGAGATTACCTTGCCGTCATACCCGATGCGGTTATAGACCAGATGGCAGTGCGGATTGTCCGTGTTATGGTGTCTTACCAGGATGAACTGGGTGTTCCTTATGCCCATCAGCTCCATGTATTCCCGGGCTATTTTAGCCATAAATTCATCCGTCAGCAGTGCCTTGTCCTCCGCCTTGAAGCTCAATGCGATGTGCCCGACAGGCTGTTTTATCTTCGGATTAAGCTCACGCTGGTAGTTGAAACAGGCCGTTATTTCCCGGATATTTTCAAGAAGTACACCGTCTGAGTCAATAATTTCCGCGTTGTCCTTGCCCATCACGTAACGGATGCAGCCGCCGAAGGATTTCCCTTTCTTGATCTTTCCAATCATGACGGCCTCCTTTCTCCGTGCCTATACCGGACGATAATCTCCTTGAGCTTCTGCAGGAGTTCTGTCACCGTCTTTTGGGTACGATGGAATCCGGCCTGATGGGACAATCGGGTCAGTTGGTTCAGGTTGTTCGCCATACCCGTAAGACTGCGTATGACGGCAGTTTCCTCGGCCGAGTGCCTGGCCGTTATCGTCGTCTCAAAGGCTGATACGCGGAGAAATTCCGCCAGCGTAAGGTTAGCCTGTCTGCTGCGTCGGCACAACCGTTCATAATCTATCTTGGAGAATTTCACTGTAACGGCTTTGCTGAGTTTGCACACTCCGCTTACTTTGGGGCGTCCCCTCGGTCTGTTTTTCTTTCTGTCATTCATATTTTCTTCCTTTGATTTTTGATTATTCTTTTTCTCACAATCTGCGACCACCGGGAGCGGATTGCCTCCACTCTCCGGGAGTGGAGCGAGGTTTTTCGGGATGCCCGAAAGATAACCTCGCTAACTCCCAAAACTGAAGTTTTGTCCGTTACCCCCTCAGGTCGGCTCCTGACTGTCTGAATACTGTAATGACTGGAGTCAGTAAGCAAGTCTGTCATCCCGGAAAATGTCACAGTTTTCTCCACTGCTCGAAGTCTTCCGAGTAGATTTCAAGATGCTGCCGGGCAATATTCTCAAGCAGTCCGGAAACACTCATTTTGCGTCCTCCAAGCCTGCGGACAAACTCGTCCAGCCTGTCACGTACCTCACCGCTTACGAACACGGGCTTGCGGTCTTCGATTCTCGGGACCTGAAGAAAGGCTTTCCTGTATTCGTCCAGAGAAAGTTTCCTCTGCCTGCTGCTTATACGACGTTGAGACACGGGAACGGCTTCCTCTTTTCCGGTTGACGGTTGCCGGCTCTCGGATGTGGTATCGGTCTGTTCTACCGTTCCTTCTGACTTCTCTTTCCCGGTATCATTCAAGGATGCTTCTATGGCAGTTTCAATACTGCCATCTGACGGGAGTAGGAGTGACATATCCGTACCTGTCATAGCCTCCCATTCTTCTTTGGTCAATTTCTTTTTTGTTACCATACATTTTTGATTTTAATCGGTTTACTCACTGGTCTCGGTGCGCACCTTGACTCGTTGTCGTGAGCAAAGGAAATGTGTATAGTGAACAGAATCAAGCAAATGGAGATACCGTGGCAATTATGTTACCCTATGCACAATACTGATTGGGCGGTCGGTGCTGCCTGCCGTGATTTGCCGGAGTGATTTCTCCATACCGGATTATTCAAGCGGATTCCGTTTATAAAGAAGGCTCATTGTATGCAGTTGATATGTAACATGATGTCATTCCTGGCAACGCATCGTCACCGGTCTGAAAATCCATTGCAGTATGATTTCTACTGCTTTTATTTGCAGTGGGAACAGAGAAAACGGTCACGTTTCCTGCCTAGAATAGGACGCTGATATATGATGGAATATCGGCTGTAAAAGACCTGTTCTGTTCCGAAGATTTGAATATATGTTTAACTGAAAATAAGGAAGACAATGGAAATCATCAGCTTTGAAAAAAGGACTTTCGAGGAAATAGCTGCCAAGCTGGATCGCTTCGTGCAGCGGGTGGAAAGTCTGTGTCGTGAACACGGCGGGAAGGAAACAAGTGAATGGATGGACAACCACGAGGTCTGCCGCAGGTTGCGTATCAGTCCGAGGACCTTGCAGACCCTGAGGGATAACGGGACGCTTGCCTTTACCAAAATCGGGAACCGGACTTACTACCGTCCTGACGATGTGGAGCGAGTAGTCGGTAACGTGGAGGACAAACGCAAGGAAGCCCGTTGGAAAGGCAAGACCATTTGAACGAGTTTCAAGAATAATGTATAACCAATATCAAACGCGTATGAGTAATGAAATCAGAGAAAAGGACCACGAGTGGGTAAAGACGTTCCACTCGAATTTCGACAGGCTGCTGGCCCTGATCGAAAGGGTGTTGGAGAAACGGCAACCGTCTGCCTATGGAGATGAACTGCTGACGGACAAGGAAGTGGCATATCTGCTGAAAGTGAGCCGGAGAACCTTGCAGGACTACCGCAACAACGGCATTTTGCCTTATACACAGGTAGGCGGCAAGATTCTTTACCGCGCTTCCGACATAGAAAAGACACTGATGAAAGGATACAAGGAGGCGTACAAATACAAAAGAAGCTGACACGCAAAACGCTCCACAAAGGGCATGTAGGGATTTTGATTTTTCTGGAGGGAGCGCAGTTGACCGCCTGCCCATTTTATGTATGTTTCTAAAAAACAGCCTTTCCAAATGATAAAATAACAGCATATAGAATTAGGTCCTATTTGAACCAATCTATATGCTGTTTTGTCTTTTTTTCTGACTTTTCCGTCAGTCGCTTGTTTCCGCTGCCGTCGGCATCCATTGTACAGACGTGAAAGGGAAAAGGTTTTCGGGCTGAATACGCTCTGAAAGAGGAAGATTCTGCCCGAAACGGCATGGCCGCTAGACCTTTTCGCTTTCAATAGAGTCTGTACTAACTTCTATGGACGGCGAGGAAATGGGCGACTGTTGTAATTCCCCCATATTTATAGAATATATTTTACATTAACCCCTGATATTTTATCAATAAGTTGGAATAACTGAAGAAAATTCTCAAATATATGAGGATCATCTATGTCATTCATTTCCTTAGAAAAACTTACTTTACGGCCATCAAGAACTTCATAAATATTATGTATAGCTGTTTCACGAACAACTTTCTTCTTAATTAAGAAATCTAGACCAAAATAATGTTCTATTTCAAAATAATTATCCTCAAAACGCGGCATTAAGTAATTACTCATTTCTCCAGGTATAGGAAGACATATTATATTTATATTCGCATCTTTATGTTTTTTCCACATATTATGTTCTTTCTCTATAAAATCATTTTTTAAATAACCATACGCAGAAAGACCTGCATAATCATGGTCAACAATACCTATAATAATATCGTTTTTTTCTAATAGTGGATAAGAATGTAATAGTGTTTCTTTAACTTCTGAAGCGGATCCTGTATCAGATTTTCTACCTCCAGGAATAATTGTCCAGTAAGGCATAAAACCTCCTGTCAAAACACTATATGCATGTGATAGTAATTCTGCATCTGTTTTTCCTTCTACAATCAATTTAATTCGCCCTTGAATACTAACAGTATCTAAAGCTGTAAATCTTAATTTTTGTATTGGCTGTTCTATTATTTGCTTTAATGCAGGAGCTAATGTTGATATGTTTTTCTTAAGTGCATTTCTAAAAGATTCATATTTCACTTTTCCCAAAAGCATCATTGAAAAATCAGCTAGCAATAAAAGATTTGGGTTCTTCAAAATGTAATCTGAATCTATAACCTTTTCCAATCCATGTTGATCTCCAATACGTTTTGAATCTAATGTAAAAGCTAATTCTAACAAATTATATCCAATAGCATTTATTTGATTAGCTAATTGATCATCATTGATTGCTAAAAGGTCTTCATATTTAGCATATAGTTCATCAAAAGCCATTTTCATAGGCTCTTTTAATGTTATAGAATTAAATGTTTCATAAAAATAGATGAAATTTATTATCTGTACTAATGGTAAATTATAGTCACGATATAAAAACTTATTCTCAATAGCTAACACCTTGAATGCCTCCAAGGATAGAAGAGACAATCTAAGTGCTTCTATTACAACATCTTTACGTATTTTGTTATCTGTTAAATATAATGCTTGTATTAGATATCCACAACCAAGAATACCAGACATATATTCATATATATTGCAACTAGTTTGAACCTTTTTAAGTATATCCTGCAAAAAATTAGGCATGTCCTTGGATTTTCCTGCATAAAAGATAGCAGAATTTTGCCAATTTGAATCGTAGAATTTATCAACATATAAGGTCTCAAGTTCACGGTGAAATTTAAATATTTCAACTGAAGCATAATACTCCATATAAGATGCATGAGTAAATTGCACATACTTTCCATCTTTTATAAATAATATTCCAGTATTCTTAACAATATAGTCTAAGGCATCATTTAGTGTTCCTTTCTTAATCGGGATCGATTTATTTGCAAAATAATTTACAAAGAATTTTTCAAAATCCCCTTTTTCCATAGGCTGATGATTTGCAGTATTAAGCAATTCTAAAGCATATATAGAAAGAATTCTTTCTTTAAAAGATATATCTACAAACTCAACGCGACTAGAAACAACAGCCCGACCAATTATTAAAGAATTAAAATTATCATATATATCAGATATTGTCGCTGGTATCTCAAAATCTTTTTCCTCAAAAAGAATTGAAATCAAAGATAAATTCAATGGAGTGAGTGGCAGTTTATCTATGATTTTATTTTCTCTTAAAGCTTCTAATAAATTAGAAGCTTTTATCTCCTCGCCTGAAAAAAATGCATTAAGAAAATGCTTTATCTGCTCAAAGTTAAATCTACGAATATCGTATATCTCTACGTTTGCATTTCCAACATTTTGCAAGAGCATATCTACATTCCTTGATGCAACATAATATTTTATATTATATTTCTCTTTTAATTTTTCTAGCTGCTCAAAGATTACACTATGAAAATCTTCTAATTCATCTATACTATCAATTAAAAGATGGATGTAATACTTATCTTTAATTTCATTAAGAGGAGCTTCACCCAAAATAATCTTCAATTTATCTTGAATAAGAAATTTTATGTCTTCGATTGAACTTATTATATCCTGTGAAGAAAGATAAATTGGTAAATTTTTCTTTTCTTTTAGTGCTGAATTTTCATCTATCAAATGCTTTATAATCCTCTTTAATAATGTTGACTTTCCACAACCTGCTTCACCTTGAATAATTAACGACTGTTTTTGTTTTATTATATCATCTATTTTGTATTTGCTTCTAACGATTGTTTTCGTTTTTTTATCTTCATAGCAGCGAGACAATTGTGGCTCTATAAAAAAATTTAATTTTTGTTTATATTTATCTTGGGAAAAATTCAATTTCCTTAATTCAGTATCTTCTTGAATAAAATTTAAAAGTGTTTTTTCATATGCTAAAAGATCTTGATCTTCATGACGCCAAAAGTCAGAATAATATTCATCAATAAGAGATATCAATTCATTACGTTCAATATATGTCGGACTAATGTTTGTACTTTTTTTCATTAAAGTATTCTTAAATCCATTTGAAATTGTTTGTAATGAAACTACGAAAACTAAGTTTGCAGAATATTTATTTTGAAGAGATTCAATTCCTTTATAAACGATTTCTACTTCTTCATTTGTAATACCGCTAAGCTTTTGAGGAAATAGAGCAAATAAACAAACTGTTTTACGCCCCATAATTTTTTGTTCTCCAACTATACAATTATTGTAGCGAGTCACATTATCAAAATTTTGATTCTTTACCAATGTTTCAAACATACAAAAGAATTCGTCTTCTGATAGTTTATTTATTATTTCAATTTTATTAATATTAGTCATAAATATATTAATTAAAAATTCTAAATATATGAAATTGACAATAATTATATCAATCTATTGAATACAAAGATAGTGATTACAAGTATTATTTAGCTATTAATATGTGATTTTACTAACCTGAATCCACTTTCAAAAATGTTTTTATAGGATTACATCAAGTAAATACCCTGAGAGGGATTAATCAAAAAAGCACTTTTAAAGTAGATTATAATCTTAAATATTTCTTTTTTCAACAACGCTATTATACTGATTCTTATCCAAATGAGATGTGAATGATATCCTCTTTTCAATTAGTTTATCCATATCCTCTGAAATCTTGTCATCAGTAACTTTTGCATATCCTTGTGTCGTTCTGATATTTGTATGTCCCATCATTTTGGATATGCTTTCCATAGGAACCCCTGCAGAGACCATTAGGGTACCAAAAGTGTGACGACTTTGATGATATGACAGGTTATGTTTGAACTGATGGGAAAAGCCCAACTCATGTATTTCAAACCAAATCATATCACGTCTTGGCAACGGAAAGATAGGCTTACTGTCATCTGTCGTATTATACAAGTAAATTATCTGCTCTGCGACCGGATGCAATGGTATAAATGACTCAACGCTTGTTTTCTTACGATAAGTTCTGATATATTTCCGCCCTTCTGCAGTTGTACCTATATGATGCGGATAGAGATTACGTACATCAACATAAGCTAAACCGCAAAAACATGAAAATATAAAGGTTCTTCTTGCCAGTTCTTGTAATGGATCAGGCTTAGGGCTGCTCATTATCTCCTGAAGTTGTTTCTTGCTTATATACATGAGCTTTGTGGGTGCCTTCTTTTCATATTTTATATCATCCAAAGGATTATACCTCAAGATTCCGTTATCTACGGCTAGATAGACCAAACGTTTCAGCCAACAAAGACAATGATTCCGGTATGATGGCTTATGAGGGTAATTTGTTTTCAGATATAAAATATAATTGATGCCAAACTCTTCGGTTATATCTGTAAAAAGCATGTCCTCCTTACCCAGAGAACGGATGTATTCGCCAAGATAGTAATGATACATTTTTGATTGTCGGTAACTGGAAGTTGAATCTATTTGAATGGAACGGATTTTCAGATTTTCCCGTTCCACTTCCCCTGCTTGTAATATATACTTCGGGATGTCGGCAGTTCCTGTCATGGCTATTTTCAGAAGTTCCGCACTGATAACGCCGTTCACTTTCAACAGCTCAGCATAAGTTTTATCTACGCGTTTCTTATATTCACAAAGCATCCCGTTCAGTCTGTTGTTTTTGACTTCCCCTTTCTTGCTGTTCCACTCTTCCGGCCGACAATATAACCCGGTCGATAATGCAGCAGCCTTTCCGTCTATTGTAATACGACACATGATTGATGTGGTCCCGTCAGCTTTGACTTTACCACGGTTTATATAATACAGTTGCTTATATGTACTTCTCATGATTCTTTCTTTTTTGATTTCATAATACCAGTTTCATATCACTCGTTGCTTCGATGAATTTGTCCATATCCTCAAAAAGTTTTTTAGGAGTTACCCTTGCATAAAGCTGGGTAGTAGTCAGATTAGTATGGCCCAGCATTTTGCTGATCGTTTCGATGGGAACACCAGCTTCAAGGGTTATCAAACTTCCGAAGGTATGTCTTCCCATGTGATAGACCAAATCACAACTTATGCCAGCCAAATCACGCAAACCTTTCATGTGCCGTCGCATATTGGGATGGTGTATCATCGGGAAAAGCTCTTCCCTCTCATCCGAACGATATTTTTCTATTAGAGCGATAGCCTCCGGCAGCAATTTGACGCGTGCCTGATAATCATTTTTCTTTCTCAGATACTTTAACCACAAATCGCCCTTATCATCCTTGTATATATTCTCTCGGGTAATTGAAACCGCATCCGCATATGGAACTCCTGTATAACAGGCGAAGAGGAATAAATCTCTGGCTATGTTATGAGTGACTCTTTCCGGTGGTATTACGACATCACGGATCTTCTCAAAATCTTCGCGGCTCAAAGCCCGTGGTGGTTTACGGTGCTCTTGGGGTAGTTTGAAATTCACAAAATAACGCTTTTCCGCATATCCTTCCTTAAATGCCATCCGGCAGATTTTCTTCAGGATGGCCAGATAATGTCTTGCCGTATCTACCGCAAGTCCTTTGTCCTTCAGAATATAATTCTGAAACTCCCAAGGAATGTGTTCATTCAACTGACCAAAAGCGACATCACTTGTCTTGAATCGTTTTTGAATAAATTCTCCAAGATACCTGCGGGTGTAAATGTATGTTGACATGGAGCTTTTCGCCACATCAATACCGATTCTTGAGCGCATATCCTCTATATGCATATCAAGCCGTTTCAACAGAGTCATTTGGGTTTCCACACTTCCCTGGAAAATCTCTTTTACAGCAGTCGCGTCAAAATCAATCTTACGTTCTACAAGTGAATCAAATGCAGAATTGACAGAAAGCAGGAGCCGGTCAATTTTCGCATTAATATCAATGGCTTCTTTACTCTTTCCATTCAGTCGGCTTTCTCTTGGATTCCATAACTCCGGAGTACATGACAGCTTACAACTGAATTGGGCCATCGTGTTGTTTACCGTTATTCGCCCCATTATCGGAGCCCTTCCGAATTTGTCTAGACCACTCTTTTTCAGGTAGAGCAGCACCTTGAATTTTTCTACTTTCATACGCTTATTTTTTAATGGCAAAATTACCTATTTTATAAGCGTTCTTTGATATGCAAAATGCTGACATATAGTGAATAACAGCCTCTGTGACAGCTTCTTCATTGTTCAGTCTGTTACCTATTCGGCTCAGGTAACTGGGCAGCTAACATTCTGGTAACTGAATACCTGCAATATCCTGTCCATTTTTGCTTTACCTTATCTCAGCAAAAAACAGAACTTTTGCTCATATTCAACCAATTACGTTTTTCTTTCTCATCCCTTCATCTACTTGCTTCCTATATTCTGTTCCACATGGCTCGAAGGACATTCGCCACTTTACAGGCTGCTGCCGGAACAGACATCCGAACCATCCAAAGCATCATGGCACACAAGAGCATCACCACAACCCAACGATACATGAAAGTGGTGGATAGCAACAAGCGAAAAGCCAGCAACAAAATTTCCTTGATCCGTAAGTATTAACGGTCATTTTTGCCTCTTTTATATGGTTAGAGTATGATTTTCGAGTATGATTCATATTCTAACCATAAATTATTTGTAAATATCAGTCCAATAACCATTAGTATTTATGGTTATATGGAAATTAGTGCTGAACTTTACGCCATAAAACAGTAAACAATCACAACTATATGGAGAATAATATACAAGTTCAGAAAGCAGCTGATATCAGCAGTTTGGCTGGAGTGGTCATCGTTTCACTCTCGGCACTCACCGCATACAATATCGGTGAAAAGTTCAATCACAACATCCTGTTTGATGCCACCATTTTTATTATCTCTTTGGTAATGCTTATTTTGACCTTTGCCATATTCCGCAAAGTAATGGCAGGGCTTTTTACAACAATCTCAAGTAATACTACAAATAAGCAAGTACAAAGCGAATATCCGCAAGAAAGCAACCATCAAAATGCTAATCAAGATCCAGTAGAAGAGGAACAGATACCTGATAGTTTGGAGAGATATGAGAGCATTCTTGTGGAAGAGCAACTGAAGGAGGTGAAACGGAAAAGGGACACCATGATAGCTATCCGCGAATATGTAGTGGAAAAAACCTCGAAATATCTCTCAAAAGAGAATATCAGCACACTATTCCGGAATATAGAGTGCATTGCCGAAAACCGGGTTAACGATTGTCAGCCAATCCATTCAACGAAAGAAGCAAAGATCAGTTCTCCCTCTTTAAGACACTTAGCTTGGAATATCGGTGAACGGCTTGGAGTCTCCCGTCGCGACAGAGCGATATTCATTAAGTCTTCTTTCCCATACGAATTGCGCAACGCCGATATTGAATATCTGGAAGCCAATTTGCGCGTCAATGTCCCATGCGACATTCCTATTGACGTGCCGGACAAAGGAGATTTCCACTTTCACAACATTACTTGAAAATTAAATCGTGCAGACGGTAATCATTGTTCCGGCTGACAGATTTCTGCAAAATTTCATTCTGTTGGTTTGCAGCATATTAATTCTAATTATTGAAGGTATGAACACAACAGATTTGACTTTTAACGACCTGCCCAAAGTGGTAGGCGAACTGTGCGAGAAAATCGCAGGAATGGAAAATTTACTTAGGGACACTCTTAACCGCCAAAGCGAACCAAAAGAGAATTTGCACGTACCAATGACAGTGCAGGAAGCCTGTGCCTATCTGAAAATGCCAGTCTCCACCTTTTATTACAAGATAAAGAAGGACAACATTCCGGTTATCAAACAAGGAAAGCACCTTTATATCTATCGTGACGAGCTCGACAAATGGCTAGAGGCATCTCGCAAAACTTCAGCACCTCTCACCTATGAGGAAGAAAACGAAGCGATGTATGCCTCACACCGTCGCAAGCCTAATCCTAAAAACTGGTGAATATGGAAACGGCAACACCCATTGAGGAGCTTGCTCAAATCACTACGAGATGGCAAGATACTATGCTCAGTCTGGAAAAGGTGTACGAACAGGAGCCGGAAGTCCTGAGTATAGGCGGAGTGGCTATCGGGACATTGGGAAATTTCAGTGCATCCATTGGCAAGGCAAAAAGCAAAAAGACCTTCAACGTGTCGGCTATGGTGGCAGCAGCTTTGTCCGGAAAGGAAGTCCTTAACTACACAACGGATTTTCCTGATGGGAAAAACCGCATCCTTTACATTGACACAGAACAGAGTCAGAATCATTGCATGATTGTAATGCAACGTATCATGAAACTGGCAGAGTTGCCGGCTAATGAAGATTGCGCCCGTTTCTATTTTCTCGCTCTACGCAAGTTCAATCCGAAGGAGCGTTTGGCTATCATAGACGATGCCATCAGTCAGATTGAAGGGCTTGGTTTTGTCGTGATTGACGGAATCCGCGACTTGGTTTATGACATCAATTCACCGAGTGAAGCCACATGTGTAATATCCAAACTTATGCAGTGGACTGACGAATACCAGATTCATCTTCACACCATTCTCCATCAGAACAAAAGTGATGAAAATGCCCGTGGACACATTGGCACGGAAATCAACAACAAAGCGGAAACGGTCATCCAAATCGAGAAAGACAAGGACGACAGCAAAATCAGCAAAGTGGAAAGTGTGCATACCCGCTCAAAGGACTTCCTGCCATTCGCTTTCTACATCAATGACCAATCGCTTCCCGAACTTCTGCCGGACTATGTGCCGACCAAGAAAAGTGCTGGTCGTCCCAAGCAAGAACCATTCTCCCCAGGTAAGAACATTCACGAATCCACCCATCGCAAGGCTCTCGAACTGGCTTTTGAGGGGAAAGAGACTATTTCGGGATATAAAGCTTTGGAAGAAGAACTGACCACTGCCTACGAACTGGCAGGAACAAAATTGAATCACAACAAGATTGTGGAAACAATTAAGTTTCTCACGAACAAACGGATGGTGGTTCAGGAAAACCGCGGCATTTATCGTTTCATGCCCGATTACCACTATTGACTCTCCACTTGACTTTATTCTCAAAGCGTATATTCTTGTATAAGCCAAAGTTAAGTACAACGACTGGTTTCATGATAATTCTTGAAACTGGTCGTTGCCGTCTTATCTCCCAAACCTATCTTTTTAAGCCAAGGGCTTGCCCGTTGTACAGACATTATCTTGTATGGGGAGCCTAATACCCCAAGCGACCAAGCGGTCGTTTGAGAGTGCCAATTTTCCAGCAAGCTGATTGGATGAAAAATAGCGTTATTTAAGCACTTTTTCTTTTCACCAGCCTCTTCCTCATCTTTCTCGACAAAAAGCGAAATTTGCACACTTAATTGCACCCTGGGCCTGCTCATTATACGACCTCCATTGAGTTAGGGTAACTCAATATTCCAAGCGATAAAGCGCTCGTGAGAAGTTGTCAATCCAAGGCAAGTAGAATATGGCTTTATTGCGATTATAGAATACCTTAACTCTCCACGCAATCATGTTTTGGTTGGGCTATCCTCTGTTTGATAGCTGGCAGGGATAAGCGCATTTCAATAATGCTTTTACGAACTCTTTTATGAACCCTACTGGTTCTTTTATGAACTCTTATGTGAACTCTTTTCCTGGTGTTAGGTTGATATTCCAGAGTAATGTCAGCCACCATAAATGCGATACTCAATAATGAACACAGAACTATTGTCCGAACTCTTGCCTATCAGTCGAAACGAATCTGCCAGATTCTTTAGGTCGATTTTGCCAACCTCAGATGGTTCTGTTACGAACTCAAAAATTGCCAATCACTTTGGAACAGAGAGTGAGAGAATTGCATTTGAACATCCTCCCACTCTTTATTCGTCATTTACCAAGAGACTTGAATACTTTTGCAATACACCGCTTTTTCTGTTCCATATTTGGATGAACATATAAATCCAAAGTTGTTGAAATATTAGAATGCCCTAACAATACACTAACGGTTTTGTAGTCACAACCAGCTTCTATACAACGAGTGGCAAAACTATGACGAAGCCCATGGTATTTTAATTTGGGAATACCCAACTTCGCCATTAATTTGCCGTAATAATTACGGTAAGTACGAGGCTCGGTTGGATATTCATCATTAGTCAAGACATAGAAATCTTCATTGACAACCTTTTTTAATGGTTTTACCATTGCAAGCAGCTCCTTTGTCATAGGAATTTCCCGACATGAGTTTTGTGTCTTGGGAGTATTGATGACCAGTTCGGTATGTTTCTCCATCCCATCTATAATGTAAATCCGTTCAATTGTACGATTAACGGTAATCGTTCCCTCAGAAACATTGATGTCACTCCACTTCAAAGCACAGACTTCTCCTATGCGAAGTCCTGTACAAAGACTGATGTAGATACCCAGTCCGGTAAAGGAGAAATGGCTTTGAATATGATTGAGTATTTTCTTGTGATTGGCAACTGACAGTACTTCCAATTCTTTGTTTGTTGAAGAAGACGGATATTTGATGTCCCACTCTTGATAATCCATCCATTCATTTTTCACACCGAATTTCATAACCATTTTCAGAACAATCAAAATGTCTTTTACGGATTTCACACTCAGCCCATTCTCAATTTTCCGCAAAACAAAGTCTTGCACAGCCTGTTCATGGAGTATCTCGCTTTCTCCAAAATTCGGAAGAATATGATTCTCCAAGATGAGCACATAAGCAGCCATTGTGGACTGCTTCACATAAGGTTGCTTGTACTCTTTCCATGCAACCGAGATTTCTCTAATTGTTTTTTGTCCCATAATCGTATATTAATATATTGTACATATAATTAGAGAATAATAAATCCCTGATGTTCCCCATTTGAGATTTCCAGAGTTCAGTGGGGAGTGGAAGAAATGTATAATTCAAGATTATGGAGAAGTGATTACAGGGAACACTCCGCCAACAAACAATGCAGAGTACTACAACAATGGTTCATACTTATGGGCTTCTCCTGCTGATTTGGGAACGGGTAAGAAGATAAATGACACCAAAACAAAATTGTCAGAGAGTGGATTTAAGAAAACGAGAATTATTCCCAAAGGAAGCATTTTGGTGACTTGTATTGGTTCTACAATAGGAAAAATAGGAATGGCAGTAGAAACTATGTCATCTAATCAACAAATTAATTCGATTATAGTAAATGAAAAAAGCAATAATGATTTTGTTTACTACGCAATTAGTCGTGCATTCCCTCGCTATCTGTCAGAAGTAGGAGTGCAGGCTGTTCCTATACTGTCAAAATCGAATTTTGAAAAGTTGCCTAATTATACAACAAGTATTGAGGAACAAGATAAAACAGGTTACTTTCTAAATCTTTTAGATGAGCGTATCGCTACCCAAAACAAAATCATTGACAAGTTGCAGTCCTTAATCAAGGGAATTAGTAATAAGATATTTGCAACCATACAAGGAATTGAATATAGAATGGGGAATATTGTAACAATTTCTAACGGAAATAGCAATGTACAAGATGCTGTTACAGAATCAAAGGATGGTTTGTATCCTTTCTTTGACAGGTCTGAGGATATAAAATATTTACCTACATTCTTGTTTGACAAAGAAGCTATAATATATCCAGGTGAAGGAGCAGAATTCATGCCACGATATTTCAGAGGAAAATTCGCTTTACATCAAAGATGTTATGCTATTTTTGACTTCAAGGAAATTATAAATGCTCAGTTTCTTTATTTTTATCTAAAGACGCAAAATTCATATTTCGTCAGAAATGCTGTAGGTTCTACTGTACCGTCATTAAGACTTGACACATTTCAAAAGCTAAAAGTGATTATTCCTCCAAAGAAAATACAACATAGTGTATCTTTATGCCTTTCTTCTATGGAGCAGAAGTGTAATGTCGAAAAAGATATTTTACAAAAGCTATTAAAGCAAAAGCAATATCTGCTTCGCCAAATGTTCATATAAACATCTGACGGAGCAAATATTGCTTCTGCGAACTTAGGCTTGTTAGAATGTTCTTTTCTACCGATAGTTTGCTATCTATTGCAGACTGCAACCGTGCATATCGGAGTTGTTCAGTATATGATGGGCAAAATATCTTGGCTTTACCATAGTCCTTGAAATATATATGTGGTATAGCCATTCCTGTTTTATAAGGCTCAAAATTGAACACTTTCAGTATATAGTAGAGGTATTGAAGTGAATATCCGTCTTTAGCTTGCAAAGTATTCAATGTTCCTGTCGCAGAACATTTGCCTGTAGCGTAAGAGACAGTACCGACACCAGAACCATCTTTGATAATATAAACGGCTTCACCCTCTGTATTATAATTATCAAGGTAGCCAACGATGCCATTTGCACCATACACTGGATAAATGCCAGTCTCACAAACATCACTTTCTTGCAGAGTAGAAGAGCTACAATCCAAGCAGTCTGATAAGCGAATATTGGGTTTGTTGTTGCTGACTATATTCTGTGCAATTCCCTTGATTAGGGAACATAAATTCAATAGGTGCGCAATTATTGAAAAGGTATTGAATGGAAACAATGCTAATAACTTGCGACTGGGTGATGTTGGTTCATATATTCGTGGATTGACATACAGCAGCGATGATGTTGTTGAATACAATAGCACACTTGTTATGCGCTCTAATAATATTGTTAATGGTAGTTTGCTTGATTACCAAAACAATGTCGTGTCTGTCAACAAACAAATATCCCAAGAGCAGCAATTACAAGATGGGGATATTATTATTTGCATGGCGAATGGAAGTTCTGCTTTGGTTGGAAAATCATCATTTTATGATGGGAAATGCATATCTCCTATAACTGTTGGTGCTTTTTGTGGCATCTATCGGTCTAAAACGGCTATTACAAAGTGGCTATTCCAAACCAATAGATACCGTAGATATATATGGAACTCTCTGCAAGGTGGTAATGGGGCAATTGCCAATCTTAACAGTGAAGATATTCTTCGTATGTCGTTTCCACTTCCAGACAAACAAACAGCGGAGCGTTGCATCAAACTTCTCTCATCTTTAGAATCTTTGATAGAAAGCAATATATCGCTTTGCTCAAAGTTTTTTCAACAAAAAGAGTATTTACTCCGCCAAATGTTCATATAAACATCTGACGGAGCAAATACTGCTTCTGATTAGACAAACAAGTTGCATATTTTTCTTCGTTTTCTACTTTATCGTCAATTCTTTTAAGAACATTCAGTGTATGAAGTTGATGCTCTTTTGACGGAATAACGACCTTCATATTAAGCCATTCTTCAACATTTATAGAGCGTCCGTCTCGAATACCATAGGTTACAATAATCAGAGATTTTATAAATCTTTGAGAAGTGAAATAATAGGACAGATAACTATATTCCAAAAGGCTATTTGGTCGCAATATTGTATATGCAGGACTACACACGCCTAATTTATCAGAGAAAGCGAACCCTCCTTGAAATGAACGCAAATGAATAACATAATCACCTTTTCTTACAATTTTGTAGGTATTGATATTGCTACGTTCAAATTGAATATCTAAATTTAAGTCATCTCTATTTACCATGCCTTTTTCTTGACTTGCGGAAAGAATATTGTAATATTCCATTTGTTTGTTGCGCTCATTTACAACATCAAACAATTGACCATACGAGTATTCTTTGCCTTGAATTTTGGAGTACAACTTTTCAATAATTGCGCACTTTAACTTTTTCAAATCCTCAATGATTTTGTTTTGGGTGGCGATGCGCTCATCAAGCAATGACAATAATATAGCTATTTTTTGTTGTTCCGGTAAAGTTGGATTATATGTTTTAATCGTTTTTAAATGTTCTCCGTATAGATGAACAACAGATACGCCTTGTGCTACTCTTGCAATATCATATTTTCGCTTACCATTCAACTGATAACTCATAAATGCGCCATCGTATTTATGTAAGCTAATGACATTCAAATCACCTCCTAATAGAATACTATCAAATGGAACACATCGTGCAGTGGCAATATCAACAGCGGTTTCACCAGAACAAGGAATGATTACATCATTTGCTTTACTCCTTTTAAGTTTTGAACCGTCAATATCAGTCTTACTTTCAACTTGCTTGATGATTTCGGATTTGTACTTAGTATATAATTCGCCATATAGGATACATGGATCGCCATCTTCAGAAAGTTGTTCTTTGGGTATTCCTATTCCCTTTGACAAAGTAGCAATCCTATCTAATAGCTCTTCTTTCCACTCTCCACTAAACTCCGTGAATCTCAAATGGGGAACATTAAGGTTCTTCGAACCTTTTATCTTCTCACACTCGGCAGAGCAAGCAACCTCGTTCTGCTCTCGCTCAATCGAAGATTTGAGGACCTTTTTATCTTTATTATCTATTGCCATAGTTATCATTCTTTTGTAGGATTCAAATCAAATGGAAGCAATGGAGTTTCATCATTACCCTCATTAAAACGATCAAAATCAGATATGTATGATTTATCTTGAATCAGTTTATATTTTTCGTATTCTCTATAAGCCTTATCTCTTGCTTCTTCTTGTGTCACTTTCCCGGCTGTATCGCACAGCTCGTAATCCATCGTTGCAAGATATTGTTGAAGGAACTTTTTCCAATCATCCATGGTTGAAACAATATGACGTGAAGCACGTGATTCTGCCATATCAAGAAAGGCTGTTGTAATAAGATTTAGCTGGGACAATTCAGAATCTGACAAGTAATTTTTCGCGACGATGGTATCAGACTTTTGCACTCTTCCGTCAGGGGCTTTCTTCCATGTGGTAAGTCCCATATAAGGTTGCTCAGAATCGGCCCGCTGATAGATAATTTCCGCAGCTGTATGATGGGTAACAGCAAGGTGCATCATATTCTGTACCATCTTGAAGAACAACTTTGTATCTTCAGATTTCGGGTCGTAATCTGCACTACATTCTGCATAAATGTCAGTTATCTTTTGGTAATATCTGCGCTCTGAAGTACGTATCTCACGAATACGCTCAAGCAAATCGTCAAAATAGTCCTTTCCGAAATGTTTGCCTTGTTTCAGCCTCTCGTCATCAAGGGCATATCCTTTAATGATAAACTCTTTCAGCACTGAAGTTGCCCAAATGCGGAATTGAGTAGCTTGATAGCTGTTTACTCGATACCCCACCGCTACAATAGCATCGAGGTTGTAGAATAGCGGCATTCGCTCCACTTCCCGGTCTCCTTCTGTTTGAACTATCCCAATTTTTCGGATAGTTGCCTCTTTGGAAAGTTCTCCTGTTTCGTAAATTTGTCCGAGATGATAATTTATGGTTCTTACATCAACCCCAAACAAATCCGCCATTCTTTTTTGTGACATCCAGAATGTTTCGCTGTTGAAAATGACTTCTACCCGTGCTTCTCCTTGGGCTGTTTTATACAATAATATATTAGAACTTAGCGAATTATGCATAAATTCTGCCATTGAGACAGATTGCGAGAAAAAGTCTCGTGCCTGTTGAACAAGCAACTTTTTGCCATCAGCATTTTCCGCAATAATTATACATGCCATACGAGAAAGACGGAATATATTCACCTTGCGGAATGAACCGTTTCCAATCCTTACCATATCAACCGCTTGGTTGAAATGCTCGTCCACATTCATTCCTTTCTCTCCGGCTACCTTGATGGCTTTGTCTATGACCCGTTGGAATTTCCAATAAGCAGAATAGCCCATTGCACCAGAAAGGTCACGGGAACTCCAGTATTTGTTCCCGTTTTCATCCTTGCGGCATATATTCTCAAATGAAGGTGTCATCTGAGATATGTTGTCATTTTCACCCATTGCTATTACTTTCTGAACTATTCTACAATGCCTAATTCTTTCAGGTACACTTCAATCTCTTTATCGAGTTCAGCACGTTTGGCTTCCAATTCCTTTATTTCTGCCATTACAGCTTTAATATCAATAGGTTCTTCCTCTTCAAAGGTATCAACATAACGAGGAATATTCAAATTGTAATCATTCTCGGCTATTTCTTGAAGAGAGGCAAGATGACTATACTTTTCTATTTCCTTACGGTCACGATAGGTCTCAACAATCTTTTGAATATGCTGTTCCCTAAGCTTGTTTTGTGTCTTGACCTTTTCAAACTCTTTGCTGGCATCAATGAAAAGGATATTATCATCCTCCTTGCGACATTTCTTGAATACAAGAATACAGGTCGGGATGCTCGTACCATAGAAAATATTGGCAGGCAAACCGATAATGGCATCCACATAGTTTTTCTTTTCTATGAGAAAACGACGGATCACTCCCTCTGCATTTCCTCGGAATAGTACACCATGCGGAGCAACACAAGCCATCGTACCACCTTCGTTCAAGTGGTAAATCATGTGCAGGATAAAAGCATAGTCGGCTGTCTTGCGTGGTGCAAGTCTTCCTGCCTTACTGAAACGGTCATCGGTATTGAATTTGTCGGCAGCACTCCATTCGGCAGAGAACGGAGGATTTGCTACAACAGCATCAAATTGGGTGTCGCCAAAGGCATCCCATTCAAGTGTATCACCGTTTTCTATCTTGAAATTACTGAACTTAATGCCGTGAAGCAACATATTCATTCGAGCAAGATTGTAGGTTGTCGGATTCTTTTCCTGTCCGTAAATATCTACTGCATTGCCAATACTTGCAGCACGAAGCAACAACGAGCCGCTACCGCAAGTAGGGTCATAGACATTGCGCAAACGCTGATGTCCTATAGAGACGATTTCTGCCAAGATACGGCTGACTTCCTGCGGAGTATAGAATTCTCCGGCTTTCTTTCCGGCTCCTGCAGCAAACTGTGAAATCATATATTCGTAAGCATCACCCAATATATCAATCTCTTGCGATGCCTCTAATCCAAAATCTATATCGTCTAATGCAAGAAGCACATTACTAACGAGCGTATTTTTATCATCAGCTGTCTTGCCCAATTTGGGCGAAGCCAAGTCAATATCTGAGAACAAACCGCCAAAATCATCTTCGCTGTCCTGTCCCAAAGTACTGTCCTCGATACGCTTCAATGAGCGTTCAAGCATAGGTAAAATGTTTTCTTTTCGCTTGATAGCTTCAATTACTGACGAAAACAAAAATTTGGGCTCAATGAAATAACCGATATTCTCCAGGCATTGGTTTTGTGCTTCCTCCTGTAGTTCCACAGCATCAGCATCCTCCATTTCCCACAATTCCTTAAAGGTTATATCATCATCTGCCAAAGCATTGTTGGCGTATTTTTCTATTTTCTCTGACAAGTATTTATAGAAGATGAAACCTAATGTAAAATACATAAAGTCGCTTGCCGACATATTACCTCGCAAACGGTTTGCGACCTCCCAAAGCTGGTCACGGAGTTTCTGTTGTAATTCTTCGCTCATATTATCTTATTCCTTATTCTTATTTATTGTTTGACGCAACAAGTTAAAAACATAATCTATTTCTGCATCGTTTTTCAATGGGAAACGAACTTCATATGCCCCATTTCCCCAATGTCCAACTTCTGACACATCACGAGTAATACCTTCTGGGTCTTTGAGTGTTCCTTTCTTAGCATTGAGAAACAGTCTTATTCCCTTGTTTTGCATAACTATATCACAAAATACCTTTCCTCCTATTTTGAAACCTATAGTTTTCTTTTTTGGATATATTGTAATATCCTCTCCGTATGATAGCAAAAACTCTTTGATTTCCGTATAGATGTTGAGAAAATCATCTTCAATGTTCTCTAAATGATCCTGTTCGCTATATACTTTAATTTCTTTGCTTACCGTTGTTATTGTCTCACTATTAGAGACCGTTTTAATACTTTCCTTACTTGAACGGTTTACTATCTGTTCAAAGGAAAGCGTATCATTTGTAAAACGTTTAATTTCCCATAGTTCTATAGGCAAATCTTTGAAATTGATAGCTTCTTTTTGATAAGTTGTAAAATTAGGTGAAACAAACAATACCTTTGACTGAGACCAATCCACATCGTTTCGTTTGAGTGCTCCCGATTTAGACTCGTTGTACTCTAAAATAAATTCAGCCTTGTTATTTAACATCAGGGATAGATAAGCATAACCTTGGTCTATTACACTAAAATTCTTATCTCTTTTATATTCTAATATAACAAAGGATTTTTTCTCTGAATCAAAAGCCAAAGAGTCTATACGGAAAGAACCAATAGAAAATTCCGTCTTGATGAAATCAAGCCCAAGCAACGTCTGTAGATTCCTTTCAACGATGTTTTGAATTTCCTTCTCCAACTTAAATGGCTTCTCTTTTATAAGCGTTAGTTGCTCATTATTTATTTTGTATGTTGACATCCTTATTCCCAATTAAACGTTTTTATAATACTACGCAGTCTTTCCATTATTCTCGTCAAAGCCTTTCGGGTTTTGATAAGACCAAGATGTTTCTCTTTCAATGCCTTTTGTATAATCTCCGGCTGCTCTTTTTGTAAATAGTCATACTCCTTCATGTAATGATTAAGCACCTCAGCTGAAATCTGTTCTTCAGCAGCCAAATCAGTCACTGCCTTATTACGTTCTGACACAATATATTGGTTCAGACGTTCCTCTAATTCATTTGTTCCATCGGCTCTATTGCGCCCATTCATGAAGTTTTCCTTGTCTTCATCTACATTCTTTTGAATAAAGCCGTCAATGAGTTTTGCTTTGCCTCGCATTCCGGCATCCTTAATCATTGTATCAAGGATATGCTTCCGTTTTTCTGAATAATCATCACTATATGGGTCTAGTTCCGCAATGAGTTCCAGAATATACGCCACATTAATAATGTCACTATGTAAGAGTTCAAGACAGAAATCAATATCTTCCAATCCTTGGTTATTCCCGTATGGAACAGGATCTTCCGCAACAGTTGACGGTGCAGCAGGTGGATCAATAAACCCGACTGTAATATCAAGATATTTACTCTTATAATCGTTAAACTGCTGTTCAGTCATGCCGAGGTCTTCAGCATCCTCGCTGTAATCTTCGTATATCTGTATTTCTGCATGTTTACGGATAATGTCTCGAAATGCAAGCACAAAATTCTTCTTGTCATTTTCACTTTGCAGGAAGTCTATACTACTTGGTGTTGGATATTTTTGCAGAAAATCAGTTGCCAAACTCTCGTACTCCTGCTTTACTTTCTCAAACGGAGGACGTACTATATCTTCAGGATTATCAGAGTTGCTGAACAATTTAATAGCCGTATCAACATTGTTTTTCAAATCTCTGAAACAAACTATTTTACCAAAACGTTTCTTCTCGTTCAATACTCGATTGGTTCGGCTGAACGCTTGCAGCAAACCATGATATTCCATGTTCTTGTCCACATAGAGCGTATTCAGCTTTTTACTGTCAAAGCCTGTAAGGAACATACCCACAACAAGACAAAGATCAAGCGATTTCATATCCGCCTTCTTCTTTTTCATGCGCAGATTGATGTCATCATAGTAAGCACGGAAGTTCTCCGTGGTAAAAGATGTGCCGAAGTTTTCATTATAATCGTTCATAATGGCTTGCAGTTCATCCGCTTCACCCACACTCTCTTTTGCATACTGCCCTGTACCCATGCCGGTCTGTTCATCATCCTGACTATTATTGGCTGCGTATGTAAATACTGCACCTATACGGATTTTAGGATTCAACGATTTGAAAATCTTGTAATAGCGTATAAGCATAGGAACAGACTGCACGGCGAACAATGCGTCAAACTCTCCGTCGAATGTAGATTTGTTAAAATTGTTAAGGATAAATTTGGCGATTTCCTCCATACGAGCTTGATTGTCGTTGTCAACCACTTCGTTGCCGTGATAATACTCCACAAGGAAGCCAAGTACGTTTTCATCCGCTATTGCATCTTTAATAAGATATTTATGGAGACAGTTTCCAAATATTTCCTTCGTGGTATGTCCATCAACAGCATTCTCGGTGAAAATAGGTGTTCCAGTAAAACCGAATATTTGGGCATTGTCAAAGAACTTCATTATCTTCTTATGACTATCCCCAAAATGACTGCGATGGCACTCATCAAATATCATCACGATACGTGAGTGACGTATAGCATCAATCTTGCTGCTATACCACGTCTTACTAACTGCCGCATTAAGTTTTTGAATAGTAGTGATAATAATCTTGGAGTTGCTTTGAAGCCGTTTCACTAGTTCATCCGTATTATCAGTACTATCTACAGCCCCTGGTTCAAATGCTTCGTATTCCGATTGAGTCTGGGTATCAAGATCATGTCGGTCAACAACAAACATCACCTTATCCACATCATCCAATTCTGATACAAGTTGTGCAGCCTTGAATGAGGTCAATGTTTTTCCGGCACCTGTTGTATGCCAGATATAACCATTATCATTGGAGTTTTGTACACGATCCAAAATTTTCTCTACCGCATAGAATTGGTAAGGACGAAGTACCATCAAGCATTTGTCGCCCTCATGAAGCACAATATACTTTCCTATGATTTTGCCAAGCGTACATTTTTCCAAGAAGAATACGGCAAACTTATCCAATTCATTGAACGGATGATTGGCAGCATCTGTCCAGGTGAATGTGAACTTATACCCACTATTTGGATTATTGGCAAAATAGCGAGTATTAACACCGTTGGATATGACAAACAGTTGGATATAATCAAACAATCCATGAAACGAAGTCTTGTGATAACGCTGTATTTGGTTGTATGCCTGTTTAAGTTCCACGCCACGACGTTTCAATTCAATCTGCACAAGTGGCAAACCATTGATTAGAATCGTCACATCATAGCGGCATTTTTTACGTCCTTCCACCGTAATCTGGTTGGAAACCTGAAATTCATTCTGACACCACTGCTGCCTATTTAGAAATTCCACCCATATACGCTGTCCATCAGCCGTATCAAGCGGATATAAGTCACGAAGTTTCTTTGCCTTTTCAAAGCGAGTACCACCTTCAAGGTATATTAGAATCTTCTCAAACTCTTCTGCCGTAAACTCAGTACGTCCGTGCTCTTCCAATCGTTTGCGGTTGTGAATCTCCAACTGCCGCTTGAAATTGGCATAAAGATTATCTTCCTCGACAATCTGAACATACTCGTAGTCCATTTGTCGGAGTGTGGCTATCAGTCCGGCTTCCAATGCCGCTTCGCTTTGTGTTGACATATTCTTGCCTTATTATGAGTGGTTACTTTACTTTTATATTGCTATTCAGTATCTTGACATCCAATGCTTTTTCAATCTTGCACAGAGTTTCCAATGACATATTCTCCCGTCCTTTTAGAACTTTGGAAATATACTGCTGCGAACAATTCATCTTCATAGCCAACGCCTTTTGAGTCATACCGAGCAGCTCCATTCGATTCGACATAGCTGCAGCTATAGCCTGCGAATGGCAAACCCAATCTTCTCTTTTGTTTTCCATTATATTCTTTACTTCTCCTAAAGTGTTGTCTATCTTTTCTTCAGCCATTGTATGAATCAAAATACCTTTGTCCTATTTTGTAGGCAAAGGTACTATAAATAATTGAGATAACACAACTTTCAAGTTGTTTGATAACATTTTCGGAGCAACATAGTATTCATTGTTATTGTGCTCTTTGTCAAAGATGTTCTTATTTTCTCTCAATGACAATGTGTACCATAAAATGTTGGTATGTACTTCATTATCCAGATTAAATTATTATAGCAACATTCCGCATGAATATATCTGAAATAATCATATAGAGGACAGTTTACATTATTGACGGTAAAATCCCTTGGTGCCTTATATTCCCCCCTTTTATCCTCAAAACAAACTCTTGCATAACATTCTATACTTCAACGACTTTTGGAGCAAGACTTGCTTCATCCGGTTTCAGTTCTGATTCATCATGAACCTCGATTATCTTTATATGTTCCTCTATTTGAGGTTCTACATAGATTGTTAAGACACCATTTTTTTGGTAATCCTCACATAGAAATTTCCAGATTAATGAAAACTTTTTTATACCATCAACTGGAATGACACTCATATAGAAATCACGACAATCTTTCTGAACAAAAACCGAGTTTTTAGGTCTGTACTCTAATTGATTTTTATATGTCTGATAAACTTCTCTTTTTGCATCCCTACTTGCATTAATCTGTGCTTTTGCCGCTTCATCTATGCCAAATGCATTAAAGTAGTAAAAGTTGTCATCAATTTCCACAATATCCTCTGGTCTAAAAGAGACAATTAGTTTTGGAGTTCTTATGACTGTTTTACCTGTATTCTCAATTCTTATACGAAGTTTGCACCATCTTTTATCTATCTTCTTTGGAGGATTGAACGAGAACCTTGGAATGCCGATATTTGGCACTTCTAAATTGCCCAAACTTAATCTCATCACATCCTGTTCAATTTCTGTCAATTTCCTATACTCATAATGCTTGATAGTCTTTACATATTCTGGGTATATTGTGATTTCATCCTTTCCGTGAAAAGTTACAAGTACATCTGTGGTATCCTTAAACTGACAATTGTTCACGTACCAGTTATAGGTCGTCCTATATCGCTCCAATTGATCAACTATATCCTCCCACGACGCAATATCGATAGCAAAGAGACCTTTAGCCCTATTCTCTGTATCTTTCTTTCTAATGTATCCTTCTATCTTGGCATCTTTATTCGCTGTAGTAGCAAATACTAGCAATTTTAAATTAGGCTCAAAATCTAAAGCTTTTGTTATTTCATTATCAATTTCTGCTTCTGTTAACTGTGCATTTGTATAGTCATCCTTACCTTTGCACTGGATGCCACAGTAACCACTATATTTCTCAACATACGAAAATACATCAACTCCATATTGATTCTGTCCCTGACGACCATGCCGTTTTATAGTATCCTCACATATCCATATCTCTCCCCACAATAATTTGCAGAGTTTTTCAAAATCTTGCCAATTGCTTGGCTTTTTCAATTGAGTTTGAGCTATCATATAAACATCTTCTGTTAAACTATATTTTACCCTTTTATTCAGACCATCATACAATGTGTACAACAATTTTTGTTAATTTTATGACAGGCTATTGCTTTATTCATCATCTTCATCAAGAAAAGTCCAATCTTTGGAAGCATATTCCTTTTCAAACTCTGCCAAGTCTTCCTTAATTCGTTCACGGAAACTCTCTTCGCTGTCATCGCCACTCATCATCCGATCTACGTGAGTTGCATATATTTCTGCTATACGAATTTGCCGATAAGCCTCTGTCATTGCATCTATCGTCTCAACTGACAGTTCCAACACATCAGCTTCATCGGGATAGCAGTCATAATAACAATGATGGATTGAGTATAACACCGGAATCTGTTCGCCGTCAGAAGTGTCAGACATATATCGCGTTGTTGATTGGAATATCACCCCATCACCAAAGAATTGTCGGTCTACATATTTTTGTTCTGCCTTAACGATAGTTGTATCTCTTAGAAGAAAAGATTCCGCATCTTCATAACTGGCAAAACTTATGTAGTCCTTATAGCTATGGTATGAGCCAAAGCTATCTTTCTCGTAAATAGTCCAATAGTTTTCATAAACCTTTTCCGGCTTTGGCTGTAAGGCTCTTGCTATATCACGCTCAATAGTATCTGCAATCTCACACATTGCATATGTGCTCCTATCAAAATATCCGCCACTCATGGTTATTTCTTCTTTATCAAATGTGAATTAAGAAATTAAATACAATCATATTGTTTATCAAACACTCCTGAAAACATATCCATTTCTCTCTTGGAAATTCCTAATCGTGTTGCCAATTCGCGCCATCCTTTTATCGCTTCAATCACCTCTAAAATAATTTTCTCCGCAGTGTTTCGATTAAGCATATAATCCTCGCAGGCATCAAGCAAGATAATTAAATCTGCCTTGTTGGAAGTTGATGAGATGAGCAGACTTTGATATTCATTCAGCGTTGGATTCATATCGTATGCCGGCGACAATGTCCATCCTTTTGCAGTCAAAAGAAAACCGTGATTGCGGAAATGGTCATCAGTATTGCCGATACAAATATTGAAAGCCACACGACGGTATAGTTCCTGCAGGTTTCGCTCTACATCGGTACAGCTCTGAATAATAAAGTCGACTATATCCAGATAACCATGCCCGGTAGTTGCATTATCTCCATCACTTAATCCCAATAAGGTCATAGCAGATGCAAAATGAATACGTTTGCTATCGTTTGTTCTATCGAAACGTTGTGACAGCAATGTATGATATTTTTCTCCAGTTGCCAGCACTTTGGTTTTTGCTACGTTTACTCCTGCTTTTGTAGCAAGCAAGTGACTGAAATGCTCCCAAAGTCCTACATTATAGTCATCCTTGCGAGACGGGAACTTTGCCACGTAAAGGTTTTTATCTGTATCAATCACATTGGCTTTAGGTCTTGCACCTCCTAATGATGTCCCAGGTTGCACAAGTTGTGCAATCCATTTCTTATCGGGGAGCATATTGTTTTCTTCGCTTTTCTCAATCTCAGCACTGGCTGAAATCAACTCCCGAATATCTGTCAGAGGTGGAATTTTCAACGATTCACTCACATTGATAAATTCACCATCGGGATCTTCCTTAAAACGGAATCCACCCATTCGGGAGAAATCATCGATACCAGTTAAGAAATCGAAAGATGATAATCTCCGTACCGGTCGTTTTTCTTCCGCCGCTGTAATTTGCTCACGACGCAACAACAAAGTACGTCCCCAACGATCCGGCAAAGCATCGGAAAAACATCCGAATATATCCTTGTCCGGTTGTGTATATTGTTGTCCCGGGTAATTAGTTAGGTCGTCGCTCAAAAACAGATCGCTGTGCTGCCTTAACCATTCATTATTGAACGTAAAACTATAGCTGTCCGCACCA